>Ga0065707_10081859_pt1 | contig 33344 bp, 19 predicted proteins | sample SwiRhicommuniRL3_FD_59094 | JGI IMG/M metagenome (GOLD analysis project Ga0065707, IMG submission 59094) | Switchgrass rhizosphere bacterial communities from Rose Lake, Michigan, USA - RL3 v2 (version 2) | ecosystem: Host-associated > Plants > Roots > Rhizosphere > Soil | place: East Lansing...
AACATTCAACCGTCGAAATACCAATGCACATCATAGTGCAGGTAATTATTTTAGCCTCTAATAATAAGAGAATAAATAATATTAGTATTCTTGAATAATAGGTGGGGATATTTTTGTTTTGCCGAATATAGAGATACTCAAGAGTATACGAGAAAGAATATGAATTATATGTAGGTTTAAACGTATATAATTAACAAGTTTGGATTATATGGGCTGTGTCATAAACCACTGATCAATACAGTTTAGTTGTTAGTTGAGTTGGGTTGGCCAAAAGGAACGTTTTCCTAAGGTTTGGTAAATCAGAGATTTCTCGCTACAGTTTTTGTATGAGCATTTCCACTAGGCAACTTTCTATTCGGGTTTATCCTCCAATTACGTTTGTGAACTTTGTTTGATTATATCTCGTTTATCTATCTCGCAAGGCATTTAGTTGACTCCAACGACAGATAGGCAAGCGAAACTCATGGCGCGCATATTCACGGCACCATCAGGCTGGTTGGTAGAGTGCCAAAAAAGGGTGAGGCACGATTGCTAGGCAGACCTCACCCCGCTGGTGGCAATTATTTCGTATTCGTCAAGCAAGCAGTACTGGGTTATTGGTATTATCTTCAATATTATCTACAATATTATCAGTACTTGGAGCCTTGGTGCTTTGTACCTACATTAGATGGTGAATAGCTAGATAGATGCTACCTCCGTCATGGACGCAAAGCTCTGGTCTACTACTATTTTATGCCACCGGTTTTGTAATCTAACAAATAATATTCAAAATAAGCTGAGTAAGTTTCATCAATATTATCAATTATTAGTAATTAATGTTCTCGTTAAAAGATCGACAAATGAATTGAGATTTCATCCAAACTAAGAACATCTAAAGTGTTGAATAGAAAATATAAGAAGAAATAATATGTCGCCTCATTTGCGTTAAATTATTCCGAAAACACGATAGGAGAAGGTCTTGTAATTAAGTTCCAAGCGATTAACTTCGAACGTCATTTATTTCCGATATTGAGTTAAGCGACCGTTCTACGAAAATCTCTCGGACTTATTATTGGACCATGACGGTATACGGCTCGAACCTCTTTTAAGAACAATCTTCAGTCTAAACGTTTCTGAACAATTGGTTTGGAATATTTACTTTTTTCAAAAGAACGTTATAGACGATACCAAAACTCAGTTTCTTTCCAAGAGCCGGAAGAATAAAGCAACGGCCTTTTAATTGTGCTATTCTAACTTATCCAACTTTTCGTGTGTTGTCTAGCTGTATAACAGGAAGGTAAATATTGGGAATGTCATAACAAGTGATTGGTCTGCTTTGAATATATAATAAACCCTTCCACGATCTTCAAATTGTATGTAATTGTAGATATACTAATACACTGAGACATTAAAATCTTCAAAATTATGTCGAAAAATTTAAATTCTTACTACAGCAGTACCACACCAAACCACGTTGTTATGTTCCTTCTCCCACCATACTATGTAAACAAAAGCACTACTAATAAGTTAGTTAATTTAGTTGAACCCTCTTTTGCAATAATCCATATATGCAGTACCATAATACCGCTGAGATGTTTGTTTACAAAAGATCACGTAGTTGAGGGAGAGCGAAGAACATAATTCTAACTAGAATGATACGATATCTCTTCGGCTCAAACGATGACACCACATCTCTCATAAATGAACCTACCATAGATTATAACAACACACTATATTCACAAACTTCGAGAGTGTCGGCGCGAGAGCCTTCCCCAGATTTACCACGAAGAAGATGGAATATGGGACGGGAAAACGAGACCTTAGATTCGAGAATTGGCACAGCAAATGAAGGAATTAGAGGTACAGAAAGTTCTAGAGGACGTGCCAACATTATAGATTTCTCCGATGATGAACTAGATTCCGATCAAGAATTGACTCGAGATTATAATATATTGGTTGATAACTTCACCAGACCAAGCAAGAAACTAGTAGACAGCGAATTTTCATTACCAAGCAACTACCCTGGAAAATTCAATATGAAACATACAAGAAACGGCTCGATTGACCTGTTCAAATCTATGAACAACAAACCAAACTCAATCGAGAATTTATACGATGTCAAGATAAACCAAGAAATGGATAAGTTACAACAGGAAATTAACCGAGAAATCAATTCCAAAAAGTACCAACCAAAGAAGTTACGGATCAATTCTGTTCTTGTGAAGATACGAGAGCAGAATGAATTTCTCGAATACTTGAACCAGCTAGTTGATATAAATCACAGCGAGAACCAAGTACCATCAAATCTACTACAAAAGTTCAATGAATTAAAAAAGGATTACATCAATGAGTTAAAGGGATCCCAGGCGCTTTATCAAGGATACTACAAGTTGATTCTCAAATATCGAAATTTGAGGAAGAAGCCAACCTCCAATACCAACAAATCTGCATTTTCAATAAAGGAAAAAATAAGATTGATAAAGTCCAAAACCACCCAAGAACAGATCAAATTAATTTGTTCCAATATTCTCCATGAAATAGAACAATTGGAGAACAAAGACGCGACCATAACGAGGTTACAAAACGAATTGGACGCTGCAAACCAAAAAATCAGGCTTTTGGAACTCCACCCAAAAGGCTCATAAGCAAATCGCGACTTCGCCCTATAAGTAAAACTGCTATTAGCATGAAAACGTCACATGGAGTAAATACCTGCAACATGTGCAACTATTCCAGAATCGACTTACGTTTGCGAGCTTCGACGAAGAGACAATTTAGAATACTATTACACTATCGGGGGCTCTATTAAAAGTTCTTTACCGCACTAATCAAAAAGGAATAATGAGATTGATTTTGAGATAAATGGTGTGAAATGCATGGGTACCGTAACTCGCTCTGATGGGAGCAAGCAACCATCCCTGCGATTTCGAGGCAACCAGCGTCTCTGGCGTTAAATTACAGAATTATCAGGGCTTACCAACGCGTAGAAGACTGAATCACCAGGAGGTATCTTTTCCGAATTTATACATATATTTCAGGCGTGCTTATACATCAACAATATGAATTTGCGAGACCGACACTCCCAGACGATAACTTCGTATATTTAGCTTGTTTGGCATTAAAAAATTGACAAAGAATAAACCAGAGTAGATGACAAAGAATGCATATATTGGGGGTCTGACGGCAATGGCATGGAAATATTTGTTATTAAGGAAATAAATAAATGGAAAATGGGGTGTTCTCTTCTGCAAGAAAGCCATGAAATGCCTTGACTCTGCAACAATAGGACATGGTGTGGCTAAACGACATATAGGAAAACTAATTACACTCGTCAGAGATTGTTTTACTGATAAGACATCATGCTTTACCGATAAGAAATCATGTATGGTTGGTACAGGTTCAGCAATTCGTCTCGTCAGCGATGGCGTCGACAATACATTTATTGATGATATGGTCCCAGTCACTGGTAGCGACAAAGTACAATTGTACGACGGAACCTATGAATAATGCGATAATCATCCCGAGCCAAAGTCCAATCAATTCCATCTTAAAATAGAATGCAAAAGTGAATGCAGAAGGTAAGGCGATTAGGTAATAACTGATCAAGTTGGTGTAACCACCTATCTTTTGTCTGCCTTGCCCTCTTAAAATTCCTGCAGTAGAGCAGGACAAAAATTCATTAATCTGGTAAATGGCTGCAATAATCAACACTTTAGAAGCCAAATCGATAACTTGCTGGTCGTTGGTATACAAAGATGCCAAGGGACGTCTAAAGGTGAATATGAACGTACCGTTGACAACACCCATGATAGCACATGTGATATTTGCAGCTTTTGCAGCAATCGTAGCCGATTTTTTGGAAGCAGCTCCAATGTACCAAGCAATTCTAGTAGATGTGTTGATGGAAAGCGACATTGGAATTTGATACAAGAGACCACAGGTCGTAGTAAGAATAGACTGGGCAGCCAATACCTCGGTTCCAAATCTTGCAGACGTGAAAGTGATGATTTCGAACGCCAACCATTCGGCAACAACCATCAAAACACCTGGGACAGAGAGATCAATCATTCTTTGCCAGTTTTGCAAGTATATGGGGTGCCAAATGGATTCTTTAGGTAAACATTCTGAGCCTCTAACAAAGAAAATATACGAATAAATCGAAATACACATCAACCAATTGGTAATGACAACTGACAATGGAGCGCCGATAAACCCCATTCCAATCGTCGGGTCCCATACCAAAAAGTAGTTCAATACAGCGTTCACTGGGGCACAAACAAATAATACATACGTGGATGCATGGAAAATTCCTTGACATTGCAAGAAATGAGTTGCGTTCTCAAACAATACATTGGCAGGCAACCCAACACTCAAGATTTCCAAATATCTTGCAGCCAAATCACACAAGTCAGATTGGTCGGCACCCACGAGGGACGTCAAAATCGGTCTGGCACCAAAGATCCAGAGAATGCACATAGGAATACAACAGAGCAACAAAAGAATGTTACATCTTATGAAGTGGATCCCAACGGAATTGTAATCTTTTCTTCCAAAAGCCTGAGCACAAAGAGTATCGAGACAAGTTGATACACCTTGAATAATAGCAAAACCAGTAATATTTGCTGTCATGGAACTCAAACTGACGGCAGCCAATTCCTTTGAACCCAAGCGACCAACAGAAAACACTGAAGCAACTGTCAAGGAGTATTTCAAGAGAAACGTGATAATAATAGGCACCGAATACTTCAACAACGCCTTACTCTCCTTTATGACATCCGTCTCCGGTTCTTGGACCATCGAGTGCGTAGATAAGATCTCAGAGATATCGGTAACAGCACCATGTTGTGAAGATGTATGAGACTTGCTTGGAATCAATCTCTCATGCATCCCACCGTGCGTGACATGATAAGCTTCAGGTATGACAGTACTGGCGATTGACGCAATCGATGCTCTTCTAGTTTGAATATAGTTGACAACCTCATTGTCACTAATATCATGAAGCGAGGCATCGCCTAAATGTGGCAAAAACGGAGTTGTTTCTGAAGGCATTGATAAGAAACAGATTGATAAATTGGCTCTCTAATATGACAAAATTGTACGAGGGATTCAGGATACTTGATATACAGTATTTTCCAATCCAATACGATGGAATTCTAAACTTTATATCAATCAATGACTAGGAACGACTATTACTATTGTTCTCAATGCTAGTGGTCAAACCTAAACTCTTTCCAGGTCTAATTTCCTTTATCTTTTGCGAAGAGGCACGTTATGTAAGATCTGAGACGCGAAAATTTATTAGATTCCCAATCCGGAAGCCAATGCCATTATCATCGTGGTGAACAACAAGGATATGAGCTCCGGGATAGAGAAGACCGACGACGATGAGTTCAATAGGCACAAAACCTTGATAGAGTTTTGTTTATCGGTAATTGACAGCTTTAGGAGAAATTTACATTTGTAACTAGAGGGGACATGGGTTTCATAGCAGGATCGCCGTAGAAACAGCCGTCATTAGGGGATTGTATCCATAATGTGAGTAATTTCCAGGCAAACTAAGGGAATTGGTGGTGGCCTCCAATGTAAGTAAATACCGATCTTGGATCCTAATCGATCTAAATCAATTTACCAGATACAGGAGTCATCTCCCGTCAACTCAAATTGCGTCATAGGGCTCATGTCATCAGCATAGTTTGCCACTCGATCCATAGCAATCACTTGCAAGATATTATACTTAACCAAGAGAATTTGAATATAGAATATATAATATAGAATATCACTGAATATTTGTCATCTGACTTTTAGACCGTATCCAAAACATCAAAACAAAAGCATATAGAGAATGAAGAGATAATCATAGTAGCGTATATGTTGTCGCTCTGGTCAATTAAACCTTTTGCTTCAAATTACTCAGCAATGGTCAAATATTAACGTTCTGCTTCTAATTACTCAGCAATGTAACCACAGTATTCCGCTTGGCCGGCAATCGCGCACTATACTTTCTTTATAAATACTAACCAATCCAACAGTTGACCCTCGATTATTTAACAACAATGTCTTTGAGTGGAAACTTCTTCAAATTAGCGAACGGTAACTCGATTCCTGCAATTGGTTATGGAACAGGTTCCAAATGGTTCAAAGCCGGCCAGAGTCAAATCGACACCAATTTGATCAATAATGTTGAATTGGCAGTCAAGGAAGGCTTTACACATGTTGATGGTGCACAAGTATATAATACAGACCAAGAAATCGGTCAAGCATTAAAGAATTTAGATCTTCCTCGTGATAAGGTGTTTCTCACTGATAAATACTTCCCTGGTACCCATGATGGCAAAAATGTGAGTCAGATCAATCCATACGAAGCTTTAAAAAAGTCGTTGGCCAGGTTTCAATTGGATTACGTTGACTTATACTTGATCCATACTCCTTATGTTAATAAGGAAACTCATGGGTTCGATTTGGCTCAAGCGTGGAAATATCTCGAACAAGCAGTTGATGAAGGGTTGGCCAAGAATATCGGAGTCTCCAACTTCACGGTTGAAAACTTGAAGACTATTATTGATTCAAGAATCAAACCAGTTGTTAACCAAATTGAGTTTAGTGCTTATTTGCAAAACCAAACTCCTGGGATCGTTGAGTTTGCGCAGAAGAATGGGATTTTGGTCGAAGCCTATGGTCCGTTAGGTCCGTTAACTAAGGGTAAGGGTGGGCCCTTAGATGAGGTGTTGACGAAATTAACCTCCAAGTACAACAAAAACGAAGGACAGATTTTGTTGAGATGGGTCTTACAGAACGGAGTCTTACCAATCACTACGTCCAGTAATAGAGAAAGAGTCAAGGCTTATTTGGATATCTTTGATTTTGAATTGGATTCCGAAGACGTGGCGGAAATTACAAAGGTTGGTGTTCAAAAGAAGTTGAGACAGTTCTTTGAAGAATTCAACTAATGAGGAAACATGATGGGGATATAATTGACTACTGATCCTGATATTTCGAGGATACGGTACAAATCAAATTGAGAAGAATATCTTCAACTAAAGCGATTGCTGAGCAATTCTTGAATTGCAAAGATCTTCCATGTATTTTGTATATATGGTTTTAGGAACATCAAGAACGATATATTGAATTAGGAGTTGAAATGGTTCTCTATAGATATATTTTAGTGAAAGATGTCCGCAATTAGATATTGTAATATTTTTCTTTATCAGGATAAAACTATAGATAGTGACTAATAACATTGAGCATGCGATCTATTACAAAGTGTGAAACTGTCCGAGATACACTATAGACATATTATCTTCATATCTAATGTATAATAACTGTCTATTGCACGACCTTCTAATTTTTGCACCCAAAAGTTTCTAGTATTACTGAAGTGATCAGATGGTATAAGGAGGATCTAAAGGGACGGGATATAGTACAAACACTACAATCAAAATTTGAAATAACGTGGCTCAAGCTAAAACAATAGTTAATATAAATCTGCTCACCCAAATTGTTGCAGACATGATAAATCGCAGATTTACCAATTCCCAGAATTCAAGACTTCAAAGTTCTTGCAGACTCGTTATACTATAGTAGAAATGTAAGCTTGTACTCAAAAGGACCACAAGACAATACAAATAGGCACAAAATCTCAATAAAATGGTCAGAGTAGTCTAATCCTAATTCGTCTACACCTGGAAGAGATAGGTGTGGGCCCTAGATTAGACAATATGTTTTATAAATTCTAGACCATGATATTTTATTAGATTTTCTTGATATCCGCCCAATCTAGTAGCCAAGTAGTAGCCAAGGAGGATGTACAAGATTCTATTGCATTACTGACGAGAATAAAACATGCTCAGCAAAAAGTAAAGCATAACCATAAGTCATTTCAATATTTAAAGCATCAAAAACTTCACTAAACAAACTAGAGGAGTTATTTGGTGATGCTTGGAACCATCAATAACACCGATCGAATAATAAATATTTCGCTTATCGTACTACCGGAATTAGACACAATATAAAGTTTCGAACAATCGCTCAAAATAACAGCCACAAAATCGACTTTGATGATGACATCCATTTTGCATTTCATACAGCTTCATGCTTTGCATTCACGTCGTCACAAAAACGATACAGGTGTATAATGTGTGTGTCCACATAAAAAATAATATTCTCTTCTAGAATGGTTCAACTTACGGGCCAAATCCAGCAGGTCCTCGTGCCTGAAAAGTTTCACTGTGAGGACAAGAGTTAATTTTCGTTGAACCAGGAATCTTATGTATAGAATTGAGACCTACAGTGAGGTACTTAAAACTCGTCGAAATATAGTGACTCTGTCCGTATTCTCAAAAGATTCGACGCAATTTACTATTTTTCTATCAAAAGTAATGGTATTCTAACAAGAAGCTCTCAAGAGACTTTTCAATCTAAAACCAAAAGCCACAATAATGACTAACGACTAATTAGAATTCTTCCTCATATCTTTAAACAAATTTCATTTACCAATTTGCCAACATCTTGAACGAATTGGTTTAATGTATGTGGGTCAAGTTCATTCACGGCATTTCCAAATAAAATCATGTTATTTATCTGATCAATCTGAGTCTTCGGAGGCAACTTGTTCTTGATTATCATATCAAGAACAATGGCCTCAATATCAATCGTTTCTGGTGTTATATTGAATATCTTATAAACCTTCGAGATCTTTACAGATTTGTAGTACTTTGCCAATTCTGCTAAGTTGTTTTCCATAATGTTATGGAGCAAAGATTTTTGAACGAGATGGTTAGTGAATATCAAATTATAGCCAAATTTCAAACTATAATCCCTCTGAAAGATGAAATCTTGAAAAAGTTTTATTGGAATCAACTTGTTAGATTCATATAGGTGGAAAATGTCCGAAGTCAACTTGAAATCAGCGTCCACACTATTTAGTTTGAAATTGGCTTCAAGAAAGTGTAGGACATTATATTTTCTAAAATCATAATCCGATATTATGAAAAGCTGTAGGATTTTATAGTAGAGGGAATTGATCAAACCCAGGAAACCTGTTTCCAGTTGATCAAGTTGTAAAGAAAACGTTTCTCCCAGAATTTCTTGCAAGCTCACAATTCCATTTATAATAAGGATCTTTTTGTTGATCAAATCCACAAACTTCCTGTAATCTGTGTCCACGATCAAATATTGGTAATCTGTGATCAAATCGGTATACTTTGCCTTCATATATATATCCCTTGATCTCGTGGCTTTCCAATTGCTTGAAGACAACATTTTGAATACAGGAGCGGCTTGGATTGCCTTCACTATCGAATCAACGCCACTGTAATCTGTATTGTATTTCAAAATCAATTCCAATTTGATTAGGTACACCAACACTTCAAAACTCTTGTCGGGGATATCACTTATCGATTCGATTATTTCAATGATATTATCATCTCTACCGATTGTGGCTTGCAATTTCTCAATTATTTGATAGTCATCTTCTCCCAGTAGTATTATCCTTTTCACTTCGGTTGGCATTTTGCTGGAGTGTTGGAGATTGTTTCATCAGATTGGAGGTGAATATATGTATTATATATACAGGAACTATGGAAGGTGTTATAATTCTCCATCGAAAAATATGTATACTAAAAGAGTGGAGGCTTAGTAGAGGGAAGAGATACTACGGGGAAGATACAAAGTAGAAACAGACTTTATAGTAGTGTCTTTGTAGTATGAAGTTTACTGGTTGCAAAATTTGACTTTTGGAAGGACTGTTAGATATACGAGCATTGAATCGTATTCTTCTCCCGTGATGTAAATCAGAAACTAACCTCCGTAGAATTCTATAATTCTCTTCTTAGTTAGATTAGCTCGTAAATATTCCATATATCCAGTAGTTCAGGGGGTTCATCAGAAAGTTACATACCGGAGAGTTATCACCTGTCGTTTAGAAGATAAAACATCCGAACCGCAACGCACCATCACTTCGTATACTTCGCAATCCGGAACGATGTAATTTTTCACTTATAAACTCTCCTTCAGCCCACACCACGCCCACCGCCGTCATTCTTTAACATGAAATTACTCTACTTCGCGATAGTCCCGTTTGTACTCTACAATATCTTTAACCATTTATTCTACACTTGGTTGCCTAGAAACTACCGTCTTGACAAAGATGTATTGGCGAGGTTGTCTAACGAAGTGATCGCTAATCATCCAGATGGTAATGCCACCGCTATCATGATGGAATTGGCACCAAAGCTCCAAGCTGAATATCCTGGCATTATCAACGAACTCAACTTCAATGACTGGGTGTTCAACAATGCTGGTGGTGCCATGGGAACCATGTTCATTCTTCATGCTTCCATTTCTGAATATTTGATCTTTTTTGGATCTGCTGTTGGTACCGAAGGACACACTGGATTGCATTTCGCCGATGATTACTTCACTATTTTGGCCGGTAAGCAACTTGCTGCTAGCGAAGGTAGCTTGACCCCAGAAGTCTACTTACCAGGTGATGTTCATCATTTACAAAAGGGTACTTACAAGCAATATGCTATGCCAAGTGGCTCGTTTGCTTTAGAATTAGCCCAAGGTTGGATTCCTGCCATGTTGCCATTTGGATTTTTGGATACCTTCACTTCCACTATGGATTTCATTTCGTTATACAGAACTGTTTACTTTACTGGAAAGGATATGATTAGAAACTTGATTAGAGGAAAGTTTTAATAGAAAAGTCTTAGCAGGAAATTTCAAACTTATCGGGATCCAACTGTCGACATGGAATCTATTCACAAATGTTACCTTGGAGTTTAGTATTTATAAATCAACCATTCACTATAGATTTTAGACTAGATACATAAGTTGGTAGAATAGAAATTAAACACTCTCAGTAATATCTGCCTGTTACCATCAGAAATACAGATGCCTGTTTATGTATTGACTCATTGTATAACTGAAGAATCTCCAAAGATCCCTAAGAGTGTAGTTTTGTCACCAATTTCCGTAGTCGGAACTTTTGGCTGCGAAAAACAAGTAGAATCATTAGAGCAAGCGAGTATTCTCGTAACTGATACTCGTTGCAAGGTTGGTATTGTGGAATATATATTGAAATCTCGTCTATAATTTCCGACCCATACCTACTCAAACAGCTAAGAACACTGGTAAGAAAATCGTGAAAGTTACAACTTGGGTCCAAAAGAAGAGCGAAAATGAGACAAGACTCATATATTCAGTGCGTTATAGGTGTATTCACTCATGACGACACTGGAGGTCGACTATTTACAATTAGACAGGTACACCACACACAATTGCAGCCTTCCGAAATTCACCTAAAGTATGAGCTATTTAATGGCTAACAAAGTAATATCAAGATTATTACCTTTATTGATTAAATCTGAAACCAATAGATGATTCAGCTCCTGATAGTATTATAATTAATAAAGGATATATCATTAATTGTACAAGTAATTAGTTATGAATTAGTTTTAACAACTATGATTAAGAAAATGAAGAATGCTGTATTATGATGTCATAAGGATAAAGAACTAATAGATAAAACAATGAGAAGAAAGCAAATACGGGGACACAAATTACCGATAGTTGAAGGTAAAAACTAACAATAGTGAAAGATCTTGAAATGCTGATGCAGACTTAAAATTTTTCATTTGTGGTCTCAGAGACTCTGATGATATAGGGCAATAACCAAGGAAACCAACTCTTGACCGAACAAAATATAATACTATTATTTTAAGCCAATTGGAATTAGCATCAATAACATCTATTTGAAACGTAATTTCAGTATCCTGCCACCCATATGATGGCGCAGAGTAATTAACTGCCACAGGCAGAAATTCAGAATCGGTAGTTATACGTTATAGCCACCCAACTGCAACAATGATTTCGCTACACTGAAACTATTTGGTGTGCCAAATTGATTATTGGTTGGGGACGAGGTGAGAATGTTATTTGAAGAATGACTTCTCTTTGATGGATCCAATTTCTTGCTATCAGCAGGAGTGTTATTTACATTTTTTGAGATTGTAGTGTTATTTGCAGTGTGAAGGATGGTTGCATCATAGTCTTCATCAATGGTGGTATCGTCAGTGGATTGACATGTTGTTGCTGGAAGATTAATGTTGTTGATAATTAAGCTGCGGGTCGAGTTTGCTGGTTTCATTGGGGTTTTCAAGTTCCTAGTGGATGGGTTTATAGGAGTTTTTAATTTCCGAGAATTTGAATCAGTCTTTAAGCCACGGTTTCCGTTTTTTATTGGAGTTTTCAAAATCTTGTTTATGGGAGGCAAATTGTATACCGAGTTTGAGGAGTTGATTAAAATTGAAGGAGTTTTGGCAGCAGCGGCAGCAGCATAGGGTAAGATAAACGAGTTTTGAGACATAGAATTCATCGATTGTCCCATATTTTGAGACATCGAGTCCATTGAATGGCCCATATTAATGTTGAGATGTTCTTGAATCATTGGCTTCGGTAATTTGATTTGATTCACAGAAAGTGGCAAATCATGATGTGACGAGTAAAATATTGAATTCTTTTTGATTTGGAATAACCTTAACCTCTGGGACTTTTTGAATTGTTTGTTGGATGCAATGTTTGATAATGACGGATGTGTTTTTTTCAGAAGAAGAGACGATTTTGTTTGTAAATTGATGTTGATCGAAGAGGAGTATTTTGATTCAGTACGCGATGGTTCGGTTTGTGGAGTTGGAAGGAATGTTTGGTAGCTTGGGGTCAGAAGTGGTGTTTGGGAAGTTGAAGGTGAAGTAGAAGATGACGAAGTGGACAAAGCAGAATTGACGTTTTTAACTTCTTCAACTTGTGTTGAAGAGCTGGCGAATTCGCCCTTACTTACTCTGTTCTGCTGTAACTTATAAAGGGCCAATTGCAATTTCAATTTCAACTTTGTAGCCGCCAAACCCGCCATATCATTCTTTTGAGGTGACGACGAGGTTGATGAAGTGGACCTGTAATCTGAGAAGCTAATAGATTTTGGAGAGTAAGGGAACGTGTTTCTTGACAATGTCTTGGAAGTGCTGAATGATTTGGTCAAAGATGAGCTTAACTTCTCGTTGGATAACTTGCCTATCATTTTACTCCCACCTTTGCCAATCTTCCCCTTGGACTTGCGTTCATTCAAAGGAGAGTTCAAGTGAGAGTCGCGAATAGGAGCCAAGGCTATTCTATTCGACATTAACGACATAACAATAAGATATACTTTCTAAGTATCTGCTGGATGAAGAACGGGTATATATGTCAATTGAAAAACCGTCGGTAACTTTTACAGAGTGAGAGTCAAATAAATCGCGTTAAAATGGATTCATAACAATAAACAAAATCTCAATTGGGGAACTATTAAAATATTGGAATATGTATAGGAGGCGTGTGGGACTATATTATGGTATTCCCTGATTAGTTGGATCGATGGGAATCTCGTATTTGTGCGTTTCGTGTTGTTTTTGTTTTGATGTTGATGTTGACAAATGACGCACAAGGTAATCGGTTACGACACGTCTTTTATGATGGAAGGGCTGTAGAGTCGTGTGAGGAGGCGTACCAATTGTTCCAACTGCAAGTCTAGGGACGTTCAATTGTCTACAGAGGTGATCGCGTAATTAGATGACTAAATACTTATAACATGGTGCTTAGCTACTGGAAGCTGCATTCATTCCAATTGTTTTCATTTCCAATTATGGATGTTTGGGTATGTGCGAATTTCGCGAGCCGGCATGGAAGCTTTGGACCTTACTATTATGGCATCGTACTATCAGATTAGGTCGAATGTCTCTTCCCAGTATGTGTGAATATTGGCTAATTATGGAAGTGGGAATCTTAACCGAGGAAGAATATTAATAGAGGGAGAATGTTAACAGAGAGAGAATCTTAATTGAGCTAGAATCTTACCTTAATAGTGTTTAAAGAAGTTGAAAAAGAATTAGACAAGGACGTGTTATTACCAATTAATTACGTGCCGAATTTCGCATAATAGTTGCAAGTCGCGCCTCTGCGAATCCCGAGTATTTATAGCCAGCAAACGAAGTAGCCTTTAAAGAAAAACGGCTTGTCTCATAATAAGATCTCATGGATTACGACTCGAGAACAGCTGTAGAAAACATCCTTGTTGGATCTCATTCATCGATGCTTAGTCGCGTCCCAGAGTCGACGTATTTTTTGTTCACGCGAGACTCTCAATATTTTACGACCAAACGTCAGAAACGAAAAACTGCTTTGGGTGATAGAGACACGCTTGCAAATTTATGTAGGACAGATGCAGCACCCTGTCGTTTAAAATATGAATACAGGATTTGATTGTTTTGTACCCTCGAGGTGTCCTCGGTGTTCACACCTTCTAAATTTTATTGTAATGCTCATCGAACGTTTTCTATCTAAGTAATGCTCATCACTAGATTTCTAAGTCGTTGATTTAATATTCAGCAGTTTCTGAACCAGCGGGTTTATCTAAATTGCATCTAAACTGAAAACTTTGCTTGTAGACTATGAATTCCATAGAAATGTTATCGTGAATAGTTAATTCGAACTTTGAACTATTGTGTTTGGGATTATGCGCGTCCTCATCGTGGCTACCTTATTTCACATACTGCATATAAACGTTTTTTGCAACCATTGAGTGTTCCGTTGTAGAAACATACGAGGTAATGTAATTCAAACAACTTAAAATATACTGAAAGGAATGTTAAATACTATGTGCCTAGACTAATTATATATCATCTGATAATTGAAATCTTCTAGAAATAGTACAACTAGAAGAAATTGTACGAAATTCTGTAGCAACATATACGGAATAGAGTACTGTGGTATATCTCTATAGATTCAATAGAACAAATCAACGCAGTTGAGTCTTCCCTACAATACAGACTATTGTGGTTCGAATTTTATTGACTGGTTTGAGAATAGCCTATTGTGAACCTATTAACTAAAGATTATGTAGTTTTGCATAAAGTGAGGTTTTATTCACCATGTTTATTAGTGCCCGTTGAGTAACCTTCTATTTCTTTCATCCTATATCCACTTTGAATTGATTTTTGTGAAGTCGTATACATCTAGTTCCCCTTCTCCTAGTCCTACTGTGAAATCTGCTTCTTCAATATTGTCCACAAATATAGCCATACCCGCAGCAGCATGGATTTTCACAAGTTCAGCTACACTGACTTTTGAGTTGTGCAAAGAAATGAATAATCTTAACGTTTCCATGACTTGCTTGAAGTTGGAAGCGACATCATTTTTGAATGCACCAGTGTCCAACGGACAGTCCATCCAAATCATACACCTTTCTTTCAAATCGAAAGCACAAGAAACAACCGATCTAGTATCAGAAGTCATATCGAACTTTGATCGAACTGACCTGGGCTCAAACACCTCCCCAGAAGTGTGATCCTTTAGCATCATGTACCCTGAAAAACTGACAGAGTGATGCAGGAAAACCTGAGCAGTATAAACCCTTACGTCCATCAACACATAACGAATACCTGCACCCAAAGCCTTTTGCATGTCCAAATCAATAAACTCTGAGGCTCCGTTTGGAGCTGGTGCCCCCGTAATATCCCCAGAGTGCCATGAATACGGAAGAACCATATTAGTATATGCTACATGTGCAACCTTGCTAAAAGACTCATCAATAAAACATGCACTCAAATCCTGGTCTTCACCTATCCAATGGATAAACATACGTAGAAAGTTCTTATCCTTATCTTCAGGTATGAGGTCCAAGGGAATCCTACTACCTCTGGAAACCGATCTCTTGGTTTCAGAAGCAGAACTCATTTGAAGTGGCAACAATACGTTCATTGCTGCTGGTTGGATAAATACTTTCTTTCCTTTCAACAATTCTTTTCCAGCAAACATATTCTTCAATCCACATGTAATAACTTCTATTACCCTTGCAACTGTATCTTGAGAGAGAGGTTTCAATGTACCTGCCAAAAGCACCCTTCCCTTACTTCCCAGTGTAACCACCAACCGTTTTTGCGACTCATGAAGTTTTCGGCCCTTGAAATGACCAAGTAACTGCAACAATACCTTCGAACTAGTTCGATCAATAACACGTTCAAATTGCAGAATCACGTAGTCAACGTCTTCATTGGTTTCTCTCAACAATTTGTCCAAATTACGTGCAAACACTGATGGTTTAGCGACCAACTGATCCACAGCCAATCTTACATTTCCCGTTTTTATCGCTTCACAAATTATAGTTTCAGAAGTTGCCACGTTCCGTTCATTTCTGAACCGTTTAGCAATGCTAGCCACTCTTCCTCCATATTCACCCACATGAAGCGAATGGAACGCAATCTTCCATAATCCACTGTATGGCTTTACGTCCGATTCACTGATGACCTCTTCCAACGCTGTTACGATCAAACGACGAGTTTTACGATTCAACGATTTGAATTTCACAGGTGCCAACAACCCAATATGCCCGTAAGACATTGCTGCCATGACCCTAAGTATATCTGTACTTGTCTTAACCACGTTAGTGATAGACTCTCCCTTCTTCAACTGATTTGTAGCTACCATACAGAGAGTTTCTTTAAACGAAATATCTCCCGAGTACTCAAGATTCCATCCCAACTCAATTGCTTCGTTTACGAACGCAACCAAGGAGTTAGGAATGCTTGATTTTGACGAAAGTAAAGTAAAGAAATATTGTTTGACGTGGTTGGTATGTATAATTGAAATGGTTGTAATAGGATGTTCCTCGTCCATCTCTGGCCGCGTATCCTTAGCATAAACAGGCAAGTATCCCGCCATATAATGTATTATCAGATTGAAAAACAATTCACCCTCGCTAGCCTCCATCACTTGGGTTGGAAAATTAGGATACATAGGTTCCCATCTGACATGGGCGCCAACATTCTTTCTCGCCATACTCAAGATATCCGTACACTTGATTACAATGCCAGTACTATCCATATTACATAGATACAAATATAACTTCAACGAAACCCTATACCCAAGGCCTTCCATTTCCTTTGCGAAAGTCACCACCTTAGGATTATAAGCAGCCTCTGTATCAGGAACATCATCAACAATTATACCATTTAACTTTGAGAAGGCAACTTCATCAATAATATCGTTCTTAGACTCGACAGTGAGATTATCTTCTTTTTTAGTTATATACTCCATTAGATTAATCTCTTTGTTAGATTCTCGTAATTCCAGGTCTAAGCGCACCGAATTCATGATTTATATATATCAACGAATGAGTCACGAGAAGGTCAAAAACTTTGGTACACAAGAGATCCAATGATAACTGACATGACTCATATGGAATCTAGTTCCAGTCATGACGAATGTTAGTTAATTTTATATTTGCTGGGCCAAGAATAGGGATTTGAAGAGACATAGACAGATCTTGGGGATACCTATTTCAAGTCTGTAGTAATAAAAAATATGTAACACTGAAGTCTACAAACTACGTATTAGCTACTATGATATCTATTGGGATCAAATCTATTTGAAAAATAGTGGAAAATGGTGGTTTAATTGTAATCAGTTTACTAGTTGTAAGTTCTAAGAAATCACTATGATTAATCAAGATTTGATAAGCTCCACGAAATAGCACTATGGTAGATCATGACTCGATGTGTTCCAGAAACACTAACCTCTAATATAGGGCTATTTGTTCGAAATGGACTACAACCATTAAATTACGATAGGAAAGTAGCATTAGAAAAGTGACGAAATTAATACAAGTATCGAATACGTAAGCCTAACCTGAAGTATATGATGAAAAGTTAGACGCATCTAACGAGTAAGCCAAGCAGGAATAATCAGTAATCTTCTACTGTATCATTAGTAATTCAATGACAAGCAGTGAGATGAAAATCATATTAATATATTAAAAATGAGATGAGCTTCGTAATATGAGATACACATCATACTAATGTAGCCAACACATAAAGAGATTCAGCAAAATATTATTGAGATCTTGCTGGAAGGTCGTTGACCGCTCAAAGGTACAATGACCTTGATCTAAAGTGTCTACTTAGATTGGAGTTTGGCCATTTGTATAGTTTGAGAATATGTATAGTTTGAGAATATATATAGTTTGAGAATATATACAGCTAGAGAATATATAAATCTAGAGAAATTATATAGCTTGAGAATTTATAGCAGCAGCATGATCAATTTTGGTTATCAGTCATGGAAAATTGTCATTAAGATTACTCATTTTTTGCATCATTCATAGATTTTGCACCCATGCACCAAATAGATTCACACCATAATTTACAGCTATAGAGACCATCTAATATCATTAAATCATGCTAAATACTGAACCTCTTGAATATCAGAGTTTTTGAAGATTACATATTGAGATATATTTACAATTACGGATATGTATAGTTGCTACATCATTGTACTTATTAGTGACTTTCCTCTATAGAATCCTTGTCTTGGTCTAAGATTGTTTGTGAAAACAAAAGGAATAAGCGGGACGGCAATCACTTGATAATTTCATCAAACTATTGGTCTCCAATTCATACAGAAGGCTCATGCTGAGAATTCATCTGGGGAATGGAACTAGTCTGAGTTTTTAGTCATATCAGTGCGAGCCCCGTCCGACTTAGGTACACTCCGCAAAGTTATAACCCACACGACCCGGTATCTTATCTAAAAGTGAGGGGCGCTAACATCAACACAACTCTTCTTTATCCATAATCATGTTAAGATCTAAATTGTCATCACTTCGTGAATACCTCACGCCTATAAATCACAGCTCGAATTTCTCAACTACAGGAGAAATTAGCCCCGAAGAATTCGTTCAGGCAGGAGATTATCTTGTGTACAAGTTTCCCACCTGGCAGTGGTCATCGTGTGCAAAACCATTGCAAAAGTCATTTTTACCTGAAGATAAACAATTCCTTATAACCAAGCATGTCCCTAGCTACCAGAGAGCTTCTGATTATTTAAGCGGAGATGTGGACGGTAATGGCGGCTTTAACTTCGATGAGGATGCTGGCGACGAATGGGTCACGTCAAATATTCCTATTGTTTCGAAGGTGGTAGAACCTGAAGTTATCGAAGAAATTATTGACGATGACGAAGATGATGAGCTTCGAGATTCTTTTGATGATCTCGAAATGATAAACAATTCCGATAATAAGCTACGCAAATACGATCTCTATATCACGTATTCAACGTCCTATAGAGTTCCCAAACTCTATTTGGTTGGTTTCAATTCAAACGGTATCCCACTTTTACCCAACCAAATGTTTGAAGATATAAACGCAGACTATAAGGACAAAACTGCAACCATTGAAACCTTGCCGGTGGCCCATAATACAACGTCCGTGTCGATCCATCCTTGCAAACATTCGTCGGTGATGAAAGTGCTAATGCAACATTCAAAGAGAAGAAGAAACAAAACCACAGAAAATGAACCAAAGACTGAGGGAGTAGAACAAGAATTTGAAAACCTCACAATGGAAGACGACGGAATTAGAGTTGACCAATATCTAGTTATATTTTTGAAGTTCATCGCGAGTGTTACTCCAGGAATTGAATACGATTACACGATGGATGCCCTTTAGACTGTTCCGATATTTCCGCGGAGATCTTAATAATTATGGTAGTCTTTCTGTCCAATTATAATCCACTCTCGGAATTGCACCTACCTAATGACCATTCCAATGACGAGGGCCCCAAATTCAGAATACAGGAAATAAATCGACACTAAGTGAACCAATTGGCCCCTGTCCCGTACTCAATCGGGATTCCGTTTGTAATGACGATTTTCGATCTACTTACATATCCTAATCACACTATAGAATCTATATGGGTACTGGATATCCAATCTGATACTAATCGTATAAATAACTCCTAAAACCACCGTAGCATCATCTCGTATACATCAGTTCGTATATAGATAGCAGCCAAATAATTCACATGTCATCACGTGTTCCATTTTGCATTCGAAAAGAGAGAAAGATACGAAAGAGAGCTATCGAAAACACCACGGATCAGATTGCTCCTTTGCTTTACTGCTTCCGTTTCTTCCTTTGACCATTCTTTAGCTACAAGGTTCTTAGGGCATCCTTCCGTGGTATTAATTACATCTTATCAATTATATATCTGACGCGTCACTGTATCGAATGGTTACCAATCGTAAACACAAGGGCAAAAAAAGGTCAGTTGCTCCAGATTCTGGAGCTTCTTCTGCGATAGACTCTGGGCTTGAATCCGGCGAGACTCCAAGTGTTGGAAACTCCGGTACTGACTTGGAAGAACCTCACCTCAAGAAGAAACACACCAAACATACTAAAACTTCTAAGGAATTGAAGAAAAAACTCCATGAATCAAGAAGAGTAGTGTTCATACTAGGAACCGTTTTAGGATTGGTACTCACAGCAGTGTTCTCAGCATATTCCCACCCGACTTTGAAAACGGAATTAGATAAATTTGTCAACTTTGATTCAGTAAATCTATTGTTTGATGACTGGAAGGACTGGAAAGATATATTGCCCAGTGGAATTCCTCCGTTATTCAATGATTTGAATATGGATTTCTTCAAGAAACAAGACGATCCTTTACATCGATCTGCCGAATCGTTTTCTGTAGGGAAAAGAATGGCATTGAATCATAACTTGACTGCCCAATACAATGTGGTGTTAGTTCCTGGAGTAATTTCCACTGGAATAGAGTCTTGGGGTACCAAGTCAGTAGGAGATTGTCCTTCGCTTCCACATTTCCGTAAACGTTTATGGGGATCATTCTATATGTTGAGAACCATGGTTCTCGACAAAACATGTTGGTTGAAACATATCATGTTAGACGAAGAAACAGGGTTGGATCCTCCAAACGTTCAATTGAGAGCAGCACAAGGGTTTGAGGCTGCTGATTTCTTCATGGCTGGATACTGGATCTGGAACAAGATCTTACAAAATTTGGCTGTTATTGGCTATGGACCTAACAATATGATAAGTGCCGCCTATGATTGGAGATTAGCATATTTAGATTTGGAAAAGAGGGACGGATACTTTTCGAAATTGAAGTCACAAGTAGAATTGACCAAGAAAATGACGGGTCAGAAATCCATTCTCGTTGGCCACTCCATGGGATCTCAAGTGATTTTCTACTTCATGAAATGGGCAGAAGCCAAAGGCGAGTTTTTCGGAAATGGTGGGACTAGCTGGTGTAACGACCACATCGAAGCATTTGTTGACATTAGTGGGTCTTCTTTGGGTACTCCCAAGACGATTCCAGCATTGATTTCGGGAGAAATGAAAGATACCGTACAATTGAATGCATTGGCGATCTACGGATTAGAAAAATTCTTTAGTAGAAGAGAAAGAGTCGATATGCTCAGAACGTTTGGTGGGATTGCATCTATGCTTCCAAAGGGTGGAGATGTGATTTGGGGTAATATGACGCATGCACCAGACGATCCAACCAACACTTTGCTCACTGATGAGCCTGACGTAGTGATTTCAGGGCCCAAAAATGAGAGTTTTGGTACGTTTATCCAGTACAACCCAAAAAGTGGTAAGCCAGAAAACTTCACTATCACCTCTGCTATCGATTATTTGTTGAAGGAATCACCTGAATGGTATTCCAAGAGAGTGAACGAACAATACTCGTTTGGGATCGCAAAAACAGCGAAGGAGCTCCGTGCCAACGACCACGACTCTTCCAAATGGTCCAACCCGTTAGAAGCATCGTTACCATACGCTCCAGACATGAAAGTGTTCTGTTTCTACGGAGTAGGAAAGCCCACCGAAAGAGCATATAAATACACTGATGCCGACGAGCTTTCAAGATTGAACATGACTATCGATTCCGAAATGAATAACGCAGTAGCGTTGGGAGATGGAGATGGTACAGTCTCATTATTGACCCACTCCATTTGTCATGAATGGAAGAAGGGAAGTGAATCTAGATTCAACCCCGCCAACATTGCCGTGAAAATCGTCGAAATCAAAGACGAACCAGACAGATTCGATATCAGAGGAGGTGCCAAAACGGCTGACCATGTCGATATTCTAGGAAGTGCTGAGTTGAACGAGCTAATTTTGAGAGTTGCTGCAGGAGAGGGAGATTCGATTGTCGACCGGTACTATAGCGAGTTGCATGAGATCGTTGGAAAGATGGATATCTAGAGATTAGTATGAATAAGTAGAGATTTAGAGCAAGTAGTTATATGCAGTATCTAATGTAATATTTAGGATTATTAGCGTGGAACTACATACAGGAATGGTAGACTTATCAATTGCAACTGATCTGTAACTTATGAATGGTGAAGTGCAGGCATACTACAACGGGGAATATTTGAACATAAATGGCGAACCCAAAGAAGCCATAGAAATCGCCAATTTCGCCAACCAATCCATACCCAAACAGACGGAGAATAAGATTAAGAGTAAAGAGAAAGACTTAGTAGAAAAGAGTGTTTACGACAAGGACTTTTCAAGCTCAATCAACAAGGACAATACGTGTAAGTACTGTGGTAAACATTTTTCACACAAAGGATCGTTTGGAAGACATTTGGATCTTAAAAAAGGAGACTCGTTACATCCATTGGAGCAGATCAATGTGATACGAAGCACGGTTTCACGGAGAGGAGAAAGAAACAACAGGCGACACAAGAAAGTGCCGAATTCAAACATAACTATCAAAGAGAAGAGCAAAATTATGGCTAGTTCAAATATCGTATCTGAAAACATCAAAGAGAAGAACAAAATCAGACGCAAACTAAGGGATAGACATATCAAGTCCAAATTGATGACGAGTCAATGGTTTATTGAACAATTTGTGGGCAAGGAAATCGTGTCAGAAAAGTCGAGTTTTGCCCGGTTTGTGAGCTTATACTTACCAGTCAAACTTTGGCCCATAATCCCAGATTCCAGTAGTTATGACCTTGTAATGTCATGTATGGAAACCAGAAATCTCGACAAACACAATTTGGAAACGAGTTTTGAAGAATGGAAATCTTTAGAGACGACTCGAAGAGAACAGATATGGAAAACTGAATCGTACAATGCAATCTCTGCTACAATAGGAAACATTTGTCTTGTAGATTTACACAATGTCAAAGAATATATTGCCAGGAAAGAAAAGGAGACATTTCAAGATATTTGTACCCAAGATAACCTTGATGGATATTTGAATCATGGTTTCGATAAAGTACAAGTGGATGAACCCAAAAACGTTGATGAATTTAATACGTTTCTTCAGAATATCTAGGGGAGGTATACGGGAATTGTAAGGAGGTATACGGGAATTGTAAGGAGGTGTTAGGGAGTTGCTGAAGAGGTGCTAATAATTGAAACAACATTTAGTCAGTTCTGAGCTGGAAAGCTGCTCCTATATTTGCTTCTATGTGTGCTTTTAGATTGGTGATAATGAGTTGAATATAATAAGTCTGACAGACGAACAACCACCAAGAATAGGAACCTCATTTTGGATTAAATGATAAATCAATATAATGTATATTTACTGAAAAATACACACTCAATCATTACCATTAGATATCTTACGATTCTTTTGAGATCTGACTCCGAAATATACTAATAGTACCACCATTCACATATTTTATTACCAGCCTATTCATCGTAGGATTTTGGGGTATGATCAATATCAATTATAGTTGTTAACGCTTAATGAGCCATCAAGATCGAAACAAGCAGAGGTGACAGAGCTCACTCTCCCATACTGTTCCCAGCATTATTTCCAGACTGAAATATTATCCAAATGTCCCAGATGAAGAATAATCGCTACTAATAGAAATATAAAGTTCACATTATTCGTTCTATAAGAAGATCCATAAAAAGTATATCCTAAAGTCTCTCTAGAAGAAGATTGCATACATATAGTATTCTTCATAGTTCCAATTCTACAATTGAGAATTGTACTACTAAAATCATTAGAGATTCCACATTTTTAGTATACCAAGAACAGAAATAGAGGGCTATTCAATAAATTACTGAATACGAATATATTATTATCCCTTTAGTAATAATATAGTCGAGAGAACAATGGGCGAAGCTATTAGGAACTAATCAGTATTAAAAAGCTGCAAAAAATATAATCTTGAGAGTTTCTATATTCTACATTATATGCAGTACACGAAAACCGGTGGATTCAGCTACAGGAATAATGACCAAAATTGTCTCTAATAACTAAGTTAGCAACTAAAACAACTTGGAATAGTCCCACTATATTGTATACGAATTTACAGTACTATTAAACTACTATTACCCTCAATATTCAGCCTGGAGTGTAGATTACGTAATCTTCCACTATCAAATTTATCGCTCGCACCAGCATATGCTGGCCATGGGCTATTGTATCCTGAGATAAGCGAAGTATTTGTGATTAGTGGGTTGAAATAGTGATAATTAAGTACTTACTTGCGCTCAGTATCTAATGCCACTGTGATTTAGTAACTTATAAAAGAAATCTCTCGTAAAATACGTGATAATTAAGTACTTCCTTGCGATAAGTAACTAATGCTACTGAGATTAGTGACTTACTAGACAAAAAACTTATAAATCCATCGCTGACATAGTGAATATTAAGCACTTCCCTGCTCTCACTAGCTAATGCTACTGAGACTTAGTGGCTTACTAAAGATTTACTTCTAAATACTTCGCTACGCTCAGTATGCTCAGTGTGCTCAGTGTGACTATTTACGTGTTTCGGATTCTCCAACACTCCCGAAAAACTGAATTTCAACACAACAAACAAAACCAACTCCAACATTGTTTAGCAATTGAATGAATAATGAGGTAAGTATGGCTTGAAATAAAGCAACTGTGACGGTACTAACAGGTCTAGTGGAAAATTTGTAAGAGCTTCTAAATATCGTCATGTTTTCGGACAGGCCGCCAAAAGAGAATTGAGTTATGAGAACTTGAAAATCACCAAAAATGCCTGGGACTCCAACATCATCCATTCTAATGGAAAGTACTTGTCGGTGAACTGGGATGCTTCTGGAGGTGGTGCGTTTGCAGTGATTCCATTGAACGAAGTGGGAAAGGCTCCAGACACCGTGCCTTTGTTTAGAGGTCACAAGGGACCAGTTTTGGATACAGCTTTCAACCCGTTCAACTCGCAGCAGGTGGTGAGTTGTTCAGATGACGGGAAGATTTGTGTGTGGGAGATTCCTCTGGATTATTCGTTCCGTAAGTATGTGGACGAAAATGACAACATTAAGGATATAACGCAGCCAATCAAGGTGTTGTCGGGCCATACTAGAAAGGTCGGGCACGTTGAATTCCATCCGTGTGCAGAAAACGTGTTGGCGTCGTGCTCCTTGGACTATAGTGTCAAGATTTGGAACTTGGAAACAGGCAAGGACGAAATCACCTTGCAACATAAGGATTTGGTGACTTCATTCTCGTTCAATTACAACGGTTCTTTGTTGGCTACCACCTCTAGAGACAAGAAATTGCGTATTTGGGATGTTAGAACTGGTGAAGTTATCTCTGAAGGTGCTGGCCATACTGGTGCTAAACCTTCGAGAGTGGTTTGGTTAGGTAACACCGACCGAATTGCTACCACCGGGTTCTCAAGACTCTCCGACCGTCAAGTTGGTATCTGGGACGTCAAGAATATCGAAAAGGGTCCAATCGACGGGTTCTTGGTTATCGATGCCTCCTCTGGTGTCTTGATCCCATTTTTCGACGAAGCCACCTCGATTTTGTACTTAGCTGGTAAAGGTGATGGTAACATTCGTTACTACGAATTTGATAACGATTATCTCTATGAATTATCACAATTCGCCTCTATCGACCCACAAAGAGGATTTGCCGTAGCTCCAAAGGCATCGGTGAATGTCAAGGAGAACGAAGTATTGAAATCGTTCAAGACAGTCAACGATTCGTCCATTGAACCAATTTCCTTTATTGTACCAAGAAGATCGGAATTGTTCCAGGAGGATATTTTCCCAGACTGTCCTACAGATCAACCTGCGTTGTCAGCAGCTGACTGGTTTGGCGGAAAAGAGGTCAACGGTCCATTGTTGATGAGTATGGAAGCATTGTACGATGGCTCTGAACCTTCTATTAGAGAATCTTCTCCTGTGATTGCTATTTCCGACGCTAAGAAGGAAAGCGAAAAGAAAAAGGAAGAGGCTAAGCAACAAGAAATCAAGGAAGCCGAGAAGAAAAAGGCCGAACCAAAGCCAGAACCGGTCAAGGAATCTAGTCCAGCACCAAAAGATGTCAATGAATTGTTGAACTCATCTAGTGAAGTCAACAGTTTGTTGAGTAAGGTCGTTGACCAGTCTGATGATGAAGACACGCCTCAAGATACTTACAAGGACGATGACTGGGAAGAGGTCAAGAAACCAGAAGCTAAAGTATCTAAGGATATATTAGAGGAGAAGCCAAAGGAAGAAAAGAAAGAACCAACTAAGAAGGAGGAAAAGGTTGAAACAAAGAAGGAGGAACCAGTTGAACCTAAGAAGGAAGAACCAGTTGAACCAAAGGTTGAATCCAAGAAAGTCGAAACTAAAAAAGATATTAATCCAGTGACGGAAAAGTCTGCTTCTCCAGCACCTGCACTGTCTCCAGCACCTGCGCTTTCTCCAGCACCTTCTCCAGCACCAATTTCTTCCCCAACCAAGGCAAGTGGAGCTGGTGCTCCAACATTAAAAGCCACAGTTGAGAAGTTGGCTGGTCTTGTAGTTCAATTAGAATCACAAATCTCCAAACTCACTGAATCTAACGAAGAGAAGGACGAAAGATTGGCCTCGTTGGAGAAAAAGATCGACGAGTTGTTGAGCAAGTAGTCAAAAGATCTCGAGTCAGGTTAGAGACTAGAAGTCAAGGATCTCGAGTCAGGTTAGAGACTAGAAGTCAAGGATCACGAGTCAACAAGAAAGAGACTGCAAGTTAAAGTTAGTCCAAAATGGTCGACAAGTTACAAGTTAAGCTAGCCAACAGATCTACAAGCTACAGGTCAATGCTCTTATCAAATTTTTGATATTAATCGTTACATTGAATAGGCCATACATTCATAAATAGTTCTAAATTTTTATCTCTAACATCTTATTAATCTCTCTTGAGTTCGTAGAACTTTCTGAAAATAAGGGCCGTCAAGTTGTGGGTGTTGAAGATCACCATTCCGTCAAACAACTCGATTTTTTCTTGATTTTCGTACTGATAGTTTAACAATTGGTCCAAAGTAATCTTATTGTAGGCACCTGGAATATTGACGGATCCTGTAGCCGCTTCGATAGTGAAGATTCCGACCTCGTGACAACTAAACATGAAATCCAACTTCGAAGACGACGAGTATGCCTTGTTAACAAGTCCTCCAAAGTCTCCAAGGACACCTTGGTCCATCAACTTCTTAGCTGCGTACTTATAAGAACCGAATTTTGGAAGTCTATTTCTCTTCCTCAACTCACGATGGTAGAAATATTGTTTGCTGAAGACGGGAATGATGTTGAACAACTTTTTGTCTTTTGGTTTCAGTTGTAGTTGGGCAAGAATCGATTCGATATGTTTGTTATAGTCCGACAATTGTCTTCTCAAGAACTTTGCCTTGTCAGTCAATTTATCCACCGTCAACGAAGCAATTTGTAATTGTTTCTTGCGGCTGGATCTTTGGGTGTCCTTGGTTTTGATATCAATAGCGATCTGGTTCAAGATCTCTTGGAACGAGTTCTTTCTCGTCAAATGGCCCATAGATTCAAGCTGCAATAACATTTCAAGAGCCATTTTCTTCATGTCACGATACGAAACTTTTGTTAAATCACCCAAGGATGTTTTGTAGTAAGGTCTTCTCTTTTCAATACTGGTGGATTCTTGAGATTCGGTGCAGACGATTTCTTTAAATCGTTCTTCATCGGATGGTTTGATACCTGAAATGAGCAATTCCAAAAGTCCTTCACCCTCTTGGATCCTCATGATATACAAAATACATCTTTTGGCTTGGTTGATGAGTGAACTGACCTTAGAATCTGCCAAAGAGTCTTCTTTGTTAGTAGGGTTCAAGTTCAAGGTGATAGTACCAAGTTCTGATAAGGTCACATAGTCATCAGCAGAATTAACCACGTCGTCCAATCTTGTACATATAGAATATAACTGGTCGTCGGAACTTGGAGCCATGATATCAATATTCTTGGAGACACATTTTTCAATCAGAATCATGGTACTAACCTTCATGGACAATTTTGGTCTTTCGTCGGCGATTATATCGTTATAATCGTTCAAGTCGTATTCCTTTTCCAAGTCCTTTACGCTGATCAATTCAACAATAATATTTCTGGTCATATCAATTGAAGAAGTTACATATTCATTCAATGGTTTCAAGAAATTGTCGTTGAATGGTTTCATGGAAAACACCTGCAACATCACTCTACTCAAATGTTTCAAGTTATCCTTCGCACCAACGTTGAATAATACAGGATTGAAAGGATCTTCAACGAGTAATCCGAAGTTCTCCGGGTATTGCAAGATGGTTGCGATATAATGCTTGATGAAAATGACTCCAGCGACCGCTAAATGTTGCTGGTCGGTTCGGTCTGGAAATTGGAGTTGTGACAACTCATAAGCATGGTTACAGATTAATCTCATATGAAGAGGGATCTTTTCGATTGAGTTCTCAAGTGTATTGAGAATATCTGTTGCAAATTCCCTGAGACTCATCAAGTTTTCCACAAATTTACTGGAAACTTCTGGTTCTTTGATGGCTACCTGAGGTGGAACGTCGTCACTCTTTTCAGTATAACCATTGACTTTTCTTTCTCTATCAGCAATACGATAGTAGATTTCCGAAGGGTTCGATTCAAAGTCGAGATCGTCACTTTCAACTATATGCCCCACGATTTTTCCTAAAATTCCCTTCAAATGTTGTCTTTGATATGTATGGTTGTTGAAATGTAAGAGATATTCGATCCAGAATCCTGATTGTGATTTGGTCAAGTCACTTATATTCTGAGAATTGTGTTGGATATCATTCTTCATCATATCAAGGATGAATTTGACATAGAAGTATTCCTCTCTTGAATGATGAGTGATTGAAGAGTTTTGAATGGGGAAAAGCAGCACTATGAAAGATTGCAAATCCTTACACAATTTGGATTCTTTGTCCTCCACCGAAAAGGAATTGTAGAGTCTTGTAAAGTAGATGGGTTTTGTTTGAAGAAAGTAGAACATCGATTGGTAAAGCTCGATTCTTTCTCTTGATGACTTGTTCAATCTCTCCAAGTGTTTGACGTTCATTGGAGTTTTGGCTGCAGTTTTATACTTATTCTTGTGTTTGATAAACTCTTCGATGGTGATTTTGTTTTTATCTAGAAGACTCAATTTGATGTCCAAGTTTTCAATTTGATTCTCGATCTCTTCATTACTTTTGGAGAATTGAATAATCTCATCTTTTGCATCGGAAAGTTCCATTTCTTCTTGATAATCTGAATTGTTATCTGTGAGAAGATAGGCAAATCTGGAGACAACTGATAATGGAGCATTTCTCATGGAGATTAACGAACGATATGCACTTTGTGTTAACCTACTCTTTATAACCGATTGTGCCTTGATCACTTGTAAAATCCGTTGATGATAGTAAATGTCTATATTGTTTACGTTCAGACGAACGTTATAACCTCTAATCAAGGATTGTAAGTCAATGACACTTTCAACATCTTGATAAATATCACCTAGCTTGATTTCCTTGTCGAATCTTCTAAGAATACCTCTGAATCTTGATTGAATTGGTAAAATCGAACTCTTTTCAAACCGTTTCAATTTAGCTTTCTTGACGGATATTTCGGTTCTAATATTATTTCCTCTCACTTTGGCGTACAACTGGTTCAACACGATATCCTCGTAAATCAACGTTACCAAAACATTGTTACATAATTTGGATCTTGAAATTCCTCCTCTTGCAATACTTTGAAGTTCGTATAATGGAGTCAAATATCTGCAAATCGTTGCCCGCTTCTTGTAAATGCCTTCTCTAACCTTGTTTCCTCGAACAACGGCTTGCAATCTTGCCACTGTATCGTTATTGGTAAGATTTCCAAGGATTTTATTATTTCTATGTCTTTCAAAGAGACGACGACGGATTATCGATTGCAAGTCAAGTATTGAGTCTTGTATGACGTATTTGAACTTGAGAATGATCAGCGATTTGCTATAGACTTGCTTCGTTCTGATCAAAGATTGTAAATTGACAATAGAAGGTCGATGGCATGCCAAATCCATTTGTAAGTTCTTTTGTTGTTTCCTTAATGTCTGTCCACGAATAATATTCTGCAACATTGAAAACTCAATATTTGAGGTGCTGAAATCTCTGCTGTTATTAGTCTGCAGTAATCTTTGTCTCGCTATCGATTGCAAAGTAATTATTTCATCCTTAAATACAAGCAACTGTTTACGATTTCTATGAACCGTCTTACTCCGCGAAGTATTACCACGAATAATTGATGCAAAGTAAGTCAATTCATCACCATACGACTTCAACATAATTCTATCCACAAACATGCTATAACGATAATTTGCACCACGAGATAAAGATTGGATTTTGATGATATTTGAGACATGATTTTCAAGCTCTGGGGTATAATAGTCCAGATTTTTGTTCGAACTTTCATAGAGTTGGTTGCGTACTGGTTGTGCTGGTTTGGGGATTGTTTGAATTGGTGTAGTGGTCGACAATTTATAAGCAGGATTTAAGTTAGTGCTAGAACCAACATTGAATCCCTGTATGGTTGAAACCGAAGTTTCTCTAAATGGATCTGTTTGAATTGCACTTTCAACAAAAACCTTTGTCGGAGAATATGAATGAGGCTGAACGACAATCAGTCTTGTAAGGTTTGAAATCGACGAATTCTGTGAGTCTATAGACTGCTTCATAGGAGAAACATTTCTGGACGACACCATCTTCTCCATATAAGTATTGTCACAAGAGGAGTTATCACCAGTATCTGCGCTGGCAAAGTTTGGAAGTCCTGAACCAACCAATGCTCTGTTTGCTGTTCTAATTTCTTCGTCGGAAAAGTCTAATAAATCAACCAAGTTTTCAATTTTTGGAAAGCTTGTATCTGTTTTATTCAACATATAACTCATGGCATGCAAACAGAACCATACTTTTGGAACATTCTTTGCATCATACAAATCGGTCAATTCGAATCGGAACAAATCTGGAACATTCATGTAGTCGAGTAGATGGAAGAATCGGTTAATATTTTCAGTATGTTTGAACTGTAATTTTGAGTCGTTGGTGAATACGTCTCTTTTCCTTGGAAGAATGATATTTGCTAATTTTGCCAAATGAATCCCATTTCTGATGTACGATATGAGATCGGCTGGGCCTTGTGAAATCTCTTCTTGCAAGACTTTCTCTAACCAGTCTTTGATAGCTTGGATTCTGCATAAATACTCGTATCCTGGCGAGTCTTTGGATGTACTATTACTTGGAGATGAGAGGTATGGTCTAGATTTTGGGGTGAACGAAGGTGTATCCATTTTCATAGGAGAAAGTCTGGTCCTAGAAGGTGTCATATTGGAGGATGTGTTTTTCTTTGGTGATCCGTTCAAAACATCTTTATAATTCTTCTTAGCCCAGGTTGGTTCGTCAGTGGATTGTAAATTAGGCGTGTTTTGGAAAGGCGTTGAGTCTTTTCTCTCTTTAGTTACGATATCGAAGTTTCGACTGACTGGCGACCCGTTGGCCGACGATTTCGCCAGGTTTGATAATTTGGATGGAGTCTTGAAGGACGAAACAGTGGCAGAAGGAGATTCGAATCTCGTTCTCAATAATGCTGTTTTGGATGGGCTGGTCGAAGGCACGATGTTCAACTGCCTGGCCAACGAGTCAAGATCTTCATTGGTATGTGTTTTCAGCGGGGCTGTTCTTAGGGGTGAAGAATTGTATTTGAGACTTGGCTGCAAAGGCAGTATGCTTCCATCAATAGACTCCAAATATCTCGACGTTATATTATTCCTTGTAGGCGACGACATAGTTAAGACGTCTAGTCGAGTTCAATCGGATAAAGGTTTGTTTAGAATTTTAGATGTTTTATTGTAGTTTTAAAGTTGTATGGAAGATTCCCAATTGGGCGAATTTGTAAATATATAAAAAGATTGAAAACTCCGGCAACTATCGCATAGGTATAGAAGAAAAGGCTTAGAGAGCGTAGAATTGGCTTAAGTGAGGAGATGTTAGTAATAGTGAGCTCGGGAGTGATATAGGGTAGTGTAGGTAGTGTACAATTCCGTTCCGGGTTTGTCAGATCTAGAAACATTTGATCTAGATGGTAGAGGGTAGATGATGATTTGAGAGATGATTTGAACGTAAAATCTGAATTCTTTGTAAGTATATATATCATCGGATATATTCGTGCATTTGTTAGTTTAACTATGCAAGCTGTTAATCTTGATACTTCTGTAGTGGACTACCAGTTAAATGATGTATAATTTGCAGCTATTGTTTTCGTGCGAAAACCAATTTTATCACGCAAGGCCACAGATTACAGATTCCAGATATGTTGGTCATGAATCTACACATGAGCAGTAGTTTACGGAGACCATCACTATAGAGAATCCTCACTAAGGAGGATCTGAAAGGTGCATCCATACATAATGAATGTGTATTAATATTAATCGTTAATCGTTGAATGTCTGAGAGTTTCAGACGAGAAATGGGACATAAAGACTAGTAAATGATATGGTGATGTGATTCTTTGATAAATCGTATACCTTAAGTAGTTTCATACCCAAATAGTTGGTTATCCAAGTAATTCCATACCCATTTCTCTCTAAAGTTGATGATTGGCATAATTGAGCCAACAGTTCTTTTATGGAGCACACTCTGTAATCGGAAGCAGAAGTGACTTGTTCGGTGTTCATCTCGTAATATATTGTTTCTAAAATGAACTTGCGGTTGTTGTCACAAAGTTTTCAAACATCATTGCGACCATGGAGCTCGCTAGTATAAGAATGATACGGAGAATGATTTTAGATTAACCTCAGATCGGGGAAGGAACCTTGATACAAGTCTCTCTGGGAAGTAATCACGGACGGCTCAAGCACCTTCGCTTCGCTCAGCTGCTTGATCAGTTACTCTGTTGTTGATACGCTACTTCCAAGAACAGTATGGTATCATCGTATCTATTAAGTTCCGCCTTTCTTGCTGGAATGGTCTTGTTCAAATCATTTAGTATGAGTATATGTTTTTCGTATTCATTGGCGATTTCGTCCATATTATCCGGGATGGTCACTTCAGGATCGGAGGTGACATTTTGTTCATCCAACTCTGCCAATAGTGTGGATATTTCAGAGTCTGTTTTCTTGACTAGGTTCTGATACGCATCCTTGACTCGTATGGGCAATTCTCTTCTTAGTCTGGTTAATGCTGTGGTTTCCTCTTCTACTTGTAGGAGAATGTCTCTCAATTTGCTGTTGATCGCCAAGTCA
>Ga0065707_10081860_pt1 | contig 33219 bp, 30 predicted proteins | sample SwiRhicommuniRL3_FD_59094 | JGI IMG/M metagenome (GOLD analysis project Ga0065707, IMG submission 59094) | Switchgrass rhizosphere bacterial communities from Rose Lake, Michigan, USA - RL3 v2 (version 2) | ecosystem: Host-associated > Plants > Roots > Rhizosphere > Soil | place: East Lansing...
CGGCGCGAGTGGCCTTGCTCAAAGGCCGCGCTAATTATCTTTGCCGGTACCGAGTAGGGGGCACATCGGCCCAGCTTGCGTTGGAAGGCGCCGGTGCGGCGGACGATATGCTCGCCCGCATCGCACATTGGGGACGCATCACGCGCACCGGCGATTTGGCGGAAGTGCCGGGCCTGTCGGATTCGCACGCCTTGTGGCCGCAGATCACCTCCACGCGTGACAACTGTCTCGGCCAGCGCTGTGAAGAATTCGCGCGCTGTCATGTCGTGGCTGCGCGGCGTGTGGCGCAGGAAGCCGATATCGTCATTGTCAACCACCACCTGCTGCTCGCGGATCTCGCGCTGAAAGAAGACGGCTTCGGCGATCTATTGGGCTCGGCAGATGCGGTGATTCTGGACGAAGCGCACCAGATTCCCGATCTCGCCACGCAGTTTTTCGGCGCCAGCGTCAGCAGCCGGCGTATCGAGCATGTGCTGAAAGAGGCGCATCAGGAGTTGGTCAAGGTCCAGTCGGCGGCCGCAACGGCCGCTTTGCGTAATGTCGAGCAATGCGTGCAGGAGTTGGCGACGCGTTTGCCGCCGCGCGCGGGTCGCTACGCGTGGTCCGAGATGTCGACGGCGCTGGATACGCCCGTGGATGAGCTGGCGCATTCGCTGCAAGCATTGAGCACGCATGTCGAAGAGCTGGATGGCGACGCTGTGCTGGCCAATATTGCCGAGCGGGTGGCGGAGCTTTCAATTTCGGTGGAGCGCATCGGTTCGGTGGGAGATGAAGGCGCGCGCGCCGTTGAGATGACCCAGCGCGGTTTCACATTGAGCCTGACGCCTTTCGATATCTCCGAGCGTTTCAAAAGCCTCGTGAAAGCGCGGCCCTGCGCCTGGATATTTACTTCCGCAACGTTGTCGGTGGGCGAGGACTTCAGCCACTTCACGAGTCGTCTCGGGCTCGACGAAGCGGAAACACTCAATATCGACAGTCCGTTCGATTATGAGCGGCAGAGTCTTTTGTATCTGCCGCCCGGATTGCCTGAGCCCTCATCGCGCGACTACGTGGCTGCCGTCATCGATACATCGATTCCGTTGATCGAGGCTTCACGAGGCGGCGCGTTTGTATTGTTCACGAGTCACCGCGCGTTGGGGCAGGGCGCGGCGTTGTTGCGCGAGCGGTGGGGAAAGAGCCTGCCATATCGCCTCTATATTCAGGGAGAGGCGCCGCGCGAGCATCTGTTGCAGACTTTTCGTGAGGACGGCAATGGGGTGCTGCTGGGTACGACGAGTTTTTGGGAAGGCGTGGATGTGAAGGGCGGCGCTTTGCGGCTGGTGATCATCGAAAAGCTGCCGTTCGCCTCACCCGACGATCCGATCGTGAAGGCGCGCATCGAACACATTCAGGCGAATGGGGGCAGCGCATTCAAGGACTATCAGCTACCCGAAGCGGCGCTGGCGCTCAAACAAGGCGTGGGCCGTTTGATTCGCAGCGAGGACGATTACGGCACGGTAGTCATTTGCGACCCGCGACTCAGCGGTCGCGGTTATGGCCGCACGTTTATCCGCGCGCTGCCGCCAATGGCGCCGACCCGCGACATCGACGACGCCCTGCGTTTTCTGCGCAAACATGCGTCCGTTCGCGCAATTGCCATGGCCGTATGAAGATTCTGGCCATCGATACGGCGACCGAATTGTGCTCGGCGGCTCTGCTCCTTGGCAGCACCGTTCTATCCCGTGAACTGGAAACGCCGCGTGGCCACGCAGAACATATCTTGCCCATGGTCGATGCGTTACTGTCCGAAGCAGGAATCGCATTGCGCGGCCTCGACGCTATCGCCTTCGGCAGGGGCCCTGGCGGATTTACCGGCGTGCGGCTAGCTGCGAGCATCGCGCAAGGTCTGGCCTTTGGCGCGGAGCTGCCCGTGATCCCGGTTTCCGATCTGAGCGCAGTGGCTCAACGCGCATTCGATCTGAACGCAGGCGCGGCGCGCGTGCTCGTCTGTAATGACGCGCGCATGCAGGAGGTGTATTGGGCTTGCTTCGAAAGGTCGGCTAACGGGCTCGCCTGCCTGATGGGCAGCGAGCATGTGGCTCCCCCCGCAACCGTGCATCTGCCTCCCGACTGGGTGAGTTCCCCTGTGGGCGCCGGTCTAGGCTTTCGCATCTATCCGCAGCTGCGTGAGCTCGTGAGCAAGGCTCTGGACGATCTGCTGCCGCGGGCCCTGGAAATCGCGCACCTTGCCGTTGAAGGAAGCCGCCTACCCCCGGACCAGGCTATTCCCGTCTATCTTCGTGACGATGTCGCGCGCGCGCCGTCATGAATCTGTAACACTACGCCCCTGTAATACGCGCGCCATGTTCATCAGGCTGAAATCGTGCCCGCCAAACAGGTCCTGATCGTCGAAGATGAGCGGCCGATACGCGAAATGATCGCGTTCGGTCTCAAGCGCGCCGGCTTCGAAGTGCGTGAGGCCGAGGATTGCCGCGCAGCCCGCGCAGCGCTCGCGGACAGGCGCCCGGACCTGGTGCTCGTCGACTGGATGCTCCCCGACATGAGCGGTCTCGAGCTCACCCGTTCGCTCAAACGCGACCGCGAAACCCGCGAGCTGCCTATCATCATGTTGACCGCGCGCGCGGAAGAGACGGACAAGGTGGCGGGCCTCGAAGGCGGCGCGGACGACTATGTCACCAAGCCTTTCTCGCCGCGCGAGCTGCTGGCGCGGATCAATGCGGTGCTGCGCCGCGGCTCGCCGCACGCGGCGGATGAGCTCATCAAGTTCGATGAACTGGCGCTGGATCAAAGCAGTCATCGGGTGCTTGCGGGCGAACGCACCGTCGCCCTGGGCCCCACTGAATATCGCATGCTCGAATTTTTCATGACGCATCCCGAGCGCGTCTACACGCGCGAGCAGTTGCTCGATCGTGTGTGGGGCGGCAATGTCTATGTGGAAGAGCGCACCATCGATGTGCACATCCGCCGTCTGCGCAAAGCGCTGGAAGAGTTCGGCTACGACCGCTTCATTCAAACCGTGCGCGGCTCGGGGTATCGCTTTTCGGCGCGCCCGTGAACATTGCGACACAAGCCTGGTTGTTCGCGGCAGGGCGGTTGCTGACCATCGTGCTGATAGGTTTGCTCGCAGGCTGGCTGCTAGAAAATATCTGGGCAGGCCTTGCGGCCACTCTCGCCATCTCATTGGGCTGGCAGCTCGCCAATCTGTTTCGCCTGGAATGGTGGGTGCGTCATCGCAGTTTTGCGGACCCGCCGGACATGAGCGGCGTATGGGGTGCGGTGATTGCGCAGGTGGTGCGCTTGCACCGGCGCAAGCGCTTTCACAAGCAGCGCTACCTGCAATTGCTCAGGCAGATTCAACGTTCCACCGGCGCCTTGCCGGATGGCGTGGTCATTCTCAACGCGCAGCGCGAGATCACATGGCTCAACCGCACGGCGGCGCGCCTGCTGGAGCTGCGCGGCAAGGAGGATATAGGCCTGCGCATCGATAACCTGCTGCGCCAGCCGCAGTTCGCGCGCTATCTGCTCGCCGGCGATTACTCAAAACCTATCGTGCTGCAACCCAAAACGGGCCTCGACTGCCATCTGGCGCTGCAAGTGGCGCCTTACGGCGAAGGGCAGTTGCTGCTGCTGGTGCGCGATGTCTCGCGGCAGATGCGCCTCGAGGCCATGCGCAAAGACTTTGTGGCCAATGCCTCCCATGAATTGCGCTCGCCCTTGACAGTGGTGTCCGGATATCTTGAAACGCTGAGCCAGGATCCTGCGCTGGATGCCGAGCTTGCGGCGCCCGTGGCTGAGATGCGCAGGCAGACGGAGCGCATGACGTCGATCATTCACGATCTGCTCGAGCTCTCAAAGCTGGAAGAGAGCGATGAGACCGTCGCCGGCACGCCGCTCGATGTAGCCGCACTGCTTGCCGTACTGCGCAAAGATGTGCTCGCGCGCGCTGTCCATCCGCGCGACGTACGGGTACGTGTCGAATCGGATTCAATGCTGCTGGGGGATGAAGCGGAAATTTATTCCGCCTTTTCCAATCTGGTGGACAATGCAGCGAAGTACACGCCGGCGGAAGGTTCGATAGACATGCGCTGGTGGATAGACGATGAGGGCGGCCATTTCGCCGTAACAGACACGGGCATCGGCATTCCTGCAGAGCATGTGCCACGTCTGACGGAACGTTTCTATCGAGTGGATGCCGGCCGTTCCCGCGCGACGGGCGGTTCCGGGCTCGGCCTCGCCATCGTCAAACATGTGCTGCAGCGGCACAGCGCAACGCTTGCGATTCATAGCGCGCTGGGCAGCGGCAGTACGTTCACCTGCCATTTCCCGCCTCACCGCGTACTTGCCCCCACCCTAACCCTCCCCCGTTCCACGGGGGAGGACACGCACTCTTTTTCCCTCCCCCGTTCTACGGGGGAGGGTAGGGAGGGGGCGTCTTGAGCTTGCAGCAGTCGTAATACGCCGGAGATACTCTCGCCATGGAAACCGCCGATCTGGGATCTCATATCTCGCGCCGCTTCAATGAAGACCTGGAGCGTGTGCGCAGTCGCGTGCTCGCCATGGGCGGCTTCGTCGAGCAGCAATTGCAAAGGGCCGTCACGGCTTTAGTGGAAGGCGACAGCACGCTTGGCGTCGCCGTCGCCGCAGACGACCAGAAGGTCAACAACATGGAAGTCTCAATCGACGAGGAATGCAGCCGCATCCTCGCCACGCGCGCGCCGGCTGCCGGCGATCTGCGCTTGATTGTCGCCATCATCAAAACCATCACCGACCTCGAGCGCATGGGGGATGAAGGGGAGAAGATCGGCTCAATAGCCTCGCGCCTGGCCACCATGGAACGGCCCGCAGACAAGTATCGCGAAGTCAAACATTTGGCGCGCCTGGTTTCGGAGATGGTGCACGATGCGCTGGACGCCTTTGCGCGCATGGATGCCACTGCGGCGTTGAAGATCTGTCACCAGGACCGGCTGATCGACGAGGAATACGAATCCATCCAGCGCCAGTCCATCACTTTCATGATGGAAGACCCGCGCAACATTCGCCGCGCGCTGGATGTCATGTGGATCGTGCGCGCGCTCGAGCGCGTGGGCGATCATTCGAAAAACATCTGTGAGTACGTCATTTATATGGTGCACGGCAAGGATATTCGCCACACTCCCCTCGAGGATGCCGAGCGGGCTATTCAGGAAGGGCCGGCGGCGCGTGCCTAGTCGCCGTGCGCTCAATTTCATCGGAGCATTCGCATGTGCGGGTCTGCTCGCTTACGCATATTACTCGCAGCATCATTACGCCATTGAGCCGTGTCCGCTCTGCATCTTTCAGCGCGTTACGATGGCCGCGCTGGGCGTGGTGTTTTTGATTGCCGCGCTTCATAACGCTCGCACCTGGTGCGCTTACGTCTACGCCGCATTGATAGGCCTTGCCTCACTCGCCACGGTCGGGCTCGCGGGCCGGCACATTTATATTCAGAGCCTGCCTCCTGGCTCGGTCCCATCCTGCGGGGCTCCGCTCGAAGTCATGCTTCAGTTCACCCCGTTTGCCGAAGTCGTGCGTAAGGTGTTGAAAGGTGGGGGGGAATGCGCCGATATCAACTGGACTTTCCTGGGGCTTTCCATGCCTGTGTGGGTATTCATCTGCGCGCTCGCGCTGGGCGTCCTGGGCATCTGGGCCAATGTTCGACGTCGATAAATAAATCTTGGCCGCGGCTGTCATCTCGTTGTCATCTGAAACCGGATCATATGCAGGTCGCCCAGTGGCGAGGGGATATCAAGTCTTGCCCGATACACGCTCGCCTGAACACTTCATCAACCGTGAGCTTTCCCTGCTCGAATTCAACCAGCGCGTGCTCGCGCTTGCGCTGAACGATACGCAACCGCTGCTCGAGCGGCTCAAATTTCTCTGCATCACCTGCAACAACCTCGACGAATTCTTCGAGATCCGAGTCTCCGGCCTGAAGCAGTTGCTGGAGCTGGGCTCTGCGCCGCTCGCACCCGATGGCATGTCCACATCCGAACAATTGGCCGCCATTCACACTCGGGCGAGCGCGCTGGTGGCCGAGCAATACCGCTGCCTCAACGATGTGCTGCTGCCTGCGCTGCAGGAGACGGGCGTTTGTTTGCAGGCTCCGGAAGACTGGAATGCGGGCACTCAAACTTGGCTTGCGGACTACTTTGAGCGCGAAGTCGAGCCGGTGCTGAGCCCGCTCGGCCTCGACCCCGCGCGCCCGTTCCCGCGCATCCAGAACAAAAGTTTGAATTTCATCGTCCGGCTGCGCGGCAAGGACGCCTTCGGCCGTGACAGCGAGCTTGCGATCGTGCAGGTACCGCGTTCTTTGCCGCGCGTGGTTCCGGTGGATATCGATCCCGCGCGCCGCACGTTTGTTCTGCTGTCGGCCATCGTGCAGGCGTTTGTGCAGAGGCTTTTTTCCGGCATTGAAGTGCTGGGGTGTTATCAGTTCCGGCTCACGCGCAACAGCGACCTGTTCGTCGATGACGAGGAAATCGACGATCTGCGCCGCGCGCTCGAAGGCGAGCTCGCGCAGCGTCGCTACGGCGCTGCGGTGCGGCTGGAAACCTCGCAGGATTGCCCGGCGGACATGACCGGCTTTTTGCTCAAGCAGTTTGCGCTCGCCGAAGGCGATCTGTACCCCGTGGCGGGGCCGGTGAATTTGAATCGCCTCTCGGCGCTTTACGATCTCATCGGCCGCGTCGACCTGAAATATTCCATCTTCACCCCCGGGCTGCCGCCCCGGCTCACCGGCGTATTCGATTTGTTTGCGGCGATTCGCCAGGGCGAGCTGTTGCTCCATCATCCCTTCCAAAGCTTCACGCCCGTGATGGATTTCGTGCGCCAGGCTGCCGCGGATCCGCAAGTGCTGGCGATCAAGCAAACGCTGTACCGCACCGGCGCGGAGTCGCCCGTGGTCGATGCGCTGGTTGCGGCCGCACAGGCGGGCAAGGATGTCACCGTAATCGTCGAGCTCCGGGCGCGCTTCGATGAGGAGGCCAACATCGAGCTTGCCAGCCGCCTGCAGGAAGCCGGTGCGCACGTCATGTATGGCGTGGTGGGCTATAAGACGCACGCCAAAATGACGCTGGTGGTGCGCCGCGAGGCCAATGGCATTCGTCGCTATTGCCATCTTGGCACGGGCAATTACCACCCCCGCACGGCGCGCCTCTACACCGATTACGGGCTTTTCACCTGCGCCGACGACATCGGACACGACGTGCACGAGCTTTTCCTGCAGCTGACGAGCTTGACGCAGACGCCGAAGCTCAAATGCCTGATTCAATCGCCTTTCGGCATGCACGCGGCGATTCTATCGAAGATCGCCCGCGAGGCGGAGCACGCGCGAGCCGGCCGCAGCGCGCGCATCGTGGCGAAGATGAATGCATTGGTGGACCCGCAGGCGATCGAAGCTTTGTATCGCGCCTCGGCGGCGGGGGTGCAGATCGAGCTCATCGTGCGTGGGGTCTGCGCATTGCGCCCCGGTGTTCGCGGAGTTTCAGACAATATCCGCGTCCGCTCCATCGTGGGGCGTTTCCTCGAGCACACGCGGGTGTTCAGCTTTGAGAATGGCGGGGAGCCCGAGCTCTATTGCGCCAGCGCGGACTGGATGGAGCGCAACTTTTTCCGCCGCGTTGAGGTTGCCTTTCCCGTGCGCCGCCCTTCGCATCGCGAGCGGATCTTGCGTGAGCTCGAACTCTATTGCGCAGACGATACGCAAGCGTGGATTTTGAATGGGACAGGACATTACCAGCGCGTGGAAGAGGGCAGCGGTATCGATGCGCAGGCGGAGTTGATTGGAATGTATGCAACCGGCGCCCCCACCCCAGCCCTCCCCCGCTCCGCAGGGGAGGGAGCCGACCATTCCCTCCCCCGTTCGACGGGGGAGGGTTAGGGTGGGGGCATCCTTCAGCGCCGCCCGCTGAAAATACGCAATCTGAAATTGTGGGCTTTCAAGTAGTCCACTTCCCGCTGCAAGTCCGCCACCGTCAGCGGATGATCTTTCAGCCACCGCGTCGGAAAGCGCGCCACCAGCGTGCGCGGCGTGGCGTCCAGCTCTATTGACGGCAGCGCAGTCGCCGCGCGCCCCCGATGCACCAGCACCGCCAGCCGCAGCAGCACGATCAAGTAAAAAATATTTCGATCCCACGGCGGTACGAGCTCTTCCAGCCCCGCGAGCGCGAGCTTGCGCCGATGCCCGCACACCAGCGTGGCGAGCAGGCGCTGCTCCTCGCGCGGAAACCCAAACATGTCCGCGTTCTCGAGCAGATACGCGCCATGGCGGTGGTAACCGCTATGCGACACATCGAGCCCGATCTCGTGCAGCCGCGCCGCCCACGCGAGCAGCAACTCCGCCAGGGGATCGTCGAGCTTCCACGTCTCGCGCGTTTGCTCCAGAAAATCGAGCACCGTCTTTTCCACGCGCTCGGCTTGCGCCAGGTCCACGTGATAGCGCTGTTGCATGGCCCGTGCGGTGCGTTCGCGCGCGTCTTCCTCTGTAAAGCGCCCCACCATGTCGTACAGCAGGCCCTCGCGCATCGCACCGTCCGCAATGCGCATCTCTTCAACACCCAGCACTGCAAAAATCTCGGCGAGAATGACGAGCCCTCCCGGGAATACCGTGCGACGCTCCTCATCCAGCGATTTGAGCGTGAGCGCGCGCATGCTGCCGGCATCCGTCAAATGATTGAGCAGCAACTCGATCCCAGCAGGAGTAATGCTCAGGGCCGTCGGATCGAGCTCCTTCAGGGCTTCGCCTATCGCGCGAATGGTGCCCGAGCTGCCAGCTGCCGCCTCCCACCCACGTTTTCGAAACGCAGCCTGCATGGGCTCGAGCTCCAGGCGCGCCGCCACGCGCGCGCGATGCAGGCGCTTCGCCGTGATGCGGCCGTCCGCAAAGAAGCGTTCGCTCATGCCCACGCAACCCAGCTTCAGACTTTCAAGATCGCTCGGCGCAAGACCTTCGCCGATGATCAGCTCCGTGCTGCCGCCGCCGATATCCACGACGAGACGCCGGCCGGGCAGCGCCGGCATCGTATGCGTCACGCCCGAGTAAATGAGACGGGCCTCTTCAAGGCCGGAGATGATTTCAATGGGATGACCCAGAGCTTCACGCGCGCGCACCAGAAAGGCCTTCTTGTGCCGCGCCAATCGCAGCGCGCTGGTCCCCACCACGCGAACGCTGTTTGCTTTCATCTCGCGCAAGCGCTGTCCGAAGCGTTCCAGGCATGCGAGAGCGCGTGCAGCGACATCCTTGTCAATATCGCCGTTCTCCTCCACGCCCGCCGCCAGCCGCACCATTTCCCGCAGGCGGTCGATGATTACGAGCTGGCCGTGCGTGTAACGCGCGACCACCATGTGAAAACTGTTGGAGCCCAGGTCGACGGCCGCGAGGACGTCCGGAACGCGCTTCATGCGAGCAGATTGCGCAACAAGGCGCAGTACATGCGCTGCAGCGTGTCGATTTCGGCGACGGGCACGGACTCATTGACCTTATGAATCGTCCCGTTCGACACACCCAGCTCCACGACTTGCGCGCCCGTTGGCGCAATGAAGCGGCCATCGGAAGTGCCGCCGGTGGTGGAAAGCTTCGGCGCGCGCCCCGTTACTTCCGTCACCGCTTTGCTTACAGCGTCCGAGAGCGCGCCCTGCGGCGTATAAAAAGGCTCGCCCGAGACGAACCATTCGATGGAATGCTTGACGCGATGCTCGTTCAGCACGTCGATCACTTTCTGTTTGAGGCCATCGAGCGTCTGAACCGGCGAATAGCGCAGGTTGAAGCGCGCCTTCAACTCGCCGGGAATCACATTGGGGGCGCCCGTTCCCGCGTTGAAATTCGAGATCTGAAAGGTGGTGGGCGGAAAATATTCAGTGCCCTGATCCCAGACGTGGCGGGTCAATTCAAGTAGCGCCGGCGCGAAAGCATGCACCGGGTTTTCTGCGAATTGGGGGTAGGCCACATGCCCCTGCACGCCATGCACCGTGAGGCGCCCGCTCAAGGAGCCGCGCCGTCCGATTTTGACCGTGTCGCCTACCGCATGCTCGCTCGAAGGTTCGCCCACCACGCACCAGTCGATGCGCTCCCCTCGGGCGTTCAGCGTTTCCATCACGCGCTTCGTACCGTCGACGGACCGGCCTTCTTCATCGCTGGTAATCAGAAACGCTATTGAGCCGCGATGGTGAGGGTGTGCCGCGACAAAATCTTCCACTGCCGTGACCATCGCCGCGAGGCCCGTTTTCATGTCGGCCGCGCCACGTCCGTAGAGTAGGCCGCCGCGTACCTCAGGCACGAAAGGGTCGGAATGCCATTCTTCGACAGGCCCCGTCGGGACGACATCCGTATGTCCGGCAAAGCACAGCACCGGCGCGAGCCGGCCCCGCCTTGCCCAGAAATTGTCCACTTCGCCGAAACGCATGCGCTCCACCTCGAAGCCGAGCGCCGCGAGCCTCGCGATCATGACTTCCTGGCAACCCCCGTCCTCAGGCGTCACAGAGCGGCGTGAGAGCAGATCGCAGGCAAGTTCGAGGGTGCGTGACATCGCGCGCGTTTATACGGGGGCTTGAAGAAGGGAGCAAGCCCGAAAAAGGCTCCGCTGCAACATTCCTGAAACATATCCGCAATACAGTGCCGCGCATCGCAATCACAGGTGCATTCGCCATGAAACGACTCCTCGTCCCTGCCGCGACGCTCGTGCTCGCTGGAGTAGCCTCTGCACAGAGCGCGCGGGACTACATCAGCATCGTGGGCTCGTCCACGGTGTATCCTTTTACGACGGCGGTCGCCGAACAGTTCGGCCGCGCCGGGCAGTTCAAGACGCCCAAGGTCGAGAGCACCGGCACGGGCGGCGGCATTAAGCTCTTCTGCAACGGCGTCGGCGTGCAGCACCCCGACATCGTCAACGCCTCGCGCCGCATCAAGCAGACCGAAGTGGACACCTGCGCCAAGAATGGCGTGAAGGAAATCTCCGAGATCAAAGTCGGCTACGACGGCATCGTGCTGGCGCGCAGCAAGAAAAGCGGGCCTTTGAAGATTTCACGCCGCGATGTGTATCTCGCGCTCGCCAAGCAGATCCCCGATCCGGCGAATCCGCAGGCGCTGATTGCGAATCCCTACACCACCTGGAAACAGGTGAATCCGGCGCTGCCCGCGACGAAAATCGAAGTGCTGGGCCCCCCGCCTACCTCCGGCACCCGCGATGCCTTCGCCGAGCTCGTCATGGAAGCCGGCTGCACCACGTATCCCTGGATCAAATCGCTGAAAGAGGTCGATGAAGGGCGCTACAAGCGGGTGTGCCACTCGATCCGCGAAGACGGCGCGTATATCGAAGCCGGCGAGAACGACAATCTGATCGTGCAGAAGATCGAAGCCAACCCGAGCGCCCTCGGCATCTTCGGCTACAGCTATCTCGAGGAGAACGAAGACAAGCTCGTGGGCAGCGTCCTCGAGAGCGTGTCGCCCACGTTCGAGAACATTGCATCCGGCAAGTACCCGGCCTCGCGCGCGCTGTACATCTATGTGAAGAAGGCGCACCTGCGGCAGATTCCCGGCCTCAAGGAATTTGTCGCCGAATACGTGAGCGACAAGGCGCTCGGCGCCGAAGGCTATCTCGCCGACAAGGGGCTTATCCCACCGAGCGCGGCGGAGTTGCCGAAAGTGCGCACCGGTGCGCTGGCGCTCAACAATCTCAAACTTTAAACAATCATCGATCGGGGAATTCAAGCATGAGAAATTCTATGGTCTCCCTCGCGGTAGCCGGCGTTCTCGCCCTGGCTGCTGCACCGCAAACCCACGCGCAGAGCGACGACCTGGCCTCGCTCAAAGCGCAACTCGAAGCGCTGCAGACGAAAGTGGAGGAGCTCGAGAAGCAGCAGAAGAGCCAGCAGGACGCGCAGGATCGCACTACAGATGCGATGGCGCAGACGAAAGCCGGCGTCGGCGAGTGGGTCGGGCGATTCACCTGGAAAGGCGATCTGCGTTTCCGTAACGAGAGCTTCGATCAGGAATTTTTCCCGAACGATCGCAACCGCGACCGAATTCGCGCCCGCGCCGGGTTCGTGGCCAAGGTCAACGATACGATCAAGGCGGAATTGGAGCTCAGCACCGGCACGCCAGACCCGCGCTCTTCCAATCAGACGTTGACCGATGCGAATTCGCGCAAGGCGTTCGATCTGTCGCTTGCCTACGCGGAGTGGGCGCCGAACGCACAATGGAAAGTCACGCTCGGCAAGATGAAATATCCCTGGGTGCGCCCGGGCCAGAGCCTGTTCTTCGACGGCGACATCAATCCTGAGGGCGGGGCGATCAATTACACGAACGGCATGTTCTTCGCGGACGTGGCCTACATCGATCTCTTCGAGCGCTTCTCGGGTCCGGGAACGGCGCCCAATACCGATTCGACTCTGACTCAAGCGCAGATCGGCATCCGCGGCGATGCGGGACCCGGCAAGTACATGCTGGCGGCAAGCTACCAGGACTTCGGCGGTGTCAAGGGATTGAATCCGTTTGCCTCAGTCTCGAACAGCTCTTTTGGGAACACGACGACGGCCGTGGGTTGCCAGGCAGGCGTCACGAGCTGTCTGCAGTTCGACTACAACATCATGGGGTTGTCCGCCGAATACGCGCTGGCGTCGGTTGCGGGCCGCCCGCTGCTGTTCTTCGCGGACTACGCGCAGAACGACGACGCAGTGCTCGATACCGCATGGGCCGGCGGCGTTTTCTACGGCAAGGCGGCCAATGCGCGCACCTGGGAAATCGGCGCGTTCTATCAGGAAGCCGAGAAGGATGCGCTGTTCGGCCAGTTCTACGACTCTGACTTCGGCGACGGCAATACCGACACCAAGGGCGTCGTGGTCAAGCTGGGGTATGCATTCGCGAAGAATTTCGTGTTCAATACCACTTACTTCATCAATGAGTTGAATAATTCCGCGCCCGCGTCGGCCGTTGGAACGGCCACACGCGACCGGGAATACAAGCGCCTGCAGCTCGACCTCAATTACAAGTTCTAGGTCGGGCGACGCGCGCCAGCAGGGACGATCGATCAGGAGTGCGCGGGGCGTTGAAAAAACGCTTCGCGCACTCGCGTCTTCTCGAGGCATCAGGTAACACATGACACCGGTCACTTTGTTGGTTGCGTTGATCGCGCTGTCGCTGGCCGCTTTCTGGCTGGGTAAGTCCCGCGCGCTCGCCGTGGTGGGCGGCAGCCGCGGCATGCGCAATCTCCACTCTTTGCCAAGTTATTACGGCGCGCTCACGGCGTTGTGGTGCGCGCTGCCGGCCCTGCTCGTCGTGGGTTTGTGGCTTACGTTTCAGGATTCCATCATCACCGGTCTCGTGAAAGAGCATATGACCGTCGAGACCCGCGCGCTCGAGCCTTCCGAAATGGGGCTGGTGCTGAACGATGTGCGCAATGTCGTCGCCGGCAATATCTCGGGACAGAGCGTGCGACCCGAAGTGAAGGCGGCGGCAGAGGAATATCTGCGGCTGCGCCAGTTGAGCCGGCTGGCGTTGACGGCTCTGGCGTTCGTCATCGGCATACTGGCGATAGTGATCGTACGCTCGCGCATAGCTCCGGCGATGCGGGCGCGCAATTCAGTGGAGCGCATCATCGAATGGCTGCTGATCGGCAGCTCCTTGATCGCAGTGCTCACCACCATTGGCATTATCTCTTCTGTGGTGTTCGAAGCGGCGCGCTTCTTCGGCAAGGTGCCGTGGTATGAATTCCTCTTTGGCTTGCAGTGGAGTCCGCAGACCGCCATTCGAGCCGACCAGGTCGGCTCTTCGGGCGCGTTTGGGGCGGTGCCGTTGTTCTGGGGCACCGCGATGATCTCCGGCATTGCAATGGTGGTTGCCGTGCCCGTCGGGTTGTTCGCGGCGATTTATCTTGCGGAGTATGCGCATCCGCAATTTCGCAAGTGGACCAAGCCGTTCCTCGAAATCCTCGCGGGCATTCCCACGGTGGTCTACGGTTTTTTTGCGGCATTGACCGTGGGGCCGGCCTTGCGGGCCTGGGGCGAATCCATCGGCTTGTCCGTGTCCTCGGAGAGCGCGCTCGCCGCGGGGCTGGTGATGGGAATCATGATCGTGCCGTTCGTCTCCTCGCTCGCGGACGACATGATCACCGCCGTGCCGCAATCCTTGCGGGATGGGGCTTATGCATTGGGGGCGACGAGATCGGAAACCATACGCCAGGTGGTATTCCGCGCCGCGCTGCCCGGCATCGTCGGCGGCGTGCTGCTCGCCATCTCCCGCGCCATCGGTGAAACGATGATCGTGGTGATGGCTGCGGGACTCTCGGCCAATCTGACAGCGAATCCATTCGAAGCGGTCACTACTGTGACGGTGCAGATCGTCACGCTGCTCGTGGGCGATCAGGAATTCGACAGCCCCAAGACGCTCGCCGCCTTCGCGCTCGGGCTCGTGCTGTTCATCGTGACGCTGATACTCAATATTCTGGCGCTGCACATCGTGAAGAAATACCGGGAGCAGTACGAATGACCTTGCGCACGGCTCAGGAAACGCAGGACAGGGTGGCGCTTAGTCTGCGTCGCCGTTACTGGGCTGAGAAGCGCTTCAAGGCTTACGGCCTGATCGCAGTGCTGTTCGGCATCTCCTTCGTGTTTTTCCTGTTCGCCACGGTCATCGGCAAAGGTGTTTCCGTGTTCCGTCAGGCCTATGTGCAGCTCGAGGTGTTCTACGACCCGGCGCTCGTGCAGGCGGAAGACTATCAGGCCATCGTGCGGACGGCGCTCAAAGAACGCTTTCCTGAGGTGCGCGAACGGCGGGAGATCCGCGAGCTCGTGCGGCTCATGAGCAGCGGCGCGGCGTTCGATCTGCGCGATCGGGTGCGCAACGATCCCAAGCTCATCGGGCAAAAAGAGCAGCGCTGGCTGCTGGCGAGCGACGATGTGGACCTGACCTTGAAAGGGAAAACGAGCCGCGGCAGCGATGCGCAGGGCGTGTGGATCGCAAAGCTCGTGAAAGATGAATCGTTGAAGCTGCGGTTCAACAGCACGTTCTTCACACATGGGGATTCGCGGGAGCCGGAGCAGGCCGGCGTGTGGGGCGCGGTGATGGGCTCTTTCTACACATTGATACTGACCTTGCTGTTGTCATTTCCCATCGGCGTGGCGGCGGCCGTTTATCTCGAGGAATTCGCGCTCAAGAACCGCTGGACGGATCTCATCGAGGTCAATATCAATAATCTTGCGGCTGTGCCGTCCATTGTGTTCGGTCTCCTCGGGTTGGCCGTGTTCATCGGCTTCTTTGGCTTGCCGCGGTCCGCTCCGCTGGTCGGGGCGCTGGTGCTCACCTTGTTGACACTGCCCACCATCATCATTGCCTCGCGCGCGGCGCTCAAAGGCGTGCCGCCTTCGATTCGAGAAGCGGCGTTGGGAATGGGCGCGTCGAAGATTCAGACCGTGACACATCATGTGCTGCCGCTTGCGATGCCGGGCATGTTGACCGGCACTATCATTGGAATGGCTCGTGCCTTGGGTGAGACAGCCCCGCTGCTGATGATCGGCATGGTGGCGTTTATCGTCGATGTGCCGAAAGGGCTCACAGATCCTTCGACGGTGCTGCCGGTGCAGGTATTTCTGTGGGCCGACAGCCCCGAGCGCGCGTTCGTCGAGCGTACGTCGGGCGCTATTATTGTGCTGCTTGCGTTCCTGGTTGTCATGAACGCTGCGGCCGTCATACTCCGCAATCGTTTTGAGAGGCGCTGGTAAATGAATTCAACGACGACAGATCAGGAGCGCACCGTGCCGAGTGTGGCGCCTGGCCTCGATTTACGGCCGCGAGTCGGCCGCGATTCTGCGGCGGTGATGGCGGATGCGCAGCCGGTTGCGACAGAGCGCCAGACGGTGGGCAACATTACGGTAGACAACCCGGTCTTTTCCTGCCGCGACGTAGATGTTTTTTACGGAGACAAGCACGCCATCCGCAAAGTGGGCATCGACATTGGCCGTGGCATGGTGCTCGCCATGATAGGGCCTTCCGGTTGCGGCAAGTCCACGTTCCTGCGGTGCTTGAATCGCATGAATGACACCATTCCCAGCGCGCGCGTCACCGGCACCATTCTGCTCGACGGCAAGGATATTCACGAGAAGCGGCAAGACGTCGTCCAGCTGCGCGCGCGGGTGGGCATGGTGTTCCAGAAGCCCAATCCTTTTCCGAAATCGATATTCGAGAACGTGGCCTATGGTCCGCGCATCCATGGCCTCGCGGCGGATCGCGTGGAGCTGGACGAAATCGTCACCACCAGCCTGCGCCGCGCGGGGCTGTGGGAGGAAGTGAAGGATCGTCTGGATCACCCGGGCACCAGCCTTTCCGGCGGTCAGCAGCAGCGCCTGTGCATCGCGCGCACCATCGCGGTGAATCCTGAGGTGATCCTCATGGACGAGCCGTGCTCCGCGCTCGATCCCATCGCCACCGCACGCATCGAGGATCTGATCGACGAGTTGCGGGCAACCTATGCCATCGTCATCGTCACGCACTCTATGCAGCAGGCCGCGCGCGTTTCGCAGCGCACGGCGTATTTCCATCTGGGCGATTTGATCGAAGTGGGCGAGACGGATCGCATCTTCACCAATCCGCGTCACAAGTTGACTGAGGACTACATCACTGGCCGATTTGGCTGAGGATCCAATGATCGAAGGACACACCAGCAGGGCGTTCGACGGCGCTCTCGCCGCGTTGCACATGCGCGTGGTTGAGATGGGCGGACTGGTGCTGGACCAGGTGCGCGAGGCGGCCCTGGCCTATAGCGACTGGAATACCGATTCGGCGCAACGCGTGATCGAGCGCGAGCGCGCGGTGAATGCCTACGATTCCAGCATCGATGAAGAACAACAGACTTTGCTCGCGCGCCGCCAGCCGATGGCCAGCGATTTACGCGCGGTGATTGCGATGTCCAGGGCAGTTGCGGAGTTGGAGCGCGCAGGCGATGAAGCCAAGAAGATAGCGCGGGCGGTATTGCGCCGTAGTGGCGGTCCGGGGCCTGCAACGTCGCGCGATGCGCGGCATCTCGGCCGCCTCGCGGGAAGCTTGCTGCGTCTTTCACTTGAAGCCTTCGATCGCCTGGACTTCGACACTGCGGCCGAAGTCATCGCGCGGGACCGCGAGCTGGATACCGAATATGCGGACGGACTGCGCCGCTTGTTGACGCGCGCGATGGAGGACCCCCGCAATTTCGAGGTGACGCTCGAAGCGGCCTTCGTGCTGAAATCGCTTGAGCGCATCGGCGACCATGCGCGCAATGTCGCGCGCCACCTGCAAAGCATCGCCCGCGACGCGCCGATCAAGCATCACGCCACCGTTTAAGGGCTGCCCCTATTGCAGCTTAGCGAGCGGCGATTTGAGCGGCCTCGCGATCATGTGCGCCTGCCGCCATCCGCCGAACTTGTAGTAGAGCACCGCCATCGCGGCCGCTATCGCGCTGGAGATCGGAAAGCTCCACCAGATGGCATCCGCCTGCCAGCGATCCATCATGAGTTCGGCCAGCGGGTAGCGGATCAGGAGCAACGAGACCGTGAGGGCGATGAGCGGCGGCATCACCGCGCCGGTCGCGCGCACCACGCCGAACAACACCATCGACGCTCCGAAGAATATGAATGAAGGCGCGGAGATACGATTCAGATGTTCGGCCAGCTGCAGAGCGGCGGAATCAGGCGGCAGGAACAAGCCGAGCGCCGATTTGCTGAAAACCTCAATGAGAATAACGAGCGAGCCGGTGAGCAACAGGCTGTAGACAAGACCGACTCTGGCAGTGGACTTGACGCGTTGCCACTCGCCGGCGCCGACGTTCTGCGCCGCCATGGCCGAGACCGCCATGCCGACCGCGAAGGCGGGCATCTGAATGTAATTCCATACCTGAAACGCCGCGCCGTACGCGGCGGTGGTGTCCACGCCGAAACGATTGACGAGCGTCATCATCAGAATTCCGCTGAAGCCCATTACGAAGAGCTGCAGGCCCATTGGAATTCCCTTGCGGATGAGCGCCCCTGCGATTACCCAGTCGATCCTGAGCAGGCGCTGCTCGCCTGAATGCAGAACGAGAGGATGCTTGCGTCGATAAAGGAACCACAGCAGCGCAAAGAGACTGACGATCTGAGCGATGAGCGTGGCGAGCGCTGAGCCCGTAATGCCCAACCCAGGAATGGGTCCCGCGCCGAAAATCAGGAGGGGATTAAGGGCAATGTCGAGCCCCACAGAGAGCAGCAGGAAATAGAGCGGCGTCTTCGAATCGCCCGCACCGCGCAGCACCGCCACGGCGAAGGCGTAGAGGTACATGAAGGGGAGGGCCAGGAAGATCACTTTCGTGTATGACACGGCGAACGGCAGCGCATCGGGCGGTGTGTTCATGGCGCGAAGCATCCGCTCGCAGGCGAACCATCCGATGGCGGATAGCGCGAACGACAGCGCGAAGAAGAACGTGGTGCTCGTGCCAACGACGCGTTTGGCTTCCGGCACGTTGCCAGCGCCGATGTATTGGCCCACCAGAATGGTAGCGGCCATCGAGAGCCCGAACACGCCGCCCAGGAGCAGGAACATGACGATGTTGGCGTTGGCAGTGGCGGTGAGTGCGGCTTCGCCCAGGAAGCGGCCGACCCAGATGGAGTTCACCGAACCGTTGAGGGTTTGGAGGACGTTGCCGAAGAGGATGGGCAGAGTGAAGAGGAGGAGACCGCGGGAGATGGAGCCTTCGGTCAGGGAACGGCGGCGGTGCATCGAATTCCTTGGGGGTGGCACACGGCGATTAGTATAAGTGCTTGAGTCCTTCTTCGCGCCGGATCGTAGGTATAAAAGTTCGGATTACAGCCTTACTTGTTGACAGCCTTCTTTGGCGCCATGCGCAAGCCTTGCTCGCGCTGAATCGCCTCGTAAATTTCCTCACGATGCACCGGGATGCTCTTCGGCGCCTTGATGCCGAGGCGAACGTGATTGCCTTTGACCCCCAATATCGTGACCGTGACATCGTCGCCGATCATCACCGCTTCGAGCGGCCGTCTCGTCAGAATGAGCATGGTTGTCGTTCTCCGTGAGTGTGGATGGGCTGTCGAAGACTCAAGGCTTCAAGGCAGGCTGTTCCCGATAAGACAAAGTGAATCCCTGCTGTCCTTCCGCGACCGCGATCGGAGCCAACTGCGTAAGGCGAGTCAACGCCTCGCGCGCATCGCGAATAGGCAGGATGGCGCTGACTCTCAGTGCTTCGAGTCGCGGATCGTCGGCGTGAATCTGCCGGTCGGTGTAACGGGACAGTTCTTCCACCGCATCGGACAGCGGCGCGTTTTTGATATCGACAGCGCCTTCACGCCATTTGACGAATCGGCGCGCATCCGCTCGTTGAACATTGGGCGGCGTCCCAGTGACGCCATAAGCCAGTTGCTCGTTCTGTCTAAGGATGCGCTTCCAGGCCGAAACTTGGGCATCCGGCGCCGCATGCTGAACTTGGACGGCGCCTTCGACGACCGTAACGACGACTTCGCCGCCGTTTTTGCGATAGACATTGAAACGTGTTCCAACGACACGGATCTCACTATTGCCCGTCATGACGCGGAACGGACGCGAAGCATCGGGAACCACCTCGAAGAACGCTTCGCCGTCGAGCAAAGCCACACGGCGATCTGCCTTCCCGCCCAGCCATTTGATTCGTGTGCGAGTGTTGAGATAAGCGACGCTGCCATCTTTAAAAACGACTGTGCGGTTTTGCCCCGTCTGCGTGGCATAGCTTTCGGGCAGCAGCCCGGCATTGCGCAGCGCGAACCAGCCCATGAAGACGGCAACCAGCAAGGCCGCAGCCGCCGCGAACTTCACAAAGCGATGAGGCGCGCGTCTTTTGACCGCGGAGTCCTTTGGGATCAGTGCGACGCATCGGGCGCGGATTTCAGGGGTCAACGTGCCTTCGAAGCCAAACCAAAATCCGCTAGCTTCGGCCAATGCCTCGCTATGCCGCGGATCGCCGAGCCACCACTCCTCAAACTGCCGGCGCTCCTCGTCTTGCATGTCGCCGGCCGTAAGCCGCACGACCCAACACATGGCTTGTTCGTCAGGACTGGATTGGGGATTCATCGAAGGCTCGTTCATGGCTGATCTCCACCCTGCACTCCAAGACCCAACGCCTTCAGGCGTTGTCGCACTGTCGCAACTGCCTTGCCAAGATGTTGATCGAAGGTATTCAGGGTAATACCGAGAAATGCGGCGATGTCTTCACGGGACTCGCCGAAAATGCGTTGGTGAATGAACACGGTGCGCTGCTGTGCCGGCAGCTCGCGCAAGATGTTGTCCAAGTGCCGCATGGCGTCCTGGCCGATGCTGTCGTCCTCGGGAAGCGGGCGTCCGTCGGCGACCTGTTCGGACTCGGCGCTGAAAGACTCGGCCGGTCTACGCCGTTGGCTGCGGCGGTAATTGGAGGCCACGCGCGCCGCCGCCGTGAACAACCAGGCACGGGGATTGGTGATCGGCTTCGGCCGGGGCACTTGGTAGAGCTTGGCGTAAGTGGCCTGCTCCACATCCTCGACATCGGCCCGGTTCGGCAGCAGCTGCCTCAAGTACTGGCGCAAGGCTGCCCCATGTTCACGGAACAGCCTGACGAGAAATTCGTCGGGTTCATGCGGCGCCATCTGAGCGAATGTGACCATCGAGTCTTCCCTTGTTATTTAGGTAGACCCCGCAAATCGGCAAAACCGTTAGTCGGCGCCGGAAAAAATCTGGGTGGTCCTGCTGGAACCCGGGTTTTAAGGCCAAAAGTGGTTATTTAAGTTGACATAACGCACGCATACGAGTATTCGTGCGCGCGCGTTCTAAAGGAGGGCGCAGTTATGGACTACTTCAAGAATAAGATGACGAACGAGAAGCAAAAGTTGATGGAGTCCGAGCTGAAGGATTTAGGAAGTGTCTCGGTGGAGACGAAGGGCAGCTTCCTTGGCGGAAGTTGGGATGGCGGTTTCGGAACACGGAAGCCGTAGTCGCAACAGGAGCGTGGCTGTGAAGAGCCGCGCTCCTGTTGATGTATTCACCAGCCTTTCTGAAGGCTAAGGCTAATGACGCGCCCGTAAGGTTTGCTATTCGCCGGATCGTAACCTGCTTCAATGTTCACGAACGAAGGACCTTGATTGAAGATGTTGTTGGCGTTAACGGTCAATTCAACATCTCCTAACCAGGCGTTGCTTTCCTCGGTTCGATAACTGAGCTGAAAATCGAGCGTGGTCGTTGCGCCGATGCGCATGACTGGTGGGTGGTCGTAATCCTTGGAATTATCGAGATAGTCCATCGCTATACTTGCGCTGAATCCGGACCGGCCTTGGCCATGTTGAGACCATTCTGCTATCCCGCGAAAGCGAAGCTTCGGGGGATTCAATACTGTCCCGGCGAGATTCACGGCTGACGCGGCGTTTGTCACGGCTTGCCGGAAGCTCAGCACGTAACTGCCATTCAAGCCAAAATCTAAAGTGCCGTAATCTGTTCGTAGGATCTGTTTTAGCTCGGCGTCTATACCCTCGACAGAAGTCCTGGATAGATTACGAATGCGGATATCCAAAATGGCATCCGGGGCACTGGCCAAGCAATCTGAAACTGAGCCGATATAAACAGGGCTGTTACAGATTCCGCTAATTTGAGAGGGGGATGGGTTGCGTATCACGAGAGGAGACCATGTCTTGTCGGCAAGTAGAGCTTCCAGCGTATTTTTTGCTGAGTACCGAAAGATCTGATCTTGATAGTCGATAACGTAATAAGTCGACGACAACGTAAGTCCGGGCATGAGGCTTGGTGAAAAATCGATCCCAGCGGTCCAGGTTCTCGCATTCTCTTCATGTAAATCGGAATTACTTCCTTGTTCAAAAAGAACGAGTGAATAACCGTTCTCAGACCGAGGATCGGCGACCGGAAACATGATTGCCCCGTCTTGGGAGCGATCATAAAGGTCTACCAGAGTCGGGGCTCTAAACGAGGAGCCCCAACTGCCACGAAACCGTAGCGAGTCGGTAGCCGTCCAACGCAATCCCATTTTTGGATTGAAAGTATTTCCGAAGTCGCTGTAGCGCTCGTACCGAGCCGCAAGCGAAAGATTCAAGTGCGAAGGCAGAGGCAAAGAAAGTTCGCCGAAAGTTGCGGCGATTGTTCTCCGATACTGTCCGGACACTCTCACATCACGGCCCTGGGTCTCGTCTCGAAATAGACTTTCCTGCCGCTGATCTATACCCAATGCGAATTTGGGCGATCCTGTCGACAGTTCCGGCAGAGTGCCATCGACGAGGAGGTTGACGGTCTTGATCTGGGAGACAGCCTGTTCACGCTGCACATAAAGGAGGGATTTCAAGGTTGCTGGGTTAGTATTGGAACCCGAACCAAATGGATTAAAAGCCGTAGCCGGATTAGGGTCTGCAAGTGCCAGGGCCAGGCTCGAGGGATCGGGTTGACCGTAGCCTCTCCAATCCATGTCTTCGCGACCGATGTATCCTGACAGACTGGCTTGCCAGCGATCGGTAATATCGGCCGTTATGCCGCCGCTGCCAGTGTAGGTTTCGGTCTTTCCTTTATGGTGGATCGGTCCAAACTCGTTTATAAAGTCATACGCCACGATTACAAACGGCGATCCTCCAAACGGATCGACGAAGAAGGGATTGCTAGCTGGCACGAGGAGCTGCAATCGCTGACCGCGCTCCGTCGCAGTAATGTCTCGATGGGTGTAACGTCCTTCTGCGAATAATTTAAAGCGTTCCGTGATCTTTTGAGAAGCCGTGAGGAACATACTGTGCGTCGTGCGATTGGGCAAAAGGTCGCGAAATTCCAGCTGATTTTGCAGATTTACAGCACCTGGCAGCAGATCCTCAACTGTAAGCGATCTGCCGTTCTGACCGCTGGGAATGCCCAGTACAGAATCTTGTGAGAATGGATCGATGATGTTGCCGGGATTGCTGTAAAAGCTGCGCAGATCACTGCCTCCCAGTGGACGCTTGTCCGCGTTTTTTGAATAACGGCGAGCAGTCGCCGCCAGGGATGTGCGTTCCGCATACTGATATGACAACAACCACTGACCCCTGTCCCAATGATGCTCGAAGGCTTGCGCAAGTAATCTTTCATCCGCTCCGCCCGGAGCTGCTCCAAAGCGCGCTTGCGTCTCGGCTATCCCGGGGAGGTCTTTGCGCATGATGATATTGACGACACCCGCAATGGCGTCAGACCCATAGAGCGCCGAGCTGCCGTCCGCGATGACGTCGATGCGTTCCACGGCGCTCCAAGGAATCGTCGACACATCGACAAAATCGCCATCAATGCCTGAAACAGGTTGCCGACGGCCATCGATTAGAACCAAGGTCGCGCCGCTTCCCAGGCCTCGAAGGTTTACGCTTGAGCCTCTAGTAAAATTGGCGCTGCCCGTCGAAAAGTCTTCATTAGGACCGCCACCGGAATTGAAAGGCAACGTGCGCAGGACGTCCTGAACCGAGCCATAGGCCGCCTGCTGTTTTTCCCGTTTGGACACCACCACCAGCGGCGCAGTAATCGCGTCCAGCCCGCGAATGAAGCTGCCCGTAACGACCACTTCTTGCGGATCGACAGATTCTGAATCCGGGCTAGGATGGGCAGCGACTCGAGGACTGGCGGGCTCTGTGCTCTCCGCAGTCCCATTTGGGGTCTTGACCGGCTCAATCAACACCGACCCACCCGGCGCAAACCGAAACGTCAGCCCGCTCCCTTCCAGCATCCGCGTCAATGCTTCTGCAAGCTCAAATTCCCCGATCACGGCTTGGGTCGGAACCCTGTCCGCGGCCAGTGAAGCCGTAGAAGAAACGTAATAAAGCGCCACATGCGCCTGATGACCGAAATCGCTGATCGCGTCCGCCAGATTGCCGGCCGGAATATTGAAGTGAATTTTGGAGTCGGCCGCAAAGACGCAAGACAGCGCCAAACTCAGCCCAACCCCCAGCCAGAGAGTCCTGACCCCCGTGCCCATCCGTCGGTGCTGTGGACTACTAACGTCCATGTCAACCCTTCTTTTGTTGGCTGATCGCCCTGATTTCGATACGCCTACGAAGTCCGCAATGCGGCTTCATTGCAGCGAGCCACAGTACAGAATCTAATCCCCGAGTCGCAGCCACTCGAAACGAATGCATCGGCATCAGGGTACGAGTCAGGCGGCTGCGGCCGGGATCATCTCCGATTTCCCTGGCCCGCGCCACCACTTGCGCCGATCTGGTGGCTTTCTTTGGTACACGCAATCGACTTATCAGACTGATCCCGAGCGTCGCCTGTCTGGCGTAACGGGTCTTGGCTCGCATTCGAACCCGCCCCCGCCATGCTGCGGCGCAATTCTTCAACTAATAGTTGAGACAGATTGGCATTGTCGGAAAGGTAGATCGCACCTTGGAAGTTATAGGTGATCGAGGATTCACCCGTTCGGGTCGCGCGCCGACTCTTCACCAAGATCGCAATCCGCCTGCGGATCGCCTCCGGCACAGTTGTCCCGAATAACTGAGCTTCCTGCTCCGCCAGCTCCCGCAATTCGGCATCCAGCTCGATCGTTATAGTCCTGGTCACAATAACCACCCTGACATCCTGCCCTTAGGAGCGCAAAGTAGCCGAATGGGGCCCGCGAGGGAAGCAAAAAAAATACATCCGGGGGAGGGTCGCCCAAGACGACGGGCCAGCACAAAGGTACGGTTGCCATGCCATGTATTGGCCGGTACTGTTCGCAACCTTCGGCAGGTAATGCCGAGTCGCTACCATTCCGGAAGGGCGAGTACATGGCAGTTAAGAAAAATTTCCAGCGTCTTCTCATGCATCCGACTTGCCGAGAAAGTAGGGACCCGGACGACGGACATGATTGCCACCTGCCGTTCCCATGCCAGGACGTTTGCGTGAGGCGCTCCGGCAGCTGAATCTAGGAATTCAAACTTATGAGCGAACTGAAAACCTGCTTCAAGAAAGTGGACTACGACCTCAGCGGTCTGCTTCATTACATCGAGATCGGCGATATCGCGCTGCCCGACATCCAGCGACCCTTTGTCTGGTCCAATGCCAAGGTGCGCGACCTTTTCGACTCCATGTATCGCGGCTTCCCCGTAGGATATTTCCTCTTTTGGGAAAATGTCACGGGTGGCGCGACGAAGCAGATTGGTGTCGGGAAAAAACAGCACGTCATCGCGCGTCTGCTGATCGTGGACGGACAGCAACGCCTCACCTCTCTCTTCGCGGTCTTTCGCGGCCGCAAGGTGTTGGATGAGGACTACAAGGAACGCCAGATCGAGGTCGCATTCCGCCCGCGCGACGGAAAATTTGAAGTGGCCGACGCCGCCATCCGCCGGGATCCGGAGTGGATTGCAAACATCTCTGAACTGTGGAGCTCGCGCAGTTCCAGCCGAAAGATGGTCAACGACTTCATCGCAAAGCTAACCGAGAAGGCGCCGTTGAGCACGGACGATGAGGAGGTGATCGCGCACAACCTCGATCGGCTTTTTGACCTCCAAAAATACCCTTTCACTGCCTTGGAGATTGCATCCACCGTCGATGAGGAGCAAGTCGCCGATATCTTCGTTCGCATCAATAGCGAAGGCGTCCGACTGAACCAGGCCGATTTCATCCTGACCTTGATGTCGGTTTTCTGGGATGAGGGACGGATGGCGCTCGAAACTTTCTGCCGCCATTCACGGCAAGCTCCTTCGCCCGGTGAGCCCGCATCGCCGTTCAATCACTTTATCCAGCCCGATCCGGATCAACTCTTGCGTGTGGCCGTGGCGTATGGCTTTCAGCGCGGCCGGCTCAAAAGCGTTTATCAGGTCCTGCGCGGCAAGGACATGGACACCGGCGAGTATTCACCCGAGCGCCGTGACCAGCAGTTTTCCGCGTTGCGCGCTGCTCAAGAGGAAGTGCTGAATCTGACGCACTGGCACCAGTTTTTGTCGTGCCTCATCGGTGCGGGCTTTCGCAGTGGAGAAATGATCTCGTCGCAGAACGCAATGTTGTATGCGTATGCATTCTACCTCGTAGGCAGAAAACGGTTCGGCCTGCCGGAGCATCAGTTGCAGCGATTGATCGGGCGTTGGTTCTTCGCTGCAAGCTTGACTGGTCGCTATACCAGCTCCCCTGAAACGGTGATGGACGGAGACTTGAACCGGCTGAAGGAAGTGAAGGATGGGGCAGGCTTTGTGAGCACGCTCGAGGGAATAATCAGCAACGAACTGACCAATGATTTCTGGACGGTAACGTTGCCGTCCAATCTCGATAGCTCTTCGGCTCGCAATCCGGAGTTGTTTGCCTACACCGCGGCGCAAAACCGAATGGGCGCCCCTGTGCTGTTCTCGCATAAGAAGGTTTCAGACCTGCTCGACCCGTCGATCAAGACCAAGAAAAAAGCATTGGAGCGGCATCACCTTTTTCCCCGAGCGTGGTTGGAGCGCGAGGGCGTCGATGATCTTAAGCGGATCAACCAGGTCGCGAATTTTGCTCTGCTGGAATGGCCGGATAATCTCGATATCAGCGACGACTCTCCTGCGCTGTATGCGCCCCAGATTCAGCCGCGTTTCTCGACAGAGGAGTGGAGTCGCATGCATGAATCACACGCACTACCCGTTGGCTGGTACGCAATGCCGTACGACACCTTCCTTATTGAGCGCCGCAAACTCATGGCCGCAATCATCCGAAAAGGATTTGAGTCCCTGAAGTAATCCATGCCCTTCAACGACCGCTGTCGAAGACGCCGCCCTGAGCCTTGGAATGAAGGTTTGCGCTCCGGTGTCACGATGAGTCCTGCCTAGAGGGTTTTGGATGCTGAAAGGGGCGGGACCTTTTGTTTTCTGAAAGAACACGGGACAATTCTCCTAGGGGGCGGTTATGACCAAAGGAGTGATGTGATGAAAACCGAATTGATCCGCACCTTAACCGACACTTTCGAAGCCCATGCCCAGCAAACCGAAAGCGGCGTCGAATTCTGGCTGGCTAGAGACTTGCAAGAGCTCCTGGGCTACACGGAGTGGCGAAATTTTACGGCCGTCCTTGCCAAGGCAAAATCGGCTTGCGAAGGCTCAAATCATGCGGTAGCCGACCATTTTGTTGACGTTAACAAAATGGTCGATCTGGGTTCCGGCGGCCAGCGTGAGGTCGACGACGTAATGCTCAGCCGTTACGCGTGCTACCTCGTAGCGCAAAACGGAGATCCAAAGAAACAGGAAATCGCCTTCGCCCAGACGTACTTCGCCGTGCAAACGCGGCGAGCGGAGCTGATCGAACAACGTCTTCTGGAAGCGGAACGAGTTTCGGCCCGCAACAAGCTCACTGCAACGGAAAAGGAACTATCTCAGGTTATTTACGAGCAGACGGGAGGCAGTGAGGGTTTTGCGTTCATTCGCAGCAAGGGAGACCAGGCGCTATTCGGAAAGTCTACTCAGGCGATGAAATCGCGATGGAAAGTGCCGGATACCCGTCCGTTGGCCGACTTCGCTCCGACCATTATTCTCAAGGCCAAGGATTTCGCCGCCGAGATTACGGTATTCAACGCCCGGCAACACAAACTGAAGAATGAGGCGGCCATTTCCACGGAGCACATCACCAATAACAAGGCAGTGCGCAAGACCCTGCTCGAACGCGGTATTCGCCCTGAGACGCTACCGCCTGCCGAAGATGTCAAGAAAGTCGCGCGCCGCCTGTCTTTGGACGAGAAGAAGGCTTTAAAAAATCCCGGTGCGCTAGATTTGTAGCGCCTTGCAGATGTGGTCCAACACCTAAGGGCGACCATTTTGTTGACGTCAACAAAATGGTCGCTCTCGCCTCCGACGGTCGGCGTCAACCGCAATCAGTGCGCCTTGCAACTTCGCTCCAGCGTAAACGACGCGCTCGTCTTCATCTGCTGCGACCCCACCCGGCCGAAACCTGCCTCGAGTCGCATGTCGTAAGTTCCGTTTTCCCGGATCGGCCCCAGAAACTGCAGAGTGCGGCCGGCATTGATGTCGAGATAGTAGGGCGCGTTTTCGAACCGGCCGCCGCTCGCCGGATGGCGCGTGACGGTGAGACTACCCGCTGTGGGGCCGCCGTTGTAATCGATCACCGCGACGACGAGTCCATCGGCGCCATATTGATTGGTGGAGCACCCATCGGTACCGTGGATGATGGGTGAAGAGTGGTTCATTTCAGAGCTCCGTGTATTTCTTCGCGCTTCCGCGCACTTGTTCTGCTGGATACCGCCGGCGGTTCTCCTCGATTTTCTCCGCCGCAGCCTTGATCAGGTCGAATCCCAGCTTATCTGCAAGCCGTACCAGATAAAGCGTCACATCCGCGGCTTCGGACCGAATCCGGGTCATCGCGTCCTTATCCGGGGCCAGGCTTTCCGCTTCCTTCATCCATTGAAACTCGGCCGCAAGCTCTCCTGCCTCAGCGACTAGCGCCATCGCAAGATTCTTCGGCGAGTGAAACTGATCCCAGTCACGCTCGGCGGCGAAGTGGCGCAAGATTTGAGCCAGCTCGTTCAGAGAATTTTCTTTCATAGCGACCGTAAGTTTACCTGCAAGCCCAAGCCTATGTACGTCGGCGCACAGACGGCGCACCCCAGCCCGCCTACCCTGCGCGCCGTCTCCCCCACTGCGTCCAATCAGGACGCAAGTCTCCGAGATCGCTCCTCGACTCGGCTCATTCCAAACCAAAGAGCGTATCTATGAAGACCATGCATATTCTGGCCGCCGCCGGCCTCACGATCCTCACTGTGGGCGCCACTGCCCCATCCTTTGCCGCCACCGAGGCAGAGATCAACACAAACGTCACGACTACCCTCACAGAGTTTCATGCACTCAACCCGGCGAACAAAGCCCTCGGCAAAAAGTCCGCCGGCATGCTGGTATTCCCGCGTGTTACCAAGGGAGGCGTCGGCCTCGCAGGTGAATACGGCCAGGGCGCCCTGCAAGTCGATGGTAAGACAGTGGGCTACTACAGTGTCGGCGCAGCGTCAGCCGGCTTGACGGTGGGCCTCGCCAAGCACAGCGAAATCATCATGTTCATGACGAAAGACTCGCTCGACAAATTCACCAAGAGCGAAGGCTGGTCGATCGGCGCAGACGCAGGGGTCACCCTGGTTTCGCAGGGCGCGAGTGGCGACTACGACGCCAAGATGCAAAACAAGCCGATCCTCGGTTTCGTTTTTGCGGAGAAAGGCCTGATCGGCGACTTGTCGCTCGAAGGCTCGAAGATCAACAAGATCAAGCCGTAAGTTTCACCTGACAGACCCGGCGTTGCCTGCGAACGCCGGGGTTTCAGTGGGCTAACGCGCGCCAGTCGGCCCGAGGTATGCCATGCGCCGCCCCTGAATTTCATACGCCTCATCGTTCGCATCCTTGCCGCGAAACAAATCCTCCGCCGAAAGTTTGAGTTTCTCGCGCAGGCGCGCTACAGCGCTTTCCTGTGATTCGAGCTCGCCCGTCGCGAGGATATGCATCACTGGCGCGCCGCGCCTCTGCAACTCACGCGCGACCAGAATCGTTCGATGGCAATCGAGCGGCTCTTTCTCCGCACACGTTATTGCAACCCTGTGAGTAGCCATGCCCGCTTGCAGGCGCTCGATCCCTCGTTGAAACAAATCGGTCGCCGCGAGCTTCGCGTAGCTCACGCGCCCGTTCTCATAGCACGAACGATCCTCAGTGCGCGCTCCGAGCTCCTCCCCCAGAAATACATACTCAATCCCCCGCGCCCCAAGCGCCTCCGCCAGCGCTTTGCGGTTGAATTGCGGATTAAACCGGCTGTAAGGCCGCGAACGCACGTCCGCCAGCGCGGTAATCGCGTGCTGCTCGAGCAGCGCGACGAAGCGCTCGATGGGGTGATTGGAATGGCCGATGGTGTAAATCACTGGGCCAGCATTCTAATTCCACAATATCTTAGCCGGGCTGTCGGAACGGCAGGATCAAGCTCGACATCGCTACACTCAAGCGAGCGTATGACGGAAAATAACTCTCCGCCTATCGATTGATCACGTTCAGGATATTTCCATCGGGATCCTTGAACCAGGCGACCTTCATGTCACCGTGCACATGCAGGTCGCCTTCCTGCTTCATGCCCGGCATGTCGTAGTGCTCGAAAGTGACGCCCTTGGCCTTGAGATCGCGCACTACATTATCCACGTCGTCACCCACCGCCCAAGTCAGGGCTGTCGCCTGATTGGTGCCGGCGAATTTCGAGCGATACACATTGATGATCGAATTGCCGCTTTTATAGGAGGCGACCTCCGCATCGCCTGAGCTCACGGGCTTTAAGCCCAGTGTCCCCTCGTAAAATTTCCGGGCTCTGGCCAAATCTTTGACTGCAAGGGTCGCGGTAGCGTTGGTGTCGGGAAGCATGGCGTATCTCCTTCATTAAAGAGCTCCCCAGGTACGCAAGCCGCATGCCTTGCAATTAATATCTCTTGATATAAACTCGCACGCTATTTTCACGGTCGCGATTACCATGACCCACCGTTTACGCAACCTCGGCTTCCTGCTGAAAGACGTCTCGCGCCTCTATGTGCGCTATTTCGAGCGGGAGGCCATCGAACATGGACTCACACTCGGCCACTGCAAGGTGCTGATGATGCTTTCACGGAATGAGGGCGCCACCCAGGCCAAGCTTGCAGAGCTCAGCGATACGGATCCCATGACACTGGTACGGATTATCGACCGTATGGAAGGGGACGGATGGCTCGAGCGGCAGCCTGACCCGGCCGATCGGCGAGCTCATCGCCTTCATCTGACGCCCGGGGCGAAGCCTATCATTGAGGAAATACAGCGCGTCGGCGACCGCGTCCGCGCGGATGTGCTCGCCGGGCTTTCCAACGAAGAAAAAAACGAGCTCGTGACGCTGCTCGAACGCGTCCACTCAAACCTCAATGGATTGGTCTCAAAATGAACGATGTCAATCGCGAAGTTCCCGCGGCGGCAGTGCAACCTGCGCTCGATATGCAGCGTCGGCGCAAATTGCGCCTGCCGCTGATGATTGGCGGCGCGATAGTAATCCTCGGCGCCGCGGTTATTTATTATCTCGCGCACCGCAGCTATGAATCCACCGAGGATGCGTACGTGAACGCCGCGCGCGTTTCAATCAGCGCCAACGTGCCCGGGCGCGTCGTGGCTTTGCAGGTGCGCGACAACCAGGAAGTCAAACGGGGCGCGCTGCTGTTTCGCCTGGACGAACGGCCTTTTCAACTGGCTGTCGCACAAGCCCAGGCCCAACTCAACAAGACGTTGCTGGATGTCGAAGCATTGAAGGCCACCTACCGGCAAAAGCAGAGCGAGCTGCGCTCCGCGCAGGAGACCCGCAGCTATGAGCAGCGCGAGCGAGCGCGGCAGAAGAGCTTGCTGACCTCAGGCATTTCCTCGCAAGCCCAGTACGACCGGGCCGCGCATGCTGAGGACACTGCTGCCCAATCCGTATCTGCCGCGCAGCAGCAGCTCGCCAATGTACTGGCGAATCTCAGCGGCGATCCCAACCTCGATGCGCACCAGCACCCGGCAGTGCAGCAGGCTCAAGCCGCGCTCGACCGCGCGAAGCTCGATCTCTCGTACGCCACCGTCACCGCGCCGACCGACGGCATCGTCACGCAAGTGGAGAAGCTCAATGTGGGCGACTACGTCAACGAGGCCGCCCCGCTGTTTGCGCTCATTGCGACGCACGACGTATGGGTCGAAGCCAATTTCAAGGAAGTGCAGCTGGCGCGCATGCGCAAAGGCCAGCCTGTCACCGTGCGCATCGATACTTACACGGACAAGACCTTCAAGGGCCACATCGCGAGCTTCAGTCCCGGCACCGGCTCGCAGTTCTCGGTATTGCCTGCTCAGAACGCCACAGGCAACTGGGTGAAAGTAGTGCAGCGCCTGCCCGTCAGAATCGAGATCGACGATGCGGATGCAGCACATCCGCTTTATTCGGGCTTGAGCGCCACGGTCAAGGTCGACACGCGCGGCTGATTTGTGAAGCGGGCGACTTCAATCAACCGGGGCATGATTACCGTGAGCGTGATGGGTGCCTCCATCATGCAAGCGCTGGACACCACCATCGCCACCATAGCGCTGCCCCACATGCAGGGCAGTCTTTCCGGCACGCAGGATCAAATGGTGTGGGTGCTGACGTCCTACATCGTCGCTGCCGCCATCATGACGCCGCTGTCGGGTTGGCTTGCTTTACGCATCGGCCGCAGGCGCGTGTTTTTCTTCTCCGTGATCGGCTTCACGATCGCATCGGCACTGTGCGGCGCCGCCGAGTCGCTCTCGCAGATCGTGCTCTTTCGAACGCTGCAAGGGCTATGCGGGGCGGCGCTCATTCCGCTGTCGCAGGCTATCCTGCTCGACATCAATCCCAAGGAGCGGCACGGTCGGGCGATGGCCATCTGGGGCATGGGCGTGGTGCTGGGACCTATCCTCGGCCCGCTGATCGGCGGCTGGCTGACGGAAGATTACAACTGGCGCTGGGTGTTCTACGTGAACGTGCCTTTTGGAATTCTAGCCGCGATCGGCATCGCGGCCTACCTGCCCGAGACCACGCGTCAGCGCTTGCGTTTCGATATTTTCGGCTTTGCCATGCTGAGCCTGGGCGTGGGCGCCTTGCAGTTGATGCTCGACCGCGGCGAGCTCAAAGACTGGTTTTCCTCCACCGAGATCTGCATCGAAGCGCTGCTTGCGGCGCTCGCGCTCTATCTTTTCGCGGTGCACACTTTTACGGCGCAGCGCTCCTTCATCAATCGGGCGCTGCTGCACGACCGCAATCTCATGCTCGGTCTGGTCTTCATGTTCATGTTCGGCGCGGTGCTGTTTGCGACTATGGCGTTGTTGCCGCCGATGCTGCAGGGACTGATGGGCTACCCTGTTTTGGTCGCGGGTTTCGTCACCGCGCCGCGCGGCATCGGCACCTGGGTTGCGATGGCTGTGGTCGGCAAGCTCGCGGGGCGCTTCGACGTGCGCTGGATGCTCGGCATCGGCCTCGTTCTGTCCGTGATTGCGCTCATGCAGATGGCGGGCCTCTCGCCGCAGACGGGGCAGAAGCCGTGGGTGGTCTCGGGCATCGTGCAGGGTTTCGGCACCGGTCTGTGCTGGGCCTCATTGACGACCATCGCCTTTGCGACATTGGCTCCGGCGCTGCGCAACGAGGGCGCTTCGCTGTTCAATCTCATGCGCAATATCGGCAGCAGCGCGGGCATCTCGTCGATCCAGGCGTATGTCACGTCCGGCACGCACGTCGCGCACGCGCAGCTGGTGCAAAGCATCAACCCATACGGC
>Ga0065707_10081861_pt1 | contig 33199 bp, 12 predicted proteins | sample SwiRhicommuniRL3_FD_59094 | JGI IMG/M metagenome (GOLD analysis project Ga0065707, IMG submission 59094) | Switchgrass rhizosphere bacterial communities from Rose Lake, Michigan, USA - RL3 v2 (version 2) | ecosystem: Host-associated > Plants > Roots > Rhizosphere > Soil | place: East Lansing...
CGGTCGTGCGCGGTACGATATGCTATCATAAACAAAAATACTGCAAATCGGCTGTGGGACCCCCTTATTCCACCAAGCCGTCTTACATATACTGCGGCGCTAAACCTTATTTCGGTTAGGATTGCTATCTTGAATCATTGGAACATAAAAAGCCTCTTGGGCACGCTGACTTTAGAAAGATATTGGCCGTCCCAGAAGTTGTATTATGCTCAAACGACACAAGAGCTTATCGGCTACAAGGGGACCTAAGTCTGCGCCAGTAGTTTCCAATCTAGAGGAAGTACCAAAGTCTGTATCACATTGGAAGCTTAAGGATGTTTTGAAGCTTCCCTCTCAGAAGGCTGCTAATTCAGAGAGCCAGAGTCCTGGACTTAGCGCCAATCTGATTGTAACTGCTCCTCCTACAGCCTCATCTGAAGAAACCACAGTTGGGAGATGCAATTGCTGTGCAGCACTTTTAACATATCCAAGCAAGGCACAGAAGTTTAGATGTTCCATCTGTAATTCTACAAATGTGTCTTCTAAACCTCCCACAGAAGACCCCAAAAATGAAGTTCCACATTTGATATCTTCAAAATACATAAAGAAATTAATAGATGCATGCTTGAGAGATGCGGAAGTTCCATTATCAGAAGATAGAAAGAAGTCCATTCATGAGGTGTTCGAACCTTTATCAACTTACCTTTACCGGGCCTTCAAGTCATATATTTGTCTCAATAATTCGTTCAGAATCAAAAAATCAAGCAAGAAAGCACACTATTCTACATCAAATTTGGATTTAGACGATATAAGAAATGCTTTCGGTATGCTTCTAAGGCTTCCTACTAAGAGGCCGTTGTACAATGCTTTGTGTGGTGCATCTGAGGGTTTAAAGAGAGTTTATATATTCAATCAGGAGGATCCTAGGGCACTACTTCGAGTTTTGATATTGCTAGAAATCCCTTTTTTACCCAAATGCTTGTCTACACAAGTAGTAGATGCAAAAATGATCCGGTCAATGGTCGACGTTCCTGAGATCAAAGCTTTGTGCTATGATATTTTGAAAAGATGTTTAGGAATACTAGCATATTGCCATAATTCTAGCTCTAATAATTATTATGCCAGTTGGTTTTCCAAGTTTCCAGCGCAAGACTTTTCAAACAAGATTGATTTGATAAATCTATACATTACATTTCATTTGAAGAAGTATTTCTATGTTGCAAATAATCCACAATTATCTCGATCAAAGTCAGTTCCGACAGCTGTGCCTGTCATGAGAAGGCGGCATTCAAACGACGAATACTTGGATACCTTGAACTTGAAGGAAGACTTGGATATGGATGCTTCCAGGGAAGTTCCGGAACCGTTGTTATTGCCTCTGCAACTCTTGAGTGCTAAGCATCATAAACCTTCGGAAACCAAAATCAATATTCATCAATACGGGAATGACTGGCATATCAAAACCGCGGCCATGGTTTTGAATACCTTCTTAAAAGCAAACTCTATCCGAGAACATAGTATTGACTTGAGTTCGTTTTACAATTCTTTGGTGGACTTTGTCAATATGAAATTGGATTTCGATACCTGGCAACTTGATACAAAAAAGAGTCAAAGTACAGTAGACCCTCTGAGGTCCGAGCTACAAACGGTTTTAGAATATATCCATGGAACTACGTCGCGTTCCTTGGGCGAGAAAGCCTCGTATTACTTTTGCCAATATCCATTTTTGATTTCCTTGGGTGGTAAAATATCCATCTTGGAATATGAAGCCCGCAAAAAAATGGAGAGAAAAGCAGAAGAAGCCTTTATCAACTCTTTGGACAAGAGAATTGCCTTTGACGTTTATTTCCGAGTAAAGGTAAGAAGAGAATATATTGTTCAAGATTCGTTGCACAGCTTAAAGACCAATTCCAATAATTTGAAGAAGAGTTTGAGAGTCCAATTCATTAACGAGCCAGGTGTTGACGCCGGTGGGTTAAAAAAGGAATGGTTCTTATTGTTGACTAAAGCGATTTTACATCCACTGGCTCAAATGTTTTATAATGTCGAGGATTCAAACCTCTTATGGTTCAATGTCAAGCCGTTGGATAACATTGAGATCTACTATTTATTTGGAGCTATATTAGGGTTAGCCATTTACAATTCAACCATCTTGGAGTTGAAGTTCCCGTTGGCATTTTACAAGATTTTGTTAGGAAAACAGGTGGACTTGAATAACTACAAGGAGTTATTTCCGGTATCGTTTCGGAATTTGATGAAATTGAAGGGGTACAATGATGAAGAGTTAGAGGCCATAGGAATAACCTTCGAAGTTAGCTTCAAAGACTCGTTTGGCAAAGTATATACTCGGGAATTGCTTCCAGGAGGAAGTTCAAAGACAGTGACCTCAGCAAATTTGGATCTTTATATTGAAAAGTACACCAAATTTTTCATGAGCGATGGGATCTCCAAGCAGATTGATGCGTTGGCTCGTGGTTTCATCAATGTTGTTGGAGGAAATGGTCTCTCTTTGTTCCTCTCGGAAGAGATTCGATTGTTATTGTGTGGAAGTGATGAAAAAGTTGACATCGAAATTTTGAAATCGGTAACAAAGTATGTGGGATGGGAAACTCCGGAAGTAGCTCAGAACTCTACTATTGTACAATGGTTCTGGGAATATATGGAACAAATGTCTCTTGGAGATCAAAAGAAGTTGCTTGTGTTTGTGACAGGCTCCGACAGAGTTCCTGCGACAGGGATCCAGAACCTCAAGTTCAAAATCAGCTTGCTAGATAAGGGCAGAGATACCAATCGCTTACCCGTTGCACACACCTGTTTCAATGAGATTGCTCTTTATAATTACCAATCCAAGCAGAAATTTAAGGACAAGTTGGACTTGGCTGTTCATGAAAGTTCTGGGTTTGGAATCAAGTAGACGAGAATACTTGATCTGCTTAAATATCTAGGAAAGCTATGGCTTGAAGCTATAGAAGGTCGATAGAAGAATGCACTGTGAGAATACTGAGTGCAGCGAAGTATTAAATATTTGTGGATATTTAGCGAATCTAAGTGAATCTTAGTGAGAATAAGCGAATATCAGTGAGATTTAGTGAATCCAAGTGAACATTAGCGAGTTTTAACGAATATTAGTGAGATTTCATGGAGTATTTGTGGATTCTTGAATTCTTGCGTTCTTTGTACACTCAATAAATATCTACTGAGAAATCTAACCATTTGCTTAGAAGAGGAACAAGAATTGAAGGCTGTCTCCGCTATTGCTGAATAACTGCCAGTCTTTCTTTAGCTACAAAAACTAACTAAGTTTCACTAAAATATATGCTCTCTCGATAATTACGAGTAGTACCAATTTCAGTAAATCAATAGCGATTATCAAAGTACCATTATTGGTAAATATTAATAGAAATTATTTTAAGTTCTTTCTCAAAGTTCAGTAATTCAAAAAGATGAAATTTGGGCAGTATAGACATACCTGATAGAACTTATCTGCTTATTAGGATATATTTGCTGGTACTCAGTAACTTCTTGGTCCATTTCGTCTGTATCCCCAGTTATTCTTCTCAGTACAAGACAATTTTCTCACTAAACCACAAAACCTTTACCGAGGTTTTTAATGGAGTTTTCTTCGAAAAAAAACTAAATCACCAATAATATTCACTTTGGTTCACTAATTTTCAATAATCTCCACTAATATTTAGATTTCGCTACGACTTATTTGCATTCAATACTCTTCTAATTCACTAATATTCACTACACTCAGTCTTTTCTATATTTGCTCTAGCTAACTCTAACATTATACACCTAATTAAGAGATTCTTAGACATTTCATAGCTTTAGTCCAGCTCATAACTGCCCCATATCACATTTCTTCACTCTCTCTTGTAGCTCTACCCAAATTGCTCTCTCCGGGTAACCCTCGAAAAAATCCACCAATTAGAAATCAGTAAAAAATCATTAGACCATAGAAAAACTTTTGGTGCACACTCTCAAATGGTGCAAACCAAATAACAAAACTTTTCAAAACATATAGAACTCTAAATAAGGAGAGCTTGTATCGTCGTTTGATTAAGAACATATAATATTAAACAATGTCGTCTCTTGCTTTTAGATCTTTGAGAAGTGGATTAGGATTGAGAGGTATGTGATTTGTATTCCCTGATGGTAATTATCAGTAGTGGGACATTTGATGATGGAATAAATGAAATTAAGAGAATTAATGAAATGAAGAGAGATTTTAATGAGTGGAGTTGAAATCATTACCAATGGTGAGAAGGGGCCATTTAGTTCACAATTATACGTTTATTTCACCATTCAGTAACAGCAAATGAACTATTCTTCATCATCATCGTCATTCTCCATCTTTCCAATACTAACATTTAGGTTCCGTCAGAACTTTATCTTCCACCACCTCTACATTATCCAACTACCAACATCCAGACTACACCTCTTACTTGAACAAGAGATCTGGAGATGCCAATAGAAACATCACCTACTTCATGGTTGGATCCATGGGTTTATTATCCGCCGCTGGTGCCAAATCCACCGTTGAAACTTTCCTTTCATCTCTCGCTGCATCTGCCGATGTTTTGGCCATGGCCAAGGTTGAAGTCAAATTAGGTGCCATCCCTGAAGGTAAAAACGTTCTTGTCAAATGGCAAGGTAAACCAGTTTTCATCAGACACAGAACCGCCGAAGAAATTGACGAGGCCAACCAAATTGATATCAAAACTTTAAGAGATCCTCAAAACGATGCTGACCGTGTCCAAAAACCAGAATGGTTAATTATGTTGGGTATTTGTACCCATTTGGGTTGTGTCCCTATTGGTGAAGCTGGTGATTTCGGTGGTTGGTTCTGTCCTTGTCACGGTTCCCATTACGATATCTCCGGTAGAATCAGAAGAGGTCCAGCCCCATTAAACTTGGAAATCCCAGCCTATGAATTCACCGACGATGAAACCTTGTTGGTAGGTTAATCGTCTCATATCACAACCACCGATATCATAGAATCTTTAAAACCTTAAAATTCGAAAAAAAGAGGAAACATTCAAATGGATAATATATAACGAATATACATTATCCTCGTAAATACATTGTTTCCTTGTCATAACATATTCCTCACATCCTTCACAACAGAGACAATTGGTTGATGATTGCTCTAGTGATACCAGAAATCTTCTCTAGGTATATTAGAAATCTTCTCTAGAATTCTAGAAATCTTCAGCCATCTCTTGTCTTTTCATTTGTTATTCCTTCTATACATAGATTCAAGAATAATTGTTGCTAATACTTTGAATTGGGTATTCATGTAGATGATCGGGGATGTGTAGCTTTTTTAATCATAGATCTCTCGACGGACATCCTAGCTGAATAAGATTTTTAAAAAGTACCAGTTCATCAAACTATTCATCTAAATTCATAGGTGTGTAATCGTTCTTGAAATGGATAAAATACGGATCACGAAATGCAATTTATAAAATACTCCCAATGGATTTTACCTTTCTTTTGTTAATTTATCTTCAACTAGGTTGGATATATATACCTTCCTTCGTAATGCGTTTTTCACGTTTGTCCAATGGCAGTATATTTCTAGCTCATCGACTTGAGTATCCGACGATACTATAATATATCCCAAATGGGTTCTTCTTTGTGGAATTTCGTCTGTAATTGCTATAGTGTCCCATCCTTTGGAACAAGTATAATTGAACCCCATGATTCTTAACGTTTCTAGTAAAGATTATAGATATTCTCCCCCTTCCCCAAATTCTCTTATTTCTTTTACGATTTTCATTATATCTTTGGTGATTAATTTCCACTAGTTTATCATAGTGGTATGAAACTTGCTGTAACATGTTTTTGTTGAAATTCTCGATCTTTCTTGAATCTTCCTCCATTTTTAGAGAGTATAAAGTCAAAAGTAATAGAACATTGTCAATTACCGGCCCTTGTAGTCGACCATCGGCTCCCTAAATAATTCTTGAGGTCAACTTTCTAATATGTCGTTTAAGAAATCCATTTAACAAACTAGAAACGTAGCTGTTTGTTTCAGAGTTTGAAAGTGGGTTCCGTGAGTCCTCTAGGCACAGGAGTTATATTCTAGAAAATAACACACTGTTCAGCACTTGAATGAATTTCTTCGTCTTTCATCAATGTTCATTGTGTATCTGACATGTTAAACTACGGAACATCTATAAGAATAACTTGTCCATGGGTATTCTAATGGATTTGTCGTATCCCATAAGCCTATAAGTCCATAAATGGATATTGATTGAACTCGATAAAAGTCTTTAGATTCATCCACCTATGAATGGTCGTTGATGTAGAAGCGCTCCCAATTGTTATAAAAATCCCAATATGTCGTAGATATCTCATAACTCATAACTCCTGTCTCATATCTCATATCTCCTCTGTACCATAATCAAGTCGTAATCTCTCTCTATCAATCCACCAAGCACACTGGCTGCAAAACTCGGCCCTTTATCAGTATAGTAAATTACAATTCTCCTGTATATAATTATCAGAAGCCAAAGAACTGACCCTTTCTTATAAATCACAGGGAAACGTATACGTATCGATAGAATGTGGATCAAATGAAAAGGTGAATTGTGTAAATAAATTGCTTTATTGGTTTTGATAAAGTTTGTCTCACAGGTCTCGTTGATTCAGGGTGGGTACCTACTCCGAATCCTGGTTCATAGTACGTATTGTTCATAGCTCATATTTTTATAGTACATATTTGCTGTCGTTGTCCTTGGCTAACATCAAATAACTCAAGATGTTTCAAAACGGTTTGGGATCGTACTGGTTTCTGTTCCATCCAAACATAACGCACCTATTTCTTTGACTGTAAGTATTCACATACGTTTTTCAGTAGCATTTTCCATGGTAGAGATTACGGGCAAATGATCCACCCTTGTTGACCCCTACACTGCCCTGGCTCCATATTACCTTACGAACTATTTCCTCCACACCCACTTATCAAATAACTATTAGCGTTTGCACTAAAGAAGGATTGCTGCAAATTTAAACATCACTTTTCGCGCGAATGGCTGCAAAATTTGCTATCTACAAAATATCGTATAAACCAAAAACCAGTATATTTCTATATACAACTCTATTAAAACAATCTAGAAGAAAACGAGGAACGTGAGAATTTTATAATTTTAGACAGAAAAGACTTCGATGGTGGCCTTAGCATTGTTCTTAGCGGTGACAACACAGTAAGCAGCATCCAAACTGACATCCTTGGATGAGCCAGAGATACCATTGTAACCGGTCTTGGATGGATCAATTTCACATTCTAAACCGTTACAGTCACCTTCTTTGTCACAAGTGATTCTGATACCGAAGCTTGGATTGATACCCTTGAAGTCATCGAGATATTTAGGGTTCCAACCAATCTTAACATAGGTGTTACCACTTTGGTCAGTGTTGGAACCAGCAACGTAAGGAGACCAGTTACCTTGGGCCTTGCTGGTAGAACCCCAGACACAAGCGTCGTCGGTAGAAACACCTGGGGTGTTGATGTAGTAGTGGGCAGCAGTTCCGGCCCAGTAGTCAGGACCTGGAACGGCAATGGTTTCAGTTTGACCACCGTCAATGTTGGTAGGAATTAACATGGCTTCGTTACCTGGCAAGACGGTTTGACAGAAAGCGACATTTCCACTGGCCTTGTTGCTAACTTGGACGGTACCTTCACCATCGACACAGTAGTCTTTTTCAGAGAATGGCTTAGAAAGAGTACCATCGTCGTTACAGTATAAACCACCGTTTTGAGATTGTGGGTAAGTGTAAGTAGTAGCACTTTTGTCCCATTGGGCAGCCAACTTACCTGGTGGGCAAGCGTATTGACAGTAAGAACCAGCGGTACATTGTTGGTCAGGACTCATGGCCCAACCGGCGTTTGATGAGCCAGGAGTGACGGAAACCAAACCTTTGTCTGTAGGAAAAGAACAGGTGTTTTCTCTCTTGACTGGAGCTGCAGAAGCAGTAATAGCGATAGTGAGCAAAGTTGCGAAATTAGTGAACAACATTTTATAATGAATGACAAGTAAGGAGTGACAAGTAAGGAGAGACTAGTAAAGAGTGACTAAGTAGACAAAGGAGTGTACGACAAAGGCAGGTTAAAGGAATGTATGAAGATTGACTTAATAAAAAATCTCTATCTGATTATTCGAGATTGTTAAGCCTTATATAAAAAAACCATCTACAGATAAAAAGAACCTAAAACCTGCATTTGGACTACGAAGCCTGGATTTTGGTCTTCGTGCCATACATCTGTAGGTGAAAATTTTCACTTGAATTACTCGACTATACCTTATATCTAACGGCGAAGGCATAATCACCGGGTTAGGTTGATGAATCTCGCAGAAAAAGAAAAATCCTAACCTTACGCACTTCATTAATATACCTAAAGGGGAGTATTAAAGGTAGGGATTTGGAACGTCTTCAATCCTGCATAATACATGCATTTACTGAATCTGGACTTATTTGAGTAAGTTAGGAGCTGATTGTTACTTGTGCGGAATTGGAGTCAGAATCAGTGTAAGGAGATCCCGAATTAGAGCTTCAAAGTGAAAAAAAACCAGTGCTCGGATGCGTTCAACGGTCGGCAGTGCTCCAAGACAAATCATATTTTTGAGCTTGATGAGTTAATCCGAAAATCAATGGGGTAATACAAATCCATGGGTTAACACAATTGTCATCTTTGACATTGATAGCTTACACTACGCTTGAGGGAAGACAGTCTCACTATTCTGTATACCGTACTTACTCTGTTGATCTTTAGATGCAGCACTTACGAATCGAAGTATAGTGAAAAATTTTCAGTTGTAGTGTTTTGAGCGTGGACGTATTTCTGTCGCCAATTTGCCGCGACAGAAAATTTATTTGCTGTGACAGAAATTGGTCTAGATTTGCGACACAGATGGCGAAGTTCAACTAATTTGAAACTGAGAATGTAGTATCGTATATTACAAATAATAGTTCAGAAACGTTAGAGGACGCCTGCTCTCTCTAAAGGTTAGAAAAGAAATTGTAAAAGGAGAAATAACAAAAGAAAGGCTATGACAAAATCAAGCATGAGAATTATTGAACTTATTGAAATTATTGAAAATTATTAGAAGAGTTAATTAATTAGGATATTGACTATTAATTACGGTCTTCACGATAACTATAATGTATTAATTAACTCGTATTAGTTCACCGATGCGAGGTCAAATATTTAAAATTTCCTTGGAAAAAAGTGTCTGAAATTGTCGAAAATATGTGTCGCAAATAAAATTTGCTATCCTGCACATTCCATGAAGAATCTATGCCATTGGACGCTTATATCCGGATGGAACCTTATTCTATGCCATCAGATTCTTATATGCGGAATGAACCTCATTCTCTATGCGTGAACTCAAGAGATCTAGACCATATCGTGATCTGGATCGGATTTCATTAATTACCTTTTTGGGATAAGGAATGAAATTTTCTCTATGCCATTTCAAACTACCTTGGTTGTCTTAGTTACTCTTAGCTAATTCAACGGTCCTCTGGTACCTTAGACTTCGTCGTCCCTGTAACCTTGATATGAAAGTAGTGTGATGTTATTTTTTGTGGCAAATTTGTATTGTGAGCCATTTCATCAAAACTAGACTTTGCTCGGTTTACTAATTAAGAAGTTGAGAGGTACAACCGAAGACTTATTTCGATTATTTTGATCCAGTAACAGGTTACATGGAATTGGAGGAATTAGATTCTGTGTATCTTTGACTAAAACTGGATTCTGTGTAGTTTTGACTGAAACTAGATTCCGTCATTTGAATTGGTACAGATTCTAGAGTTTTCATGCTCTGATATTTGGATTCTAGAATTGATGATTTGGTTTGAGCTCCAAATTAGACTTGATAATTAAGTAGGCTCGGTAGTTAATAGCCAATGGGTGATGAAGAGCTACAAATACGTGATCACATATATTCGCAGCCATTATGGATGGCGACTAATGGTTTCTCGGAGCCAATTAAAGCAAATCCTCATAAAATTGTGATAAGAATCTATGCCTAAGTAGAAGTTGTTCCAATTATTTTGTGATGAATATGTCAGATATAGGAATCTTGTAGAGACCTCTAATCCTCGATATTAGCGGAATCTCTACAACTAATTGTCATAAATCTCGGAAAATTACTTATTATACTCTACAATTTGTTTAGATTATATTGATGCTGTTAGCTAGGCCAAGTAAAATATCTCCAAGACTTGCACGAATCTCAATATATGTAAAATCTGTGAAATCTGTGAAATCTATGAAATATCTGAATTCATTCGTCTCTCATCTCTCATCTCTAACAAATCTCGAGGAAATTGAAGAAACTCGGAATCAAGAATTCTAATTGCTATGAGAGTAAGAGCAATACAGAAAGCAGTATGAAATGGTGATTAAAGTTATTAGAAGAGAAGAATAATGTTTATCAAACCTACCTGGACATACATCTACGGAGTTTTCCCTGTAGTTGATAACTATTCATAAGATTCATTACATTTTAAATGTGAACATGTTTTACAGAATTTATTTTCCTCTATTTTGTGTATCCTATATCAGGAGGTTTATATGGTTGATGGTTCATAGTAAAATAGAAAAATGGCTACTTTATATACAACTCTGTGGCACGTAGTGGAATCTATAAATGATCAAAAGAATCCTCCCTGATCATAATTACTGGTCCGACAACACTTTACAATCCTCTTACTCTTCAAGCTGTTATTTGAGTTCAGACCACTACAGGATTATATATGGCTGCAAAATTCAGTTATTTTGATTACACTTCGAGACATGTAGAAATATATAAACTGAGCAGTAAATTGCAATATTAATTGTATCAAACAGTTTGGTCATTTTTATAGTTTCAATTAGAGTTCAATTATAGTTTCAATAAGAGTTCCAAACTTGGATTATGGGATATCGTGATTCTTGATATTTCCACTAAATCTCCATTAATATTCACTATTCAAATTCTTTAATTCACAAACTTTGGCTGGGACAATTATACTTTCCTCCTGAAATGTGGAGTCTATACATTAATCTCCATTAATAGGTTTGAATCTACTGAGAGAGATATTCTTTGACGTGAATAGTCAGTCGCTGTAGCTCTGTAGAGCTGGAGTCGTTTAGAGCAAGGAGTTGAATTATCAGCACAACATCTGTATGGTCTGATCGTTCACTTATATATCTAATACAGATCTTGCTCAGATCTCGCTCGAACTACTTCACTTCGCTCAGTCACTTTTTTGTCTGAACTCTCAAAGATTTACAGAGCTCACACAACGTCAGAATTGTCTGATTCACTCATATTTCTAATACAGATCCCGCTCAGTTACTTTATTATCTGATCATTCACTCAAAGATCTAATACAGATCCCGCTCAAGCAACTTCGCTTCGCTCAGTTACTTAAGCTCAGTTACTTGCGCACTACCTCGCGTTGATAACAAAATCAACTTTTACATCACAACCGCTACTCCATAAACCTCTAAACGTCTTTAAACTCCCATATCCACAATGAGTGGTACCATAGTGAGAGCTTTAAACTGGGACAACGACTTCGAACAACAATTCATCGCAATAAATCCCATTGGAGACGAAGTTGTACTTTACCAAACTAACCATGAGGACCCAGGACTCGAATCGAATGAACTTATCAAAAAGAACAGTAGAGCTGGTTTTGAAAACATCCAATGCTCATCATATTCACAACAAAACAGAGGTATAACCGGTGTTGGACTATTGAATGGAAACATCTCGATATTTGATGTCTTGTCTGACACATCTTCCATTTTGACGTTGCGGCCAAAACAAAACCGCCCGTGTAACTCCATAAGCTTCAACAATAACAACTTGGTTGTGGGAGGGTTCGACAAGGGACGGCAAGACAATTCGTTGCAGATTTGGAACATTGAACACTACTCACGAAACAGCACAAATGATCATATAAAGAGACCAATGACCACATACATACCCAACGAAGCGATCATCTCGACAATCTTCTATCCCGACCGTGAAAGCAGTTTGGTTTGTGGTTCATACAAGTTTTTACGGGAAATAGACTTGAGACAGGAACAACCTGTGTTCCAAATGTCAACCAAATATGTCCTTGGACTCACAATTGATCATTTTCAGAATCATTTATTTCAGTCATTTAGTGATGACGGCTCGTTGGCAGTGTGGGACCGAAGGAAATTGACTAGCATTTCGAAAAAAACGTCGTCTTCCTCGAATTTGATTTCAGAATCACCTGTATTACAGTTTGAAAAGTTATTAAACGACGTATCTTCGAGAAAGAATCAGAATCCGTGCGTTCGATATTCGACCATTAGAAAAGGAGAGTTTTCTGCGGTTTTTAATGGTGATTTGATCAGAAGATGGCACACTGGTGTAGTGCCGGCCACCAATACGTCGACTTTCTCGGAAAGTAGCTCTCGAAAATCAAATTTATCAGTTCTACAAAGCTTAAAGTCGCAAGCATCTCAACTATACAAGCAAAATGAAGAGTCATTGTTTGTTTCAATGGTTTTGGATGTCAAAACTGCTTACGAAAGAGTCTTATCGTTTGACTATTCTCCAGATATTACCTCAAACACGTCCACGAATTTTGTTTGTATGAGACAGTCTGGTTCAGTTTTTCGTATGCCGGTAATTGAATGTGTGGAAGCTTTGGATTTCAATTCTTATAACGAATTTACCATGGCTGGGCCAGAAGGTACGATGTCGAAGTTCATTTACGACCGTGAGTTTTATGATTATGAAAATAAAGGCTCTCCAAAGAATGGAAGTACGGTTGCAATCAACAAAAACCACAAAAACTCTGTAAGCAGAATGGTGGATTTGGCTTTAAACGACGACAGAAAATATAGTCAGGAATACTCGGAAATGGACTCCACGGTTGATGACGAAAGTATAGCTTTGAATAATCAAAACGTTTACAATGATGATTATGAGGAGGATTTCATCCCTCTCAATAATTTCTTGGACTCTTCAGATGTTATAAGCAATGATATTTGCTGTATAATAAGGAAAAGAGCACAAATCGGCTATGGCATTGATTGTGATAATAATACTAGTGTTTTAGAAAGCTTGAATTCTCTTGATAATCAATTGTTTTTGAGAAATACTTGGAAATGGTTATCGCTTGCAAAAAAGTCTTTGGATAAGGGAACCATGGTTTCCGAAGGAATTGATTTAGGTTATCAAGGTGTCTTTGGAATCTGGAAAGGTATTGAAGAATTGAAGAGTAGGAGCCATACTGTAAATCAAGATTCTGGGATTTTAACACAGACGTGGTTTTCTTCTGCTGTTAAATCAATTATTGCTTCAAAGGGCAAGAAGACGGCAGGAATAACTATTCCAAGTAATAGTGAAAGAAAAGCACAGCGTAAACTTTGTTTGATTGTTTCTGGATGGTATCTAAATGACACTGAATTTGAAGAAAAATTGCAAGTTCTTGTATCTCTTGGATTTACCGAGAAAGCTGCTGGCTGGGCGGTGTTTCATGGAGATGTGCCCAAAGCAATTAATATCTTAGCCAATGCTAAGAAGGAACGATTAAGATTGATGTCCACTGCCGTTGCTGGATATTTGGCATACAAAAACTCAAATGTTAATAGTCCGTGGAAGGATCAGTGTAGAAAAATGGCGTCCGAACTTGATGATCCTTATTTGAGAGCTATTTTTGCATTTATTGCTGACAACGATTGGTGGGATGTTTTGGATGAACATTCGTTACCACTCAGAGAAAGATTGGGTGTTGCATTAAGATTCTTATCAGACAAAGATCTCGATGTTTATTTGAATAGAATTGCAGAAAGTGTCGTGAACAAGGGAGAGTTGGAAGGATTGATTCTCACCGGTATAACTCCAAAAGGAATTGATTTGTTACAGAGTTTCGTCGATAGAACTAGTGATGTACAAACTGCAGCTTTAATTTCTTCGTTTGGATGTCCAAGATACTTTGCTGATGAAAGAGTGAAGCATTGGGTGGATTGTTATCGGAACCTTTTAAACAGTTGGGGTTTGTTTAGTGTACGAGCAAAGTTCGATGTCAACCGTACTCGGTTGTCCAAGAACTCTCTGGGAAATGCTACATTAAAAGCTATGCCGAAACAAGTTTACTTGCAGTGTATGAGATGTAACAAGAACCTATCAAAATCAAGACATAATGCTGAAAGCGATAGCACACACAACAACACTAATACCAACAGCGTTGTTGATGTTAATAGCATTAACACATCTACTAATACCAACCAAACGTTGTTGAAGCAATTTAACAAGATGAATCATCAGAAGCAATCAAATCTCGATATTTCGTCGTGTCCTCATTGTGGAGCCCCATTACCACGATGCTCCATCTGTCTCTTAACCCTTGGAACTCCCCTTCCTCTCGAACCATCGGAAAAGTTGGTGGAGTCTACGACTGCAAATAAGATCGAAAACAGATTTAGAGAATGTTTTAGTTTCTGTTTGAGTTGCAATCATGGCTGCCATGCACACCATGCAGAAGAATGGTTTTCAAAGCATTACGTGTGTCCGGTACCTGATTGTAACTGTAGGTGTAATAGCAGATGAAGAAGCTTATTTGAGCTACAACTTCATATATCAACTTCAAACTTCACATATAGCAACTTGTCCTCACAGAATTCAATACATGAACGTCATAGTGATCCAAACTACATCGTGGCTTTCGCAGCCATCTACAATATCTTCATCTCATTCGACTGGCCCCATATCTTTCATAATATCCTACTAAAAATATAATTGTGGGATCTCAATACAACCAATTCTACTCCATACGAAGAATTTTACGCAATACGGCTCAATACGAAGAATCTGCTAACCCCGAAGAATATTCACTCATAACTTGAGCCACAAACCTGGTAGAAAATGTATGAGATTACTCCAGAAAATATGGGGTTTGGAGGCTCGTATTCTGGTGGTGTTAACAGAATTGCTTAAATCCATAAGTATGGCAATTTTCGTTAGAATTAGGGCTATATACGACCATTTGATACTTCCTTATATATTCTACCTACTATATTGTAGTGTTGTTCATATCTTAAGGCACCATCATGTAAGTAATAAAAATGCACGTGATTGTGTCACGTGACATAAATTCCTCGATCTGGAAAACAGTCAACATCCACATAAAAACTCAAAAATTTAATTTATACACGCCAGGACGTTCAATACATCACGACAACAATCTATACGAAAGTCATCAATACTGACTGAAGTACCAATACTACACTGACGCAATCAATAGGTATTGACTGATTCATTGATCTGAGTATTTTGCCTAATTTTTAGATCTGATTTGAACCGATCTGAAGTTGATCTAGTATAAACAGATCTAGCGGAAATTGATCTAGCGGTAACTGATCTAACAGAAACTGATCTGGCTGGATAAGATCGAAACTACAAACGATCCACTTAGCTAACCACACAACGAGAATATTGTTCCAACGTCAGAAGTGTTGAAAATCGTTTCTCGTGATTAATAGACCACCATGTCGCAAAATCCCGAAGATGTTTTAAATAACATTAAAGGTAAAATCGAAAGAGAACAGAAACTTATTCAAGGGTTTCAAGCATTAAAGAAAAAAACCAATAATGCAGAGGTGATTCAGAGGTGTAACACCCAGATCAGAGAAACGCAATCTAACATAGATTATCTTCATGAATCATTGGCGAAGGTCACTTTAAATCAACAGAATACCCCTGATTCGCCTCAGAAAGTTGTTAAACATGACAGACCTGTTTACTCGAGATTTGATTTGGTCAAATACGAATGTCCTTCGTTGGGGCATAAAATTCAACATATGTTACAACAACTACAATTCAAATTACAAGTGGAAAATCAATATCGTGAAGCTAATGAAAAAATCTCACATTTGTACTTGATGGACGGTGATAAATCTTCAAGTAGTGCTGCTGAAGGTGGAAGAATCGAGAGTGATCAACGTATTCAATTGCTTAATAAAGCGTTGAAAAAATACCAAAATATGCACATTGACTTTGAAGACGTCAATCGTGATTTTGATATGATGTCTGGTTCAAAACATGCAAGAAAACCTTTGAGTGGTAAACTAACAATCAGCGTTACTTGTATTAGAGATATCGACCATATTGCGTCTCCTATGTTTTCCAAAAGACCAGAGACCATTGTTTGCATAAAGGTAGATGATGTTGAAAAAGCTAGAACTCGGGGCTCCAGGACTGGTAAATGGAACGAAGAATATACTTTTGACGTCGATAAGGGTAATGAACTTGAATTCTCGGTGTTTGATAAATCGGGAACAAGTTTAGTGCCTGTTGCAGTCAACTGGGCCCTTATTTCAGATATAACTGAGGAGATTCGTAAAAAGAAAGTTGCTAATGAACTAGGCTCAAGTGGGTGGCTCTCAGCTTCTTACTTGTCACGCGAAGATATTGATCCTTCATTACCTAAGAGTGCTGGTACCTCATCCTCGCTTCAATCAGCACCAAATCCATTCAACAATGCTCCTCCACCAGCAACTTCAGAGTCTTCGAATGTATCTGATGGAAAAGTTCAAATCAGTACCTGGTTAAGTTTGGAACCTGTGGGGCAAATATTGGTTAGCATGAGTTTCGAGAAAACAAACCAAACAAACAAACAGTTCATGGGTGCCCTTGGTCGTCATGGTGCTATTCGTCAAAAGAATGAGGAAGTGTTTGAACAACACGGACATCAGTTTGTTCAAAAGCAATTCTACAATATTATGTGCTGCGCACTCTGTGGAGAATTCTTGCGTTATACTGGCTTCCAATGTCAAGATTGTAAGTTTCTTTGCCACAAGAAATGTTATCAAAAAGTTGTTACAAAATGTATTTCCAAATCTAGTACTGATGCTGATGATGAGACCAAGTTGAATCACCGCATTCCGCATAGGTTTGACCCTGTCGCCAACCACGGTACTAAGTGGTGTTGTCATTGTGGATACATCTTACCTTGGGGTAAGAAGAATGTCCGTAAATGTAGTGAGTGTGGTGTGATGTGTCATGCTCACTGTACTCATTTGGTGCCTGATTTCTGTGGTATGTCGATGGAAATGGCCAACAAGATTTTGATGACAATCAAGTCTACCAAAGCTCCAGTCAAACAACCTCCTCAACACCGCCAAAAGCTTCCAGCTCTCCCACACCAGCAACAGTATCAACAGCAACCATACCAACGACAACCATATCAACAACTTCCGTCTCTTGAAGTCATTCCTACTCCACCCTCTATTCATGTTTCAAAGGCATCTGAATCTACATTAGACTCGAGTGTCGACGGCAACTACTACGACGATGAACCCGAGAAAGAATTCAATTCCAGATTGCCTACTGAAACCAATGTTGTACAACAAGAGCCTGTGTTGTCCCCCTACACAAAATCACCAAACAGAAGAGCTCCTCCTTCAGATGTTGATTATGAGAATGAGAAACGTCAACAAGAAGAAGAAGAATATAAACAAGCTCAATTACAAAATCAAATGTACGAACAACAACAGCAAGAACAAAGATACCAAGCACCAATTGAACCAGTTCAACAACATCCTATCAATCCATTTGAAAGTGAGCCTAAGATAGAGGCGGCAAACGACTTTTCTGATCTCAACTATCAAAATAACCAGACCCAACAATATATTGCACCACACGCAACACTCAACCAGGAGCCAGTGGCTGTTCCATCTGAAGCACAAACAGTATCACCTCATAAATCCAGACGTCGTCGTAGAAAGGTTGGCTTGGATGACTTCCAATTCTTGGCTGTTTTGGGTAAAGGTAATTTCGGAAAGGTTATGTTGGCAGAATCCAGACATACGCTGAATTTGTGTGCCATTAAAGTATTGAAGAAAGATTTTATCGTTGAAAACGACGAAGCAGACAGTGTGAAATCAGAAAAGAGAGTTTTCTTGACTGCTAATAAGGAAAAGCATCCGTTCTTGTTGAACTTGCACTGTTGTTTCCAAACCGAAAATCGTATTTACTTTGTGATGGAATACATTTCTGGAGGTGACTTGATGTGGCATATTCAAAAGTCCCGATTCTCAGCCAAAAGAGCCAAATTCTACGCCTGTGAAGTGTTGTTGGGATTAAAGTATTTCCACGATAATGGGATCATATACCGTGATTTGAAGTTGGATAACATTTTGTTAACAACCCAGGGGCATATCAAGATTGGGGATTATGGTTTATGTAAGGAGAACATATGGCACAACAATACTACGGGAACATTCTGTGGTACGCCCGATTTCATGGCGCCAGAAATCATTGCTGGAAAACAATACGACAGAAACGTCGATTGGTGGGCATTGGGGGTTTTACTTTTCCAAATGCTTTTATGTCAATCACCATTCAAAGGTGATGATGAAGACGAAATCTTCAATGCAATCGAGCACGATGATGTAAGATATCCTATCAGTATGCCACGTCAAACTGTGTTGGTATTACAAGGATTGTTGACCAAAGATGCCGCTACTCGTCTTGGAAGTGGTGAGCGAGATGCAGAAGAGATTATGGAACATCCATATTTCCACGACGTCAACTTCGATGACGTATTCCACTGTCGTATCCAAGCACCATACATTCCTGAAATTACATCAGAACATGATTACAGTAATTTCGACCAAGAGTTTACCTCTGAAACCCCAAGATTGACCCCTGTCGACACCGTCCTTACATCTGAGATGCAAGAGCAATTCCGAGGTTTCTCTCATATATCCGACAACGCATCGATATGAGTAAGTAACTGATTTAATATAACACTAATCTAGAAGAATCATGAATGAACAATTTCTATAGTAGTCTATAAAATATGCTATAAAATATGCAAGTAGCGCAGAGCACTGATGAGTAAAAATGCAAGGGGATGATAAGGGATGATGAGAGGTCTAATGAGAGGGTGGTTCTAACGAGACGGATAGCGTAAGAATTTTTATGATAGGGAGATGGATATCAATAACGGAACTCTAAGTGATAGTACAACAACCCGACGACGATTTCGATTCCGGGACTTCTTTTGTTTGTATACTTCTTGACTTGTCAATTGATTTCAGTTGTACAGATGTTGGGGATCTCTTAGTATTTTGGGATTCTGGGGAATTTCCAGACACTGATTTTGCCGATTGTATTGATTTTGTTGATTTGATTGATTTTGTTGATATTATTGATTTCACCGATTTGATAGATTTCATTGATTTAATAGATTTGATCGATTGCCGCCTTTCTTGAGAGACATTTCCGACTCCTCCATTAAATGCTACTGGCGCAGTTGCGCTTTCTCTGTTTCTAGATTTGAGAACTGTGGCGACTAATGGTTGGAACGCTTCATTGATTCCCACTCCCAATTTAGCCGAACATTCTGCAAAATGTATAGCCCCCAAAGTTCTAGCCATTTTGACCCCCTCGTCGTACGAAACTTGACGCTGACTCTCTAAATCACACTTCGTACCGATGATTACTATGGGAGGTAAGTTGTTATTGAAGCTCTTTAGACGTTGCCATACATCTTCGATAGACTGAAAAGAATCAAAGTTGTCAATGGCATACACAAAAAGGATCGTCTCAGTATTTGAGATCTGTGTCCTTCTTGATTTCGAATATGTGTCTGAAAGCGACGATGTGTCAAGGATGGTGATTTCGTTGTAAATCGGGCCATTTATGATAACCTTGGTATATAAGTCTTCGATCGAGCGATCTGATTGGATAAATGTCTGGTGGAGGTAGTAGAGGATCAACGAGGACTTTCCAGAGGCTGGTTCTCCAAGAACACATATATCGAACCCGTTTTTGAGTGCCTTTAAACTGTTCATGATGAAATGTGATGAATGTGATTAAATGTAATTAAATGTAATTAAATGTAATTAAATGTGATGAGACGTGATGAGACGTTATTAAATGTGATGAAATGTGACTAGACGTGATGAAATATGGACTAGCTTTAATAACTAATATGTTCTTCAATATTAATACTTTTGCTTATCTGATTAGAAAGACTTTAGTTTACGGATTAATAGTTATCTGCGTTATGGAGGTGACTCTATTATGTCAAGATCTGATCCCAAGGACGCAAATTCTTTTCCAGAGAAGAAACTGACAAGTAGTAGTTAAATATAAAAGTGGACTTCTAGAAAAATGTAATTGAATGTTCCGTAGAAGGATTTCTTTTTCGCTTATTTTAAGTCCGTGATTTCTTTATTGTATGTAATTGCAGATATTAGGCTGCTTTTGCTCTTTTAATAGTTTGTGTATCTTCCACCTTGGGTCATAGGGGATTGGCGGACTGGTTTCGTGATTCCTCGGATATGGGATTCATGGCCAACTTACAGCTTCAGGTGCAATGCCGTTTTTTGACCACCGTTGACATTGCGAAAAAAGCTAAGAGCAGAAAAAGAAACGACAAATCGGTCAAAAAACCGAACACAAAAGCCAGGACGTAGCAGGTATGCGGTTAAAAGGAGAATTCAAGAACGCGGGGAGTTAACCTTCTGACGTTAATACTGAGCCGAGAGAAGTATATCTAATATAAGTGGATAGTGAATACGTTCAGTATTCTGTAAGCTAATATAAAACGAAAGGAGATAAGATGATGAAGACTAATGGGGATGAGGGAAGAAAATGACACGAGAAAGAATGGAGTCAAATTGACAAAATCCAAAACGGCGAAATCGTTTTGAAACCAATTTGAACCTTCCGACAGAAATCGAAATTAATACGCTATTGGGAAGTCATCTAAGCACTTTCATTGGGCAAATTGCCGTATTTTACCGTTCTGTATACTGGCGCCTGATTCGTGTTCTTTCGTCAGACATTTTCAACTCAATTTGTTCTTGCGTCAGACATTTTCTTAATTGATATTCTTTTGCCGGACATTTCAACTTGATTCAAGTTCTTGCGTCAATCAACTTCAACTCTGATGCAAGTGATCGATTCATAGATGTTCTAGATGTGACATTCTTGGCTGAATATGTCCTGATTCAAGATCGCGGGATAGAATCGTCTAAATTATCTTTGAACATGGCACTTAAACGCATAAACTACAAAGCTATTTCAATATAATATTTTCAGTAGTATAAAAAAAAATTCAATAATTCTACCATCTCATATCTAAAAAAAAGTCTGTTTTATAAATTTCAAGCTACAATTAGGATACTTAACACCTTTAGTTACTGTAGTATTTTATATATGATCGGATACTACCAAATTTAAAACTATGAAAAATCTTCATCTTCTGAGTCCAAGTATTGAGCATAATCGTCAACAGATCCAAACACAGGTAAACTGTTGAGTTTGACCTTCTTGGACTTCTTCTCGCTAGATTTGGAACGTTTCTTGGATTTAGTGACCTCAGCTTCGGGTTCGGATTCGGATTCGGATTCGGATCCAGACTCTGCCACCATCTTGAGTTCTACTTCAGAATCATCAAGTTCATCTTCTTCGTTAATACCAAACATCTCTCCTTCTTCTTCATTAAATGCGTCTTGGTCTTCTCCCGCTTCCTCAGCATCAACTTCTTTTTTAGCTTCCTCAGCTTCCTCGGCTTCTTCATCTTCACTCAAGTCCGAGAAATCTGCTTCATCCATATCAGAAAATCCTTCGTCTTCTTCGTCACCTTCTTCGACGTCAGGCTTGGACTTAACTAATGCCTTCCAGATTTCGTCGTCTTCCATTGCAGCCGCAACTTCTTCGTCACTTTCAACTTCTTGCTCTTCCTTCTTGGTCTTGACCTTATTCACCTTACTGGTGAAATATTGATGGAAGAACTTTTCATCAGGCTTGATGTCTTTTACCTTCTTAGCTAACCAATCCTCGGTATTTACTGGCACTCCTCCGTTCATAACATTAGTAGCACGTACTAATAAGGATCCAGTATGAGCACCTCCTAAAGGTTGCATAATAGACGAACCCTTGGTGGTGGCCTTCAGCTTAGAGTTCTTGTACACAAATCTATCCAAGAAATGTGATAATGTAAATAATCCCAAATCAGGCTTAGGTTGTTGGGTACCTTCGATTAATGACGTAGCATAGATGGCAATTGTTGGATGGTAGTGGGTAACAAACTGGTTGATTTCCCATAATGAAGACTTGTTGGCGTTTGCAAACTTAGGATCACGTTTCTTACTGTCGTATTCTCCGTCATTTTTATGTTTCTCATCAGCATCCTCCACCTTCTCTTCTTCGTCTGGTCTAGAGTTAACATCAATGGTTAAATCTTGTATTTGAGGGTATGTCTTTGACAATTCCATCAACAAGAACAACATACCGGAGATTGCACCCACGTTTATCCAATGGGAACACACTTGTAAGATTCTCTTTACAAAAGCCAATACTCTTGGAATGTTTTCAGTGTCGTTCTTTAAAGATTTGAACAACAAGTTCAAGTAGATACCTTGCTTGGATGATTGAAGCAATCTTGGATCCAATAACGACTCATATAAAGTCTTGTAGTATCTGTCAGCGTTCAACTTTTGTTGAGTGATTATGTGATTTACCAACACTAATGCTTGGATGGAGGTGTTGAAGTTGGTGGAATGCGTGATCTTGAACAAAGTATCTAAATGCTTTTCGAATACTTCGCTTGGTAAAGTTGAGAATGGGAAAGCACGATTCAAACCGGTCAATAAAGCAGAGAATAATTTGGTATTCTTTTCTTCGATGATTTCGTTTTCAGTCTTGTCTTCTATCTTTACGGACTTGCCACCCTTCTTACCCTTCTTGAAGTTCTTACGGGTGTTCTTTCTTCCTTTTTCGGATTTTCCTAACGTCTTGTCTTCCTTTTTGTCGACATTGAACGAGTCACTTTCAACTAAAACCTTCTCGAAAAGCGCAAAGTATGTCTTGACCAAGGTGTTGGCTAAATCGTCTTCACGTCTTGTCAAGATGGTTTGATTCAACGTGGTGATGGCATAATATTTGGCAGCGTATTCACTGTTACTCTTGAATATAATGTCTATCACGGAATCAGTGATGATTTTCTTCATGGCAGGATGTGCTTGTTCCAATTGTAAGATTTGGTATGACGTTTTGGAGGTAACTTTGTTATCAATATCCCCAAGCTTATTAACACCCAATCTTAACAAGTTAGCTTCTTGTTCTGGTTTAGCTTTTATCAAGTCAAATAAATGTGAAACAACATTCATTCTGACATGGAGAATAGGATCGTGAGATAACACTTCCAATACTGACACAACTTTGAAGTATGCTTTCTTCAAGTAATCTTCGAAGTAGTAGATTGCGACTTGAACATCTGACAAGGTCTTTGTCAAAGGTTGTTTTTCGAAAGCTACAAGCTTTCTGTCTGGCAAGACACCATTAAGTAATAAATCAATTAATGCCTTGATGGATTGTAAGGAGGCAGTTCTGGATTTCTTTTCACAGTATCCAACAAGAGTATCAAAAGCCTTCATGTTATGCATAGGAGCTTCTTGAATTAATAAAGTCAAGGCTGAAATTTTATCATTCAAAGTACCATCGGATAAAATTTGCGACAAAAACTTCTTTTGAGAGTTATTGGAAGCAAACTCTTCCAAGTAAGTCTTGTTATCTTTCTCGATAACTCTTTGAGCTCTTTCAAGTAATCTTTCTCTAGCGAATCTGTCTAATTTTTCAAGAGGTTCGGTAGTTTCGACTATTTCGACTTCGGTATTGTACCAATCAGTGCGTGGAGCGATCACTAATTTAGTACTTGTAACAGTAGCAACTTCAGTGATTTTGTCGGAGTTTCTATCAGTGTTTTCTCTTCTTTCTTTCTTGTTGTTGACTGCTTTTTCTTGGACTTGAACTTCTGATTCTGAGTCTGAGTCGGAAGAGTCTGAGTCTGAAGAGTCTGATGATGATTCTGAGGCAGAATCTTCTTTTTCTTCTTCTTCTTCTTCTTCTTCTTCTTCTTCTTCTTCTTCTTCTTCTGCTTCTTCTTCCTCTTCCTCTTCCTCTTCCTCTTCCTCTTCCTCTTCCTCTTCCTCAACCAATTCTGGTTCAACTTCATCGTCATCAATGACAATTGCTGCACCGTTACCTAAACCAATTCCCTTCATGAATTGAGACAAATCATCGCCAAACGACTTGTCTACCTTTCCATCATTTGAATCAAATTCTTGTTCGCTCTCTTCGCCTTCTTCGACACCATTTAACAATGCGAGATCTTCTTCAGTTGCTCCTAATGCTAAGGCTTCACGACGTAAGATATCTTGTTCAGATTCGACAGGCTCTTCTTGAGTAGACTTGGAATGTTTGGAATCCTTTGAAGACAGTTTCTTCGATTCTTGGGCCTTCTCTTGGGTCTGTTCCTTCTGTTTTTTTACCTTCGTCTCCTTCTTGTTCTTTTTCAAACTCAGCAGATTGATCTTGCTGGAGATTTTATCCTTTAAGGACGTCAAATTTAGCTTTGAAGTGTCCATAGCTGATATGGTGGGATTCTCTATTGGTTGTAAATATTTAGTAGCTCATCTCATTGAAAAAAAGGTCGTGTTGTGTCCGTGAATGTCGTAATGTCGTAATGATTCTGGGATAATGTCGTTGAATTCTCGAGTAATGTCGTGCGCTGTCAATCCAAATGTCGCTCAAAGGATCTCCGAAATAAATCCCCTCCCCGCCTTTTCATCTGGTGATAACAAAAAGAAATAAGCAATTTATGCAGAAAGTGCGGGCATGACGACACCTAACAGGATCCCGACAGAGTTCACCAACTTGGGAATGACGAGTAAAGATAACCACAATAGCTCAAGTATCCGGGTGAAGTCACCCACTGTCCCTCCTTCAATACTAGTTTTGCTTCGCTCACTCAACTAGTATTAAAGGAGTTTTCCCGAAAAGTCCAACCTGCAACTCATTTCGGAAAAACCAACTATAACCTGTAAATTTTTCTTTTCCCATATAAGAATCACAGCACCCCAAATATTTATTGCTAACTCCCCTAGTGTTCACCACTACTCTACTCTCACATGACAGTACAAGTACAAGTAAATTCCGAGGTCTGGCCCACTACAAGCTCTACAGACCTTCGAGAAATCGATCCTTCGGAGTTCAATGAGCCATGCAAATATGTCCTTTGCAAGAAGATGCTTGGAGACGGTTCGTTCTCTACAGTTTATGAATGCAAAAACTTGGCCACGGGTCTGCACTATGCAGTTAAACTGTATTCAAAGAAGATGGTTTACGGTTTGGAAGATATGTTACAGAATGAGTTCCAAATTCTCAAGACCGTCTCAATGACCCATGCAAATATCTTGACGTTGATAGATTATTTCGAAACAAAAGACACTCTCTACTTGGTAACAGATTTAGCCTTGGGTGGCGAATTGTATGATCGAATAATCAACCATCCTAACGGAAAATTGGACGAGCCAGAAGTGTCCAAAATTACGAGCTCCATTGTTTCCACGCTACACTATCTCCATCTCAACCATATTGTTCATCGAGACTTGAAGGCAGAAAACTTACTCTTCCAATCCAAAAAGAAGAACTCCAATATTCTTTTAGCCGACTTTGGGCTTGCTAGAATATTGAAAAATAAAGAAACTTTGCATGACAGTTCGGGCACGTTAAGCTACATGGCCCCCGAAATGTTTACAAGAGACGGTCACAGTTTTCCCGTGGATATTTGGGCACTTGGGGTCTTGGTATACTTCATGCTTTGCGGGTATATGCCCTTTGACTGCGATAATGACGATGAAACGAAACAAACTATAATGAAAAATGATTATGTATTTGATCCACCTGAATATTGGGACCATATTTCCGACGATGCCAAAGATTTCGTTAGTTCTTGCTTTACCTTGGACCCTAAAACTCGACATACAGCTCATGACTTGTTACGTCATCCATTTGTTAATGGTGAAGATTCGGGTTCTTCGTCATATTCATCAAATATGTCGCTTTCTCGCAGACATAATTCCAGCAATATCAGTCTTACAAATGTTTTGAAAGAGTCAGTGGTTCGTTTGCAGTTAAAACAACAACAACAACAACTGCAGCCTCTAGTGCCCACCAAAAGTCAAAATCATAGCAACTACCTCTTCCAAGACCACACCAGTAATATCCATCGATCTCTCCTGGCGACGAGAATTGGACTAGACGGTCATAGCAGTACACATCCTTCACGAGTCCTCTCAGCGACACATCTCAATTCACTACTTTCTCCATCCCATCTCAATTCAAATTTGTCACGTCTTAATTCATCTCACCAACTTTCTTCCCTCTCATCTAAGTTATCGTTGCTTGAGAGGTCCCGTAATGTATCCTTGATGGACGGGGTAACTTCTAGAGGTGCAATGTGTGAATCTCCTGATCAGGTCTCTCAATTTACAACTCCAATCAATTCAGCCGTGGGTTCGAGAGAACAATCGTACAATAATATGAGTATAGAAGATAAACCCATAGTTGATTTGAAGAATTGTGGAGATGGGAATACTTCAGCGAAGTTTTTCATCTAAACCACTAATACTCGACTAATACTCAAGCGAAGGGAGTGTTAGTGGTTTAATCTTGTATAAGTGTCGCGACATGATAGAAAAGTCGCATGGTATTGTCGCATTTTAATGTCGTGCGACATCAGAGACATCAACGACATCGATATATTTTAATACAATAATCACGAATAAACATTAACTAGAAGACGAGACTTTGCTATGCCTCTTTGCTATGTCTAGCATAGTGTTTGATTTGATTGTAGAGTCGCAACATGATGAGTCGCATATTTCTATTGTGTCACGTTTGTATGACACGTTATTATGTCCCGCTGTCGCGCGACATCGAATACAAAAACGACACCATCTCCCAAACAGTATTATAAACAACACACTACTCTTATCGATGAATCTCTATGATGTATACCGTCCATCTCATTCTCATATAGACCCCAACCATAATAAGGTTCCTATATTTGACGGGCACCTGAAACCACGTGAAGAGCGTGATTACAAAGATATATATCCGGATCTCGATGAACATGATCAATTACGTGTTTTCGTTTTGGAAGATGGAGACGTGAATAACACAAAAAACACAAATAACGACGTAGATAACACAACTTACAATACAAATATCACTGAAAACAACCACTCTACCGCTTATCAACCCTCCGATTTGAAAAGACCCATCTTCACTAAAATCGATGTATCCCAGGGCCATCGATCATATATCAAGTTTCCCAAACTGATCATAGACTTTGGATTTCAAGAACCAAATCGACAACGCAAAGTCTCGTCGGAGACATATATACGACCGTTCCAGCTTCCTACTGAAGGGTCCACCCTTGGGGATTATGAGAATATCGACACTATTGAGAAACTTATCGAGCGTAAGAAGAACCAAGTGGAATATGATATGGATGAACAAGACTTTCTATACTTGAAAGAACGCAACGAAAATGAACTAAACATCATCAAGATCACCCCCGAGATATTTGAGATCTTAATAACTACATTGGAGAACGAATGGGATAAGTTGGAACGAAGAATGAAATCGCTCGCGTCTGATCCTTATGATGATCCTCACAAGCTACTTACTTTGGATCATGCCACCAGTAATGACAAGTATGGTAATGACGATGGGATCGTTCCTGGTTCCTTCTACGATCAGAAATGTGCTGTGTGCAACGATAGTGATTGTGAGAATACAAATGCCATTGTATTTTGTGATGGATGTGATATAGCAGTGCACCAAGAGTGTTACGGAATAGCGTTTATTCCCGAGGGCCAGTGGCTTTGTCGGATGTGTATGATTAATAAGAACCATCCCGCGGAATGTGCATTTTGTCCCAGCAAGACTGGGGCTTTCAAGCAGTTGGATAATAGTTTATGGAGCCATGTCATTTGTGCGCTTTGGATCAATGAGTTATATTTTGCAAATCCTATTTACATGGAACCCATTGAGGGGATGGACCTGATCCCCAAGAGTCGGTGGAAGTTGACGTGCTATATTTGCAAGCAGCGAGTAGGTGCTTGTATCCAGTGCTCTAATCGAAATTGTTTCCAGGCGTACCATGTAACATGTGCCAAACGAGCCGGACTCTATATGGAAATGAGCAAAGGAGTGCAAGCCGCGATTTCTAACAAGATGACATTAAAAACGTTTTGTGAGAGGCATTCGCCAGCATATTGGGATCAAGGCGAAGTCATTAGAGGGATTCAAAAGACAAGGATGTTCTTTCGTGACATGAAAATCTTGAATGAACAGAATGTCAAGTTACGGAATAATCAAATGACGGCCAATAGGCTCAATATATTCAAATGGAGGACTGAGAATAATACGCCTATTGCTCCACGGATGTTTAGTGATGTATTGTTAGACATCATGATCCAACAAAAGGTTGAGAACCAGCTTGACTTGCCTGACCAACGAAATAATCAAGTCAAGGGCCTAGTGATGCGTCCCAACCGGACGAGGGCCGAGGTTATTGCGGAACTTCGCTATATAAGCGATGAAATATGTAGGTACTGGTGTTTGAAGAGAGAACTGAAGCGGGGTGCACCACTAATTCGGAAAAATAACAATCTATTGTCAACTAGCTCAATGTTGTACAGTGGGTCTGAGAATAATGTGGACAAAGGTGAGGGAAATGAAACAGGATATTTCATTAGTCAAGCTAGTGAGGTCACTGACGAAGTTGAGTTTGGTAAAGTCTTGTTGAAAGACTTGGATCGCATGATCAGCATGAGCCAGGATGTATACCTTCGGCAACTGTTGGAAAGCGATAGGAACGATGCGGAGTTCTCGGCGATGGGGACAGTCTATTTTCCAGTCAATCGCTGTATTGAATACGCGATTATACAAATATGCGCAAAATATGATGCCCAGCATGTTATGCGTAATTATGTTCCCAAACAGGAAGTCGTAAGCATGTCGGCGATTATATCGAGGGCTGAGAGGTACGGCTACTTGACCGTTGATGAGGTCAACCGAGACATCGACGGTTTATATGAGGCAATTATGAAGGAGAAGGCAAATAGGACAGTTCATCGTATAATGAAGAAGTGGAAGAAAGAATATGACAAAGTGGTTCCTATGCTCTATGCAAGTGAGGAAATTCTCCGGAAAAAGAACGGAGGGGAATTGGGACCACTAACAGAACCGTATCTTCAAATCGAAGGCATGCAAGTCGGGTTTGTACATGTTGACCATGATTTGAGCGAAGTCGAAGATATTGAGGTTGGAAGTGTCGATGACATAATACTTAAAGAATTTCTTGAACCATCCACGTAATAGGAGGATACGCCTCGAAGACTATTACGATAACCTTCGTAAACAAACCTTCATATACATGACTTTTCTATAGGAACTATAGCTAATTTCCGAAGTCATCGATCTTGCGCACACGTCAGCGAGTCTGCATAAATATGCATTTAATGACACGCCTTAAGTTTTGTTATATTACGGCAGTATTTAAATTATCATCAAAGTTTCAATTGGCTGCTTATGTAATATAAAATTTTACTCTTAGATCTCGTTAGACAAGAATTGGCGAGAAAATAAAAATGGAAACTTTATGAGGAAATTAGTCAGAGATGTGAATTTTTGAAGGATCAGGAGATGGAGGAACAGAAATGAATAAATAGGTGAACGATTATATGGAAACAAATACTGTTTATTGTTAATGATACGATAGCTTGGCTGCTACGTGTGTATTTCAAGCCGTTGCTATTATGCTTTAGCAAGACATTCGTTAGTTGAAAGAGCTTATTCATCGTAAAGGAAAAGGACTAGAATCATACTTAGCTTTGCGTCTAGGTCGGGGCATCAAACCGAAATGAATTTTAGAAAAGAAAAAGGCGTCAGATTAAATATTTTCTAGTGAACAGACATCCCTGACAAAACGATGAGTGCTGCGTTGTTCTAATGCTATTGGAGTTACAGAACGATACTACTCCGAAGAGCAGTTGCTAGATCTAGAGGTACGTTATTAGACATTGTGCGTGAATTTGCAATGTGTCCCAGCGATCAAGACGCGCAGTATTCCGTATGTCAAATGGAGATTTTTTTGGCTCGCGTCATAGTGTACCTTACAATTCCCACAATTTCCCTCATAATATTCGTTGGTACCTCGCAGTTGCTATTCCGGAACCCCCAAATTGGATTTAAGCCTTGTTTCACTTTGGAATTCGTACACATGTTTCCAGCCCTCCCCTAACCTTACTACTTTTAGACGACAATATATGTCCATATCCACTCTACGTTTTGAGGTGGGTTATTGAATCGCAGTTATTAGTCCTAATGCAGTGTATCTCAATGTATTCTACGTATGGCATGCAGCACTGTGCATGACAACATCTTTCGGAATTATTGTTTTTTTTTTGTGAAAAGAGAAATCACTATGAAGCAGTTGTTGAGTACGACCATTCGTTGATGGGTTTCGTGCGTATTATGTAAATCTATACGATGCATCACTCAGGCGCAATACTCAAGTGTTTTACTACTGCTTTGGATGGATATTCTGTTGGATCGGAATTGTGGATATGACGGTCGTGTGGAGCTCAATCTTTATTCGGTTAACTGAAACATTTAAAGGCGACACTTATATTTACTAAACACTCTCTTTCCTCAGTAGAATCACTTTTCATTCCTTTATCTTATCAGTTGATTCTATGATGTCACAACAAACTCCCACTCCGACACCATTAAGAGTCTCTCGTCGACAGATACTGGACTCTCCTCAGAAACCTTTACCATTAATTGTTGATATTGCTCTTGACAAAGACGGGAAGCAACTTTACCAGGTCCACGAAAGCAGTAAAATGGTGAGGAAAGAAATGCCTAGATCCAACAACTTTGTAAATAACGAAGAAGACGACGGAGATAGAACTCCTGTTCGCAAAGTCTTGGGGACGATTAGTCCTCTGACTTTGAACAAGAAGAGCGATGGAGAGGAAGAAGAACCAGTTAGTGCTACAAGAAAGAGCCATAGTGCAAGTGAATCTCACGGAGCGGTGCTGGGCGATCTGAGCCTGGGTTTGAATTTAAAGGGCCTGAATCTGGCCCTGGCATTTGATTCATTTACTGACGACCATGAAGATCCTGGTGCTCATGGCCCTCTAGATGACAACCCTTCGTCAGCAACATCCACTATATCTGCACTGTCTTTCTCTCGCCCTGACAACGATATTTGGTCTGAGGATGTCGAACATGCGTTTGAAGAGGTCCTCAGCATTATCCCTAAAAATGGACTCAATAAGATCAAGATCTCCGGTAGATCTTGTGGCAGAAACGAACTTATTTCCGACTACATTCTCACCAAGACCGGCAAATTTAGAACAAGAAAACAAGTGTCGTCTCATATTCAAGTCATCAAGAATTTGGGCCAAAAGTTGGATATTATCAAACTCATTAATGACGGTCCGGTGTTTTCGTCAAATGAAGAACAAACTAGAAAAAACAAACGTTTCGAAGAGATCTTTTCCAAAATAAACCTCGACAAATCAATGGGGTTTAGCGAATCTTCAACAATGAATACAAATGCTGCCGCACAGTCTCTGATAAACCGCAAACACTCATTGGCGCCAGCCACATACCCATCTAAACGACCCATGCTTCATCTTTTGGACTCTCCAGCTTCCATAATATCCAAGGCAAGGTTTGAGAACTTTTTCATGTCCATCTACGACTCGTATTCCCTCAACCCTATTATTCTATCTATTCAAAACAATTCTGAGGTTATCAAAAGTTTGAAATTAAAGGATGACGCCAATATTTCGTCCCGGTTTCCGGGCTTGAATGACTTTCAAAATAGCACTGTTCCTATTATTCATAACATGGTCAAGATAACTTTCCCAACGTTGCCGTTCAACTATTCCATCGACAACGGATTCAAGTCCAACTTTCTCCTCAACTGTATGAGTAGTAGCAACTCTCCAGAGTATGCTTCGGTGGTTGAAGAAACTTACACGTCTTTTATATGCGTCTATTCGTACGGCAAAGAAGTGGTGAAGTTCAACGAGAATGACTTTAAGCTCAACGAAAACCAATCGTTTCTTCCTAAGTTTTGGAAGTTTTTTTTTTCAAAGCTAGTCGGAAAGGACGATAGTGAAACGGCATTGGCATTCAAGGGAATGACAATCAAGCAAATCATTTACGACTCCGACAATACTGAAGAAATTGAACAAAACCCATCTGCAAACCCTGCTTCGGCAAATATGATCTCCAAGCTGAAAATCAGGTTGGTATTGCTCTGGGAATTTGGAAAAGTTGAAGACTTCAAGGAGGCTATCACCACTACGACTAAGCTTGTGTTACCCACCAAGCTTGCGACGTCAGAGGACATTGTTCCGCAGGTGCTCGATTATCATAAACCTTCTTTGTCTGAACATTCGACTGTCACATTGTCTCCGTCGTCTTCATTGTACGCTAATAATGTCTTGATGCCTTCGACTCTTCTGCTGGCCACGCCTGGCAATTCAGCAGTCCCTCCATCAGCACTTCCCCAGAATTCCCCTGTTCAGTCATCAAACCCAATGGATCCTTCTTGGGTACAACCTCAAGTCAATCTTCAACGGAAATTCCAATCTCTTCAACAAACCGTGCCTCAAGTCAACGCACTTCCACTGGCACAAAACCAAGCCCACCAACATCAACAACAATATGTACAATACGCATACCTGCAAGCCATTCCGACACAGTCGGCGCCTCCGCTCCAACCAATTTCATCAATACCTGCTCCTCCTTCGAGCGAGTTTCCACCCCCTGCGAATTCTTACCCTTCGCAACTTCATCCATCGGTAAATATGGACCTCATGATGATGTCGGGGGATTCACAAGACTTCCAAATGCAACCCATGTTCTACGGAGATAGTTTTGTTAATGAATTCAACTAACCTCATAGGTCAATCTCAATTATATAGTCTATTCGGGGAAGTGACTCAATCTATACTTCTCGCATACTTTTTCCTCTGTGTTATAGTCTTATGACTCTGCTTTAGTTCTTATTAGGTGGTATTATTCTTTAAATATGCTCCTTCTCTCTGTTTAAATAGAAATACAGTCAAGTGACAAGTAGCACAAACAACTGAGAGAAGAGAAGTTGCTTTTGCGGTCCCATTCAAACTTCATGACAAAGAATAATATGAACAGTATTTAAATCTTTGAATAAGAAATAATATATAAACCATGAACTAATGATATTATTAAACTATCCGTAATCCATGTTACTATGGGAATATAAACTTATTATAAATAAATAAAATATTATATCGGTAATATAT
>Ga0065707_10081862_pt1 | contig 33026 bp, 35 predicted proteins | sample SwiRhicommuniRL3_FD_59094 | JGI IMG/M metagenome (GOLD analysis project Ga0065707, IMG submission 59094) | Switchgrass rhizosphere bacterial communities from Rose Lake, Michigan, USA - RL3 v2 (version 2) | ecosystem: Host-associated > Plants > Roots > Rhizosphere > Soil | place: East Lansing...
GGCTGATCCACCTGCCGATGGATTCTCCGGGTTCTTGTGTTTGCGGTGCTTGGGTTTCGTGGTTTTCGTAGCGTGCTCCGAAGCGTCCGCATTGCCGCGCGCTGTCACGCCCGCAACCGGCTTCGACATCCGCACGGCATCAGCTGTCGTGTCCGGCACCAATGTACCAGGAACGGTCGGCACGCCGCCCACCGCGCCGGCGACGGCGCCTCCCGCATTGATCTGCGCGAGTGCCGGCACCGTGCCGATGAGAGCAATCGCCGCACAGGCCGGCAAGCTGGTAAACCTCATCACATACTCTCCATGATTGTTCGTGAAGCGTGGATGTAACGCGCGAGGGCGGGATGCGGACGCAAGGACGCCAATCGGTACCGGAATCGGGCTGGACGGCATTCGCGGTCGGATATCGATCAGCGCTCATGGGTTCTCCCTTCCAGAAACGGAGATTGATCATGACACAGCTTGATATCGCCACTGACGAAACCGAGCGCCTGATTGCATCGAACAAGGTCGAGGGCACGGCGGTCTATAACCGGGACGGGGATCGGCTCGGCTCGATCATGAACTTCATGGTCGGCAAGCGTTCCGGCAAGGTGGAATATGCCGTCCTGTCGTTTGGGGGCTTCCTGGGCATCGGCAATGACTATTACCCCCTGCCTTGGGACGTCCTCACTTATGACACGCATCAGGGCGGCTATGTCATCGACATGGCCAAGGAGGTGTTGGAGAAAGCACCGCGTTATAGCCGCGAGCAGGAGCCCAGGTTCGACCGTGCCTATGGTGAGCAGGTCTACGGCTACTACAACGTCCCTTACCCTTATCTCTAGGCCAGGGGATCAGGTGAGCGGAATCGGCCGCTCACCCGCCGGCATATTGAAGATTGCCATCACGGCCATAGGTATCGTCCAGAAAAGCGATTCCGCTGGCTGACGGCACCACCGTGAGATAAGCCATGTAGACAGGCACCGGTTGCGCGAGCGGGACAACCTGTTCGGGCGCCGCCGAGGTCGGCCGCAAAGGTCGGCCGAACAGCCATGTGCCAAGGCGAGCCGCCTCCTCAAGCCGAACGCAGCCCGAGCTCAAATGCCGATCGGGGCCCCTAAACAATGTCTTGTCCGGAAAATCGTGCAGATAAATGCCGAGAGTATTGGGCAGCATGAACTTTACCTTGCCCATGAAATTGTCACCGCCCGGCAGCATCCGCACCCGCAACTCGCGCTGTCCCGCCGCCACGGCGTGCCAGTCGATCGTCTCGGGCGGGATCACCTGCGCGGTGGCGGTCCAGTCCGACAGCACCTCATAACCAAGCCCGGTGAGCGACTGGCCGTTAAGGGCACGCTTGGCGACGCGATCGCGCACCAGGTCAGTCGGCACGTTCCAATAGGGATTGAGGATCGCGTAGGTGAGCAGGCCAGCCATGATCGGCGTCTGCTCCTGCGCATCCGCCTTGCCGACGATCACCCGCATGCTCGCCGGGTCCTTGGCCGGGTCCAGCATCCACAGCCGCGCATCCGCGATGTTGACCACCAGATGACGCACCGAAACCGGAGGAAGCGCCCGCGCACGTTGAAGATTGAGCCGGATTCTCTCTTCATAGAAAGCCGGCGTCCGATTGAGCGCGGCGAGGGTTTGATCGTCGACGACGCCGCTGCGCTCCAGTCCATGCTCGGACTGGAAAACCTTCACCTTCCAGGCCAGCTTCGCATCGAACTTCACATCGCCCTTGGAGCCGGTTGCAAGACCTAACCGACGGCGCAGGTCGAGCACCCGATCGCCCTTCGACCCGAGCTTGAGCGCGGTGCCCTGCGCAAGCGGTATCACCGGCAGCGAATCCCAATGCTTGCGAAAATCGCCCAATGCAGTGCGTAGCTGAGCGTAAAAGGGGCTCATCCAGCCCATTTGCATGACATAATCCGACAGCGATGGCGCGATGGCGGCGGGCAGCAGCACGTCAGCGGGGTTCAACCGCCTGGGCTCGAGCCGCTTGTCGGCATAGACGATCTTGATGTCGCGCAGTGCACGCGGATCACGCAAATCACGCGCATAGGTGAACAAGGCTTTTGAAAGCTTGAATTCTGCCCGACCAAGCGCGTTCGGCGTGCCTGCGCGCGCCTCATCAACCGCCTTCTTCAACGCGTCGGGTTGATAGTCGCCGGGTTGAAGACCATCGAGGTCAGCGGTCGACAACAGCGCGATGAGTTGGTCCGCTTCCGGCCCGATCGTTCCGCCCCGCGACCAGATCGGCAAATAGCCGCGTGCCTTGTAGAATTTCTTGAACTTGCCTGTGGTGGCGGCCTGAATCTGGGCCGGGACACTCTTCGCCGTTTCAGTAGCGAACGACGGCAAAGCCGGCACGAACACGGCCAGCAGAAGCAATAAAGCAGTGACGATCCTAAACGGCAATGATCTCATGGGGTGTGGGCGCGACACTAGGTGCCGCGCCCTGAACGGGAGCTTTATCAGCCGCGCTCACCCGTTGGCGCCGGAGGCGGCGGGGGCGGAGGTGGCGGAGGAGGCGGCGGAGGGGGCGGCGGCAGCGGATTGGCATGATAGACGCCATCCGAAGTATAATAGCCGTCGACGATGCCGTCACCATTGGTATCGGCGGCCACGGAGCCAGCGATGGCACCGGCCGGAGGCGGCGGCGGAACGGGCTCGGGTTCCGGCTTGGTGCACGCACCGAGCGCAAGCGTTCCCGCCAGCGTCAGTGCCAGATATATGTTTTTCATCCTTACCTCCTGGGAGATCGCTGAGAAGGCCCTCTGAGGGCCCTCAGCTGACACAGTTAGCAAATTTGCAAACAACCAATACGTGTAATCGTTCCGTAACTGTAGCGATCGCCCGCACGGCCCGTCGCTCCAACCGCACGGATCGAAGCACCCTGCCTAGCAGATCGTTAACCATTGCGAAGCGCAATGCGGGGAATTCATCCCGAAAGCGGGTCGTTACGGCTCTGAATCGGTTTGAACCTATTCGGCCGCGATCGCCTGCTCGGGTTCACGCCAGACCAGCACCGGCTTGCGGGCAGCGGCGGTCTCGTCAAGCCGGCGGCGCGGCGCGAAATGCGGTGCCGACTTAAGACCGACATCGCCAGCCTTCGCCCGCTCGGCCACGCTTCTGAGCGCCCCGATGAATTGATCCAGCGCGGCCTTGCTTTCGGTCTCGGTCGGTTCGACCAGCATCGATCCGTGCACGACAAGCGGGAAATACATCGTCATCGGATGGAAACCCTCGTCGATCAGCCCTTTGGCGACATCGAGCGTCGTGAAGCCGTCCGGGAAACCTTCATCCGAAAACAGCGCCTCATGCATGCAAGGACCGCTGGCGCCGAACGGAGCATCAAGCACATCGTCCAGACGGCGCAGCACATAATTGGCATTGAGCACGGCATCTTCCGCCACCTGACGAAGCCCGTCGGCGCCATGGCTCAGCATGTAGGAAGCGGCACGGGTGAACATACCCATCTGGCCGTGAAAGGCGACCATGCGGCCGAAGCTGCCGGCATGATGCTCACCCGCCGTCTCCTCTTCCACGAGATGGAAGCCATCGGCCTGCTTCTCGACGAACGGCAGCGGCGCAAAAGGCGCAAGCGCGGCCGAGAACACCACCGGCCCTGCCCCCGGCCCGCCGCCGCCGTGCGGCGTGGAGAAGGTCTTGTGGAGATTGATGTGCATCGCATCGATGCCGAGATCGCCCGGCCGCACCCGGCCGACGATCGCGTTGAAATTGGCGCCGTCGCAATAGACGAGCGCGCCCGCCGCATGCACCGCTTGCGAAATCGCGATCATGTCGCGCTCGAACAGGCCGCAGGTATTGGGATTGGTGATCATCACCGCCGCCACGTCCGGCCCCAGACGCGCCTTGAGCGCTTCCAGATCGACCCGGCCCTCGTCCGTCGCCGGGATGTTCTCGACCGCGTAGCCGCAGAAAGCTGCCGTCGCTGGATTGGTGCCATGGGCGCTCTCGGGAACGAGAATCACAGAGCGGGCATCGCCCTGCGCCTCAAGCGCCGAACGGATCGCGAGCAGGCCGCATAGCTCGCCATGTGCGCCCGCCTTGGGGCTCATCGCCACCGCCCGCATGCCGGTGAGCTTGATCAGCCATTCGCCGACGAGATCGATCAGCTCAAGCGCGCCCTGCACAGTCGAGACCGGCGCGAGCGGATGGATGTCCGAAAAGCCCGGCAGGCGCGCCATCTTCTCGTTAAGGCGCGGGTTATGCTTCATCGTGCAGGAGCCGAGCGGGAAGACGCCAAGATCGATCGCGTAATTCTGACGGCTGAGGCGTGTGTAATGCCGCACGGTCTCTGGCTCGCTGAGACCCGGCAAGCCGATTGGGCGATTCCGCTCCAGCCCGCCCAGCCGGGACGCTGCCTTCGGCACCATGGGCAATTCCACGCCGGTTCCGTCGAAGGCATCGCGCTCGAAGATCAGTGGCTCTTCAAGCATGAGTGCGCGGTTTCCGGTGAAGGTAGTCACCTCGCCCGCTCCGTTTCCACCCATCTCCGGGCGCCAGCCGCTCGCGTTGATGCTCATGCCGCCTCTCCAAATCCGACCGTCATCCCAGCGAAGGCTGGGATCCAAGTCTCTCTCCACTCGGAATGGCCGTGCGTGAGACAACAGCCATGGATCCCAGCCTTCGCTGGGATGACGAAGAACGGGCGAATCATGCCAGTTCCTCCTCGAGCGCCTGGGCGAGTGTTTCGACATCTTCTACCGTGCTCGTCTCGGTGACGGCCAAGACCAGGCCATTGGCCAACGCCGGTTCGCCGGGATAGAGCCGCCCGAGCGACACACCGCCAAGAATGCCGCGATCCGCCAGCGCGCGGACGACCGGGCGTGCCTCGCCCGGCAGGCGCAGGGTGAACTCGTTGAAGAAGGGGCCGTTGACCAACGACACGCCCGCGATCCGGCTGAGCCGATCGGCCGCCGTCACCGCCAGCGCATGATTGGTTGCGGCCAGATCGCGCAGCCCTTTCTCGCCCAACAAGGTCATATGGATCGAGAAAGCCAGCGCGCAAAGCCCTGAATTGGTGCAGATATTCGAGGTCGCCTTCTCGCGGCGGATATGCTGCTCGCGGGTCGAAAGGGTGAGCACGAAGCCGCGCTTGCCGGAAGCATCGACGGTCTCGCCGCAGAGACGGCCCGGCATCTGCCGAACATATTTCTCGCGCGTCCCGAATAGCCCCACATAAGGCCCGCCGAACTGGAGGCCGACGCCGATTGCCTGCCCCTCCCCCACCACGATATCGGCACCCATCTCACCGGGCGAACGGATCGCACCGAGCGATACCGGCTCGGTCACCACCGCGATCAGCAGCGCGCCCTTTTCATGGCAGCGCGCCGCAAGTTCGGAGAGATCGGCGATATGGCCGAGGATATTGGGGTTCTGCACGACGACGCAGCTGGTCTCGCCATCGAGCGAAGCCAGCAGCCGAGCCATATCATCGCCCGGCGCGCCATCAGTCAGCTCGGGCACAGCCGTGTCGAGGATGTCGCCCGTAAACCGCGCCATCGTCTTTGCGACCGAGACATAATGCGGGTGCAGCCCGGCCGAAAGGACCGCCTTGGCCCGCCGCGTGATCCGGCGCGCCATGCCGATCGCCTCCCAGCAGGCGGTCGAGCCGTCATACATCGAAGCGTTGGCGACCTCGCAGCCGAACAGGCGTGCCACCTGCGTCTGGAATTCGAACAGCACCTGCAGCGTGCCCTGCGCGATCTCAGGCTGATAGGGCGTATAGGCAGTCAGGAACTCGCCGCGCTGGATCAGATGATCGACGCTGGCCGGCACATGATGCTTGTAGGCGCCACAGCCCAGGAAGAAGGGTGCCTCGCCCGCCGCCAGATTCTTCCGCGCCAGCGCGCCCAGTTGCCGCTCCACCGCGATCTCCGACGCATGATTGGGCAGACCGGCGATCGGACCTGAAAGCCGCGCCGCCTCCGGCACATCGCGGAACAGATCGTCGATCGAGCTCGCGCCGATCACCGACAGCATATCGCGGCGATCGGCATCGGTGAGGGGCAGATAGCGCATCAGGCGGGCTTTCTCATCGTGAAACGGAGGCGGATATAATCGGCTTCCCAGCTGCCGTCGGGCTGGCGGAGCTGGTTTTCCAAAGATGCCTCGACGGCGCGGGCGACCTCGTCCTGCTGCTCGTCAGGTACTTCGGCATGATCCATGAAACCGGCGCGGAACGTCTTGAGCCACCCGGCGATCCCGGCAGGAAGCGACGTCGGGCGCGGAATCAGCCGGGCGTCAACGTCAACGAACCCGGCCCCCTCGTAGACAGCGCTGAATTCCGCGACGCCGGGATACCATTGCGGGTCCTCATCCGGCACCCTGTAGCCCCGCCGCATGAGCTCTGCGCGCAGGCCCATCCTCAGGGTGGCGACATTGCCCTGCCCGCCCATCTCACCGACGAAGCGCCCACCCGGCTTAAGCGCGCGGAAGACCCCCCGCGCGACGGCCTCGGAATCCAACATCCAATGTAGCGCCGCATTGGAAAAGACAGCGTCGAACTCTCCATCGAAAGCAAGCGCCTGACCGTCGATCACATGGGCATCAATCCCACGCTCCTTCGCGGCGGCGATCATCGAATCCGACGCATCGACGCCGACCACTTCCGCGCCGGCCTCGATCAGCTTGACCGTCAGCACGCCATCGCCGCAGCCAAGATCGAGGATGCGCTCGCCTGGCTGCGGATCGAGCAACGCCAGCACCGGCGCGCCGAGGGCGGGGACGAATGCGGCGTTCGTCGCGTAATCCGTCGGTTCCCAGCGGCTGGTGGCGTTGATGTTGGTCATGATCCCAAAATCCGCACCCGTTCCAACAACCGCTCGCCCTGAGTAGCCGCTGAGCGCAGTCGAAGCGGCATATCGAAGGGTGCTTCGAGATGGGGCTTCGACAAGCTCAGCCCCTCCTCAGCACGAACGGAATGAAAATTTTCATGCTCACAACGACTCCACGAACGCCTTGTAGGCATCGCTGTCCATCAGCCCGTCCAGTTCGGACGGATCGCTAAGGGTGAGTTTGAAGAACCAACCCTCTCCTTCCGGCGACGTGTTGGCCAGCGCGGGATCAGCCTCAAGCGCGGTATTGCCCTCGGTCACTTCGCCGGAGACCGGCGCGTAGACGTCCGACGCGGCCTTGACCGATTCCACCACCGCCGCTTCCTTGCCCTTGGCGACCTGCGTCCCGGCGGGCGGCACCTCGACGAACACGACGTCGCCGAGCTGCGCCTGCGCATAATCGGTGATGCCGACGGTAGCGCTGCCGCCTTCGACCGAAATCCATTCATGGTCCTTGGTGAAATAGAGCGTCACTGGCAGGACTCCTCAACGATGATAGCGGTGGGGGAGGAAGGGCAGCGTCGTGACCGTCGCCTGGAAGATCTTGCCGCGCTGTTCGAGCTGGATGGCGGCACCCGGCGTGGCCAGAGCGGGTGGCACATAGGCCATCGCGATCGGCCGTTCGAGCGAGGGCGAAAAACCGCCGCTGGTCACCTTGCCGACCTCATTGCCCTCGCCATCCAGCACCAGCGCACCCTCGCGAACCGGCTGGCGGCCATCCACCAACAGTCCGACCCGCTTCTGCGCCGGCCCCTGCTGGCGCTCGATCAGGATGCGCTCGGCGCCGGGAAAGCCGCCCTCCTCACGCCGGCGCTTTGGGATCGCGAAGCCGAGATCGGCCATGATCGGGGTGATCTCGGGATCAAGGTCGTGGCCGTAGAGCGGCAGGCCCGCCTCAAGCCTGAGCGAATCGCGTGCGCCCAACCCGATCGGCTTGACCTCGGGCTGGGTACAGAGCTGCTCGGCCAGCGCGAAAGCCTTTTCGGCGGGTACGGAGATTTCGACCCCATCCTCGCCCGTATAGCCCGAGCGGCTGATCCAAAGCGGCGTGCCTTCCCAATCGAACGATCCGGCGGTCATGAAGGTCATCGCCTCTACCCCCGGCACGATCCGTGCGAGCGTCGCAACCGCTTCCGGACCCTGAAGGGCCAGCAGTGCATGATCCTCCATATGATTGAGGGCGATCTCCTCAGGCAGATGCTCATGCAGGTGCGCGATATCGTCATATTTGGTCGCGCCGTTGACGACGAGGTAAAGCGCGCGAACAGGCAAGCGGGTGACCATCAGATCATCGAGAATGCCGCCATTGTCCGCCAGCAGCAGCGAATAACGGATGCGATTGGGGGCAATCCCCTTGATATCGCCGGGCAGCAACGCTTCCAGCGCGGCATCGGCGCCCTCGCCCGAAACTTTGAGCTGCCCCATATGGCTGACATCGAACAGCCCGGCATGGCTGCGCGTCCAGAGATGCTCGGCGATGATGCCTTCATACTGGATCGGCATCTGGTAGCCGGCGAAGGACACCATGCGCGCGCCACGACCGCGATGCCATGCATCGAGCGGCAGGGCCTGATCCTCGATTTCCGCTTCGGCAACGCTCATCATTGACTCCGGGCAGATTGGCGACACGGTGTCCCGGCCAGAACCGGTTCAACCCATCACCCCCTCTGTCACGGAACCTGAGAGCTTTCGCGGGCGGCTGATCCGTCCGCTTACACCTTCGGTGGCACCGGCATCGCCGATGCGCTTTCCAGAGTGTCGCTGTCTGCCCGCGCGGTCCTACAGCCTGAGAGATTCCGGGGCAGTTGCTCCTTCGGCGGTCCTTAGACTTTCGCCCGCAGACACTCTCCCGCGCAGCCAGCGAGGTTTCCCCCGACGACGCTTCAGGCTTGGACGCTCCCACCGATTCGGTCAACCGGCGATTTCGGAAAGATCATGACCAAGGCGTGACGGATGGGACCGCGCATGGCCCTTCGACCTCAACGGTCCCGAAATCGGCGGGGCCGACGATCTCCAGATATTCCATGTCGGGCGAGTAATCGAAAAGATAGTGGGTCATGCCGGGCCGTTGGTGGACGCAATCACCTTCCGACACGAGCGTCACCTGATCCTCATACATGAACTTGGCCCAGCCCTTCATCATGATCACGATCTGGAAATCGGCGACATGATGATGCCATCCGGTGCCGTCGGTCGGCGGGAGGTTGGCCTTCACAAGGTGGGCGATGACCTTGCCGTTGGTTGCCTGCGCAACGCCAAGATCACGGTATAGAAAGAAATCGCGCAGGCCATCGGGTCGATATTCGGTATCGCCCGGCTTTACATGCGAGAAGGATGTGTGTTCCGCCACGGTTTCCATATCGAGCTCCTATCATTTAGGGCCAATTTTCACCGCCATCGGGCATGCTCTCCTGTGCGTTTTTTGATCAGAATTCGACGTCGAGTTCCTCCATCTCCTCGGGCTCGGCAGCAGCAGCCGCGATCCATGCGATCATCGGCGGCCAGTCACTGATGGTCTGGCAATAGGCGGCACTCGGCGGGCTCATCGCGACGTTGTACGTCAGGAAGCGCCGCGTGACGGGCGCGAACATGGCGTCGGCGACGGTGGGTTTCTTGCCGAACAGGAACGGTCCGCCATAGGCATCGAGGCACTCTTTCCAAATCGTCTCGATCCGCTCGATATCGGGCTTCGCACCCGCGAAGATACGGAAATTCTTATGGTGGGTCTTGAGATTCATCGGCAGTGCCGACCGCAGATTGGCAAAGCCCGAATGGATCTCGCCGGAAACGGAGCGGCAATGCGCCCGGGCCTTGCGATCGGCGGGATACATGCCCGCCTTCGGGTAAAGCTCGTTGAGATATTCCGCGATCGCCAGCGTATCCCAGACGCTTACGCCCTCATGGGTCAGGCGGGGCACCAGTACGGAGGGCGACAGCAGCAGCAGCTCGGCGCGATTGGCCGGATCGTCAATCGAGACCGGCTTCTCGTCCACCTCCAGCCCAGCCAGCTTGCAGAGCAGCCAGCCCCGCAGCGACCAGGCCGAGTAGGTCTTGCTGGATATCGTCAGTTCCGCATTCGACATGTTATCGCCCCCCACTGCTCGCGCCGCTCATTTCATTTTTGGTTCGAAATGCAATTACCCCATGACGCAGTGCAGCAATCAATGCATAAAAAGCGGTCGAGGGGAAGCCGGATAAGGCGGAAATGATTCGGGGGTCGAATACGCCGATGCTTTACAGTGCCTATCAGACTTGGACCGATGCAATGACACCCTTCCGCACGAGCGCGCGGATGGCGCTGTCGCTGCGCGATCATTTCTGGCCGCTGGGCGATGGCGACATGACCCGGCGCGTCTTCGCCCTGCTCGATGTCACCGCCAATGCGCGGATCACGCACAAGCGGCCCTCTTTCGGGATCGGCACCGTGCCAGTAGGCAACCAGATCGTGCCGGTGCGCGAAGAGGTCGCACTCAAGCTCCCTTTCGGCGACCTGCTCCATTTCGCCAAGGACGGAATCGACACGCCCCAGCCGAAAATGCTGGTGGTGGCGCCGCTCTCGGGCCACTTCGCGACGTTATTGCGGAGCACCGTCGCGACCCTTCTCCGGGATCATGACGTCTACATCACCGACTGGCGTAACGCCCGCGACATTCCACTTTCCGAAGGGCGTTTCGGCCTGGAAGACTATACCGATTATGTGATCCGTTTCCTTGAAGAGATCGGACCGCGCCCGCATATGCTGGCGGTGTGTCAACCCTGCGTGCCCGCGCTGGTCGCGGCCTCGGTGATGGCGGAGAACAAGAACCCAGCCCAACCCCGCACCATGACACTGATGGGCGGCCCGGTGGATACACGCATCGCGCCGACCACCGTCAACGAGTTGGCGGTCAGCAAATCCTATGACTGGTTCGAGGAAAACCTGATCTCGCATGTCCCATTACGGTACAAGGGCCGTGGGCGACGGGTCTATCCTGGCTTCCTCCAGCTCACCGCCTTCATGTCGATGAATCTCGGCCGGCATACCAGCCAACATCGGGCGCTCTATCAGTTCCTCGCCGAGGGACAGATCGCCGACGCGGCGGTCATCAAGGATTTCTACGAGGAATATTTCGCGGTGCTCGATCTCACCGCCGAATTCTATCTGGAGACGATCGACAAGGTGTTCCAGCGCGCGCTGCTCGCAAAGGGTGAGCTCGAACATCGCGGCCGAAAGGTGAAGCCGTCGGCGATCACGCGCACGGCCCTGCTCACCGTCGAGGGCGAACGGGATGACATCTGCTCGGTTGGCCAGACTGCTGCCGCGCACGACCTTTGCTCAAGCCTGCGCCCACACCTAAAGCGCCATCACCTCCAGCCCGGCGTAGGTCACTACGGTCTGTTTTCAGGCAAGAAATGGGAAAACCAGATCTATCCGCAGGTCAGGAACCTCGTGCTCGCGATGAGCTGATCAGGGTGAACTACCGCGTCGCGTTGTAGGCCAGTTGATCGTTCGAGAGCTGGAAACCGACCAGCAGTTCGAAGCTCGCCTTGCTCACCGCCGTGCGAATCGCCGGCTCGGTCATTGGGTCGGTTGCGGCATCGACATCGCCCGGCTTGCGCTTGCGGTTCAGCCGTTCCTCGATATCGGGCGGCAACGTGGCTTCGGCACGCGCGATGTTCGCGCTGGCACTGCCGCGGGTCTGTGCTCGCAGCTGCCCGTCCTCAAAATGCAGCGCGACACGGCCGATCTGCTTGGACATGATCTGGCTGCCCGCGCGCGTGACCGTGGCGAAATAAGGAAGCACGATATCGCGCGGCCCGGCGGCGGCGCTGCGGCGGGCAAGCACGTCAAAGTTGGCGGTCGCCACGATCTGGGCGCCGGCATCATTGCAGGTCGTGCGCACATTTGTGATGGTAGCGACGACGTCGATCGCGCTCGCATCACGGCTGGACTCCGGATTAAACAAGGTGACATCGCCCGTGAACGCCGGCACCGCCACCGCAGGACAGGCGGAACGGACGATCCTCACGCCTCCGGTTTCATCGAACTCCCCCTTTCCGCCGCAGGCGGCAAGGGTCAGGGCGAGCAGCGAAGGGATCAGGACTTTGAAGGACGGCACAGGTTCACCCCGGTATCTGGATCGCACGAGGATGCGCGATGGATTGCCACGATCATAGGAAGCGCCTTTCGTCCAGGCAAGCAATCGCGTAGAGGCCGCTCGATGTCCGCTATTCAGAAACCGCTTCATCTGCTGATTGCCGCCCCGCGCGGTTTTTGCGCCGGGGTCGATCGCGCGATCCGCATCGTCGAACTCGCGATCACCAAATGGGGGGCGCCGGTCTATGTCCGCCATGAAATCGTGCACAACCGTTATGTGGTCGATTCGCTGAAGGCGAAGGGTGCGATCTTCGTCGAGGAACTTGACGAGGTGCCGGACGGTGTTCCGGTCGTATTTTCCGCCCATGGCGTGCCCAAGGCCGTGCCGGAAAAGGCAGCGGAGCGCGGGCTCAGCTATGTCGACGCGACCTGCCCTCTGGTCTCGAAAGTCCATCGGCAAGCGGAACGCCTCGTCGAGGCCGGGAAACATATTTTGTTCATCGGCCATCATGGACATCCCGAAGTGGTCGGAACGTTCGGGCAGGTGCCCGAAGGCTCGATTTCCCTCATAGAAACGGCCGAGGATGCTCTCAGCGTCGAACCGGCCGATGCCAGCCAACTTGCGTTTCTCACCCAGACCACGCTCTCGGTTGACGATACCCGTCAGATGGTGCGGATCCTCAAAAGGCGCTTTCCGTCCATCCAGGCGCCGCGCGGCGAAGACATCTGCTACGCCACCTCCAACCGGCAAACGGCGGTCAAGGCGATCACGGCCCGCTGTGATGCGATGCTCGTGATCGGAGCTCCGAACTCCTCGAACTCGCTTCGTCTGGTCGAAGTCGCCGAGCGTGCCGGCGTTCGCGCGAAACTCATCGAGCGCGCAATCGAAATCGATTTCACCTGGCTTGAAGGCGTCGAGACCCTGGGCATCACCGCCGGCGCTTCCGCTCCCGAGGTGCTGGTGCGGGAAGTGATCGACTACCTCGGGACACGCTTCACGATCAGCAAGGAAGAGGTCGATACCGCCTCGGAGGCCATGCTGTTCAAGCTGCCGCGCGTTCTCGCCGCCTGAATCGCATCCGGATGGCGGTCTATACCCAGGTTTCCGCCGAGGAGATGGCCGATCTGCTTGCCCGCTACGATGTGGGTGAGCTGGTTTCTGCCAAGGGCATCGCCGAAGGCGTCGAGAACAGCAATTTCCTGATCGATACCAGTGAATGCCGGTTCATCCTGACGCTCTACGAGAAAAGGGTGAACGCCGACGATCTTCCCTTCTTCATGGCGCTTCTCGATCATCTGGCCGACCGCAAGCTAAAAGTGCCCCGCGCAATCCGCGATCGCGAGGGCCGTCAGATCCAGACGGTCGCCGGCCGACCGGCTTGCCTGATCGAATTCCTGCCCGGCGTGTCGGTCATGCACCCTTCTCCGGCGCAGGCCTGGGCGACCGGAGAGGCGCTGGGCGCCATGCATCTGGCACTGGCCGACTTCACAATGGAGCGGCCCAATGCGCTGGGCCTTGAAGGCTGGATCGCGCTGGCCGCACGCTGCGGCTCCGATCTCAACGAGATTGCACCGAACCTTCAGCGCAGGATCGATGCCGAGCTGGAGGTCATCGTCCAGCATTGGCCCCATGATCTGCCGCATTCGGTCATCCATGCGGATCTATTCCCCGACAATGTTCTCACGCATCACGACGAAGTGACGGGCATCATCGATTTCTATTTCGCGTGCAGTGAGATCCGGGCCTGGGATCTCGCTGTCACCCATGCGGCCTGGTGCTTTGAAAATGACGGCACCGGTTATGATGCGGCGCGGGCGGCAACTCTTGTCGCCGGCTATGAAAGCCGACTCAAGCTGCTGCCCGAGGAAAGTGCGGCGTTTCAAATTCTCGCGCGCGGCGCCGCGCTGCGCTTCACTCTCACCCGCGCCTGGGATTGGCTCAATACGCCGACTGATGCGCTCGTCACCCGCAAGGATCCGATCGCCTTTCTGCGCCGGCTCGATTTCTACGCCGCCGCCGATCCGATGCAATTGCTCGGCCGATGACCGAAAGGCCGACGCACGTCGAGATCGCCACCGATGGTGCGTGCAAGGGAAATCCCGGCCCCGGCGGTTGGGGGGCGCTGATCCGCTTCGGTGAACGCGAGCTGGAACTGTCCGGCGGCGAACCCCTGACTACCAACAACCGCATGGAAATGATGGCGGCGATCCGCGCGCTCGAAGCGCTCAAGCGGCCCTGCCAGGTGACGCTTTCCACCGACAGCAAATATGTGATGGACGGTATCACCAAATGGGTATTCGGCTGGCAGCGCAATGGTTGGCGCAATGCCGAGAAGAAACCGGTCAAGAATGCCGATCTCTGGCAGGAACTGATCGCCGCGACCGCGCGTCACCAGATCAAATGGGAATGGGTGAAAGGTCATAACGGCCATCCGGACAATGAGCGGGCGGACGCTCTCGCCTGTGCCGAAGCCTTGAAGTTCGCCCAAGTTTCTTCCGTTCGCCCTTAGTAGGCGACTGAGCGAAGTCGAAGGCTCCGTATCGAAGGGTCCTTCGATACGCCACTTCGATGGACTCAGTGGCTACTCAGGACGAACGGTACCGGAGAAGCGCGACGGCGAATAGCGTCCGGGATCGATACGCTCGAGTTCAGCCGGCAGCTCTAGCCTCTGCAACAGCGACGCACCCAGAGCAGCGGCCGCCGGTGCGGTCTGGATGCCGAAGCCGCCCTGCCCCGCGAACCAGAAGAAGCCGGGGGCGGCAGGATCGAACCCGTAAACCGGCGCCCGATCCGGCGCAAAGCTGCGGAGACCTGCCCAGGCCCGTTCGAGTTTGACGATCTTCCAATCGAAAGCCCGTTCAAACCTGTCGATCGCGACCGCGATATCGAGCTCGTCGGGCACGGTATCGCAAGGAGGCGTTGGCACCTCGTCATGGGGGGACAACCACAGCCGTCCTCCGGCTTCGGGCTTGATGTAGAAGCTTCCGCCGACATCCACGACCATCGGCAAGGCTGCATCAGCCGGAGGATCGACCACGAGCTGCACCACCGTTCTTCGCAATGGCGAAATGATGATGGGCGCGGCGCCCGCCAGTCCGGCGATCTGGCTCGCCCAAGCCCCGGCCGCATTGACGACCGTGGCGGCCCGAATTTCACCAGCCGTCGTTTCTGCCAACCATTGGTCATTGAGCCGTTTGAGACCGATCACCTCGGCATCGCAGATTAGCTTTGCACCGCTTCGTCGCGCCACGGCGAGGTAATGCGCGTGCAGAGCGCCAACGTCGATATCCCGACAGCCCGCTTCGTGGACGGCTGCTGTCCAGTGTGAACGCAGCGCCGGGATGATGCGATCCAGATCGGCGCGATCCAGCCGTTGAAGGGACACGCCGGAGCCTTCGAAATCCGCGCAAAATGCGTCGAGCGCGTCCACCTTGCCGGCCTCCACGACATTCAGCGCGCCTCGCGGACGTAGAAAGCCGTTGTCGTTGAGGAACTGCCCGGATGCGGTGGTGAGCGGCTGGATGGCCGGACCGCCATAGGTTTCCGCGTAAAAGGCGGCGGAGCGGCCGGTGGCATGATAGCCCGGCTGCGCTTCCCGTTCGATCAGGACCACGCTCGCGCTATTCCGGATTGCGGCGGCGAGGCTGGCGCCCGCCATCCCGGCGCCGATGATCGCGACATCCGCCTCGATCATGCCGTGGCCTTCATTTCCGCAAGAAAGTGATCGATCTGCTCAAGCGCCCAAAGCCTGACTTCGTCGCTTTCGCGAAGGAGTTCGTGAGCAGCGTTTGGATGGCACAGCAATCTGGCGCGGGGCAAACGCCGCGCCGCCAGCTTGACCACGGGCGTCATGACCAGCGGGTCGCGCTCGGCGCACAGGATCAACATGGGCGTTGTGACATGTTCAAGCACACCCGGTGCAAGCAGGCCCGCGATAGATTTCCAGCTATCGCGGAGCCAGCCCCAGGTCGGCGGACCGACATCCAGCATGGGGTCCTCGGCCCTCAACCACAGTTCGTCCTCATACCGCTCGACGCTGTGCGTCAGGTTGCGCTGGCGATGGCCGCTGCCCTTGTTGCCATCCTCGGACCAAGCCGGACGCTCGGTCAACCCGATCCGGCACAGCGTCCGTGCGATCAGCCGCCCCAGCCGCTCCCCGATCAGCCCGGTATTGAGACCCAACATCGGCGAGAGCAGCACCGCACCGTCCACCGACGTCGCATTCCCGGTCAGCATCTTCAGCACCAGATGGCCGCCCATCGAATGGCCAAGCACGATATGGGGGCCCGCCGTGCGGCTGTCCCATTCGCCGCAATACGCGACAAGATCGGCCTCCATATCCTCAAATGGCGGGCAATGGCCCACGCGGCAATCATCCAGCACCCTGCCCGATCCACCTTGCCCCCGCCAGTCGAAGCCCTCGATCGCCCATCCATCCCTGCGCCAATGATCGAAGCTCTCGATATATTTCTCGATGAAATCGGCGCGGCCTGTCTGAAAAAGCAGATTGCCGCGCGGCATGGTTTCAGGTGCCGGCGCGACATGAAACCGGCGCAGCGGCCAGCCGTCCGGCGCCGTCCATTGATCCAGCTTTAGCCAGTCGGGGCGAATGCGACGGTCGATTTTCCCTGCTTCCATTCTGCCCTGGTTACTTTTTGGTAAGCGACACCGTCTAGTCATAAGTCCATGCATGGGGGAGCCAGCTATCTTATCGCCGCATTGCTGGCGATCGCATTGATACGCGCCGCGTGGGGTGATCTCCAGACGCGCACCATCCCCAATTGGCTGAACATCGTCATCGCCGCCGGCGCGCCGCTCTGGTGGTGGACGCACGGCTGGGCGCTGTGGCCCGATATCGTCCTCCAGCTCGGCTTCGCGTTGACGATCTTCGCAATCTTCGCGGGCTGCTTCGCGATCGGCGCGATGGGTGGCGGTGATGTCAAGCTGATCACCGCGCTCAGCCTGTGGCTGCCGCTCACTCCCCTCGTCCGCATGCTGTTCGTCATGTCCCTGCTCGGCGGATTAGTGACGCTCGTCACCTTGGTGGCGCATCGAATGCTCAAGCGCTCGGGTTCGCCGGAAGTCCCCTATGGCGTGGCCATCAGCATCGCCGGGCTCTGGGTGCTCGCGAACGATCTATTAACCATTTCGGGTCCATAGACCAACTTTGACCAAGGACCTCATCGGAAAGCGACTGGTGTCATGGATGTAAAGAAAATAGCCCTTCTGGTCGGCGCGCTCGTTTTGGCGGTCGTCTCGGCCTTCATGGCGAAGAGCATGTTCGGCAGCAGCGGCACGCAACCAGTGTCGGCCGCCGCGCCGCAGCCGGTCGTGGTCGACGGCCCCGAAATCCTGGTAGCCACCAAAGCGCTTCCGGTCGGCACGATCATCGATCCAGAAAGCTTCCGCTTCCAGCCCTGGCCCAAGGAGCTGATGAAGAATGCCTATTACATCAAGGGCGAGGCCGATCCGGCCACACTCGCGGGCACCGTCGTCCGCTACCAGATCACCGCCGGCCAGCCGCTGACCAACGGCGCGCTTGTGAAGCCCGGCGATCGCGGCTTCCTCGCCGCCGCGCTCGGCCCGGGCATGCGCGCTATCACGGTTCCGGTCTCGATGCAAAGCAGCGTTGCCGGTTTCGTATTTCCAGGCGACCGCGTCGATCTCATGCTGACCCAGGATGTCGCGGGCGGCGGCGATGGCCCCGCCCTCAAGACGACCGAAACGATCATCAGCAATCTTCGCGTGCTCGCCACCGACCAGCGCACCGATCACAAGACTGACGATCAGGGCAACACGCAAGTCATCCCGATGCAGTCGGTCACGCTCGAGGTGACACCCAAGATCGCGGAGAAGGTGCAGGTCGCGCAGTCGATCGGCCAGCTTTCGCTCGCACTCCGTTCTATCGCTGACAACACACAGGAACTCGAGCGCGCGATTGCGGCTGGAGAGGTCAGTGTTCCGGAAGGGGCTGATCCGAAAGCCGAGAAGAGCATGATGCTTGCCATCGCCGCCCGCCCGAATGACCACAACCCGACCTTCTCCGTCGGCGGCGACGTCTCGCGCTTCCAGCGCCGTACCGTGCCCGCCAAGCCGAAGGCCGATACCGCCAACAACGCGAAGCCCGATGGACCCAGCGTTCGCGTTGCCCGTGGCAACTCTGTCGAATTCGTTCCCGTGGGGGGGAAGTAACATGATGTTCAAATCCATGAAGCGGACCAGCACCGCGATCGCGCTGATCGCTGCTTCGGTCGGCGCAAGCCTGGTGGCCCCGGCGGGCGCACCGGTGATCGCCGCGCCGAACAGCCCGCCCAGCGAGACGCTGACGCTCTCGGTAGGTCGCGGCCAGCTCATCAAGCTTTCCGCGCCGATGGCTGATCTGTTCGTCGCCGACAACACCATCGCCGATGTGCAGGTCCGCTCACCGACCCAGCTTTATGTGTTCGGCAAGGGGCAAGGTGAAACGACCGTCTACGCAACCGCCAAGGGCGGCGGCGTGGTCTATTCGGCCAATGTCCGTGTCGGCACCAATCTCAACAGCGTCGGCACGATGCTGAAACTGGCGATGCCGGAAGCCGCGATCACCGCGACGCCGATGAACGGCCTCGTGCTGCTTACCGGCACGGTCGCCGCACCGGGCGACGTCGAGGAAGCGCAACGCCTCGTGCAGGCATTTGTCGGCGACAAGACCCAGGTCATCAGCCGTCTCAAGACCGCCACCCCGATGCAGGTCTCGCTCCACGTCAAGATCGCCGAAGTGAGCCGCGATCTCGTCAAACAGGTCGGCGTCAATCTGTTGTCGCGCGACACTACCGGCGGTTTCCTGTTCGGCATCGCACAGGGCCGCAATTTCGGTACGATCGGCAACCAGGATCTTTCCGGCCTGCCCAAGCTCGATGCCTCGTCGATCTTCGGCTTGCCGACTGGTTCGCTTTCACTTCCGTTCGATCCGACCAAGGGGCAGTTCATCGCCTCGCCTGGCACGCTCTATGATCTGAAAAATCTCGGCGTGAATGGCAAGACCGCGATTGCCGCCGCTGGACATGTCTTCGGCATGGATCTGGCTACAGCGATCGATCTGGCGGAGACGGACGGCATGGTCACGACGCTGGCCGAGCCAAACCTTACCGCCCTTTCCGGTGAAACCGCCAGCTTCCTCGCGGGTGGTGAAATTCCGGTTCCGATCTCGGAAGGTCTGGGCACCGTCTCGGTCAACTACAAGCAATACGGCGTAAGCCTGGCCTTCACGCCGACCGTGCTTGCCGATGGCCGCATCTCGATGCGCGTGCGTCCGGAAGTTTCGCAGCTCACCAGCGCGGGCTCGATCACGCTCAACAATTTCAACATTCCCGGCATTGCCACCCGGCGCGCCGAGACGACGGTTGAGCTTGGTTCCGGGCAGAGCTTCATGATCGGCGGGTTGCTCAGCAATGCCCATAACAATTCGATCGACAAGGCCCCCTTCCTTGGCGACCTGCCAATTCTGGGATCGCTGTTCCGGTCGAACAATTTTCGCCGTAACGAAACCGAATTGGTGATCGTGGTCACGCCGTATCTGGTGAAGCCTGTTTCGGCCAATCAGATCGCCCTGCCGACGGATGGCTATAAGGCCGCAACCGACGCCGAACGCTTGCTGATGAGCCAGACCTTCTCCGGAAAGACTGGTCAGGAGCGCCCCGTGCCGACCACGGCTACGCCTGTGACGCAGCCGACGATCGGCTCGGCTGACCCGCTCAAGCCGGCGCAGCAGCAGGCACGGGGGGACGACGATCACGCGACGCCACCGCGCGAGGCCGACGCGAAGAAGAAAAAGTCCTCAACCACCGCATCCGCCGATCCCGGCTTCTCGTTCAATTGAGGGCCGCGATCATGATGGAGAAGAAAGCAATGCGTGCCTCCTACAGGACCCTGGCTCTCGTCGCCACGCTCGCGCTTGGCGCCTGCGGCCCCGTCAATCGGGGACTGGAATCGGCCAACCAGCCGGTCGTCCAGCGCACGGACTATGTATTCGATGTCGCCAGCGGCGGGCTTAGCAGCTATGATGAGCGCCGCCTGATCGATTGGTTCGATGCGCTGAACCTCGGTTATGGCGATCGTGTCTCGATCGACAGCCACAGCGGCGGCGACAGCGCACGCGCGGGGATCGCCGCAGTCGTGGCGCGTTACGGTCTATTGCTTTCCGATACCGCGCCCGTCACGCAAGGCTCTGATCAGCTATCGGGCGTCCGCGTCGTCGTCAGCCGCAGCACGGCTACTGTGCCGAACTGCCCCAATTGGAGCCGCGCATCCCAACCGGAATTCGCGAGTTCGGGCATGTCGAATTTCGGCTGCGCCACCAACAGCAATCTTGCGTCAATGATCGCCGATCCCGCCGATCTCGTGCAGGGACGCGGAACCGGCGCCAACGATCCGATCGTGATTACGCGAGCGATCAAGGCGTATCGCGAAAAGGAACCCACCGGGAAGGGTGATCTCAAGGAAGAGAACGCCGGCGGCAGCGGAGGCAACTGATGAACGCTCCCTTTAATCCCCGCGGCGCCATTGCCCGCGAACCCTTCACCGCCTTCGTCTGCGATGACGCGACCGCCGATCTGCTCAAGCCGATCGCGACCGAAATGGGCTGGGATCATGGCCGCATCAACAAGGGTGGCCTGCGCAATGCCGTACAGACCTTGTCGGTAAGCGCCAGCCCGTCGATCCTGTTCGTTGACCTGTCGGAATCGGGCGACCCGCTGAACGACATCGGCGCGCTAGCGGAAGTGTGCGAGCCGGGCACGGTCGTGATCGCAGCCGGGCATGTCAACGACGTCCGCCTCTATCGCGATCTCATCAATAGCGGCATCCAGGATTACATGCTGAAGCCGCTGAGCCCAGAGCAGCTTCGCGAAGCCTTCAACCAGGCGCAACTGGCGCTGGCCGGCCCGCGAGCAACCGAAGCTGTCGTCGATCACCCGCATCTGATGACAGCGTTCATCGGGGTTCGCGGCGGCGTCGGCGCGTCGACGCTGGCGACCTCCGTCGCCTGGCAGCTGAGTGAGAAGCAGAGGCGTTCCACCGCCCTTCTTGATCTCGACGTGCATTTCGGCACCGGCGCGCTTTCGCTTGATCTCGAGCCGGGACGCGGCCTGACCGACGCCATCGAGAATCCGGGCCGCATCGATGGCCTGTTCATCGAACGCGCGATGGTGAAGGCCAATGAGAAGCTCGCGGTGCTCTCTGCCGAGGCGCCGATCAACACGCCGATGATGAGTGACGGCACGGCCTTCTTCCAGCTTCAGGAGGAAATGAAGCAGGCATTCGAATGCACCATCATCGATCTCCCGCGCACCATGCTGATCCAGCATCCGCACCTGCTTTACGACGTGCAGACCACGGTGGTCGTTACCGAGTTCACCCTTGCCGCCACGCGCGACACGATCCGCATCCTGAGCTGGCTCAAGGCCAACGCGCCGCAGGCGAATGTCCTCGTCGTCGCCAATCGTGTGCCGCTGACCGGTATCACCGAGATCACGCGCAAGGATTTCGAAACCTCGATCGAACGCGCGGTCGATGTCGTGATCCCGCTGGACACCAAGGTTGCCACCCAGGCAGCCAAGCTCGGCAAGCCATTGATCGAGGCTGCTAAATCGACCAAGCTCGGCGCCGCGATCCTGGATCTTTCGGCGCGACTGATGGCGGTCGCGGACGGCAATGAAGCGGCCGCGTCGGCGGTGGGCAAGTCATTGCTTGGCAAGCTGGCCGAGCTCAAAACCAAGATGCCGGGCAAGAAGGCAAAGGCGGGCTGATATGATGGGCTCCATGCCCATGATCGTCTTCGCGTTCCTGATCGGGGCGATGATGCTGCTCGTCTATTTCGCGTTCGCAACGCCTACGAACGCGAAGGCGCAGGAACGGCGTCTCGATGCGGTGCGAACCCGCCATGGCGGTGGCGGCGCGACCACCGTGGTGGAAGCGCAGATGCGTCGGGTGATGGCCGCGCGCGAGACCAAGCTCGATACCTGGTTCATGCAGTTCGTGCCCAAGCCCGATCTGCTCCGCAAGCGCATTGCCATGACCGGCAAGAGCTGGACGCTCACCCATTATGCAAGCGCCGCGATCGTGCTCACGCTGCTGATCGCTGGCGGCGCCTGGTTCAAGGGCGTGCCGATACTGCTCGCCTTGCTGGTCGGCCTGTTCATCGGCATCGGCGCGCCGCATATGATGATCGGCATGTTGGTCAATCGGCGCGTGGCCGCATTCACTGCGAAGTTTCCCGATGCGATCGAGCTGCTTGTGCGCGGTCTGCGTTCCGGTCTTCCCATTTCCGAAACCATCTCGGTCGTGGCCAACGAAGTGCCGGGCCCGGTCGGGTTCGAATTCCGTTCGATCAGCGACAAGATGAAGATCGGCAAGACCATGGATCAGGCGCTGCAGGAAACCGCCGACCGGCTCGGCACGGCCGAGTTCCAGTTTTTCTGCATCACGCTCGCGATCCAGCGCGAGACCGGTGGCAACCTTGCCGAGACGCTTTCGAACCTGGCGGACGTGCTGCGCAAGCGCAGCCAGATGAAGCTCAAGATCAGGGCGATGTCTTCGGAATCCAAGGCTTCGGCCTACATCATCGGCGTGCTGCCGTTTGTCGTGTTCGGCCTGATCATGATGGTCAACCCGCCCTACATGACCCAGTTCTTCGTTGACCAGCGGCTGATGGTGGCCGGCGGCGTCGGGCTGATCTGGATGGCGATCGGCGCCTTCATCATGAAACAGATGATCAACTTCGAGATCTGACGGGAACCAGAGCGCAATCATGCCCACCACCGGCCCCAAGATCCTCGGCATCGATGTCATCATGGTCGCGACCGGCCTCACCGCCGTCGCCGTCTTCGCGCTGCTCTACGCAATGTACATGCTGACGACCGTGCGCGATCCGATGGCACGCCGGGTAAAGGCGCTCAACGACCGTCGCGAGCAGCTCAAGGCCGGTATCACCGCGTCGCGCACCAAGCGCCGCGCGTCGCTCACCGCGACCAACGAAGCAACCGACCGGATGCGGAGCCTGCTCAACAAGCTCAAGGTTCTGCAGGACAGCCAGCTCCAGGACGCCCAGGTCAAACTGATGCAGGCCGGCATCCGTTCGAAGGATGCCGCCGTCGCCGTCATCTTCTTCCGGATGCTGATGCCGATCGTGATCGGATCGATCGTGATCCTGTTCATCTACGGGCTGGACTGGTTCCCCGAGTGGACAGCGCTCAAGAAATACATGGTCGTCGCAGGCTCGCTGATCGGGAGCTACAAGGCGCCCGACATTTTCCTCAAGAACAAGATCACGAAGCGTACCGCGGCGATCCGCAAGGGGCTGCCGGACGCGCTGGACCTGCTGGTGATCTGCGCGGAGGCCGGCCTCACTGTCGATGCGGCGTTCGGCCGGGTCGCCCGTGAGCTTGGCCGCGCCTATCCCGAACTGGGTGACGAATTCTCGCTCTGTGCGATCGAATTGAGCTTCCTCACCGAGCGCCGCCAGGCCTTCGAGAATCTTTCCCGCCGCATCGATCTCGATTCGGTGCGCGGTGTCGTCACGACCATGATCCAGACGGAGAAATACGGCACGCCGCTCGCCAGTGCCCTCCGCGTGCTCTCTGCCGAGTTCCGCCACGAACGTATGATGCGCGCCGAGGAAAAGGCTGCCCGTCTGCCCGCGATCATGACCGTGCCGCTGATCTGCTTCATTCTGCCGGTGCTGTTCATCGTCATCCTCGGCCCGGCGGCCTGCTCGATCTCCGATAACTTCGTCAAATAAGCAGCGCCGGGCTTGTGCCCGGCCTGCCTGACGATGCAGTAGCGGCGGATGATCAAGGCATCCGTCAAACCGCTGAGCTCGCCTGCGGCGCTGCGCAACCGCGATCCGATTCTCGACGTGCTGGGACCCGCATTGCCGGCCGGCGGGGTCGTCCTTGAAATCGCCAGCGGCACCGGCGAGCATGTCACGCATTTCGCCAGGTCATTTCCCGAGCTGACGTGGCAACCATCCGATCCCGACCCCGGCGCAAGGAGCTCCATCGCCGCCTGGACCCACGCGGAGGGGCTGGACAATGTAGAGGTGCCGCTGGATCTGGACGTACATAAGCGGGCATGGCCCGTCGCGGATGTCGCCGCAATCGTCTGCATCAACATGGTCCATATCAGTCCATGGTCGGCCACCGAGGCGCTGATGAGCGAGTCCGGCCGGCTGTTGCCGCGCGATGGGCTGCTCTATCTTTACGGCCCCTATTTGCGGCCGGGCATGATGACCGCGCCCAGCAACATTGCCTTCGATGCCGACCTGAGGCAGAGAAACGCGGCATGGGGGCTTCGCAATCTGAGGGTGGTGGAGAAGCTGGCGGCCGCATGCCGGCTGGTCTTGCAGGAGGTGACGCCGATGCCCGCCAACAATTTCTCCCTGCTGTTCAGGCGAAGGTGATATAGGTGGCCACCCTGTCCAACCATCAGGACAACAGCGATCTTGCGGCACTGATCCGGACGATTCCCGACTATCCCAAGCCGGGAATATTATTCCGTGATATCAGCACTCTGCTGCTGGATGGCGATGCTTTCCGGACGACGATCGACCGGCTTGCCGGGCGCGTCGCGGGACGCCCGATCGACCTGATCGCCGGGATTGAGGCGCGCGGTTTCATCGTGGCTGCCGCGCTCGCCTACAAACTGGGGGCCGGCACGCTTTTGCTGCGCAAGCGCGACAAGCTGCCGGGCATCTGCGTCGGCATCGATTACAGTCTCGAATATGGCATGGACCGGCTCGAAGTCCATGCGGATGCCTGCGCGAAGGGAACCCGCGTGCTGCTGGCCGATGATCTGCTCGCGACCGGCGGCACCGCGCTGGCGGCCGCCAATCTGCTCGGAAGCGTGGGCGCCGAACTCGTCGGTTCAGCCTTCATCGTCGATCTTCCCGATCTCGGTGGCTCCCGCCGGCTGCGCGCGGAGGGCCTGTCGGTCGATGCGCTGATCGAATTTCCCGGCCATTGAGCACGCGGTGATCAATCGTATCGGCATCGTATCGGGCGTAGCGTTTGAACTCGACGCGTTCCTGCCCGGCAAGCAAGGCGAGCTGGTCGAGATGGCGGGGCTCGGCGTAAGGTCGCTCGCTCACGCGGGCAAGCATGTGATGCTGGCCTGCGAAGGGATCGGCAAGGTTGCCTCGGCCACCGCCGCATCGGTGCTTGCGGTCGCGGGCAACGCCGATCTCCTGATCGTGCTGGGCACCGCCGGCAAGATCGGCACGCGCCCGGAATCAGTTTTCAAGATCACCGACGCTTTCGAGGCCGATTACGGCGCGCGCCAGGAGCAAGCCTTCGTCCATTATTCGGCCGGCGTCCTTCCGATCGGCCCGCCGAAGCTCCATTTCTATCAGGCGATGCTGACGCCGATGCTCGATCTTCCGGCGGCGCGCATCGCGACCAGCGACAGCTTCGTCGAATCCGCCTCCCACGCCGCATATCTGAACGAGAGTTTCAAAGCTGATCTCGTCGATATGGAAACCGCCGCCGTCGCGCACGTGGCCTCGCGCCGCCATATCCCCTGGTTCGCCGTCAAGGCCACCACCGATGACGCCAATTCCGATAGCGCCGTGGATTTCCACAGCAACCTGACCACCGCCGCGCGCATGGCGGCGGAAGCGGTGGAGAACGTCATAGCACGTCTTTAGGCGCGCCCGGCGACCAGCCGGCCGGAGCCAGCTCGAAACCGTCGAAGCTGAACCCGGGCACCACCACGCAAGCAACCAGCCCCCAGCCCTCATTCGCCTCCGCAGCCTGCCAGTGGCCGGCCGGGACGAGATGCTGGGGCCGCTGGCCGGCAAGGACGTTGCTTCCGAGCAGGATTGCCGATGCCTGCTCGTCTTCGGTGGCGGCGGTCTTCAGCGTAATAGGGCTGCCAGCATGAAACAGCCACAGTTCGGCTGCATCCACGCGATGCCAGTGCGATCGCTGGCCCTTCTCGAGCAGAAACAGGATCGCGGTCGCGGCGTCACGGTCGCCCGGCGAAGCGGCAGGCGCGCGCCATGTCTCGCGAAACCAGCCTCCTTCCGGGTGCGGCGCAAGGCCAAGTTCCGCGATCAGCTGCTCCGCGCCGCCTGACGATATCTCACTGCGCCTGTTCACGTCCGTCTGGATACACGCCGTGCAGCACTTCCTGAAAATGCTTTCTGATCGCGTCCGTGCATTCGCAGGCCGATCCTTTCAACGCCTCGACATTGCGAACGCGCAGGCCACCGCGCCGGATTTCCAGCACCCCTGTATTCTTCAGCGAACGCAGCACCCTGTTCACATAGCTTCGCCCGACACCCAGCATTCCCGCCAGCTGATCCTGCGTCATCGGGATTTCGTCGCTCAACGTGCGATCGATCGCAGCGAGAATCCAGCGGGCCGCGCGCTGCTCGATGGTGTGCACGGCATTGCACGCCACTGACTGGAACACCTGCGCGAGCAGGCAATCGGCGTAGCGCGTGAACAGGTGTCGAAGCGTGATCGATTGGGATTTGGCGGCCTCAAGTGCTTTCGTCTCCACGCGCAGGAAAGACCCTGGCGACAGCACGACCGCACGCGAAAATGCGGGCAACCGGCCATTGCTGACGATACCGCCGGCAGCGCCTTCGCGGCCGACCAACGCGGTCTCGACATCACGCCCATCGCTCATCATCACCATGAACGAGATCAGGCTCGGCCCGCACGGGAAGTAGGCGTGGCGCACATCGTCACCCGGCTCATAGATCACCGCGCCTGCCGCGCCATGCCAGCGCTGAAGCAGCGGCTTGATCAGCGCGAAATCGTCGCTGTGGAGCGAGCGGAGTAAATTGTTGGTCATCCAGTGTGTTTGCTTCGATTCGTCGTTTTCGTTGGGCACTTGGTCATCCTGTCGAGACTTTCGCAGGCCTCCGACTAAAACAAACCGGATCAGATAAATGTTCACTTGTGCGCAGACAGGACGCGAACGTTTCGTCATGCCCATAAGTCGGCGATCTAAAACGCTTCAAGCGATCAGGAAATGGCGAGGAAACGGTGCGTCGAGGGCATGAATAGCGGCGACACCCCTTCGGCTGCGCCTCCAGTTATATCGATTGACAGCCTCGATCGGCTCGCTCGCGTGGCAAAACGCGGATTGCCGGCATCGGCCGTGATGATCGGCGGATCCGCGATCGCTTCCGTTCTGGCGGCTGATGAAGCCGTGGATGACGATCAGCGGCGGACCCTGGAATTGCTGTGCCGGCGGATCGAGCGCAGCGGCGATGACATCACCCACGAACCGTCGGGCTGCCTGGGCATCCCGCTGCACCACCCGGACGGCCGCATTGCGGGAGCTCTCTGCGCCTTCAGTGACGGCACGCGTCCCTGGAACGACGAGGATCGGGCACTGCTCGCTGACCTCGCCGCATTGTTCGAAAACGAGGCCACGCTGGGCGCCGAGATCAGCCTACGCCGGGCCGCGGAGGAGACCAGCGAGCTGGTGACACACGAGCTCTCGCACCGGATCAAGAACATCTTCGCCGTGATCACGAGCCTCGTAACTCTCTCGGCCAGACCCTATCCCGAGGCCCGCGCCTTCGCCCGCTCGGTCGGCGAGCGGATCTCCGCATTGGGCCGCGCCAATGATTATGTCCGTCCGCATATCGGCGGTTCTTCCCGCCCGCCGGCGCCATCGTTGCTGAGCCTGATCGAAGCGCTCACGGTGCCCTATCAGGAAACTGATCGTCCCCGCATCCGGCTGGAAGGCGATGATGCGCCGGTGGGCCGGCTTTCCGTGACCACGCTCGCTCTGATACTTCATGAGCTTGCGACCAACGCGGTCAAATATGGTGCGCTTTCGCGGCCCGATGGCGAGGTGACGATCCGGTGCACCAAAGGCAGCGAGACGCTGATGCTCGTCTGGCAGGAGCATGGCGGGCCAAGCATCCCGCAACCGCCGACCAGGCAGGGCTTCGGCACGGTGCTCTCCCAGCGCGCTGCCACTGTGCAATTGGGTGCCGCCATCCACCATGACTGGCACGTGGACGGCCTCGTCCTCTGTCTGGAAATCCCGATCCAGCGGCTGGCCAACTGACCGTCACCTTCGGTTCAACGCGCGCGTGCACGCGTGCGCGCGAAGGGCTGGCGCTTTGCGTGGCCCTTCGCTAGGGCGTTGGCAACGGCCATGCCTGGCCGGCACGAACCCTGAAGCAAGCGACGGAATCACTCTTGGCCAGCATGCCCCCGACGATCGAACCCAGCGATATTTCTCCGATCTCGATCGTCGACGAGATGAAGTCGAGCTATCTCGACTACGCGATGTCGGTCATCGTCGCGCGCGCCCTGCCTGATGTCCGCGACGGCCTGAAGCCGGTTCACCGCCGCATCCTGTTCGCATCGGATGAAGGCGGCTTCGTCCCCGGCCGCCCCTATCGCAAGTCGGCCAAGATCGTCGGCGACGTGATGGGCAATTATCACCCGCATGGCGACTCCGCGATCTACATGGCGCTGGCCCGCCTCGCGCAGGATTGGTCGATGCGCGTCACGCTGGTCGATGGTCAGGGCAATTTCGGATCGATCGATCCCGACGCCCCCGCCTCGATGCGGTACACCGAGGCGCGGCTCTCCAAGGCGGCGATGACCCTCCTCGAGGATCTCGACAAGGACACCGTCAACTTCACGCCGAACTATGACGGATCGCGCAGCGAGCCGCAGGTCCTTCCCGCCCGCTTTCCCAATCTGCTGGTCAACGGCGCCGGCGGCATCGCGGTCGGGATGGCGACCAATATCCCGCCGCACAACCTTGGCGAGGTGATCGCGGGATGCCGGGCCTATATCGAAAATCCCGGTATCAGCATCGATGAGCTGATCGAGATCATCCCCGGCCCTGATTTTCCGACCGGCGCAATGATCCTCGGCCAGGGCGGCGCGCGCGCGGCCTACCATAGCGGCAAGGGCTCGATCATGATGCGCTCGCGTCACGAGATCGAGGAAGGCCGGGGCGACCGCCGCTCAATCGTGCTGACCGAGATCCCCTATCAGGTCGGCAAGTCCGGCCTTGTGGAAGGCATCGCCGAGGCCGCCAAGGACAAGCGGATCGAGGGCGTCAGCGACATCCGTGACGAATCGAACCGTCTCGGTATCCGCATCGTCATCGATCTGAAGCGCGACGCGACGCCCGAAGTGGTGCTCAACCAGCTCTGGCGCCACACCCAGGCGCAATCGAGCTTCCCGGCCAACATGCTGGCGCTGCGCGGCGGCCGTCCGGAGGTCCTGAACCTTCGCGACATCATCGAAGCGTTCGTGAAGTTCCGCGAGGAGGTAATCACCCGCCGCTCCAAGTTCGAGCTGAACAAGGCCCGCGAGCGGGCGCATATCTTGCTTGGCCTCGTCATCGCCGTCACCAATCTCGACGAGGTGGTGAGGATCATCCGCGCCGCGCCCAATCCGGCGGAAGCGCGTGCCGCCCTGCTCGCCCGCGAATGGCCGATCGCCGAGATCGCGTCGTATATCGCGCTGGTCGAGGCGGTCGAGCATGAGGTCGAGGGCGACAGCTACAAGCTCTCCGATACGCAGGTCCGCGCCATTCTCGATCTGCGCCTTCACCGCCTGACCGCGCTAGGCCGCGACGAGATCGGCGACGAGCTCGCCAAGCTGGCCGCCTCGATTGCCGAGCTTCTGGAGATCCTCTCCAACCGGAAGCGCCTCTATGAGATCATGGTCACGGAACTGGACGCGATCGACGCCGAATTCTCCACGCCGCGCCGCACCCTCATCGCGCCCGCCGCCGACGGCATTGACGACGAAGACCTGATCGAGCGCGAGGAGATGGCCGTCACGATCACGCTCGGCGGCTATATCAAGCGTACCCCGCTGGATGCCTATCGCGCGCAGAAGCGCGGCGGCAAGGGCCGCTCCGGCATGGCGACCAAGGATGAGGATGCGATCACCAAGCTGTTCGTCGCCTCGACCCACACGCCGGTGCTGTTCTTCTCCACCCACGGCAAGGTCTATCGCATGAAGGTCTGGCGCCTGCCCGAAGGCGCCCCGCAGGCGCGCGGCCGGCCGATGATCAATCTGTTGCCCTTGGCGGAGGGCGAGACGATCTCGACCGTCCTCCCCCTCCCCGAGAATGAGGAGGAATGGAAGGATCTCCACGTCGTCTTCGCCACGGCGCATGGCTCAGTCCGCCGCAACAGCATGGACGCGTTCGCCAATGTGCCGAGCAACGGCAAGTTCGCGATGCGCTTCGACGAGGACGCTACCGATCGCCTGATCGGCGTCGCCTTGCTTACGGAAACCGACGACATCCTGCTCGCCACCCGCCAAGGCAAGGCGATCCGCTTCGAGGCGACCGCAGTGCGCGAATTCCAGAGCCGCACCTCGACCGGCGTGCGCGGCATCACCCTCAAGGGCGATGACGAGGTGATCTCGCTCTCGATCCTGCGTGGCTCGGACGCCACCACCGACGAACGCGAAGCGTATCTTCGCGCCGCGCCGTGGAAGGAAAATGAAAATGAGCCGACGCTCTCGCCGGAACGCATGGCGCGGCTTGAGGAAGCGGAGGATTTCATCCTCACCGTCTGCGCGAACGGCTATGGCAAGCGCAGCTCGGCCTATGAGTATCGCCGCACTGGCCGTGGCGGCCAGGGCATCACCAATATCGACAATATCCGCCGCAACGGCCCGGTCGTTGCCAGCTTCCCGGCGCACGCGCATGAGCAGCTCATGCTCGTCACCGATCAGGCCAAGCTGATCCGCATGAACCTCGACACGCTCCGCGTCATCGGGCGCGGCAGCGCCGGCGTGCGCCTCTTCCACGTCGCCGACGATGAACATGTCGTCAGCGCCGCCCGCATCGACGAGGAAGAAAATCCGGAGGACGAAGCGGAGGAGGCGGTAGCCGATGAACTCGCCGCCGGCGGCCCGTCGCTCGCGACCCAAAGCGTGATGCTCGACGATGGATCCAGCCCGGAGACGCTCCCCGAAAGGATCGACGAAGACGATCCTGAAACGGACGAGTGAAGCTGACATGACCGCGCGATATGGATTCTCGCCTTCACCCACAGGCTGAAGTTTATCCTGAGCGTCTGCCTAGCAGGCAGTCGAAGGGCGGGAATGACCGATAGTTTTTCAACAGCCTGCTAGGCCGCCAGCAGCAAGCCCTCCGGCCCGAGCAGATAGTGCTCGGCCTCGATCCCTCCGCGAACCCGGTCAGGGTCCCGTTCGTGCCGATCACGCGTTGGCACGGCGCAACGATCGAGATTGGATTCCTGCCATTCGCGGCGCGGAACGCCGTTAGTCTCCCCACCACGCGCGCGATTTCCGCCCAGCTGCGCGTTTCGCCGAACGGGATCGCCAATAGCACCGCCCGCCATCCCGCCTGTTGCGTTCAAAGCCTCGCCAAAAATTTTTTGGAGCTCCCCGCATTAGGGCTGGAGTTTAACCTTTGGTTTACCCTGTCCCGCCATCATGACCGACATGACACAGGCATCCGAACCCACCCCGCTGACTCCGCACGAACTGGCCGAGGCATTTCGTCGTCTGGCGCTGCTCACCAATGACGCCGAGCTCGCCGAGCGCATGCTGCGCCATGCCGACGAAGCGGAGCAGGAGGCCGCGCCTGACCGCAAGAAGGCTGCACGCCACTAGGCCGCGCGCCCATCAGAACCAGGTTCGCGGCTGATCGTCGAAACCGAAATAATCGATCTGCCAGCCCGCCTGGGTCCGCACATAGTCGAACTCCCAGCGAACGACCATGTCGCGGTGCTGCACCAGATAGAATTGCCGCATTACCATCGTGCCCAGCGTATCCGTGCGCGCCTTTTCATAGGAGATCACGGGGCCGTAGGTCTGGATCGCCGCATTGATCTGGGTAAGCAGATTCTCGCGTTCGCCCGGTTTCTGACCGGGGGTCGTGGAGGCGCCGAGCAGTCCGTCCACCGCCTCGGTGGCCTTGCCCGCCTGAAGATTGAGCAGGAAGCCGCGTACCTGTGCCTCGGCCGAAATCGAAGTCGGAGCGGCCGATACCGGAGCGGCGGCGGGCGTTTCGGCCATCGCCCGCGCCCCGTTTGCAAATAGCGCCAGCGCGAAAAAAGCTGTCAGCGTTCTGATCATCGAAACACCCCCTCCTCGGTTTATCCATGGAGTGCCGCACCTGACAAGCCGGGCCGATCAGGCTGCCGACAAAAGTTCGACCGTGATCGCCAGCCGCCGCGCATCGTTGCGCGCGACATGCTCCTGCGGCAGGCGGGCGAGCGCCAGTTCCTCGGCCTGTTCGATCGCGTTGCTGTTGGTGCGCATCTCGCGGAATAGTTCGCCCAGGAAAAGTACCGGAAATGGCAGCGGCTCCTCGCAGGCCTCCGCCAGCGTCTCCAGCCAGTAGGAATCGAGGTCGCTGTCCGCATAGACCCGACAGCCCGCAACCTCCCTGGCAAGCTCATGCAATACCTGCCGCACCGGCAGGCCCTTCTGCTTCAGCATCTCGCGGCTGATGCCATGGAGAGCCTCGGCATCCTCGCTCCAGTCCCAATAGAACCATTTCGGCGCGGGCTTGATCAGCCAGCTCCGGCTGCCGCCGCCCACCCGCGCGATCGCCACCTCGATCGGATAGGACAGACCATCATTGGGAAGGCAGGATGCCTCGAAATCGATGATCGCGACTGGGCTCACCGTCACATCGTGCTGCTAACGATAGGGTAAGTAAAGCGTTCACTACGGCGAGATGCTCAGCCTGGGTTCAGGCGGATTATGCGATGGAACCTTGCATGAAACAGATTGCCTTGATCCTGTCGGCTGCCGCCACGTTCGCTACGGTCAATCCCGCCGCTGCCGCCGACGCGCCGGCGAAGCCAGTCGAAGCCTCGATCCCGTTCGTGAACATGGGGTCGATCGAGGACTGGCGCGCCGATGGGGACAGCGCGCTCTATATCCAGGACGTGCATCGCAAATGGTATCATGCGACGCTGATGGGGCCGTGCACCGACCTGCCCTTCGCCAACGCGATCGGCATCGAGACGCGCGGCGTCGATACGCTCGATCGCTTCGGCACCATCATCGTCCGCCACCGGCGCTGCGCGATCCAGTCCTTCGTCGCCAGCGGCCCGCCGCCGAAGAAATCCAAGCCG
>Ga0065707_10000524_pt1 | contig 33009 bp, 30 predicted proteins | sample SwiRhicommuniRL3_FD_59094 | JGI IMG/M metagenome (GOLD analysis project Ga0065707, IMG submission 59094) | Switchgrass rhizosphere bacterial communities from Rose Lake, Michigan, USA - RL3 v2 (version 2) | ecosystem: Host-associated > Plants > Roots > Rhizosphere > Soil | place: East Lansing...
GGGGCCGCCACTCCGCCAATAAATGGGCGACCCCCAAATGTCGAAGAGCACGAAATTTGCCCACCTTCGTTTCACTTCGGGGGTGCTTCGCAAGGGGAGGGGTATATTAAGTAGGAATGAATATCTTTATTTCTGCCCAAGTTAATATTGTCCTTCCCCTATTTTTGTTCCACATGGTTTTGCGGGGCGCAAATGGGGGAACGCCCGAAACGAAGTAACTCTAGCACCAAACACCAAGCTATTCAACTCCGCAAGGTCTCAACACCTGCTGAGAGAAAGCTTTGGTCACGGATAAGAAACGACCAGCCAGGAGTCACTTTCCGCAGACAGCATGCTGTTGGTGTTTATATTCCAGATTTCTCCTCACCCAAGGCCAAGCTGATCATTGAACTCGATGGCCCTCCCTTCGGTCGCAGCCCTTGATTCGGAACAGCATGACGAAGAAAGAATAAAATATCTGGAATGGCAGGGATACAAGCTGATCCGCTTTTGGAACAACCAAGTGATGAATGATATCGAAGGCGTAATTCGTGCTATTATCGTTACAATCGAAACTGAACCTTATTCATAAGAGGAGCGCTGAGCCATGGCTGACATTAAATATGAAATCGTGAAAAAGATCGGTGTGGTGTCCAAGTCCGCTTCGGGGTGGGCAAAGGAATTGAACCTGATCAGTTGGAATGACCGCGAGGCGAAATATGATCTGCGGGATTGGTCCGCGGATGGGGAGAAGATGGGGAAAGGGGTGACTCTGACGAAAGATGAATTGGTGGCATTGAAAGAGTTGTTGAATAGCATGGAATTGTAAGGCCCTCTCCGCCAGCAGAGGTAGGTTGGATGGGGATTTCTTGAAACGAACCGCGCAGGGCGCAAAGAACGCGAAGACTAAGAGATTTCTTTGTGCGCTTTGCGCGCTGCGCGGTTTTCGTTCTTGCCTGACATTCATGGAGANAGCCTGGGGGTCGTGATAGGGTTGTGGATAGTGTNGGCAGGGGTTCACCCTGTATCGTTTTTTCACTCCAACATTTATACTGAGTCTCAGAATCACAGCNTGTTTATTGGTTTTGTGGAGCAGTTTGCATATNGATTGGAAATCGTCCTGAAGCGCCAGACCNGCACACTGGGGATGACCGATCTGTTGTTGATCNCCCTGCTGCGGATGCGGCGNAGAACGCCATGGCCGGCGAATACAGATCCGTGCCGGATGGTTCGGGCGCTTGATCGAGCCGCCTCCGCTGCCTCTGATCCGAGACGGTAAAATGCTGCGCCGCAACATGCGGATGGAGCTCATCACGGAAGACGAGTTGAGGATGTGTCGAAAGTGTAGACGGCGTTTATTGAAAGCGATGGGCAGGTCAGCATCATCCAGCGCAAGGCACAACGGCATGACAAGCCGAGACGGAAAGAAAAATAAGGGTTTCCGATTAAAAGAGTTACGAAAACCCATGAGACCGTGATCGGGATGTACATGGCGACCGGCCAGCCCGCGCGACACTCCACGGTAGACCTACCCGCACTAGATTTTTGAAATTTGGAATGCTGGGCATTTCATGGCAATTCGTGCCGGCGCAAGTGTGTCCTGGCTCTTGCAGGCAGTGCCAGGGTGTGCATCCTCGAAGAGTGCCCCCAAATCCGACAGAAAAAGATTGCGAAACATCCAAAGTTTCAATGCCGTATTTGGGGACTGAGTAGCGAGTTGTAAGTGCTCCGCGAGGCCACCGAATGAAGATTTTAGAAAGAGGCGGATAAATGTTAAGTATAATCAAGGAAAGTACATCTAATTCATCTCATCCACAGACAGAGCAGCGAGAGGAGAGAGGAATGCAAATCGAACAAACTCGTTGGATGCCGGGCAAAGGCTGGACGCCCGCGCCGCCGGGGAGGTTGGGAACCAAGGCACAATTGGTATTGCTTTTCGGCAGTCCAGCCTGCCTTAAGCAAACCAGCTGGCAGGAAGATATCCGCAGTGCTTATCCAGCCGCGCATCGCCTGGGCTGCTCTACAGCCGGGGAGATCTATGGAACAGAAGTCACCGATGAAACACTGGTTGCCACCGCGATTGCTTTTGAACACACCCGCCTGAAGGGCGTAAGTCTCAAGCTAGACGATGTAAACGATAGTTTTCAAGCGGGGGAACAGCTTGCAAATTCCCTGCCGCGTGAGGCACTTGTCCATGTGCTGGTGATCTCTGATGGGAAGAACGTGAACGGGAGCGAGCTGGTCTCCGGTCTGACCCAACACCTATCACCTGATGTCAGGTTGACCGGCGGGTTAGCTGGCGATGGAGCCCGGTTTCAGGAAACGCTGGTTCTCTGGGATGGAACCCCCGAGCCAAACCAGGTTGCCGTCCTTGGCTTGTATGGTGATCGGATCAAGGTAGGCTTCGGCTCCATGGGAGGCTGGGATGCCTTTGGGCCTGAACGCCTGGTGACGCGCTCGGCAGGGAATATTTTGTTTGAACTGGATGGTCAGCCCGCCTTGGCGCTGTACAAAAAATATCTGGGTGAACACGCCCGGGACCTGCCTGCGAGCGGTTTGCTCTTTCCCCTCAGCCTGAGGAGCGCAGCCGGTGAAAGCGTCGTGCGAACGATTCTCGGCATAAACGAGGCGGAACACAGTCTGACGTTTGCCGGCGATCTACCACAGGGCGGGTATGTACGCCTGATGAAAGCAAACTTTGACCGGCTGATCGATGGAGCTGTTGGCGCAGCCCAGACCAGCTCTGAGGCGATGGGGAAAACTTCACCCGAACTGGCATTATTGATCAGTTGTGTGGGTCGAAAACTCGTCCTTAAGCAACGGATTGAAGAGGAAGTGGAAGGGGTCCAGGACATTCTGGGTCGAGAGACAGTCCTGGCCGGTTTCTATTCCTACGGGGAAATTTCCCCATTCAATCCCTCCGCGGCGTGCGAGCTGCACAACCAAACCATGACCATCACCATCCTGTCGGAGGTGTAATGAATCCGCTCCACAGCCTGCTCAAGCGGCAACTCCGACGATTTGCAGCCGAGACGATCCCCCTGATCGAAGAACAAACCGAGTTTCTGCGGGCGATCAACGAGGCCTACTGGCAATTCGACGAGGATCGCCGTATGCTCGAACACAGTCTGGAGTTGACCTCGCAGGAGCTACTCGAGAAGAATGCCGAGTTAAGTCGTGTCAACGCTGAGCTTGAACTGCGCGTGGCGGCGCGCACCCTTGCACTGAGCAGCAGTGAAGCGCGTTTTCGCGGGCTGTTTGAACATGCGCCCATCTCGATCTGGGAGGAAGATTTCTCGGCGGTGCGGCAATCGATCGATGATCTGCGCGCGGCTGGGATAGTGGATTTCTCGGCCTATTTCGATGAGCATCCCGAAGAGGTTGCCGCCAGCGCGACGCGAGTGAAAATCGTGGATGTGAACCGCGCCACCCTTGCAATGTACCGAGCCGAGAGCAAGGAACAACTGCTGGCGGATTTATCCAGGGTCCTGGGTCCTGAATCATTGATCCCATTCAAACAGGAATTGCTGGCACTGGCGCGCGGCGAAACATCCTTTGAGAAGGAAACCATCAATTACACGCTGCGCGGCGAGAGGCGCGTTATATCTCTACGCCTGACCGTGGCGCCCGGCTATGAGCAGACATGGGCCAAGGTGTTCGTTGGCATTAGCGATATCACGGAGCGCCGCAAGGCTGAGGCCGCCTTAGCTGTTGAACGCGATGTGCTTCAAGTTTTGATGGATAACATCCCGGATACCATCTACTTCAAGGATACGGCCTCGCGCTTTACGCGCATCAACCAGGCCCAGGCCAGGCTTCTGGGCGTGAGGACACCCCAGGAGGCCATCGGCAAAACCGATCTCGATTTTCAGGAAACCGACCTGGCGCGGAGTTTCTACGAAGAGGAGCAACGCCTGTTCCAGACCGGCGAATCGCTGATCAACCGCCTGGAATTCAACCCTACTCCCGATCGCCAACCTCGCTGGTTCTCGGCAACCAAAGTTCCCATCAAAGACCAGGCCGGGCGCGTAATTGGCATGGTAGGCATCTCGCACGATATCACCCAGCGCACGCAGGCCGAAAAGGCGTTGCAGGAGGCGGAGACCAAATATCGCACGCTGGTGGAACATATGCCGGCTGTTGTCTACGTTGATATGGCCAATGAATCCCGTAATACGATTTATATTAATTCCCAGGTCCAGAAAATGCTCGGATACTCACCCGAAGACTGGATTGCCAAACCGGATTTATGCATTGACATCATTCATCCGGAAGATAGTGAACGCATGTGGAAGGAATTGGATGCCTCGGAGGCGCGCGGACGATTTGCATGTGATTATCGTTACATCGCCAGGGATGGGAGCGTTGTCTGGGTACGGGATGAAGCGGTACTCATAAAAAATGAGGGGGAAGGAGCCTCGGTATGGCAGGGCGTGATGCTCGACATCACTGCACAGAAGGAGGCAGAAGAGGCCCTTCGTCGGAGCGAGGAGCGCTTCAGGCTGATGGCCTGGGCCACCAAGGACGCCATGTGGGATTGGAACCTGCAGACCAATCAAATCTGGTGGGGTGAAGGGCTTCAGAAGATGTTTCATTATGCCTCTGAAACCACCCCGCCAGATCCGGAGTGGCGCCTGGCGCAGATTCACCCGGACGACCGGGCCAAGGTGAATCGGGTCATCGAGCAGGCTTTGGAAGGCGGCATGGAATTCTGGTCGAAAGAATACCGCTTTCAAAGAAAAGACGGCACCTACGCCGATATCATAGATCGCGGCTACATCCTGCGAGATGAGACCGCCAAGCCCTATCGCATGATCGGCGCCATGCTCGATATCACCGAGCGCAAGTACATGGAATCGACGCTGCGCCAGGCCAATGATCAAATGCTGCAGATCCTCAATGAACTTCAACTCCGCAACACGGAGATCGTCCGGCTGAATGAAATGAGCCGTTTGCTTCAAGCCTGTCAGACTGTTGAGGAAGCTTATCAGATCATTGCGGATCTCTCGAATCAATTGTTCCCTCAGACCACCGGCGCACTTTACCTGTTGAATCCCACGCGCACCTCGGTCCGCTCAGTGTCTTCGTGGGGAGAGCTGCCCGCCGCCGAACAAACATTTGCCCCCAACGATTGCTGGGGGTTGCGCCATGGCCGAACCCATCCGCTCAGTGAGGATCAAGGCGGACTGCAATGTCTGCATCTTTCGGAACCCCTGCCTGCGGTTTCGTATTGTCTACCCGTGCAAATCCAGGGTGAAATCCTGGGCATTCTCCATATCCGATCCCAGCATAAGGAGGATTTGGAGGCAACCAAATTCCAATTGGCCTACACAGTCGTCGAACAGACTGGCATGGCATTGTCTAATTTGAACTTGCGTGCGGCCCTGCGCGAGCAATCCATTCGCGATCCAGTCACCGGATTGTACAACCGTCGCTATATGGAGGAAGCACTGAAACAACATCTGAGCCGCGTGACCCGTCGCTTACATCCACTCGGAATCATTATGATCGATATCGATCACTTCAAGAGCTTCAACGATGTCCATGGGCATGCGGCCGGCGATGAGATCCTGCGTGAACTGGGCAAATTCTTACAAAGCCATGTGCGCGGGGAGGATACTGCCTGTCGTTACGGAGGGGAAGAATTCATCTTGATTATGCCAGATGTTTTTCTGGAAACGGCCAAAAACCGCGCCGAGCAACTGCGGCGGGAAGCAAGAGACCTGCGCGTCGAGGATGGCGGTCAGTCCTATGCGGGGATCACGTTATCTATCGGCGTCGCCCTCTATCCCCTGCATGGTCGCACCATCGAAAATGTTCTGCGGGCCGCTGACGCCGCGCTCTATCGCGCCAAGCAGGACGGCCGCGACCAGGTGGTGATCGCAGAAACCACCCATTGAGTTTTTGGTCCGTTCAAACTTTGCCTCCCGAAGAAAATCAGCTCAATGGAAATAGGCCTTTTGCTCATTGAGTAGGCTGTGTCAGCTTAATAAGAACGACTTCTTCCTTTCCATTCACGTCCATCTCTTTGAGCAAGCCGATGCCGGGAGCGTAAAACTTTTGCTCCTTTCCAGTTTCGATGTTTGAGAAGTCGAGGGTTTTCACCACCTGGTCAAATGACCCAAAGGGAACTGTCAGGCTCTCGGTCACGCTCAGTACCTGTCCCATATCTTCGGCTTTCCCAACGTAATACTCCTGACGATATTCTTCGTTGAGATGCGCAGACGGCTCCGCCCACATGATGATACCGGGCAGCGCGCCGTCCACGCCCCATTCCCATGAGCCTGCGTGGCTCACCAAGATACCGCCGATATAGTTATCCACGGATTCTCCCACATACCAGACGTTCCCATACTTATCCTGTGCAAACCAGTCAAACGTATCTTCCACGATCTGGTTCCCAGAAGAGACGGTGCCTGGCGCGGGCACCGAGACTGTGTCACGTACGACCGTGGCCTGGACTCCGTTTACCGCGCGCTTTTCTTTCAACACCTCGAGCGTATCCGTCTGTGTAGGGTTATTCCCGTTTCTGATTTCGTACTCCCATTTCGTCCCTGCAGGGAGTGGGAAGTAGGGGTTGTCGATCACATCCACAAAATCGGCGGGAGTGAGATTGACTGTATACACTCCACCTGATTCTGTAAACAGTTCAACTGCTTGGGTTGGAGAAGGCGCACTGGTTGCAACGGACGTGAGTGTTTCCGTCGGCGGGATCGCAGTCGGTGCAGGCGTAGATGGTAATTCGGTCGCGGGTTGCGTTTCGATTGGATTTGGAATTGTCGTGGGACTCTTGGCCTGGCTCGTGCAGGCAACTAAAAAAAGCAGAATGAGGACCAGCACAAATCGTACGTAGATCGCTTCCTTCACCAGATTACTCCTACCAGAAAGATTTCGTTTGTTACCCGCGAGATGGATCGTTCCTCCAGCCATATTGGGAGCTCAAGCAGAGGCAATGAATGTGTTGGTACTGTTTACGAGGGAGGAGTCTTCGCTCCTTGATCTCTCACTAAGAGTGAGACACCTCAGTCCTGGGGTTTTGCATAAATGGCGCCGCCTCGAAAGTCGATGCCCACCACAGGCTCATCCCCGATCACCCAGGCATCATGTCCTTCTGGTATTTCACCGATATCACCTGGACCAAACTCTGTTTCAGAACCATCGTCCATGCGAACGCCCATGCGTCCGGAGAGGAAATAGGTGAGGTGATGAACCTGACAGCTATCGGTATGTACGATCGGTTTGACGGATTCTGACCAGCGCCAGCCTGGCTCGAACGTGGTGCGCATGGGTTGCAGTTCACCGAAATTGACGACCTCTACTTTTCCAGCGGGGATGGGTCGTTTTTCATCGGGGATATCAAAATTCTTCTTGATCATTTGCGCCATGGGTCACCTCCATTTGCAAGATTGAATTTGATATCAGTATAGAGCAAATAGGCCTTCTATTCAATCCCCCTCTTTTTCGGTTTGACTCGGGGCAGGGTTCTGCCATTCCTACCAGCCAATCTTTCCTTACACAGCTGTGTGCCATGCCCAACAAAGATGAAAACGTCTACTTCTTCGGTTCATTGTACAATTTGTTACACAGTTGAGATGCAGTTTATGGAGGAAACCTGCCCTACCCACCCTAACGGGCACGCTCCCCACATGCGACAGTTCAATTTTGAATGAACATGAATAATTCAGATGCCGCATTTGGGGAGGGATTAATTATGCCACCTAACCGATCTACGCCAAAAATTCTTCACCATGCTGGTGAACTACGCAAACAGACAACACCTGCTGAAAGGAAGTTATGGTTAGATCTTCGTCTCATGTGTGAACAGGGAGTTCGTTTTCGGCGACAGCACGCCATTGGTAAGTATGTAGCGGACTTTTGTGCGCCGCGAAAGAAACTCATTATTGAGCTTGATGGTAGCCAACACCCGGGACAGAAAGATTACGATGCTGAGAGAACAAGCGATTTAGAATCGCAGGGATACAAAGTCATTCGCTTTTGGAACAGTGAGGTGATGAACGATGTTGAAGGCGTGCTCCTGGCTATTCTTCAGAAATTGGAAGAGCAACCTTGAGAGCCCTCCCGAGTGGAGTTCAAATTCACAGGAGCAAATATTGTCTTTAGGAAATAGCATGGATACATTGCAGAGAATTTCTGCCATCGCACAACCCAAGGTTTACACGTACGATTTTTTCTTCGACAAGATTGAATATTGCTTAAGCAANGGNAAAGGCTTTTCTTTGTTCAATGCCGATGAGGTTGCCATTACAAGCTTNCTAAAAAGCTGTACTCNAAAAGGATTTGCACCTCTTACCATCCGGCTCTCTTCTNTGGAAAGTGTATTATCCACTCAACCGTCCTTTTCAAAATTTGTCATCGTCATTCAGGATCTCCCCTATGCTGATTTTTTAGAAAAGGCATCTTTGATCGCGGATAGACTTATCTTTCCGCTGTGGTTCGAGCGTATCCCTGTCTGTTTCTTCTCTTACTTGAGCCAGGGAAGCTATCAGAGCGGTCCTCTGGCTGGCGAAGACCTCCATAAAGATGTTTCCAGCGTGATCCATGCGTTGCTGGCTGAACAAGTTTTTAGGCTCCTGGAGCGTTCCAATCCCCAATTCACCTCGCCCGACTTTCTCAGCTTGAGCGAATATAAAACCGTTTTCATTCCCATCGAAGAAAAATTATTAGCAGCGCTCGAGGCGCACCAACTGACCTATCAGCCGCAAGTACGGATTGGTCGATATACGGTTGATTTTTTAGTGGAGACGCAAAACAACAAGGTCATCGTCGAGTGTGATGGCAGAGCGTTCCATGATCCATCCAAAGACGCTGAACGCGATAAAGTGCTTTCTTTGGAAGGCTACCCAATCTGCCGATTCTCCGGCTCAGAACTCTATGCCGATGTAGAGAAATGTATTCAGACTATCCGGAAAACGGCGAGCTACACAAGCTATCCTTCCCATAGCGTAGATAACGATTTAGATTCGAGCCAGCAGGCGGCAGTGACGTCTCTCAACGGTCCTATTCGGGTGCTGGCTCCGGCGGGTTCCGGCAAGACAAAGACCCTGGTCAATCGGATTCTTCATATGCTTAACCAGGGAATCCCCGCTGAAAAAATACTGGCACTGGCGTTCAATAAAAAAGCCAAGGATGAAATGCAGGAGCGGCTCAACCGCAGAGGGGTCGAGGGCGTGGAAGTGCGCACGTTCCATTCGCTGGGCTATGAAATTGTGCGTGAGGGACTGGGATGGTCTTTTCAGGGATCCACTTCCAAGAAGACATCCAAAACATTGATGAAGTCGGCGATCCTGCAACATACCCGATTTGCTACACTTGCGCCAGCACGCAGTGCAGGTGAGCAAATCGTGCCGCCCCTGCGTAATAAAGATCCGCTGGATGCATTTTTGGCTGGGTTACGAAGGGCAAAGATGGAGCTGCCAGCTCTTTCGGCAGTCACCATTGAATATGGAGATCGGATCTATCCTTTCGAGGAAATTTTCTATTCTTATATTCAAAAACAGCTACATGCAAACTTTTTAGACTTTGACGACATGATCTACCTGGCCATCCGCATCTTACTGGAAAACAGTTCGCTGCGCTCTGTTTATCAATCCCGTTTTGAATATGTGCTGGTGGATGAGTTCCAGGATTTGAATGAGGCGCAACTCCTTTTATTGCAAATTATATCCTTGCCTGAAAACAACATTTTTGCCGTCGGCGATGACGATCAGATGATCTATGGGTTTCGAGGCGCGGACGTCAAGCACATCCTCCAGTTCGATAAACGGTTTCCCATTTCCTCCAATCATGTGCTGAATACGAATTATCGATCGAGCCGGATGGTCGTCCGACATGCCGGGTGGCTGATCAACCATAATACAGATCGAATCCCTAAAAACATCCAGCCGAGGCCCAATGCTCAAGTCGGCAAGTTCGAAGTCTCAGGCCATGCTTCGCTCTATGAACAGGCCGATTATGCAGCCCAATGGCTCGTCAAACATAAACAGGAACACAATTTGGATTGGAGAGACTACGCGATCCTCTACCGATCCAATGCCTATCAATTTCCCATCGGGGTTATGTTGGATACGATGAATATCCCGCATCCGCCCCTCTCCGGTCAGCATCTCTTCCAAACTACGGTTGGAAGAGATATTTATTCCTACTTAAAAATCATCTTGTTCCCGCAGGAGGCCACCGCTGCGGATTTCGATCAAGTCCTCAAGCGACCGAATAAATACTTTACCAACCGGTTGATTGCCCAGGCGCGCAATTGGAATTCCTTCCTACGCCTGGCAGAAACTCCGGACCTGCGAACCTGGGAACAGGAAAAATTAACAGACCTGATCAGCCGGGTTGATTTGTCTTCCCGGCAGGTACGCGCCTCAAGAACTTCTGCAGCCGATTTTATGAAATTACTAAAAACAGAATTTGGCTTGAGTGATTTTTACAAAGACCAATCCCGAAAATCAGATGACCTGGACCAGGCCAGCGACGAAGTATTATTCGAGGTCATCACTGCCCTGGCAGAGAATTTCAAAACGCCGCTGGAGTTTTACCAATCCATGTGCAAATCCATGGATGACCAGGACGGCGATGACGAGAACAACGGAGAGGATAAAGTTTCGAAAAAGAGGGATCACCAGGAGAATGAGGTCTATCTCAGCACCATCCACAAGGCGAAGGGCAAGGAATTTCAAAATGTTATCTACTTTAACCTGAGTCAAGGAGAACATAATTCTCAGAAAGCCCAATTCACCGAAGAAGAGAGACGAGTGACCTACGTGGGCGCCACCCGCGCCAAGGATGATCTACTGATCACTTTCTCCTCCACAAAACCATCCGATTTCCTCATGGAAATATCCCTCAATCCGAACTTCAAGGCTTTGAAGAATGAGGAGCTTAAACAAAAGCAGGCTGCCTGCACACGTCAGCTCGAAAAGGAACAAACTCTCTTAAAGCAGATGGAAGCCAGAAAAAGTATTTTTGCTGTACAGTTCAATGAACTCACGAAACAGCCAATTCACAAGGGACCGAACTGGTTATCCATGTTGCTCTGGAAAATCCAAAGCATACGCCTCAACAAGATTCAGGAGAAGATCGAACGGATGGAGGTGCAAATAAAGAAGCACTTGGAAATGACGATCAACCCTCTGATATATAAGATTGGTGAAATAGAAGAAGAAGGAAACATAAGAACGGAATTGGGAATGAAGCAATAGTCCCTGGTGTTTAAGGTTTTGATAAATCACTTCCATTCAACACGCTTCGACTTCACTCGCCTGTCGGCTCGCTCCACGCAGCGCGAAGGACTCATAAAATGTTATGGAAGCAGAAGTTATCCGGGTAGAATTGTGGGAGTATGGAAAAGGAGTGTAGCTTGAAGAGATATCTGATCGAACCTGGAAAGAAGATCAAGTTATCAGAGTGGGATCCGAACGATACGAGCGAGTTCAAGGGAAATAAGGAACAGGCGCGGATTGAAGTCGAGAGGCTAAACCACAGATTGGAAGAATTACAGGAAGTGTTATACGCCGAGCACAAGCATAAGATCCTGATCGTGTTGCAGGCGATGGATACTGGCGGCAAGGATGGGGCCATCCGCCACGTGTTCGAAGGTGTCAACCCGAATGGGACTCGAGTGGCGAATTTCAAAGAGCCATCCGAGGAAGAACAGGACCATGATTATCTATGGCGGATCCACAAGCAGGTTCCTGCCAAAGGCGAAATTGTGATCTTCAACCGCAGTCATTATGAAGAGGTGCTGATCGTGCGCGTGCATCAGCTGGTGCCTGCCGATACCTGGAAGCAGCGCTTCGACCAGATCAATGCCTTCGAACAAATGCTCGCTGAAAATGGGACTACGATCCTGAAGTTCTATCTGCACATCGACAAGGATGAGCAAAAGCGACGTTTGCAAGCCCGCCTCGACGATCCGAACAAGCATTGGAAGTTCCGTCGGGGCGATCTGGAGGAGCGCAAGCTGTGGCCGGACTATATGCAGGCGTATGAGGACCTGCTGAACAAGACCAGCACCGACGCGGCGCCGTGGATCATCGTCCCTGCCGACCATAAGTGGTATCGTGATCTGGTCATTTCCTCGATCCTGGTCGATAGGCTCGAGGGATTGAAGATGAAGTTCCCGGAGCCGGTAGAGGATTTGAATGGGGTTGTGATTGAGTGACCTCGGCCCCACCCGACCTTCGGTCACCTACCGCTCGCTATGCCACCTGGGCTCGATTTGCTCCCTGACACCGTACGCCAGGGTAAGCCGCACGGTGCCAGGGAGTGTCAGGTACGCTGCGCAAAGGAGGGCTGGTGAAGGTCAACGCGCTGCCTCTCTGCCTATCCCGATGGTTTTGCGGGTGTCCTTAAGGGTTGATACAATTCGTAGTAGAGGCAAACGCTGGCTAGAGTCGCCGAAGTCATCATGCGGGAACTTGATCAGTCCCTATGGCAAAATTCGCAGGTGAAACTAAAAGTAGGGCTGACAAAGTTTCACAGCTTGTGCAATGGCCAAAACCTTGACGGGCGGGCATGGGTAACAGATACTTGGATAAAGCCTTCGAGTTTACTAAAGCCGGATCACACAGGAGTATGAACGCTATATGTCTATCCTGAACCAGGTGCAGCGCCGTTTTCTGCCGGTCACCAGGACCCTGCTGTCCATTGGCGTGCCGTGGCTCGTTTTTGTCGGCATGCTATATCTCGTAAGCCTGTATAACTACCTGCTCTTCCATAGCTTGGCCGAGTTGTTTAGCATTTCCGTCGGGGCCGCGGTCTTCATGCTAGCCTGGAATACGCGACGGTTCATGAGCAATGAGTTCCTTTTCTTCATTGGCGTCTCCTATTTCTTTGCGGGGTTTCTGGATCTGTTCCACACACTGGCATACAAAGGCATGGGGATATTTCCCGCCGACGATGCCAATCTGCCGACACAACTCTGGATTGCGGCCCGCTATTTACAAAGTCTCTCCTTCCTCCTGGCTGTGTTGTTGATCAGGCAGAAGATCAATCAACGCTTACTTGTGGGAGTCTTCTCAACAGTCACTATCCTATTGCTGGCCGCGATCGCCACGGGTGTCTTCCCGGATTGTTATGTCAATGGATTAACACCCTTCAAGAAGATCAGCGAATACATCATCTCCCTGATCCTGGCCGGGACTATCCTGCGGCTAAGATTGGAGCGTGAGGCATTCAGTCCAAGAATTTATGCCCTGATCACACTCTCGATCGCTTTCACGATTCTGGCCGAACTGGCATTTACGTTTTACGTTGATGTCTATGGGCTGTCCAATTTCCTTGGGCATATCTTCAAGATCTTTGCTATTTACTGCATCTATAAATCTGTGATCGAGACCGGCTTGAACCAGCCCATTGACCTGTTGTTTCACGATATGAAGAAGCGCGAGGTGGAGCTGGAGAACAGCCAGAATCAGCTTCACGAGATCGCCACCCATGATCTGCTCACGGGGCTGCCCAACCGGTTGCTTTTCGAGGCCCGCCTGTTGCATGCGCTCGAAAAGGCCCAGAGGAACAATTACGCAGGCCAAAAGAGCATGGTCCAGGTGATCATCATGGACGTGGATGATTTCAAGAATATCAACGATTTGCTTGGGCATCTTGGTGGAGATGATGTATTGAGAGAGATCGGACGGCGCCTCTCAACCGAGGTACGCGAGAGCGATACCGTTGCTCGCTGGGGCGGCGATGAGTTCACCTGTGTCCTGGAGGATATATCAAACGTCGACGATGCCGAGCACGCAGCGCAAAAGATATTGACTTCCATGGCTGGCCCTATGCGAGTACAGGGACAAGAATTGGGGATCACGGTCAGTTTAGGGTTCAGCCTGTTTCCGATCCACAGCCAGCAAAAGGAAGTCCTGCTGCGCCGCGCGGATACGGCGCTGTATTGTGCGAAAGAGACAAAAAACAGCTTCCGAATTTACGACGACAGCATGAATGTGTTCAACCCGTCGAGTTTTAGCAGACCAAAAGTGGAATAATCATCTCTGGTCTAAGGGAATCAAAGGTAAATCATGGATGGACAAATCATCGCTCGCTACAATGACTCCATTTCGCGGGAGGCCATGCGGCGCTACGGCATCCCAAAGGATCAGATCCAGCCGCTCGATGCGTTCGAGAGTTTCATTTACGAATTCGAGCGCGATGGGGCAGACTATATCCTGCGGATTGGGCACAGCTTCCGTAAGAGCGAAGCCTTGATCCAGGGCGAAGTGGATTGGATCAATTATCTGGCGCGGGGCGGCGTCTCGGTGGCACGGGCGATCCCGTCTGAAACGGGAAAGCTGGTCGAGACGATCGAGGATGGACAGGGCGGGCAATTTCTGGTCACTGCGTTTGTGAAGGCGGCGGGTCAAAAGCCGTGGCTGGCAGGTTGGACGCCCACCCGGTTCGAGAACTACGGACGGCTACTGGGGAATATGCATGCCCTGGCAGTCGATTATCAAGCGATCCCTGCCTGGAGGCGACCGGAGTGGGATGACGGCACGATGCAATTCATCGAGCTTTATCTGCCCGCTTCCGAGGTCCTGGCGCATCAGAAATATCGATCCGTGCTGAAGTATATTTACTCTTTGCCTAAAGACCGCGCCTCGTATGGTTTGATCCATCAGGATGCGCACCAAAACAATTTCTTCATGGATGAGGACGGGACGCTCACCTTGTTTGATTTCGACGATTGTGTCTACAGTTGGTTTATCAACGATATCGCCATCGTGCTGTTCTATATCTCCATGGACGCGGAGGAGCTGGGGTTTCCCAGTGCTGCGGCGTTTACGCAGGAGTTCATGACCCATTTCCTGCGCGGCTATAGACAGGCTTATCCATTGGACAAGAAGTGGTTGAAAGAGATCCCTACCTTTTTGAAGCTGCGCGAACTCGAACTGTATGCCGTTGTGTTCCGCGATTTCGATATCCAGAATATCGAACACTGGTTGCTGGAGAGCTTCCAGCGCATTCCGGGTTTTGATGTCAACCACAGCAGTCACATATGGATCGCGAACTTTATGCGCGATCGTAAACAGGACATCGAGCAGGATGTCCCTTTTATTGACTTTGATTTTGAGAGGCTTGGGTGATCGTTAATAGACGACCCTAAGAAAAGCACTTGGTGCGTTAAGCCCGCTGAAGCGAGCTTGGGCCGCGAGTCCGCTGGGTTCACCCACGGGCGGACTCGAGACCTCGACATCATCTAGATCGGTTGGGTAGATTAGTTGTGATTTCGTCACCCTTCTGGTTTTCAAACAGTCTAGGTTAGGGTCTATGCCTAGAATGGAACTGTAATAAGGTTCTCTTCCAAAGTAGATGATAATGGAGAATATGGAAGAAGTTTATACATTGAGTCTCAAGAGAATCTATGGAAGGTAAATACGCTCCCCTTGAACAATATTTGCGCGGTCTTCCGATGGCGGAGGAAGAAGTCACTCTTACGTTCGAGCGCGTGGAGGAGATCTTGAAAGATACCCTGCCGCCCTCGGCCCATGAAGACCGTCCGTGGTGGGGAAATCAAAAGCAGGGCATACAGATCGAGCCCAATGCCTGGATGGATGCCGGCTGGCTGGTGGAAATTGTCGATCTTACGGAAAAGTGGGTACGGTTTGTGAGGCAGTGAGTCAAAAGGGGAAAAGGGGATGGGCAATAGGTTGTATTTATTATTTAAGCTGAAGGGTTTGCCCCCTGCGTTTCACTGCGGGGATGCTCCGCGAGGGGAGCAAGTGGCAGCATGAAATAGAACGTGCTGCCTGTGAAATTCACTTCGTCATGTCCGGCACTTTCCACCCAGACCTTCCCGCCATGAGCACGGGCGACGCCGCGAACCAGCGCCAGCCCCAAGCCAGGTCCACCACCTTTAAAGGTGGTTTTGCCTGAGGAATGCAGCGCCACAGTTCCCACTTGATAGAACTTTTCGAAAATCAATTCATGGTGTTCCGCATCCAGCCCGATGCCTCGATCACGAACAGCAATCTCGAGGCTGGGTGAATTGTCATCAAACACGCTCGGACGAGTAGTGATCAGAATTTTCCCGCCATCGGGCGTGTATTTGATGGCATTGATGGTCAACTGATAGAGCGCCTTTTGAATGAGTTCCGGATCGCCTTTAATCTCGGGTGTGTCGACCGCATGCCGGACGGTGAGACGGATGCGGCGTTGCTTGGTTGTCTCTTCGCAATCGCGGACCAGGTCCGCGAGGATGCGCTTCAACGGCACAGGCACAGAGGCAACCTTCAATGTTTCACTGCCGATCCGCGTCAGGTCCAGCATCATATTGATAACCTTATGCATACGGTTCGTGCCTTTGAGGATACCATCGGTCACTTCACCGAGCGCGGCATTCGAGGTCGTCTCAGGGAAGGAACGCAGCACATTGACGTAACCATTCAGGACGGTGAGCGGCGTGCGGAGTTCGTGGGCGGCGATCAGGATAAACTCCAGCTTATTGCGGTCCAGCTGGCGCAAGACCTGGTTGGTCTTCTGCAGGTCTTTGATCATCCGCTGATCGTTGGCCCGGATGCGATCCAAGGTGATGCGGACGAGATCGATCGCCATACGTGGACTTCGGCTGAGGATCGTCTCGAAATCATTTTTCTTCATTTCCAGCACCGTACATCCGGTGGTGGTGCGTACCGTTGCGGCGCGGGGTGCGCTTTGGATAAGCGCCATCTCCCCCACTACATCGCCTCTGCCTCCCACGCGCAGGATCCGTTCTTCCTCTCCATCGATGATCTTTTGGGAAATGACGATCTCCCCGTCCGCCATGATATAGAGCACATCCTCATAGGCCCCTTCATGGCAAAGAATGTGATTCGGTGGATAAGCGCGAAACTCAGTCAGCTCCGCCACTTCCTCCAGCTCGTGATCCTCCAGCCCTTTAAATGCGAGGCGCAGGAGATAGATCTTATCGTAGGTGAGCGTCTCATTCATCATGGACGAGTATAAACAGGACTACGCCAGATAAGTACAACAATTCAATTACAGTCCGCTGCTGCGTGAACCACAGTTTCCAGGTACAAGTCTTAATAGTTCCCTAAAGTAACATAACAACCCTGCGAAGGTTTTTCTTCAACCTTCGCAGGGTTTCATCTCATTGGGTTCAGGGAGGTTTACGAAACTACCGCTTTCTTCAGCATCCGCTCGCGGCTCCACATCCACAGTGCGCCGAGGCCTAGCAGCACGATGGCAAGATTCACCAGCCAGGCGAGGAAACCGGGGATAAGAGGGAACGATAGCAGGGCAGTCACGACAACGGTGAGCAAGACACCCACGATCATCGGCCAGTACCTGTGCTCCGCCAGCGGCGAGTTGGCGCGCTGGAAGATCCACTTGCCAAGCGCCAGACCGAAGACTACCTTTGCCACAAACGTTGTGACAAGCACGAAGCTAACGATTAGCCCAAACAGCGTGAGAATGCCGAGCCAGACCACAGCGCCGGTCAACTGTCCCAGCGTGAGCACGCCGAACAATATTCCACCTATAATCGTGACCGTGATGATCACCAACAGGGCAAAGAAGAACGCGGCCCAGGCAACCGCACCCCATCCAAGGCTGGGCAGGGGTTTCGCCTGCAATTGGTCGCTCAGACCACGCACAAAGAAGGGGAACAGCCAGAGCAGCAGCAAGCCGATCAGAATGAGCGTAATGCTGGTCCGCACGAAATTGAGTCCCCACTTTGTGATCTTCTGCTCAACGGTCTCTTCACGGGGCACGGTTGTATTTTTCGTGGACTCTGTCCGTGTGACTTTACCACTCACGACACCGGCTGGGATGGTTACGTCTTTCGACTGGGTATATTTCAAATTCCCTGCAACAGTTGCAGATGAATCAACCGTCAAGCCAGGCCTGACGTTCGGAGCCGCGATGGTGGAATGCGGCATGAACAGCGTGGGTGGAGGGCCAGCATTTCCCTGGTCTGCGTCACCCACCTCAGCGTTCACATCCCCGCCCACGTTTCCACGCAAATCGAACCCGCCGGTTGCCACCTGAACATTGCGCTCTACATCCCCAGCGAGCAAAATCTGGCCGCCTGCAAAGACCAGGTCCTGACCCACGGTGCTGCCCTGCCGGCCCTCAAAACTATAACCCGCCCCCACAATATCGCCGCCGATGCTGGCCTGATCGCCCACGAACAGGATCGAGCCCGCCATGCGGATGGAACCTGTCACTTCACCGTTCACCGCGACGGTCTGGGCAGCGGTCATCAGGTCACCATCCACTTTGCCGTTGATCGTCACGGTCTGCCCGAAGACGATCAGATCGCCATTGACCGTTCCATCCAATACAAATTCCTGTGCCCCCACATACAGGTCATCATTGACAACTTCACCTGCCTCGATGACGACCTTATCCCCCCCACGTCCATCAAAGGCATAGGCAGGTGTGCTGAACGTAACTGCCAGCAAAGTGGCCAGCACAAATACCGATAGAAACTTACGAGTGTTTTTCATGCAATTCTCCTCTTGAAAAGAAAAAACGTCCTCTTAATCATACGTTTCCAGCTTGATTCAAGTTGTTCGCAAGGCAGGACTGAATATTGTCACGCATGCAGGCGATAAATATCAACTGCTTTCCGTTGCCCAAAGGAGTATAGTGGAGACTGCAGGCAAAAACTGAAGGAGGAGAAATGTCGTGAACAATAAAATTCTTGTCACCTATGCCAGCCGGGCAGGTTCAACCATGGAAGTGGCAGAAGCAATCGGTAAGATTCTCAGCGAAGATCGTGCACAAGTGGATGTCATGCCCATGCAGGATGTAAAAGACCTGTCACCCTATCGAGCCGTGATCATAGGCAGTGCCATCCGCAAGGCGAAGTGGCTGCCGGAAGCGGTGCAATTCATCCGGACCCATCAGGAAACATTAAGGCACAAACCTTTGGCCATGTTCACGGTGTGCATCACAATCGCCATGTCGAACAGTGAACAATATCGCTCGGCAGTACGAGGATGGACTGCACCCGTCCGTACCTTGGTGAGGCCCCTGAGCGAAGGCCTCTTTGCCGGACTGTTGGATTTCAACAAGCTTCCATTCAATTGGGATACGCTGAAACTGCGTGCGACGGTGGCGGCTGGCATCTTCCCGCGCGGCGATCACCGCGACTGGAATGCGATCCGTGCCTGGGCTGAGAGTTTGAAACCAATGTTGGGAGTTTGAGAGGGCCTGCCTCATTCCTCACCAGATCCTCAATGATCTGGCGAGGAATGAGGCAGCTCGGATCTTCCCCCTTTCTTCCCCTGTCAGGAAGTTTTCCTTTCTCCACCCTTTTGCAGTTCCCCCTGCCCCAAATTCTTGGAATTTGGGGGTTGCTTATTCTGTTGCGCGAACGGGCAGGGCTTATTTCTTCACCAGGATGAAAATACCAGTCTTGTCTGTCTCAACCCATTTGTAAAGAGAATAATGTTCAAAAATAATGTAAGAATAGAATAGTACTTTATCGCTGCCACATAACCAATCTTTTCAATGATCAAAAGCGGAGACATGACGACATTTCGGAATTGAAAGTTACGTCATAGAGTCTTAACTATGAAATTGATATGATCTACAGAATAGGCAACCTTCCTTGCTGCGAGCCAGAATTGAAACCATTTTGAAAGAGATTTTCTTCTTATTGAATGTAGAATAACAAAGTAACATTCCATTAACTCCCTATATGAGTCATTCCATCAACCAGATCTTGCATGGGTCCCTCAGGAGACGATAGGAGTATTCGACAAATGTTAGGAAACGATTACAATTGAGGCATGAATATGAATCAGGGTTATCTGCTCATTGTGGAAGATGTTCCAGACATCCTCAGACTATTGGAAGAAACGCTCAAATTCAAAGGCTATAACGCGGTCACGGCCCGAAATGGTCAGGAAGCCCTCGACTTGATCCAGCGTGAACGTCCCGCACTGGTCATCACCGATATTATGATGCCCAAACTGGACGGGTTCGGTCTTGTTCATAGATTGCGCCTCAATCCCGAAACACGCGACCTGCCGGTCATCTTTCTTACGGCCACCTACGTCGCGCTTGAAGACAAAGCCTTCGCGCTCAACATTGGTGTCACTCGTTTCATCGAAAAGCCGGTCAATTTCGAGAAATTCCTCGAAACGATCAATCAGCTCTTAACACAGGGCGCGCCTCCGGTTCCCACACCCATGAGCGAAGCAGATTTTTATGAGGGCTATCGTCAGCGACTTGAAAAAAAGCTGAACCAGAAAATTACCCAGATTACTCGGGATGAGCGTTTGCTAACCTCCCTTTCAGAGGAAGAGAAACCATCGTTCAAGGCCTCGCTTCAACTGGCTCTGAACGAAAGGGATGAACTTCAACGCCTGCTGGAAGAGATCCAGATGCGGATTGACAAAACACCCAAATCAGAATAATTGCCATCTCCACGGGGGAATAACCTGACCAAAGTTCCACAATTCGATCAGACTTAGTGTAGGCCGGCTGAGGCATAAGAAGCTGAATCTCGGCTGACACGTTTTCGCCCAAACCGGCTTCTAAATTCGTGTCTTTTCCCCTGTAACCTTTTATTAGAATCTCAGTCATGAAAGACAAGTAAGCGATAAATTTTATCTGAATAGGGCTTTTAGAAAAGCTTGTGAGGGTCCTTTGGATCTCACGCAAGACACTTAAGAGGATTACATTATCGCCAGCGTGGCAGCCCTAAAAATCAATCATGAAGGAAAGCGTCCATCGTGAAAAAGGAAAATCGAGTTCCTCTGCAGATCTTGTTGCAAGCGGTTTTATGTATTGGTCTGGTCTTCGTTGTCTATGCAGTCACGTTCAGGGATATCACTGCCTCAAGCTTGGGCGGCTCACAAAGCCAAGCCGATAGTATAAAGACTGCGATTGTGGGAACCGCGAACGCGCTGCTGGGACCTTTCCCAACGCTGACCATGCCAACCAAGACAGACACGTCCACCCCCACCGCAACTCCCCGTATTTCGGCAACGCCTACGATGACGGCCTCTGCAACGATTACCCCGTCAAAAACAAGGGTGCCTTTCTTGACCCAAACTGCCTTAGGCCATTCATCCTTGCCCACGTCAATCTATGCCCCGACTCTGATTCCAACTCGGACCTCTACACCCGTGCCAACTCACATCTTTATCCCTCTCCCCAGCAATACACCCATCGTTTTTTCAAGTTCCACGCCGATATTTAATCCAAGTGCAACCTCTATTCCACCCACGCCTATTCCTGCAAGGACAAACACGCCTCTACCCACGCATATCCCCACAAAGACGAAAACGCCTCCACCCATACCTACAACTAGACCTTCACGCACACCGACACTTCCTCCACCGTCTACAGCTACCAATCCGCCACCCGCCACGGCTACCAATCCGCCGCCCGCCACAGCTACCAATCCGCCCCCTGCTACGAATCCGCCACCCGCCACGGCTACCAATCCGCCGCCACCCGATACACCGACTGATCCACCGCCACCAACAGATCCTCCACCACCAACAGATCCTCCACCACCGACTAACCCTGCGCCAACGGATCCACCGCCACCAACAGATCCGCCGCCAGATACACCTACAGGGCCATAAGGATATATTGGTGGTACAACGAATGAGTTGATACAAATCAGATACGAAAAATAAACAGCTTTCCCGCATTGATGAGCCGCTGGTCCGGAAGCCAACGGCTCATCAAATTTCAACGCCAACTAAACAATATCCCCCTTAAGAACCATATTCTCATTACAGAAAAAAATATGAGATAATTCTTTTTCCCACCTCGCCCCGGTCATCAACATCCAATGCAACATATCACAAGAGCCAACTCCGCTGTCTGTGTGTGCCAGGTGAATGAGAGGAGAACGGCCAACGTGAATTTAAATTGGAAACAAAATCGAATCCCTCTGCAGGTTTTATTGATCAGCATTCTGTGTATCGGGCTGCTCTTCCTGGTTTATCTCTTTGGGTTCAGGCGCTCACCTCTGGATGCAGATGCACAGCAAAAGGCAAATCGCACAAAGACAGCTATCGCGCTTACAGCGGGATCACTTCTGGGTCCTTTTCCCACCTCCACGGCTCCCACGGCCACCGCCTCCGATACACCTACCATCACATCTACAATCCCGACGGCCACAGCGACAGCGACTCGCACACCCACCAAAACCCCAACTTTGGTCCCGACATTTACTCCACGAACGGTCGTAGCGCGTTCAACGTTTACGTCAACACCCATACCCACGAGTACACCGCGGCCGAACTCCACCAGGACACCTGTTCCTCCAACAAGTCCTCCAACAAGTCCTCCAACAAGTACACCCGTGATTGTTCCAACGGATATCATCCCACCAGATACTCAAGTTCCAACTCCCATCCTACCCACTGAGCCGCCTATTATAGAAACCATCATCCCTCCTATCATTCCATGAATCTTCAAAGACTTGATAGAAGCATACTCTCTACTATCTTACGACTCAATACAACAATCGAGCTATTTGCCTCCCAACATGGCACTTTCGCAGAAATCCATGCTTGGGACAGAAACAATATAGGAGCCACAAACGTTTTTATATATAATAGTATAAGTATCTTTGTGAGTGATGCAAGCAAATTACAAGAATTGAGAATGGAAAAGTGAATCTTAATTGGAAAGAAAAGGGAATTTATTTGCAAGTGCTCCTGGGGTGCCTTTTATGCATTTTCTTAAGCGGGGTATTTTATGTTATCACGTTCAGGCGCCCAACCGTCCTTGGGCTGGAGGTGTTTTCACGAGCCAACGGCACAAGGACGGCCATCGCCCTGACATCTCAAGCCCTCTACGGACCGTTCCCTACCGCCACAGGCCCTACACCGACGAGCACGAAAACTCCCACGGTCACACCCACAGTCACCTTGACATTTACCAGGACGCCCTCGTCTACTCCTATTCGTTTTTTCATTGACACAGCTACCCCACGTACAGCACTCCCACAGTCTGGCGCAACCTCGATTCCGGCTTCCACTTTTGCACCTGCAACTGTTGTGGTGAATACGCCGGTTCCTCCCACAAATCCGCCAGTGCAACCAACCTCGCCCCCTATCCAGCCCACTCAGCCTCCCGCTCAACCTACGCCTTGCCAAAATCCACAGGGGCATCCTATTCCCTGCCATTAAGATCGTTGACTCATTATAGGGGAATATTCACGCGTTCCTTAGCTTACAGACCTTGATAGCGTGCAATTGTCAAACTCCTCGTCCGAAATCACGATTTTGCGCATAATTTGAGGGGAAATATAACGCAATTTCTGTATCCCCATTCAAGCATCATCGTTAATCAAAGTAGGATGCTTACATTACTGCTACCATTCCCCTCCTTGTAAAGGAGGAATATGAAAGGAAAACAGTCAATTGGACAATCGATTCTATTTGCAGGCGCTGGGCATCACGGGCCTGTTCATCGGTTTGATGATCCTAGTCTGGATCGCTTCCGGAGGTCCGGCCAGCGAAGCGGCGGTGGTAAATGCCAACAATACCAGGACAGCTATCGCAATGACTGGGTCATATCTCTTGCAACCTCGCACGAAAACCCCAGCTCCTACTGTTATTATTCCAACATCCTTTCCGCCAATGAGTGTAGCCAGCTCGACGCCCACCATCCTCTCTGCGCCATCTTCAACCAATACTTCATTACCACCACAATTCGACACACCAATTTCCCCCGTCGCGCCCTCATTAAGCCCATTACCAACCCAGACAGCCATTGCCCAAGTCCCGGTTTTTACAATAACCGTTACTCCTGGCCACCAAAATACAAAAGCACCGCCTTTATCCCCCTCCTCCGGAACTCAAGCTAGCGTTGAAGATCCAGCGGGATTTGCACGCTGGTATTTCACAAGGGTGTGGAATGAACGGGACTATCAAAACCTTTGGGATAACTACTTAACCGCAAGTTACAAAGCCAATGTAGGCTCCGGCCTCTTTGAAGACTATGTAGGCTGGTGGGATTCCGTGGAACGGGTTGAGATTAATTCTGTGGATGTGCTTGAAAACAACGGCATGGATGCCTTGGTTCGTGTCAATCTAACCTTCCATATGAAGGATGGACGAGTGGTCGAGAATCAAGTTTATAGTTACGATTTTCTGTACGATCCCAGCCGAGCAACCTGGATGTTTGACGCGAGCTAGAGGGTTCGCAGCTCAGAAATGCGAAAATAGACCAGTCCGAAGGAAATCAGCATGATGACCGCCAGCAGGATCAGCTTTGTGTCACCTACTTTCCCGCTTTCGAAATCCAAAGGGATATCCAATTCCCTGCCATTAAAATCATTGACTCATTAAGAGGGAAGATATACGCGCTCCAACGTTCAGAGATGTCGGTACCTTGCAATTGCCTAACAATGCACTGATATCCTTGACTTCTCTGCAAAAACCTTATATACTCCTATTAATCTGATTAATCCTAATTATCATGCTTAGAGAACGTTTTTCCCCTGAACTTTCTGAGTTCCTTCGTTATCTTGCCACCCATGAAGAAGTGGATAATGGTCTGCCCTCTCTTAAGAACTTAAGTTTGGAGTTGGGCGTCAGTCTCCCGTCTTTGCGGGAACAACTTGAAGTGGCGCGCGCGCTCGGTTTGGTAGAGATCAAGCCGCGGCTGGGCATGAGACGCCGTGATTATTCGTTCACGCCGGCAGTGCGTCAGAGTCTGGGGTATGCACTGACGCTCAATAACGAACACTTCCGCAAGTATGCGGAACTGCGCAACCATGTCGAATCTGCATTCTGGCACCAAGCGGTTTGCAAGCTAAAGGAATCAGATAAACAGGAACTTCAAAGCCTGGTCGCACGGGCCTGGGAAAAACTGCGCGGCACACCCATCCAGGTTCCCCACGAAGAACACCGTAATTTACATTTGAAAATTTACAGCCGTCTCGAGAACCCATTCGTCACAGGCATCCTGGAAGCGTATTGGGAAGCCTATGAATCAGTGGGTTTAAATGTTTTTGCAGGCGGCTATGAATATTTGGAAGAAGTTTGGCAATACCACCAGGAAATGGTGGAAGCGATTTGTAATGGTAATTTTGAGGCCGGTTATCAGGCGCTCGTCAGACATACCGACCTCTTGTATCACAGGCCGTAAATTCTGGAGTCACGGAGTGGCGCTGTGGCGCCGCTGATTGACTCCACAATACATTGAGGAGCATCATGGATAAAGTAGTAAACGATTTTTCAATTATTGTAGGCACAAAAAATGGTTCAGGGAGTTCCACTGCGAACAACACGATCCTGAGGGCGATCTTCAAGATGGGGATTCCCGTCTCGGGCAAGAACCTCTTCCCTTCCAACATTCAGGGCCTGCCAACCTGGTACACGATCCGTGCCAACAAGGATGGTTTCATTGCCCGACGCGAAGAGAATGAGATCGTGATCGCGATGAACCCTGACTCGTTCGCGCGAGACCTGGCCTCTGTCGCACCAGGTGGAGCCTTTTTCTACTCGGACGATATCAAGCAGCCCATCACGCGTGCAGATATTGCTGTGTATCCCATGCCGGTCAAACAAATCGTCCGCGGCGACCCCAGCATTCCCAGCGACTTCCGCGATCTGGTTGGAAACATGGTCTATGTCGGTATTCTGGCACAGACCTTGGGGCTGGATCTAGATACGATCTATGCCGCGCTGAACTTCCACTTCAAAGGCAAACAGAAGCCGATTGACATGAACTTCAACACCGTCAAGGCAAGTGCGGAATGGGCCAAGGCAAATCTCGAAAAGAAAGATCCCTTCTATCTTGAGCCAATGGATAAGACGAATGGTTTGATCATGGCAGATGGCAATACGGCTGCCGCGGTTGGTTCCATTTTCGGTGGTGTGCAGTTTGCAGCCTGGTATCCGATCACACCGGCCTCCTCCCTGGCTGAGTCATTGAATGATTACTTCCCTCTCCTCCGCAAGCGCGAAGATGGCAAACACACTTACGCGGTGCTCCAGGCAGAAGATGAACTCGCCGCGATTGGGATGGCGATCGGTGCGGGCTGGAGCGGCCTCCGCTCGATGACCTCGACCTCAGGTCCCGGCTTGAGCCTGATGACCGAGTTTGCCGGTTTGGCTTATTACGCAGAGGTCCCGGTCGTGGTCTGGGATGTTCAACGCATCGGACCGAGCACTGGCTTACCCACTCGCACGTCACAGGCTGACCTAACCTTCGTCAATTCCATGGGGCATGGCGATACACAATCGGTGATTTTGTTGCCCGGTAGCGTGGATGAATGTTTCGAATTTGGCTGGCGTGCGTTCGACGTTGCTGAGCAATTACAGGCTCCCGTTTTTGTGTTGAGTGATCTCGATATGGGAATGAATCAATGGATGAGCAAACCCTTCCAATATCCAGATACGCCCATGCAGCGTGGCAAAGTCCTTTGGGATAAAGACATCGAAGAACTGAAAGGTAACTGGGGACGTTATCTTGATAAAGATGGCGATGGGATTCCGTATCGTACGGTGCCCGGCAACAAACATCCGATGAGCTCCTATTTCACACGCGGTACGGGTCATGATGAAAATGCCCGCTACACGGAAGATTCCTCGGTCTGGCTCAGGAACATGGATCGTCTCAAGAAGAAATATGAAACGGCACGGCAGTACGTGCCTGCGCCAATCTCCTATACAAAACCTGGCGCGACCATTGGCGTCATTGGTTACGGTTCCACGGAAGCTGCCATTCTTGAAGCCATCCATCAACTTGAAACAGAGGATGGTATCCAGGCAGATTTTCTGCGCGTCCGTGCCTTACCGTTCACGCAGGAAGTTGCCGATTTTGTCACTAAATATGATCAGATTCTCGTGGTGGAACAGAACCGCGATGGTCAGCTGAAACAGTTACTCACGGTTGAATATCCTAATCAGGCTCCAAACCTTAAGTCTGTAGCATTTGGGGACGGCATGCCTGCCTCCGCAAAATGGGTGCGCGAGGGCATTTTAGCAAAATATGCAGAACCTGTTCAGCAGAGATAAAGCGAAAGGAATAATTACCCAATGACTCAACCTCTTCCCATGGCTGGCGCGGCTGCAAACGTAAACCTGGCTGGCCTTGCAAAAAATGATTACCGTGGAAACCCCAGCACGCTCTGCCAGGGTTGCGGACACAATTCCATCTCGAACCAGATCGTCAGCGCCATGTATGAAATGAACGTTGTCCCTGAAAACGTCATCAAATTTAGTGGCATCGGCTGTTCAAGTAAAAGTCCCACTTATTTCCTCAACCGCTCCTTCGGGTTTAACAGCCTGCACGGACGTATGCCCTCCATCGCAACAGGATCCCTCTTTGGTGATCACACGCTCAAGGGGCTGGCTGTCTCTGGTGATGGCGACACGGCCAGCATCGGCATGGGTCAGTTCAAGCATGTTGTCCGACGCAATGTCAATATGGTGTACATTGTTGAGAACAACGGTGTCTATGGCCTCACGAAGGGCCAATTCTCTGCGACGGCAGAACGAGGACTGTCCCTCAAGAAGCAGGGTGCTAATCAATATATGCCGGTAGACATCTGCATGGAAGCACTCGTATCCAACGCGACCTTTGTGGCGCGTTCCTTTGCGGGCAACGCAAAGCAAGTGAAGGAATTGATCAAGGCTGCCATGTCACATAACGGTATTGCCGTGCTTGACATCATCAGCCCATGCGTTACCTTTAACAACCAAGAGAATGCTTATCATTCTTATGCGTGGGGCAAGGATCATGAAGAACCCTTGCACGATATCACTTATATTGCGCCGCGCAACGAGATCATTCTCGAAGAAGAAATGAAGGAAGGCGAGATCCGTGAAGTCAGCCTGCACGATGGCTCGGTGGTAATCCTGAAAAATCTGGATAAAGACTATAACCCAACAGATCGTTTTGAAGCCATGCGCATCCTGGCGGAAGCCCAGCAAAATAACTGGCTTGCCACGGGATTGATCTATATTGAAACCAACAAACCTACCCTGACCGAGATGTACAATCTCGTCGACACTCCGCTCAACCGCCTCGAAGAAGCGGACCTGCGTCCTGCTCCCGCTATGATTGACAAGGTCAACGCCTTGATGTTCTAGCCCCCTCCCGCCTTCGGCACCCTCCCCCATTTTCTGAAGTACGAAAATAGGGGAGGGCTTTTCTTTATGATTGAAATCACTCCATCTATCCAGATCGATGAACGCGAACTGCAAATTGACTTTATCCGCGCCTCGGGGCCTGGTGGGCAAAATGTCAACAAGGTGGCAACCGCCGTGCAATTGCGCTTTGATATAAGCAATTCCACTCTTCCACAACATGTAAAAGCGCGCCTGATCCATTTGGCAGGAAAGCGAATGACGAATGAAGGTGCTTTGCTGATTGAGGCCAAGAGGTTTCGTACGCAGGAGCAAAATCGGGAAGATGCGATTCGACGATTTGTTGAGTTGATTCGAAAATCCCTGGTCGAGCCCAAGGCACGGAAGAAGACAAAACCAACCGCAGCCGCCAAAGAACAACGCCTGAAAGAGAAAAAAAGAAAAGGGGAAATCAAGAAGTTGCGGCAGAGCAAGGACTGGTAAGAGAGGACTCAACGTCTCCTGACGTTGAAATTCCAACGACTGGAGTCGTTGAGTCCTGACTAGCCTTCGCCTTTATAATCGCCATCTTATGAACAAAACCATCATCGGGCTACTTTGCGGACTCGGCGCAGCGAGTATTTGGGGTGGCATGTATGTTGTCAGTAAAGTCGTATTGGAAATTATTCCTCCGTTTTCATTGGTGACGCTGCGCTTGATATTAGGGGCGCTTACTCTTGGGATCGTTCTCATCATTCGTGGTTTTCCTAAAATTTCACGTCAACAATTTTGGCAAGTTCTGGGTGTCGGCTTTGTCGGTTATGGAATTTCATTGAGCCTTCAGTTTCTGGGTACCAAGCTATCGACAGCCGCAAACGGATCGCTGGTCACATCTGCGACACCTGCCTTTGTTTTGCTCTTCGCATGGATGTTGCTGAAGGAAAAGATCACAAAACGTCGATTGCTTGCTTTGTTTCTGGCTACGTTGGGTGTGATCGCGGTTATTGATCCACGTTCTGCACAGCTCAATCCGGATCTATTCCTCGGCAACCTCGCATTGATCGGTGCAGCCATCACCTGGGCGCTTTATTCCGTGCTGGTGCGTAAGGTGACACAGAACATGGATGTTTTGTTATTCAGTCTCATTGCGTTTGTGGGTGGTCTGCCGGTCTCCATGCCGGCGGGCGCGTGGGAGTTATCGAAGGCCGGGGTCGGTGAAATCAGCCTCGGGATCGTTGGAGGGGTGCTATTCCTGGGGATTATCTCGACTGCCCTGGCAATGGTTCTCTGGAATACTGCGTTCGCGTATGTAGATGCTGGTCTGGCCTCTCTCACTTTCTTTGCTCAACCTGTTGTTGGGACTCTATTGGGATGGCTCTTTCTGAAAGAAACGATTACGCCTCTTTTTCTTCTGGGAGGACTTTTGATTGGAATCGGTCTGGTCATTTCCAGTATCGAAAAACAAAGTACTTGACAAACGTTCGGAAATTCCTTATACTAAAATAGTAACACGTGTTAGTAAAATGCCTATGAGACCAGCCAAAAGAACGACCAGCCAGGACGTTGCTAAACTAGCACGTGTTTCGCGAACAACAGTCTCGTTTATTTTGAACAATGTAGCAGGTGTAAGTATCAGCGCTCCGACGCGCAAACGAGTGTTGGACGCCGCAAAAAAACTCAATTACTCCCCCAACGTTGCTGGCAAAAAACTTGTCAGTGGAAAATCTTATACGATTGGCCTGGTGCTTTGTCAGTCGCCTGAGCAAATTTTCACCGATGCCTTTCTTCCCCAAGTCATTTTGGGAGTGGAACAGGCAGCGATGCAACAAGGTTTTCATGTGTTGTTGAAACCTGTTGACCCGAACGATACCGGAGGATATGCACGCTTGATAACAGAAAATCATGTCGATGGTATTTTGTTATCGGGCCCCCGTCAGGATGATATGGCACTGATGAATTTGCATCAGCAGCGCGTTCCAATCATGCTCATGGGTCAATTACCCAAAACCGACATCCCCTTTGTGGATGTCAATGCAACTGCTGGTGCTGAACTGGCAGTTAATCATTTAATAGAATGTGGACACGAGCGTATCGGTATAATTACAAATGCTCCCTTGGGTTACACCTCAGCTCAACAACGCCGGGATGGCTATATGAGAGCACTAAGAAGAGCAAAACTGCCAGTCAACAAGGCCCTTATTAAGGAGGGCAACTACACACCAGCCAGCGGCTTTGAAGCCATGAAACAATTGCTTCAAGTGACTCCTCGTCTGACGGCAGTTTTTGTTGCTAGTGATGTGGTTGCTATGGGTGCAATGCTGGCTGTCAAGGAAACCGGATTACGCATCCCAAAAGATATCGCCTTGGTAGGCTTTGATGACATTCCCCTGGCAGAATATTACGATCCCCCTCTCACAACAATCCGTTTACCGGCCTTTGGTCTAGGGTGGGCAGGTGGAGAACGTTTGATTCGCATCATTCAAGGTGAAGGCTTGAACGACGCCTCACTGTTACTGGAATCCAAGCTTATTACCCGACAATCAAGTCTATAGCGCAAAGGTTCAAATATGTTGAACATCATCCAACTGGTAGGCTGACACGTGTTCGTAAAGGAGGTGGTTCGAATCGCAAATTGACCGTACAGATGTCGTAAGCTGTTAAATATGAGTTCAGCGTATCAAACAAAAATTAGGAGAAGAGAATATGTCTAAATTTAGCAAGATTCTAAGCCTGCTTGTGCTTGCTACCCTGCTTCTGACAGCATGTGGAGGAGGAGCTACGGCAACACCGGCAGCCACTGAGCCACCGGCTACAGAGGCTCCCGCTACTGAGCCACCGGCTACAGAGGCCGCTACAGAGGCGCCGACCGCGGCAGCTACCGAAGCACCTGCCGCTGGAGCGATTGATTGTATGGGCGCGCAAAGCGGGGACGAGATCAGCATGCTATACCAATGGTCAGGTGTGGAGGAAGCAGCCCTCAATCAGGTGTTGCAGCCGCTCGTTGATGCGTGTGGCCTTGTAATCAAGCCTGAGTCCACGCGTGATCAGGCATTACTGGATACACGTGTCCAGGCTGGTACACCGCCGGATGTTGCATTCTGGCAGGTGGCTCAACTGGTACAGTACAAGGATAAGTTGAAGGCGATGGATAGTCTCGGCGCAAACGCCTCCAGCTACAGTGATTTCTTCGTTACCCCAATGACGGTTGACGGAAAATGGCTGGGGCTGCCGATCAAGGCCGATGTCAAGTCGATTATTTGGTACAGCCCCGCCAACTTCGAGGCGCTGGGATATACCATTCCAACTAGCTGGGATGAATTGGATGCCCTGGTGGAAAAAATGGCAGCTGACGGAAATGTTCCCTGGAGCATGGGATTCGGGTCGGGCGATGCCACAGGATGGACCGGTACGGACTTCATTCAGGACATTCTCCTGGTACAACAGGGTCCAGACTTTGTACAGGGGCTCATCGATGGCAGTGTTTCCTATGATGACCCGGGCGTCAAGCAGGCTTATGAAACCTATGGCAAATGGGCAATGGATCCGAAGTACACAGTGGGTGGTGCCGAAGGTACAGTTTCCACAGCTTTCCTCGACGCGATCTACAAGCCTTTCGCTGATCCGCCGGAAGCCATGATGGTCAAGCAGTCCGGTTTCGCTGGTGACGAGATTAAGAAACAGTTTCCGGACCTGAAACAGGGCACTGATTATGACTTTTTCGTAGTTCCTGGCATCCAGGGTCTACAGGGTTCTGTGGAACCAATGATGGCTTTCAATGATACACCAGCGGTCAAGGCATTGGTCGCTTATCTGTCCTCTGCGGAGGGCGGCGCGAACTGGGCCAAGGCTACCTTCGGTCTTTCGCCAAATAACGGTGCAGCTGGCAATTACACCGATCCATCATTGCAGAAACTAGGTGAGGCCGTTGCTAACACGAAAGGCTTTACGTTTGACGTGGGTGACTCAATTCCCAGCTTTGGCTCTGCCGAGTTCAAGGGCATTACAGATTTTGTCAATGGCGGTGACCTTGACACTATATTGTCCACACTTGCCAAGGCGCAGGCGGAGGGCTTGAACAAGTAAATTAATGCATAAATCAGGGACGTCTCGAGTGGACGTCCCTGATTTCTTTTGACAGAAATTCATACCATTGTGAAATGTTCCCGATCTAAAACATCCTTAGTCTTATCGCATTAGAAGNGGCTCTCTTTGTAACGCTTATGAAGGAGAATAAGATGANTGTACAAGATGTCTCCAAGGNCCGGGCCGCGCTGAAAAAGCCGTCNACCTCATCGCAGAANATACCCAAGATCATGAAGCAGGGCANACTGACGCCATGGCTGTATTTGCTTCCAGCTCTGNTATTGATGTCCTTCTTTATCGTCTATCCGATGATCACGACTATCGGTCTGAGCTTCAGTAACAAGGATGGCACTGCATCAGCGGCAACAACCTGCAGACCCGATCAATCCTGCTGGGGAGTTTTTGAGAACTATCACTATGCTCTCACTTCCGAGTTTGACTTCAGTTCTCCGGGAGCCTTTTGGACCAGTTTCTGGAAGTCATCCTATGGCAACAACGTCACGTGGATGATCCTGATGACCGCAGGAACTGTGGGGATCGGATTGGCTTTTGCAGTACTTGCCGACCGGGTGAAATATGAGGCTCTGTCAAAGGCCATTATCTTCATGCCGATGGCAATTTCCTTTGTGGGGGCAGGGATCATTTGGAAATTCGTCTATGATTATGGGACACAGAATGTTCAAATAGGTCTCCTCAACTCGATTGTCAAAGCACTGGGGGGACAGCCTGTTGCCTGGTTGTCGAGACCGGGAATCAATACCTTTCTATTGATTGTGGTAGGTGTTTGGATCTGGACCGGATTCTGTATGACCATTCTTGCGGCAGCATTGAAATCAGTTCCAGACGAAATTCTTGAGGCTGCACGCGTGGATGGCGCTACGGAATGGGTCTCGTTCTGGAAGATCACGGTTCCGATCATCATGCCAACCATCCT
>Ga0065707_10000479_pt1 | contig 32900 bp, 27 predicted proteins | sample SwiRhicommuniRL3_FD_59094 | JGI IMG/M metagenome (GOLD analysis project Ga0065707, IMG submission 59094) | Switchgrass rhizosphere bacterial communities from Rose Lake, Michigan, USA - RL3 v2 (version 2) | ecosystem: Host-associated > Plants > Roots > Rhizosphere > Soil | place: East Lansing...
GAGCCGTTAGCTAACTTTCGAAACGTCGTGCCGGCGCTGCGCATTCTCACGGACGATCTCGGGTTCGATCTCTCGCGCCGCCGCGTCACGCTCTCCACATCCGGGCTCGTGCCCCAGATGTACAAGCTCGCCGAAGAAGTGAACGTTGCGCTTGCCGTCTCGCTGCATGCGCCCAACGATGCGCTGCGCAACGAGCTCGTGCCCATCAATCGCAAGCATCCCATCGCGGAGCTGCTGGCCGCATGCTGGCATTACATCGATGAACAGAACGGCCGCAGCATCACCTTCGAATACGTGATGCTCGACGGCGTCAACGATTCACTGGCGCAGGCGCGCGAGCTGGCGCGCCTGCTCAAAGGGCATCCCGCGAAGATCAATTTGATTCCGTTCAATCCATTTCCCGGCACGCAATATCGGCGTTCGCCCATGCCTGTGATCCAGCGCTTTCGCGATGAGCTGATTCAACGTGGAGTGCTTGCCACCACGCGCCGCACGCGCGGCGGCGACATCGACGCCGCGTGCGGGCAACTCGCCGGCCGCGTCATCGATCGCACTACGGTGCGCCTGGGCAGCAAGGTTTTCGGCGTGGCGGTGCAGGGATGAAAGCGCGATTCACCGCCGTGGTCGGCGCATTGCTGGTCGCGGGCTGCGGCAGCTCGCCTGTCGAACCCGAAACCAGCCGCAGCGATAACGCCGCTGCGCTCAACGAGCAGCTCGGCATGGCTTATCTGCGCCAAGGCAATCTCGCGGTGGCGAAGGAAAAATTGGAGCGCGCCGTAAAGCAGAACCCGCGCAACGCCAACGTGCACAGCACGCTTGCCCTGCTGTACGAACAGCTCGGCAAGCCGGCGCTCGTCGACGAACACTATCGTGCGGCTGTGCGCCTCGCCCCGCAGAATTCCGACATTTCAAATAATTACGCAGTCTTCCTGTGCCGCTCCGGCAGAACTGAAGAAGGCGTGCGGCGTTTCCTTGAGGCTGCGGCCAACCGCCTCTACCGCACTCCCGAGGCGGCATATACCAATGCGGGTGTCTGTCTGCGTCAGGCCAAGCGCCTGGATGAAGCGGAAGCCAATTTCAAGCGCGCGGTACAGGCGCGACCGAATTTTGCCGAAGCGGCCTATCAGCTGGCGGATCTGCAATTCGAACGCGGCCATCCCAACGAGGCCCGCGCCCAGGTGGACCGCTATCTCAGCGCCTTCGAGGCCACGCCGGATCTTTTGCTGCTGGGAGTGCGCGTGGCGCACTCGCAAGGCGATCGGCTCACAGCCGAAAAATATGCGCGCCGCCTGCGTGTTGAATTCCCGGGCTCGCCGCAGATGCGCGCGATTCCCGAGCTCAATCGCAATCCCGGCTGAAAGCCATGGCGGTTGAAGCAAGCAGCGAGAACCGCTGTGGTATCGGTGCGCGGCTGCGAACGGGCCGCGAGCAAACGGGCATGACGGTGCTGCAGGCCGCCGAGAAGCTCCACATCGATCCCAAAATGCTCGAAGCTCTCGAGTCAGAAGATTTCGCCAACCTGGGCGCTACAGTCTATGTGCGCGGTCATCTGCGCCATTACGCCGAGCTGATCGGCGAGCGCTTCGAGGAATTGCAAGTCTTGTACGATTCCAACATCCACCGGGCGCTGCCCGACCTCACGCATGCGCCACGCAGGCCGCGGCCATCCAAACGCCGCAAGTTTTTGAAGCCTGCTTTGATTGTGCTCGCGATCCTGGTGCTGACGTTCGCCGTCCTGCTGGTGTTGACGAGGAAAATGCATTGAGCTTCGCAGTGCAGTCCGTGCGCGGCATGAATGACATCCTGCCTGCGGAGATCGGCGCGTGGCAATGCCTCGAGAGCGCCGCGCGCGAAGTGCTGGCCGCCTACGGCTACGAAGAAATGCGCGTGCCGGTGGTGGAGCACACGGAGCTTTTCAAGCGCGCCATCGGCGAGCATACGGATGTCGTTTCGAAGGAGATGTATACCTTTGCGGACCAGGGCGGGGATAGCTTGACGCTGCGCCCCGAAGCCACCGCAGGCCTGGTGCGCGCCGTCATTTCAAACAACATGTTGCGCGGCCAGCGCTGGAAGCTCTGGTGCGCCGGCCCGATGTTCCGCCATGAGCGGCCTCAAAAAGGGCGCTATCGGCAATTTCATCAGATCGATGTGGAGGCCATTGGCTACGCCGGCCCGGATGTGGACGTAGAGCTGATCGCGCTCACCGCGCGGCTGTGGCGCAGGCTCGGAATCGAGCGCGTGCAGCTGCAAATCAATTCCCTCGGCACGGCTGAGGCGCGGCGGGGCTACCGGGAAAAATTGATCGAGTATTTCCGCGCGCATGAGACGCAGCTGGACGCGGACAGCCGCCGGCGGCTCGAAGCGAATCCCATGCGTATCCTCGACAGCAAGAATCCCGAGATGCAACAGCTGATCGCCGGCGCCCCTTTGCTGACCGAGCATCTGGATGCCGAATCGCGCGAGCACTTCGACGCCGTGTGCAATGCGCTGCGCGCATTGGGCATCGATTTCAAAATCAATCCCCGGCTGGTGCGCGGCCTCGATTACTACAGCCGCACCGTGTTCGAGTGGATTACCGATGCATTGGGCGCGCAGGACGCCGTGTGCTCCGGCGGCCGCTACGATGGATTGATTTCGCAGCTGGGCGGCGAAGCGACTCCCGCCATCGGATTTGCCTTAGGGATGGAGCGCGTGGTGGAGCTCCTGGCGCAGGCCAATCGCGCGCCGCTTGCCACAGGCTCCGATGTTTATATCGTCGTCAACGGCGCGCAGGCCGCCGCGCAAGCCCTGCAATTGGCGGAACGCCTGCGGGACGCTTTGCCCCAGCGCGGCATCGCATTGAACCTGGGCGGCGGCAACTTCAAGGCGCAATTCCGCCGCGCGGACCGTAGCGGCGCGGCGCTGGCCGTGATTCTGGGCGATGACGAATTGAGCCGCGGCGTCGTGGCATTGAAACCTTTGAGGCAGGAATCCGGTCAGAGCGAGTGCCCGATCACGGACCTGCCCCAACATATCGAAACCCAACTAACCGAGCTCTCGCGCCGCTGAGGAGATTCCGTGGACGATTTTCTGTCTGAAAGTGAACAATGGGACGCGCTCAAAACCTGGCTAAAGCAGAATGGCGCGTGGATTGTCGGCGGCGTTGCCGTGGGCGCTTTGGGCCTGGCGGGCTGGCGCTGGTGGGAAGCAAGGCAGGATCGCATTGCCCAAGAGGCGAGCACGAAGTATGAGCAAGTGCTCGCGGCCTTCGACCGCGGCGACCGCTCGCAGGCGATGATGCTGATTGGGGAGCTCGAGCGTGAACACGCCTCATCGCCCTATGTCGACCAGGCGCATCTCGCTGAAGCGCGTGTCGCGGTGCAGAGCGGGCAGCTCGACAAGGCCAGCGCGAGCTTGCAGAGCGTCATGGAAAAAACCCGCGACGCGGAACTTGCCACCGTTGCGCGGCTGCGGCTGGCGCGCGTGCAGATGGCGCAGAACAAATTCGACGCGGCGCTCGCTACTTTGGCCGCGGAAAAAGATATCGGCGCGTTCAAGCCGCGTTACCGCGAAGTGCGCGGCGACATCCATCTGGCCAGGGGCGATAAGGCCGCGGCGCTCAAGGAATATCAAGCCGCTCGCGACGGCGCGGCTCGCGGCTCGGTCGATACGGAGCTGCTCGATCTGAAAATCAACGATCTTTCACCCCCTCCTCCGACAGGGGGAGAGAACAAAGAGAACAAGGTGAAGGGGCAGTGATCATGCGTTTACCTTTATTTGCGCTTGCTGTGCTGGCGCTCGCGGCCTGCTCCAAAGACAAGGAGATCGATCCGCCCGCCGAGCTCACCGAGTTCTCCTCCACGCTCAAAGTCGAGCGCGCATGGGGTGCGAATGTGGGAGGCAAAGGCGAAGACTTGCGGCTGGGTCTTGGGCTTGCCGTGCAGGGCGATCGGGTCTACGCCGCCGGCCGCGGCGGAGAGGTCGCAGCCTTTGAATTGAAGTCGGGTAAGTCGCTCTGGCGCACGAACACCAAGTCCGCGCTCGCGGGCGGCCCGGGCGCCGGTGAAGAATTGATAGCGATCGGAACCAGCGACGGCAAAGTCATCGCGCTCAACGCAAGCGACGGCGCGGTCCGTTGGAGTGTGGTTGTCGCCGGCGAGGTGCTTTCCGCGCCCGCCGTCGCGCCCCGTGTTGTCGTGGCGCGAACTGTGGATGGCAGGTTGCATGGGCTGTCGCCCGCCGATGGCAGAGAGCTTTGGCAATATGAACAAGCCGTGCCGCGCTTGTCTTTGCGCGGCACTTCGCGCCCGACGATTACGGGCGATCTGGCGATCTGCGGCTTCGATAACGGCAAAGTCGCTGCGGTAAGTCTGGCTGATGGCAGCCTTGTCTGGGAAGCCGCTGTTGCGCCGCCCCACGGCCGTACGGAGCTCGAGCGTCTGGTGGACATCGACTCGGCTGTTCACGTGGTTGGAAACGATGTTTATGCGGTGGGCTTCCAGGGCCGCGTCGCCATGTTGGCGCTCGATAGCGGCCAGGTGTGGTGGTCCCATGATGCGTCGAGCTATCGCGGCCTCGGGCTCGATGACGACGCCGTTTACTTTTCAAATGCCGGCGGCGAAGTCGTGGCGCTGCGGCGGCGCACCGGGGCGGAGCTGTGGCAGCAGGATATTTTGAAACATCGGGGTCTGTCTGCGCCTGCGGTAAGCGGCAATGCAGTGGCCGTGGCGGATTTCCAGGGTTATGTGCATTGGCTGGACAAAGCCAGCGGTGCGCTCGCGGCCCGCATGCCGAGCGGCGGCAAACGCGTGAGCAATCCTTTGGTGACGGCCGGGGATTTGCTGTTGGTTATCAACGATGCCGGGCATATCACCGCCTTCCGCACGGTGACTCCGAAGTGAGTAGCCTGTGCTGCCCATCATTGCGCTGGTAGGCCGGCCCAACGTCGGCAAGTCGACGCTGTTCAATCTGTTGACGCGCACGCGCGACGCCATCGTCGCAGACGTGCCGGGCGTCACGCGGGACCGGCAATATGGCTTCGGTCGGCTCGGTCCCATTCCCTATATTGCAATCGATACCGGCGGTTTGATTGAGAACCCGACCGGCATCGAAGCCCAGATGCGCGTGCAGACCGAGCGCGCGGTGCAGGAAGCGGATCGGCTGATATTGATCGTAGATGCGCGCACGGGCCTGACGCCGCAGGATCACTTCGTCGCGCGTGAATTGCGTCGTGCCGGCAAGCCGGTTTATCTCGCGGTGAATAAATCGGAAGGGCTCGATTCCGATGTCATCTCCGCGGATTTCCACGCGCTCGCGCTGGGCGATCCTATCTCGATATCGGCGGGCCATGGGGAAGGCTGCCGCGAATTGATGGCTTTGGCGCTGGGTGACATTACGGCCGATGACGAGCTTTCTTCTCTGGAGCGGGGCGGAGCGGATGGCGAGATTCGCATCGCGATCATCGGCCGGCCGAACGTCGGCAAGTCCACACTGGTCAATCGGTTGATAGGCGAGGAGCGCGTAATTGCAAGCGAACAGCCGGGCACCACGCGCGACCGCATCTTCGTGCCCTTCGAGCGCGACGGTAGAAAATTTGTGTTGATCGATACCGCCGGCGTGCGTCGCCGCGCGAAAGTGGAGGATGTCATTGAAAGAGTGAGCGTCGCCAAGACGCTGCAGGCCATGGATGAAGCGCATGTGGTCATCCATGTGGTCGACGCGCATGAAGGCATTGGCGAGCAGGACGCCAGCGTGCTGGGCCTTGCGTTGGAGCGCGGCCGTGCACTCCTGATCGCGGTCAACAAATGGGATGGCATTCCTATGGAGCAGCGCGATGAGATTCGCCGTCAGCTCGCGCTGAAACTCGACTTCGTTCCCTTTGCGCCTTTGCATTTCATCTCCGCGCGGCATGGCACGGGGGTGGGCGAGCTGGTTGAATCCACGGTGCGCGCCTATGAAGCGGCGATGCGGGAGTTGCCCACTGGCTTGCTCAATCGCGCGTTGGAGCAGGCAATGGTGGCTCATCAACCCCCATTGGTGCGTGGCCGCCGGATCAAGTTGCGCTACGCCCATCAAGGAGGGAAAAACCCGCCGCGTATCGTAGTGCATGGCAATCAAACCACATCTGTTCCTGCGGCCTACAGCCGTTACCTGGCGAATGTTTTCCGTAAAACCTTCGATTTATTCGCCACGCCGGTCGCATTGGAATTCCGCACGGACAAGAATCCCTACACCGCCCGCAAACAACCCGAGCGTCTGCGCCGCCTGGGCGGCCGCCCGCGCAAAAAAACCGCCAAAAAGGGACGGGGCAAGGCGTAGACTTTCGCCATGAGCGGAACTCAAGCGCTGATCTCTCTCGCCGAGCAGGCCGTTGCCGCCCGCGACCCCGAGCAGATCGTCAATCGTCTGCGTGACGGCCTTTGCGAGCTTATCGCCGCGGGCAATGTCGATTTGCCGGACAACGTGCTCGAATGCTGCGCGGATCATTATGCGCGGCGTTTGATTCATCGCGACGATGCGCTCGGCTATTCAATTGTGGCGATGACCTGGGGGCCGAAGCAGGGCACGCCGGTTCACGATCACGGCGGGCTATGGTGCGTGGAAGGCGTCTTCAAGGGCAGCATCGAAGTGCAGCAGTATGAGTTGACGGAGCATCGCGATGAGCGCTTCCGCTTCGAGCGCCGCGGTTCGTTTCAGGCGGGTATTGGCAGCGCAGGATGTTTGATTCCGCCGCACGAGTATCACTCTATTCGCAATGTGGGAGGTAAGCCTGCGGTATCCGTCCACATCTATGGTGGGGAGATGAGTCATTGCGGGGTGTTTGAGCCGGCGACGGATGGCTGGTACGTGCGGCATGAGAAGGCGCTGGGGCTGGATATCTAGCGTGTCTTCCGTACTTTCGTGACGACGAAGTGCGTGCATTTTGTTCGCGGACAGATCTAAAATAGCCGCAAGGAATTTTTCGTAGCCAAGGATCCGGCTCGACCGCCATCAATTGCCGAAATGTTCTCGCAATTCCTGCAGTTAAGGAGGATTTCATGAATTCGCTTGCAAAACTTGTGTTCGACGACCCGTTGCCGGCAAGGCGCCCGGTCTACGATCCCAATAATCTTCACCCTTTGGATGCAGAGGCACGTCAATACGACGATACGTCAGAAGGCATCGATTGGGATCAGATTATCGCGACCACTCAGGATGACTGGGAAGCGAGACGGTTCGCGTTCAACTCAGATGACTATCCGGACAACGAAACCGCAATGACTGCTTTGGAGCAGCTGCTGGATTCCATCCTGCAAAAGGTATTGCATCGTGAAGCTGCCTTCACATCTCGATCTGACGCCCCGCGTCCTTGAGGACATCGACGATTGTCTTGCGTTCATCGCTCGGCAACCTTGGGGTAAGCCGGCGGATCGCTGGCAAGACATACTTCGCGGTATCGGCGAGATTCAAATCATACCGAAACGTCACCGAGTTCTGGCGCGGAGACCCCACACGGGTATCGAGTTAAGGAGGCATGCCGTGGCGCAGTTTGCCATTGTGTACTCATACCTGGAGCCTAACGATGAATTCCCGGGAGGTGTGGTCAGTATCAGGGCCGCTCGTCATCGTCGCGTGAAAGACGTATTTATGGGCGTGAGACAGCCGGATGTTCCTTACCACCCCGCTGATTACGGCTGGTCGGAGCCTTTTTGATGCGCTCCACGAGCTTCATATTGCACTTTAAGGGGAAAGAAACAGCGCCGGGTCCACAAACGTGCGATTTAAAGCCACGCCCCAATGAAGATGCGGCCCCGTAGCCCGCCCCGTCGATCCCACCTTTCCGATGATTTCGCCGGCCTTAACCACAGCGCCCGGCTTCACATCGATCGCGCTCAAATGACAATACATCGTGATCAGGCCCTCGCCATGATCCAGGAAAACGGTATTGCCATTGAAGAAGAAATGTCCGGCGTCGATCACGCGCCCATCAGCCGGGGCTTTGATCGGCGTGCCGGCTGGCGCGGCAATATCCATCCCCGTATGCGGATTGCGCGGCTGCTTGTTGAAGAAGCGCCGTAAGCCGTAAGAGCTCGACCGCACGCCCGGCACGGGAGGCAGCAAGCGTAGCGTGGCAGGCGCGGTGTTTGAGAATGTGTGGAGCGCGCCGTGAATGCGCACCTTCTCCCGCTCCACGCGCGCCAGGTCTTTCTTGGAGAGATCTACCTGGCTCGGCGTCACGTTCAAATATTGAGACGTATATTCCTTGCTGCCGATCTCAAACGACACCGGCTTGCCCGGCTCAACCCCGGCCTGAACCAATACTTCAGCCTTTCCCGGTGCGACGGACAAAGGAATTCCCACTACCGCCAGCCAGCGATCGCCGTTGCGCAGCACTAATGCTCGGTTACCGTCGAACAGCACCGTGGGCCGCAGCTCAGGTGGCGCGTCGATAGGAAGCAGAAATACCCCGCCCGGCACGCGGCTTTCCTGCGGCAGTTCGGGCATGCTGGCGTTGGAGAACCCGGTGCATGCGAGAAGAGTCAGAATCAGAGGTGCGCGCATAATGAACTATCCAGTTGCAGCCGGTATGCGGCAGACGCGCCACCTTACCGACTTGGGCGCTGCTTTAGAAGCGCCCAACTGTTCAAATCTTGCCGACAATTCGTGCGCTCAATGCTCCGCTCGCCAGGCGCGCTTCAATCGTATCGCCCACGCCGACCGACGCCGCATCAGTCAATAGTGCGCCATCCGCCGCCCGCGTTACGATAGCGAAGCCGCGATTCAGCGTGGCCAGCGGGCTGACCGAATTCAGTGTGCGATGTGCGAGCGTGAACCGATGTTCCGCACGCGCAAGACAATCGCGCAACGCATGATTCAGGCGGCCACTCAGCGCTTCGTGCCGCAGCCGATACTCCCGCGCAGCCTGATCCGGCGACCGCTGAACCAAACGCGCCCATAGCTCGCTCAAACGGTTGAGCCCGCCGAGCACGCCGCTTCGTAGCGCATTCGCCAGACGTTGCTCGAGATCATCGAGCCTTTGTTCCTGCTGCGCGAGCCGCGCGCCAGGATGCGTAAGTTTCAAGCGGTATCCCGCGCTATCGAAGCGATGGGAGAGCGCACGCAGCTCGCGCCGCATCGCCACGCCCAAACGGTCCATCGTATGGCTCAGCGCTTCCAGGCAAGCATGGCGGTCCGGCGCCACCAGCTCTGCCGCGCCCGAAGGAGTGGGCCCCCGAGCATCTGCAACGAAGTCGGCAATCGTGAAATCGATTTCGTGTCCGATGCCGCACACCACGGGTATTGGGCTCGCACATATGGCGCGCGCCACCTGCTCGTCGTTGAACGCCCATAGATCTTCAATCGAGCCGCCACCGCGCGCCACGATCAATACATCGCATTCGTTGCGCGTGCCGGCAAGCGCAAGCGCTGCAAGGATCTCCGGCACTGCCGCCGCGCCCTGGACGGCTGTCGGATAAATCAAAACCGAAGCCGGTGGGAAGCGTCGCGCCAGCACATGCAGAATGTCGCGGATCGCCGCGCCGCTGGGGGAAGTCACCACGCCTATCCTTCGTGGAAACCGCGGCAGCTCCCGTTTGCGTTTCTCCGCAAACAAACCTTCCGCGGCGAGTTTCGTTTTGAGCCGCTCAAACTCCCGATTGAGCGCCCCAAGCCCCGCTTCCTCCATGTGTTCCGCGATCAGCTGGTAATCCCCGCGCGGCTCGTAAAGTCCTACGCGTCCTCGCACCAGCACGTGTTGTCCGGCGCTCGGCGTGAAGCGCAGGCCGGCGTTCCTCTGCCGGAACATCGCGCAACGCAGCTGGGCGTCGCGGTCTTTCAGCGTGAAATACCAGTGGCCGGAGGCGGGCTGGGAGAAATTGGAGAGCTCGCCTTCGACCCAGAGCACGGCAAGCCCCTGCTCGAGCAGCACGCGGACTTCGCGGTTCAGGCGCGAAACCGTGTAGATGTTGCGGTTGGGCGGGGCAGAGGCGGCGAACATGGGCGCGCAGGGTAAACCCGTGTACAATCGCGCGCCACCCAAAAGAGGAGGCCGGGGCGCCCGCAGTGCCTCGAATACATGCGAATTCTCGAAGAAGCCCTGACTTTCGACGACGTCCTCCTCGTCCCGGACTACTCGGACATCCTGCCGCGCGAAGCGGACCTTTCCACCCAGCTCACGCGCGCCATCCGCCTCAACTTCCCGATGCTCTCCGCCGCCATGGACACTGTCACCGAGGCACGGCTCGCCATCACCATCGCGCAGGAAGGCGGCATCGGCATCGTGCACAAGAACATGTCGATCGAGGCGCAGGCGCGCGAAGTGTTGCGGGTGAAGAAATTCGAAAGCGGCGTGATCAAGGATCCGATCACCGTTTCGCCGGACATGACTATTCGACAGGTTTTGGAATTGACGCGCTCGCGCGGCATCTCGGGCGTGCCGGTGGTGATGGGGAAGAAGGTGGTGGGCATCGTCACGCATCGCGATTTGAGATTCGAAGTGAAGCTGGATTCGCCGGTGTCTTCGGTGATGACGCCGAAGGAGCGGTTGGTGACGGTGCGCGAGAATGCGCCGAAGGATGAAGTATTGGGTTTGTTGCATCGCCATCGCATTGAGAAAGTGCTGGTGGTAAATGGCGACCACGAGTTGGCCGGCATGATCACGGTGAAGGATTTTCAGAAAGCGACGGAATTTCCCCGCGCGTGCAAAGACGATCGCGGGCGTTTGAGAGTGGGCGCCGCAGTGGGCACCACCCCGGATACGCTGGATCGCGTTGCCGCGTTACGCGATGCGGGCGTGGATGTAGTGGTGGTGGATACCGCGCACGGGCATTCGCACGGCGTGCTCGATATGGTGAAGCAGATCAAGTCGCGTTGGTCGGATCAACAGGTGATTGGGGGAAACATCGCGACGATTGAAGCCGCGAAAGCGTTGGTCGACTCTGGCGCGGATGCCGTGAAAGTGGGCATTGGCCCGGGTTCTATCTGCACTACGCGTGTCGTCGCCGGCGTCGGCGTTCCGCAGATCTCTGCCGTGGCGAATATTGCCGAAGGCCTGAAAGCGGATATTCCCGTGATCTCAGATGGTGGGATTCGCTACTCAGGCGATATTGCCAAAGCTATTGTCGCCGGCGCGCACGCAGTGATGATCGGTAGTTTGTTTGCCGGCACGGAAGAGTCGCCCGGCGAAGTCGAGCTGTATCAAGGCGCTTCTTATAAGAGTTATCGCGGCATGGGTTCGCTGGGAGCCATGGCGGAGCGCCATGGCTCTGCCGACCGCTACTTCCAGGATGCGGCGACGGAATTGCAGAAGCTGGTGCCTGAAGGTGTGGAGGGCCGCGTGCCTTATAAAGGCAGCGTAGTTGCAATCCTTCACCAGCTGAGCGGCGGCCTTCGCGCAGCAATGGGTTACACGGGCAGCCGCAATATCAATGAAATGCGCACGCGCCCGAAATTCGTACGCATCACGAATGCAGGCATTCGTGAGAGCCATGTCCATGACGTCGCCATCACCAAAGAGGCGCCGAACTACCGAGTGAGCCGATGAGCAATGTAGGTTGGGCTGAGTCCGCGAAGCCCAACATAGCCGACATCCACGCCGACCGAATTTTAATCCTGGATTTCGGCTCCCAATTCACGCAGCTAATAGCCCGCCGCATCCGCGAGCTAGGCGTGTATAGCGAGCTGCACGGCTGGGACATGGACGAGTCCGCCATCCGCAAGCTAGCCCCGAAAGGCGTAATCCTCTCCGGCGGCCCCGAATCCGTCACAGACCCCAAAGCTCCTAGAGTCCCCGAAGCCGTATGGCGACTAGGCGTCCCAGTGCTAGGCATCTGTTACGGCATGCAGGCAATGGCGCAACGCTTCGGTGGTAAGGTTGAGCCGCACGACAACAAGGAATTCGGCTACGCGGAAGTGCGTGCCCGCGGCCATTCCGAATTGCTGCGTGACATTGAAGATCGCGTGAGCGAAGCAGGTGAGGCCTTGCTCGATGTGTGGATGTCGCACGGGGATCGCGTTACAACGCTGCCGCCTAATTTCAAACTCATCGCTTCCACGCCCGATCTGCCACTCGCCGGCATGGTGGACGAGTCTCGCCGTTACTATGGTGTGCAATTTCACCCGGAAGTCACGCATACCAAGCAAGGTGGGCGCATCTATTCGCGCTTCGTGCATGAGATTTGCGGCTGCGGCAGCGGCTGGAAGGCTGCCGGCATTATCGATGACGCTATCGCGCGAGTGCGCTCGCAAGTAGGGCAGGGCAAGGTTTTGTTGGGCTTGTCCGGCGGAGTGGATTCTTCCGTCGCCGCTGCTTTGTTGCATAAGTCGATTGGGCCGCAGTTGGTTTGCGTTTTCGTAGATCACGGCTTGCTGCGCCTAGGCGAAGGCGATCAGGTCATGAAGACTTTTGCTGCTCACTTAGGCGTGCGCGTCATTCGCGTAGATGCGGAGCGGCGCTTCCTGAGCGCGCTGGCTGGCGTCACCGATCCGGAAGCCAAGCGTAAAATCATCGGTAAGACTTTCATCGACGTGTTCGATGAGGAAGCGCACAAGCTCACGGGGATCGATTTTCTGGCGCAGGGCACGATTTATCCTGACGTGATTGAGTCCGCCGCGGCAGGGTCTGGAAAAGCGCATGTCATCAAGAGCCATCACAATGTAGGTGGCTTGCCTGAGCGGATGAAGCTCAGGTTGGTGGAGCCCCTGCGTGAGCTGTTCAAGGACGAGGTGCGTAAGATAGGCGTCGAGCTCGGCTTGCCTGCAGAAATGGTTTACCGCCATCCTTTCCCGGGCCCGGGGCTTGGCGTGCGCATTCTCGGCGAGGTCAACAAGCAGTCGGCGGATACGCTGCGTCTGGCCGATCACATCTTCATCGAAGAATTACGTAGGTCGGGGTGGTACGACAAAACCAGCCAGGCGTTCGCGGTCTTCCTGCCAGTCAAGAGCGTTGGTGTCACTGGCGACGGTCGGCGCTATGAACCGGTGATCGCCTTGCGCGCCGTTCAAACGATAGATTTCATGACGGCTCAGTGGGCGCATTTGCCGTATGAGCTTCTGGATACGGTCTCACGTCGCATAGTGAATGAAATCGCGGGTGTGTCGCGCGTGGTTTACGATGTTTCAGGGAAGCCTCCTGCGACTATCGAGTGGGAGTGACTATAATAAATTATTGATTTTATTGATATTTTATACTTTATAACATAGTAATTGCACGGTAACACTGCTAATGTTATCGTGCAAAAGTAATGTTAAAACAGAAACGCATCGCAGCGCCGCAGGATGCGGTTAGAAGTTACCTTCATGACACGCTGGGAGTCAGGCCTGCAATTCGGCCGTGGGCCGATGCGGGCAAATTGCCGTACTTCCTGCAAGACGCGTTCGATTTGTATGAGCTAAAGGTACGGGATCACTCGCTCCTGTTGGCAGTTAACCGTCGAAAAAAAACGCCGCCGCTCGGCACGGTCCGCGATCGTTTGAGCAAGCTTCAAGCTGCGGCTGATTGTCCGGTCGTCTACGCGACAGATGCGCTAGCGTCCTATGAGCGCAAGCGGCTCATCGAACAAAAAGTGCCGTTCATCGTGCCGGGCAATCAGCTCTATCTACCTGATCTGGGAATCGATCTGCGGGAGTATTTCCGCCAGGAGACCCACGCGCCGGCAGGGGCGTTAAGCCCCGCCACTCAGGCGATGTTGATCAGGGCATTGTTGGAAAAGTCCACGCAGACGGCCTGGCATCCGGCGGCCATTGCTGAGGATCTGGGCTATACCGCAATGACCTTGTCCCGGGTCGTCAAAGAATTAATAGGAACAGGTATCGCTACGCTGGATCGCCGCGGGACGGCACGATGGCTTCGTATGGATCGACCAGCTGCGCAGACTTGGGACCAGGCAAAATCGCTGCTACGCAGTCCGGTAAAAAGACAGGTTTGGATGCCTACAGCTGCAGTCTTAGCTAAGAAGAAAATTCCTCTGGCGGGGTTAAGCGCTCTGGCGCGCTATTCCAGTCTGGCTGAGCCATCGCTACCCGTGTATGCGATGAGCGCGGTGCAGTTGAAAGCATTGAGCGAGAAGGGGTTGGAAACAACACCCGAGCCCGTCCCGGGAGGTTGCCAATTGCAGGTGTGGACCTATGCACCCATACTTGGGGCCGACGCTAAGATCGCCGATGACACGAGGGTTGTAGACCCTCTGTCGTTAAAGCTGAGTTTTCAGGATATATCTGATGAACGGATTGAACTCGCTCTGGAAGAATTAAGGGAGCATTTTCCGTGGTGAAGGGACTCGACCTTTTTCGAAGACACTTCGACGGCTATGCGGACCAGTTCATCCTGATCGGCGGCACCGCTGCGACGTTGGCTATGGAGCAGGCTGGACTGGAATTCCGAGCCACGAAGGATCTCGACATCGTGCTGCATGTCGAAGCGCTCAAGCCGACTTTCGGTGCTGCCTTCTGGGAGTTCGTAGAAAAAGGTGGCTATGGAATCAGGGAAGCGAGCGATACCGGCAAGCCCGTGCTGTATCGTTTTCAGAAACCGGCGGATGCCGCTTATCCCTTCATGCTGGAATTGTTCTGCCGATCGCCTGACGGCATACGTCTGGCCGAAACAAGCCGGCTGACGCCGATACCCTTTGATGAGACGGTCTCCAGCCTTTCGGCCATTCTGCTCGATGAGGTGTATTACCGCTTCATTCTGGATGGGCGTCGAGAGTTCGAGGGCATGTCTTGGATTGGCGAAGACCGCCTGATCCCGCTCAAGGCTCATGCTTGGCTCGATCTTAGCGACCGTAAAGCGCGCGGCGAGCCCGTGGATTCAAAAAATATCCGCAAACATGCCAACGATGTCATCCGGCTGTCGCAATTGCTTTCACCTGAGGTTGGCATTCCTTCTTCGCCGAAGATTGTCGAGGATCTGAATCGTTTCCTTACGGCGCTGGCGGCGGACGAAACGTATTCGCCGAAGTCGCTTGGCTTCGATGCGCCATTGTCTGAAATCACCGGGCGTATTGCCCTTGCATACGAATTTAATAAATCATGATTACAGGGTCCATCAAAAGCCAAATCGATCAGATCTGGAACGCCTTCTGGTCCGGAGGTATCTCCAATCCGCTCGAAGTGATCGAGCAGATCACGTATTTACTGTTTCTGAAGCGACTTGATGAGTCGCAGGATTTGCAAGAAAACAAAGCCCGAGCTACAAAACAGCCGATTGAAAGACGGATATTCCCTAAGGGCAAGGACAAGATTGGCAGGGACGGCGGGCGTTCTTACGAAGCTCTACGCTGGAAGAACTTTAAAAATTCTGCGCCCGCTGAGATGTTTGAAATCGTCGGTCAGCACGTTTTCCCGTTTCTCCGAGAAGGATTAGCGAAAAATAATGGTGGCGAGGACTCGACCTACGCTCATCATATGAAGGACGTGCGCTTCACGATTCCGACGCCGGCATTGCTGGCAAAAGTCGTGGATCTACTGGACGCCGTGCCCATGGAGGATCGCGACACCAAGGGCGATGTGTACGAGTACATGCTCGGTAAGATCGCGAGTGCGGGACAGAACGGACAGTTTCGTACCCCGCGCCACATCATTCGTATGATGATAGAGCTTACAGCGCCGCAGCCGAACGATGTCATTTGCGATCCCGCATGTGGCACGGGTGGATTTCTGGTTGCGGCCGGTGAATACCTGCGCGAGCGGCATCCAAATCTTTTGCACGATGCCAAGCAGCGCAAGCATTTCCACCACGGCATGTTTCACGGCTATGACTTCGATAACACCATGCTGCGTATCGGCAGCATGAACATGCTGCTGCATGGTGTGGAGAATCCGGACATCACCTATCGCGATTCGCTCGCGCAGGAGCATTCAGGCGAGGATGAGAAGTACACGCTGGTGCTGGCGAACCCACCATTCGCCGGCAGTCTGGATTATGGGACCACGGCCAAGGATCTGCAGCAGATCGTCAAGACAAAGAAGACCGAGTTGCTGTTTCTCGCGTTGTTTTTGCGCTTGCTAAAACCGGGTGGTCGCGCGGCGGTGATCGTGCCGGATGGTGTGTTGTTTGGTTCGAGCACTGCGCACAAGACACTGCGCAAGATTTTGGTGGAGGATCAGAAGCTGGATGCTGTTGTGAAGCTGCCTGGCGGCGTATTTAAACCCTATGCTGGCGTTTCTACTGCGATTCTGCTCTTTACCAAGACCAACTCCGGTGGCACCGACCATGTGTGGTTCTACGAAATTGCTGCCGATGGTTGGAGCCTTGATGACAAGCGCACGCCGTTACTTTCGGAAGATAAGCTCGGCCCCGCGCCGTCCTTGGCCTTAAGCGCCGAGGATCACCTCAAGAACAACCTTCCTGATGTGATCGCACGCTGGTCAGAACGCGACAAAAAAGAGCGCAAGCGTGCAAGAACGGCGCAGAGCTTCTGCGTGCCGAAGGCTGACATTGTCGAGCAAGGCTATGACCTTTCGCTCAATCGCTACAAGGAAGTTGTGCATGAGGAGGTTGAGCATCGTAAGCCGAAAGACGTCCTGGCGGACCTTGCGAAGTTAGAACAGGAGATTCAGCGCGGGATAAAGGAGTTGGAGGGAATGTTGTGATGAGTGCGAGAAGTATACCGCTTGGAGCCGTTATGGCTTCTCGGTTGGGTTCAGTAGATCCCTCAAAGTTTCCCCGCGAGGAATTCGATCTTTACAGCATACCGGCGTTCGACGTTGGAAAACCGGAAATTACGCAGGGAAAAAATATCGGATCTTCGAAGCAGGTTGTGCAGGCTGGTGACGTGCTGCTTTCTCGCATTGTTCCACATATTCGGCGCGCATGGGTTGTGGGTAAAGGCACTGGTCGACGGAAAATTGCATCAGGCGAGTGGATTGTTTTCAGGGGAAAACAAATAGAGCCACGCTATTTTCGGCATGTTCTTATGGGAGATTCATTCCACGCGCAGTTCATGCGGACTGTCTCCGGGGTTGGAGGGTCTCTTCTCAGGGCGCGTCCTGCATACGTTGCAAACATCAGTATCCCACTGCCTTCTCTCCCTGAGCAGCGCCGAATCGCCGATGTCCTGGACAAGGCGGAGGCGCTGCGCACCAAGCGCCGCGCCGCCATTGCTCAGCTCGATACGCTCACTCAATCCATTTTCCTAGACATGTTCGGCGACCCGGTAACAAATTCGAAAGGATGGCCAATTGTGTCAATGGGGAGCGTATGTGACGTCCGAGATGGAACACATGACTCGCCGAAGTACGTTTCAAGTGGAGGGTTCCCTCTCCTTACATCGAAGAATGTAACGGGTGGAACCATCGATTTAAGTGGCGCCAATTACATTTCAGAAGAGGACTACCTGAAAATTAACAAGCGATCTAAAGTAGATCGTGGGGACATCATTCTGCCGATGATCGGAACTATCGGTTCGCCGGTGCTTGTTGCTCATGAGCCGCACTATGCCATTAAAAACGTGGCTCTCATAAAATTCTCGAGCGCGTCTCCATCCGGCCCTTTTGTCCGCCATCTTTTGGGAAGTCACTATTTCGATTTCGTAGTAGGTAAGAAGAATCGTGGGGGAACGCAGAAGTTTGTGTCTTTAGGAGACCTTCGGGCATTTCCTTTGCCTTTGCCGCCGAGACGAACGCAGCAAGAATTCGTTGAACGCATTGAAGCGGTCGAGAGTGTAAGAACCCCGATCATGTCGTCGAGCGGACAATTAGATGCGCTTTTTGCATCACTTCAGCATCGCGCATTCCGGGGAGAGCTATAGTTATGCATGATAAGCATAAGGTAAGGCGTAACCTGCTGCGTTAGAGATCGGGGATAAGGACGGTTCGAACCGGAGTCGACAAGGCATGACGAATGTGAGCCAGTTTGCCTTCCTGCAGCGCGAATGGCCTGCGGAGTATGAGGCCTCCGGCAAGGCGGAGGCGTCGGTGCACGCCGATCCGCGCACGGCATGCTTCTACGCGCGTCGCGCGCTGGAACTCTCGGTCGCTTGGGCGTTCAAGCACGATCCTAACCTGAAGCTGCCGTATCAGGACAATCTTTCCGCACTCATTCACGAACCCACGTTTAAGAAAGCGGCTGGCGAGGCGGTTTTCAGCAAGGCCCGCGTGATCGTTACCCTTGGGAATCGGGCTGTACACAGCCATCGGACTATTCCGGCGGACGATGCATTGGTCGCAGTGCGTGAGCTGTTCCATGTGGCGTACTGGTTGGCGCGCACCTATGGCCGAATCGGTCGGCCGGCTCCGGGGCTCAGGTTCGATCCCGCTGCACTTCCTCATCCTGCACGTGCGCAGAAGCGGACCGCAGAACAATTACTACAACTGGAGGGGCAGCTTCGCGAGCGCGATGAGAAGCTCGCGGTGCTGCTGGCCGACAAGTCATCACTCGATGAGGAATTGAAGCGTCTGCGGGCGGAAGTGGCAGAGGCGCGCAAAGCCGCTGCTGCTCAGCCGGATACACACGACTATTCGGAAGCCGAGACCCGCGACTACTTCATCGATCTATTGCTCAAGGAAGCTGGGTGGGCGCTGGATCAGCCGCGTGATCGTGAGCTGGAAGTTGTTGGAATGCCCAATAATCAAGGCAAAGGGTTCGTTGACTATGTCCTGTGGGGCGACGACGGTAAGCCGCTAGGTCTGGTAGAGGCGAAGCGCACGCGACGCGATCCGCGGGTGGGGCAGCAGCAGGCGAAGCTGTACGCGGACTGCCTGGAGCAGCAATACGGGCAGCGGCCNCTCATNTTCTATTCCAACGGTTACGACCATTGGTTNTGGGACGACGCTTTTTATCCACCGCGTGCAGTGCAGGGGTTTTANAAGAAATCCGAGCTCGAGCTGTTGGTGCAACGNCGCGATACCCGGAAATCGCTGGCTACCGCGGAGATCGACGGCAAGATCGTCGAACGTTACTACCAGACGCGTGGTATCCGCAGGATCGCAGAAGCCTTCGAGCAGGATCATGACCGCAAAGCGCTCATCGTGATGGCAACGGGTGCGGGGAAGACGCGCACGGTCATCGCGCTGGCCGATCTGCTGATGCGGTGTAACTGGGTCAAGCGGGTGCTGTTCTTGGCCGATCGCGTCGCGCTCGTCAAACAAGCGGTTAATGCCTTCAAGATTCACCTGCCCGATTCTTCGCCGGTAAATCTCGTCACCGAGAAGGACGCGCAGGGGCGGGTTTTTGTGTCCACCTACCCGACGATGATGGGCCTCATCAACGAAACGCGAGAAGGTCAGCGGCGCTTTGGAGTGGGTCACTTCGATCTGGTGGTGATCGATGAGGCGCATCGCTCGGTGTTCCAGAAATACCGCGCCATTTTTGAATACTTCGATTCTCTGCTCGTGGGGCTGACCGCCACACCGAAGGACGAGGTCGATCGCAACACTTACAGTCTGTTCGATCTGGAGAATGGCGTGCCGACGGACGCCTATTCACTCGACGAGGCCGTCAAGGAACGGTACCTGGTGCCGCCGAGGGCGGTATCGGTGCCCCTAAAGTTTCAGCGCGAAGGCATCCGCTACGATGAGCTTTCCGAAGACGACAAGGATCAGTGGGACGCACTGGAATGGGATAGCGAGAATGGCGTTCCTGACCGCGTGGAAGCCGAAGCCGTCAACAAGTGGCTATTTAATAAGGACACGGTAGACAAGGTACTCGAGCATCTAATGACGCGCGGCCTGACGGTTGCAGGTGGCGACCGGCTCGGCAAGACGATCCTCTTCGCTAAAAATCAGGATCATGCGGAGTTCATTGAGGAACGTTTCAATGCGAACTATCCAAAATACAAGGGGGATTTTGCGCGAATCATCACCTTTAAGACAGAGTATGCGCAGAGCCTCATCGATGCCTTCTCGGCGAAGCACAAACCTCCGCATATCGCCATCTCCGTTGATATGCTGGATACCGGCATCGATGTGCCAGAGGTCGTGAATCTCGTCTTCTTCAAGCTCGTTCGCTCGAAGACGAAGTTCTGGCAGATGATCGGACGTGGCACCCGGTTGTGTCAGAATCTATTTGCGCCGGGGCAGGACAAAGAGTTCTTTTTTCTGTTCGACTATTGCCAAAACCTGGAGTATTTCAGCCAGGAACTGCCGGTCAGCGAAGGGCGTGTCGGGGAGGGTTTGAGCACCAAGTTGTTCAAGTCACGTCTTGAGCTGATAGGTGCTATCGATGAACGGATCGGCCCGCCCGCTCAGTATGCCGTCGCCGACTCTTCCCCAATCGAAAGCTATGGCGGCCTCCTGGAGAAAGATGTCCGTAGCCAGGCCGCAGCAAGACTCCATCGCGAAGTTGAATCGATGAATCTGGATAACTTCGTGGTGAGGCCGAAGCGCAGACTGGTCGAGCAATATGCGAAGCCAGAGGCGTGGAATGCATTGCCGGTGGAAGTGCGCAATGAGCTGGCGCGCTCCCTCGCCAATCTGCCCACGGAACTGGATCCTGAGAACGAAGAAGCAAAGCGATTTGACTTGCTGCTGCTGAAACTGCAGCTCGCACGGCTGCGAGGAGACCCTGGTTTCGAGCGGCTGCGCGATCAAGTAAAGGATATCGTTGCCATGCTGGAAGAGAAGGCATCGATCCCGATGATAAAGGCCCAGATGCCGCTGATTCTCGAGCTCCAGACGGATCACTGGTGGCAGGACGTGACGGTTGGAATGCTGGAAGGCGTGCGTCGACGTCTGAGGGATTTGGTTCAGCTGGTCGAGAAGGCAAAACGCAAGCGCCTGTATTCGGACTTCGAGGACGAAATAGGGGCGGAAGTCCAGTTCGACCTGCCAGGCCTGAAAGAGGCGAGCGATTTCGTCAAGTTCCGCGCCAAGGCACAGGTGTTCTTACGGGCGCATCAAGCACATGTCGCGGTTCACAAACTTCGAATGAACCGGGCACTCACGGCGACGGATATTACAGAGTTGGAGAAGATATTGGTTGAAAGTGGCGTAGGCGCACGCGATGACGTCGAGCGGGCGGCCAATGAAGCGCATGGGCTCGGGCTTTTCGTACGTTCACTGATCGGTCTGGATCGAGGAGCAGCGAAGGAAGCGCTCGGCGTATTTATTACTGACACGACACTGAGCGCCAATCAGATCGAGTTTATCAATCTCATCGTCAATCACCTGACCGAGCACGGCATCATGGAGCCCGACAGGCTATATGAATCGCCCTTCACGGATATCAGTCCAAAGGGTCCTGATAGCTTGTTCTCCTCGGCGCAGATCGATCAGCTGATCGCCACGCTCGAAAGCGTCAAGAAAACTGCTCAGGTCGCGGCCTGACGGTAAAAGTGACGGTATCGCGAATGCCATTTTCTGGAAGTCCTTTTCGCATCAGTACGTTAGGCGGCCAGGAGATTATCGAGTGGGAGTGACCAGCATGAGCTATTGTTTTAATTAGTAATTATACTAATCTAACATTAGAATTGCACGATAACATCTCTAATGTTACCGTGCGAAGGTCATGTTAAATCAGAAATACATCGTGGCGCTGCAGGACGCGGTTAGAAGTTACCTTCACGACACGCTGGGAATTAGATCTGCAATCCGGCCGTGGGTCCATTCGAGCAGATTACCGTACTTCTTGCAGGATGCGTTCGAATTGCATGAACTGAAGGTAAGGGATCATTCGCTCCTGCTGGCACTAAACCGTCGAAAAAAAACGCCATCGCTCGCTACCGTCCGCGATCGTTTGGACAAACTTCAAACTGTTGTTGATTGTCCGGTCGTCTATGTGACGGATGCGCTGGCGTCCTATGAGCGCAGGCGGCTCATCGAACAAAAGGTGCCGTTCATCGTGCCGGGCAATCAGCTTTATCTGCCCGATCTGGGAATCGATCTGCGGGAGTATTTCCGCCAGCAGCCGCACGCGCCGGCAGAGGCGCTAAGCCCCGCCACTCAGGCGATGTTGCTCAGAGCTTTGTTGGAAAAATCCACGCAGGCGGCTTGGTATCCGGCGGCTATTGCGGATGAGCTGGGCTATACCGCAATGACCGTGTCCCGAGTCGTCAAAGAATTAACAGGGGCAGGTATCGCGACGCTGGATTGTCGCGGTGCGGCACGATGGCTTCAGATGGACCGGCCAGCTGAGAAGACTTGGGAGCAAGCAAAATCGCTGTTGCGCAGTCCGGTAAAAAGACAAGTTTGGATGCCTGCCGCTCCGGCCTTAAATGAGAGGCAAATTCCTCTGGCGGGGCTGAGCGCTCTGGCGTGCTATACCAGCCTGGCTGAACCACCGCTACCCGTGTATGCAATGAGTGTGGTGCAGCTGAAAGCACTGAGCGAGCAAGGGTTTGAAGAGACACCCGAGCCCATAACCGGAGGTTGTCAATTGCAGGTGTGGACCTATGCGCCCATACTTGCGACCGACGCTAAGATCGCCAATGACACAAAGGTTGTAGACCCCCTGTCGTTAAGGCTGAGTTTTCAAGATACGTATGATGAACGGATTGAACTCGCACTGGAAGAATTAAAGGAGCATTTTCCGTGGTGAAGGGACTCGATCTTTTTCGAAGACACTTCGATAGCTATGCGGACCAGTTCATTCTGATCGGCGGCACTGCCGCGACGCTGGCCATGGAACAGGCCGGACTGGAGTTCCGGGCTACGAAGGACCTGGACATCGTGCTGCACGTCGAAGCGCTCAAGCCGACTTTCGGCGTTGCCTTCTGGGACTTCGTGGAAAAAGGAGGCTATGGAATCAGGGAAGCGAGCAATACCGGCAAGCCCGTGCTCTATCGATTCCAGAAACCGGAAAATGCCGCGTACCCCTTCATGCTGGAATTGTTCTGCCGATCGCCTGACGGCATACAACTTGCCGAAACCAGCCGGCTGACGCCGATATCCTTCGATGAGACGGTCTCCAGCCTATCGGCCATTCTGCTCGATGAATCGTACTACCGCTTCATTCTGGACGGACGTCGAGAGGTCGATGGACTATCCTGGATTGGCGAAGATCGTCTGATTCCGCTCAAGGCCTGTGCCTGGCTCGATCTCAGCGCTCGCAGGGCGCGAGGCGAGCCTGTCGATTCAAAAAGTATTCGCAAACATGCCAACGACGTCATCCGGCTGTCGCAATTACTTTCGCCTGAAGTCCGCATCCTTTCATCGCAGAAGATTACTGAGGATCTGAATCGTTTTCTCCAGGCGCTGACTGCGGACGAAACGTATGCGCCGAAGGCGCTTGGCTTCGATATGCCACTAACTGAAATCGCTGGGCGCATTGCCCTGGCATACGAACTGGCTCAACCCTGATTGCATGGTCCGTATAATGTCCAGCGGAAACGTGCTTCAAGAAAACAGTACGACAGGGCTCTTCGAGCGCCTGCCCGATACGCTGTTTCGTCCGTTGGCCTCGCAGAACCGGCAGCTCTACTGGGACCTGTTAGTACATCTGTACGAGCAGTTCTTCGGCCCCGACGCACCACCCTCGCCGGAAGATGGGTATCTGCTGCGCACGGTGACGATCGACATCGAGCGCTTCATCAGCACCCGCGAGTGGCTTGCGGCGGAAGGGGAGATTCCTGAAGAGGATACCCCTGATGGCCAAGCCCGATACATCCTTCGCGCGCTGATCGACTCTGGCTGGATCACGCCAGAGCGTATTGGCGTGCGCACCTTCCTTGACATGAAGCCCAGCGTGCAGAAATTTCTCGAGCTGCTCAAGCAGTTCGCCGAGGAGGGGCCGCAGTTCATCGGAGGCAAGGTGCAGCTGATCTACAACCAGCTCACAGCAGTGCTTGCAAGCCCTGCAGAGCAGGCCGCAGGCTTTCATGAATCCGCCAAGGCGGCGCGCGCCCTCATTTCGACCCTCAAGGCCACGAATATGCGCGTTCGTGAAGCCATGGACATGCTGAGCACGCACGATTCCACCGCCGATTTCGTGCGCGCGTTCTTCACCGACTACATCGCCAATCTCTACATCCGCGACTACCACGAGCTGCGCACGGATAACCATCCTCTACGGCACCGTTACGAGATTCTGCAAACCGTCTATGAGCTGCGCGATGCACCGCAGGCGCGCGATCCGCTCGTTCGCTGGTACCAGCACGCTTTCAAAACCACCAGCCGCGAACAAGCCGAGGCACTCTTTGAAAAGGACGCGAGCCGCTTTCTCGTATTTGGCCAGATAGAGCATTACCTCGACCGACTCAATAACAGCGTAAGCCGCACCACGCGCCGGGCTCTATCGTTCATTCAATATAGGATCCGCACCCGCGATCGGCTCGACCGACTGCTCGACCAATCCTTCACCGCCTTCGAGGCTGCGGACGTCGCGGGCGTGCCACTCGAGTGGCCGCTTGCCAAAGGTCCCCTGTTCTCGGAAGGGAGTCTGCGCGAGCCGAAGATGGCGCCGACCCCTGTACAGCGCACCCCAGTGCGCAATCCAACGATGACCGCGGAGATGCGGATACATAACGAGCTGCGCAAGCAGGTGACCAAGAACCGCGAAGTGACTCCGCGCGAACTCATCCGCTATATCGAAGCAAACGTCCCTGCCGGTCAGGCGAGGACCTCCGATACTCTGCCAATCGACGGAGTGAAGGGGCTGTGCATGCACGCGGCGCTGACCCGCCTCACCTTGGCGAGCGAAGTCGCGCCGGTCACCCGCCACAAGCATCTGCCGTTTTTGGGTGAGCTGCGCAAGCGCGGCATCTCCCTGCACCGAATCGCAGGCGAATACACGGAAAACCGCTTCTTTACGGCACCAAAGTTTCAGGTGCGCAGGTAGGTTTTCTCATGCCCCGCAACTGGACATCCCTCGCCGAGAACTCGGAACTTTACGAAGAGTGGGACTTCGAAAGTGCTGCCTATCAGCTTATAGCCTCACAGGTGCTGTATGAGTTCGAGAATCCCCAGCGCGTCGCGTACGCGCTGATCACCCGCTACCGCAACGAATTCAAGGAAGCCTTCCGGCTCTTCGGTATGGATTTGGTGTTCGATGATGCTGCGCGCTATGTCGCGGCGGTGCCGGACCGGGGTAACCGCCGCTCGGTGCTGCCGCTGGCCGAGACCCAGCTGGTGCTGGTGCTGCGCAAGCTTTATCACGAGCAGGCAAACCGCGGCGCGCTTGAGGAGGGCGCCATCGCCATCGTCACGATCGATGAGCTGCGCTCGGCGTTTCAGGCGGCCACCCGGCGTGAGCTTCCGACGACCGCGCGCGAGATCGCCGCGCTCATCGACCAGATGCAGCGCTTCGGGATCGCCAAACAGGTGAAGTGCGAGGACGAAGGATTACAACCCTTCGATGTCGCCATCTTGTCAGGCATCCAGACGCTGGTGAATGAAGCTACGCTGATGAAACTGTCCGAGCATTACGCAGCGGCGACTTCGCTCGCCTCCATCAAGGCCCCTAGCAAGCAGGCCGATTCGAAGGATGAGAGCTCCGCGGACGCGCCCGACGGCGCCGCCAGCGGTGCGGAGATTTGAACCGTGATTCGTCTGAAGAAAATCATTATGGTCCAGTTCTACCTCTATGAAGCGATTGAACTGGAGATCACCGGTCATGGGGCCGTGTTGGGTCCGAACGGCTCCGGCAAGACCGCCCTGCTAGACGCGATCCAGATCGTGTTCATGGGCGCACACGGCGGCTATCTCGCCTTCAATGCGCAGTCCACCGGCGGTCGCAACAAGCGCAGTGTGCGCGAGTACTGCCTGGGGCTCATTCGCCATGGGGAGGAGTCCAACGCGCCTACCGATCGCAAACGCGACCACGCAACCACCTACCTCTCGCTCGTCTTCGGCGATGAGTCGAGCGGGAAGGTATTTTCTGCCGGCGTGTCACTGCATGCCACGGCGAATGACCGCGATCACAAGATCAATGGTCTGTACGTGCTGCCCGGGGTAGATCTCGCGTTGGCTGATCACCTGGAGGTAAACGGAGATGATCGCTTGCCACTGCGGTGGAGCGACTTTGCCCAGAGCTCCAAGCGTATGGCGGCCAACATCGGGCTCACGCCGTCTATTCAGACGCAGCCCGAGATCTACATCCGGGAATTCCTGCATCAGCTACAGCCGCAGGCGCGGCACATCGACTCGCGGGAATTTCTGAAGGCCTTCAAGAACTCCATGCGCCTGCGCGATATCGAAAGCGTCGACGACTTCGTGCGCAAACACATCATCGACGAGCAACGCATCGACCGACGTCGCGCCACTGAACAGATTGAGGAGTTTCGCAAGCTCCGCCAGCTCGTCGACCAGGTCGAAGGACAGATCCGCGATCTCGACCTGCTGAACGGCAAATTCAAGAACGTGGCTCGTGAATATCGCCGCGCGGCAACCCTGAAGGCACTTGGGGCCATCTATGAAACTGAACATGTGGGAGAGGAAGTCTCGCAGCTCCAGGATACTCTGGACGCACACCGTGAGGAGCTGGCAGAAGCCGAGCAGCGCTTTGTCTTCGCACGCGCTGCCTTCGACGCCAAGGACGCCGAGTTCATCGAGGCTTCGCGCCACCAGGATCCATCCGTGGGAGAGATGGAGGCGTTCGAGCGATTGAAGCAGCAGAGCAGCGCCGGTGAACTGGAGGCACGTACACACCTGGTCAAGCTCACCGAGCGCCTGGTACGTTTGGTGCGATTAGCGCTTGCGACCGAGGAGCTCGGTGCTCACCACCGCGCCCTTAAGGATGTTGCGGAAAAGCTTGAGCGTACGCATACGCAGCTGGCTCAGGGCGCCTTCGATTTGGCGGGCACTGGGCTTACCGCTGCGGTGATAGTGGCTGAAGCCCTGCACACGGATCTGGGTGTTGCCCTCGAGACCGTCCGTGAAACTCAGCGCCTGGCACAGCAGTCCTTCACCGGAGCGCGTGCCGCGCATGCTCACCTGCAGAAGGGCGGCACCAACATTTCTGAAGTGACAGCGAGGCTGATCGAGCAGCTGGAAGAAGTCGGGATCAAGGCCACTTCGGTGTGCGAGCTTGTGAGTGTGAAGGATCCCGCATGGCAACCGGCCATCGAGTCGTACTTGGCCTCCAATCGCGAGTCGTTGTTTATTCAGCCTGGTCGCGAGCGCGATGCGGTCAAGTTCGTGCGCTCGCTGCCGGCGTCCCAACGACCATACGGCGTTACGATCATTCAGCCTTCGCACCTCAACACCGACCCCTGGGTAGATCGTGACGGAGTGCTGGTGGGCACGCTCCTGGAAGGCAAGAATGCCATTGCGCTCGCCTACCTGCGATCGCAGTTCGGCACCATGCGTCGTGCTCAGACCGAGGAAGAGCTCGAGCGCTACAGCCGCGCCCTGACGATCGACGGCATGCTGAGTGCCCGCGGCGGTACCCGTGCCATTCGCTTGTTATCTGCTCATCAGCTGTTGCTCGGAGTGAAGGCGAACCGGGATCAGGAGCGTGAGGCCGCCGCTCGTGTGCAGCGCGCCGCTGCCGAACTTGCCCAGTCGAGCACCCACTTCAACGTCCTGAACGGCCTACAGCAGGAGGTCTTGAGCTTGCGTGAATCTGCCGCGGCGCTGCCGGAGACTCTGGCCCGTTGCGAGGGAGCTCGCCGCGCCATTACCGAGGCCGACATACAACTCTCGCGCCTGGATCGCGACAAGATTCAGGAGCTGCGCGTGCAGCGCGATGCTCTTGACAAGCAGCGCAAAGAGCTCGGCGATCTGCGCGATCAGTGGAACAACAAGGTGGTGAGCCTTAACACCGCCATCGAGACGGAAGAGAAGTCCCTGGATCTCTTACTCAACAAGGCGCGCGAGCTATCCGACATCGAGGTAAAGCTGTGTAGTCATCAAGACTTTGATCCAGAGATCCTCGATCAGCAGCGCCAGCGCTTGGACGATCTGGACGTGACGGGCACAGTTCGGATTCAGCGGGCGCGGACCGATGCGGAGAACGCGCGCACGCGCGCCGACTCGCTGAATAGTCAAACCCTACCGGAGTTCGTTCGCTATATCGACATTCACGGCATTGCGGTGCTGGAGGAGCGGGGTGACTGGCGGCTCGCGCATGTCTGGACGGCAGAGGAGAGCACGCGCCTCAAGCAGTCGCAGCTCATCCAATATCGCGAACAAGCCGAGTGCGCGCGCGATGCGGCGGAAATCGCCTTTCGCAAGGATATCGCAATCCGGCTGCGTGAAAGCATCCAGCGGATGAGGCTCAGCTTGAAGGCGCTTGATGCGACGCTCGCCTGCTGCCCGCCGTTCTCTAACGGAGAGCGTTATCGCTTCGAAGCCAAGCCGGCCGAAAACTACAAATCGATCTACCAGTTCATCATGAATGCCGCCGAAGAGGAGGGGCAGGACAGCCTGTTCAAGGCGCAAGATGTCGTGCAGGATCGGATCATTGAGTTGCTCGAACAGCAGGCGAATCCTGATGTCTCACGGACACCAAATCCGCTCGAGGACTATCGTCTGCTGTTCACGTTCGATCTGCTCATCGAAAAAGACAACCAGGTCATCAGCCGTCTGTCCAAGCGCATTGGCACGGGCTCGAATGGCGAGCACCGAACGCCTTTCTACGTGATCGCGGGCGCCGCGCTCGCGGCCGCTTACCGGATTGCTCCGGGCAAGAAGGCCGAAGGCGCGGCACTCATGCTGCTTGATGAAGCCTTCCACGGCATGGACCACCAGAACGCCCTCGCGGCGGGCGACTTCCTGAGCGCGCTTGGTCTGCAGCTCGTCATGGCCGCTCCGGAGACCGACTACGGCAAACTCGGAAGTCTGTGCGACACCATATACGACATTGCCCGCGACAACCTGAACGTGTTTATCGAGCCAAGCCAGATGAAGGACGAAGGCAAGGAGCTGCTGCAGTCGGATCTGCCGTCTAAGCATCCGGAGCTGGTTCAAATGAGGCTGGCTGCTGCGGCCGCCAGCTAACGCCATGTCGCAGGCGCTCGCCAACCAGGCATTGAAGAAGTTGCTCGGACGAGCAGAGCGGGTACACAACAAGGAAGAGGCACGCGCTGTCACGCTGCCCTTTACGCGAACCAGTTTCGAGCCGTATTTTGCGCTACCTACTCATGCGGCCAAACAGGAACTGCATGCGAGCCTGCGCGAGGCGCAGCGCGCGGGCGCCATCATGATCGAGTGGGATCTGCTGGCCGGGGAGGACGGGCAGATAAAAAGGATCTTCCTGAAAGACCTCGGGAGTCTCGCTCGACACCTCGGGGTACAAACTCACGAAAGTCTTCTGGCGCATGCCAAATCGCGCTTGGCCGCCTGGAATACACTCTCGCGAGTGCAGGAGATTCTGAGTACCTGGGGGAGCCTGCGAGCCGTACGCGGCCGCGATGCCTCGGAGGTGGAGGATTTGAGCGATGCGCTGCGCGTGCTCGACTTCTGTCGTGCGCGGGCCGGCGAAGACATCGCGGTACGCACGGCGAGCGCGGCGCTGTTTAAAAACAGCAAGCGCCTGGAAGAGCTCGAGCAATGGCTCGACATCCTCACTGCCAACAATCTGCAGGGGCTGCGTCGCTCGGCCGAGGAAGTGTTTGCGAGCCTGGGATTGGTGAAGCATCCGCCCGCAGTGTATTTGAGTGGTCGCGCCGAATTGGAGCTGGCCGATGGCTTGCGACTGCAATTGCCCTCACCGTTTGTTGCCCTGGCTCCGAAGTCCATCATGCGCGTCATGCTGGCGCAGACCGTGCGCTCCGTGCTCACGGTGGAAAACCTCACCGTCTTTCATGAGCTCGCGGCCGGCCGCGCGGGGTCCCTCGAGGCTCATCTCATTCTCTTCACGGCGGGCATGCCTGCGCCGTCCTTCATGGCCTTCTATGAGCGGCTTCTTCAGGATCTTGGCGATCGAGAGCTCTATCACTGGGGTGACATCGATCCGGGTGGCTTTCGAATCGCTGCGTGCCTCGCGCGCGCCGTAGCACGAGTGGGGCGCCGACTGTCGCTGTGGCAAATGGGTTCGAGCAAGTTCGAGCCAGACTTGGCGTACCGACAATTGAGTCGCACGGATATCAGCGAAATGCGGCGGATTTGTGCCAGCTATGGGTGGGTGCAGGAGGCCGCGGCGCTTGAAGTCTCAAGCCATGGCTTCGAGCAGGAAGCTCTGCCGACATTGCTTCCACCGTAACGAAGGATACAGGCAAATGCTGTGTCTAAAATCGTTGGCTGATGAATTGACGGTATTGTGAAAGTCAGTTTCGCAAAACCCTCATCGCATCAGTAGGTTAGGGCGTCAGGAAATTATGGAGTGGGAGTGAATATTATAAGATTATGATTTATAAGGATTTTATATTTTTCATATCATGAATATTCGGTGCTAGACACCGAGTTTTCATGGTACGATCCGGGCTATGATAGATCGCGACCGTCATCTGGGGCGGATCACCAGCCTTTTAAAGCGGTTTCCTGTGGTAGCGATTCTCGGCGCGCGCCAAGTCGGGAAAACGACGCTTGCAAATCTGATTGCCCCCTCTGTCAGTGATCGAAGCACACGGTTTGATCTGGAGAATCCCTCGGATCTGGCACGACTGGCCGATCCGATGCTCGGTCTTCAAGGGCTTACCGGACTCGTTGTGCTCGATGAAGTGCAGCGTCGCCCGGAGCTATTTCCGGTATTGCGAGTATTGGCGGATCGCAAACCTGTACGCGCGCGGTTTCTAGTTCTGGGGAGTGCTGCGCCGGATCTTCTCAGACAAAGCTCCGAGTCGCTTGCGGGGCGCATTGCTTATTACGAGCTGCCCGGTTTGGCATTGCGGGAAGTGGGTGCCGGGCAGGCCAATCGTCTTTGGCTGCGCGGCGGGTTTCCCAGGTCGTTCCTCGCACGCTCCGATCGCGAAAGTATGGAGTGGCGGCAATCGTTCATTCGAACCTTTCTCGAGCGGGATCTGCCGGCACTCGGAGTGAACATCGCGGCAGACACCATGCGGCGTTTCTGGTCGATGCTCGCTCATCACCATGCACAGCTCTGGAACGCCTCGGAGATTGGCCGTTCCTTCGGCGTAGCGGATACGACAGTCCGCAGTTATCTCGACAAACTCACTGATGCTCTGGTCGTGCGGCAATTGAAGCCCTGGCACGAGAATCTCGGTAAGCGTCAGGTGAAGTCACCAAAGATCTACGTGCGTGACTCAGGATTGCTACACACGCTGCTGAATCTTGCGGTCCAGCGAGATCTGGAGGGGCATCCCAAGCTTGGCGCATCCTGGGAGGGTTTCGTCATCGATCAAATCGTGCAGCAGCTGGAGGTGCTTCCGGAAGAGACTTATCACTGGCGAACGCACCAAGGTGCCGAACTCGATCTGCTTGTAGTGCGCGGCGGGCTGAGGCTCGGTTTCGAGGTAAAGCGCACCGTTGCGCCAACACTTACGTCCTCGATGCGCTCGGCGATGCAGGATCTGAAGCTCAAGTCTCTGTTCGTGGTGCACGCGGGCAATGAGACATTCCCGCTGTCGAGGCAGGTGCAGGCAGTCGCGCTCAATGATTTGCTGAAGACCGTGAAATCACTCCGGTGAGCTGACTGTTTGACGCTCCTGGGGCAGCGACTTGCTGCGGAGCCATCGAGTGAGGGCAACCGAAATCGTATGCAAAAAGCGTTGTCCTCTTTGGGATTTTGCATATGAGTTCGGGAGCCCTCATCCGGCCTGAAAAGGTGGGATTCACGGTTATTCCAGGCCTTCTCTATGCAGGCGAAGTCCGTGAGATTGTGCATCAGCTGGAACGCCTGGGGCCCGAGAGTGCGGGCACGCGGCGCCTCCTCAATGAACGGTGGTGTCGAGAGCTGGGACGGCGACTGGCGCACGCCAGTCGCCTTTCTAATTTGATTCCCAATGATGCTTGCGCTGTACAGTGCACATATTTCACCAAGTCTCCCAGCCACAACTGGCTGGTAACTTTGCACCAGGATCTCAGCGTCCCGGTGGCTGACCGCATCGATATAGAGCACTGTTCGGGCTGGTCTCGGAAAGAGGGCGGTCTGTTCGTGCAGCCGCCAATTTCCTTATTGGAGGAAATTCTGGCCGTGAGAGTCCATTTGGACGATAGCAACGACGAGAACGGTGCATTGCGCGTTGTGCCCGGCTCCCATGCATTGGTCGACTGACGCCAGAAGCAATTCAACGAGTGCGCGATGAGCTGGGCGAAATGACTGTTCCGGTCCCACGAGGCGGAGGAATGCTGATGCGGCCGCTTCTTCTGCATGCGTCCCACAAAGTGTGCGTCGATAGTCCGCGGCGGGTACTTCATTTCGTCTATGGACCTTCGAAATTGCCGTATGGCCTGCGCCGGCCGCGGTCTGACGGTATTTCAGGGCTCTGGTGCATTACCGGGTTGGTCTAGAATCTGCGCCACTCAATGGAGCGGTGAATGAGGAAGTGTGTCCCACGAGACTCGATATATCGCCGGCGACAGAGTTTAGTCAGCTAGTACAGCGAAACCAAATCATTCACGGGAAACCCTGCGCCGTGCCAAACGGCGAGACTCGGCAAAGTAATTCACGACAAACTCGGATAAGGAGGGACTATGTATGCTCCTACGACGTGAACATAGCGGCCGCGCGGCATACATGGATCGCGATAGCGCTGAAGCCGGCGATCGCTCTGCGGAGCTAGGAACGTTACCACTAGCGACGGCGTCGGCGAAACCTTTAGCCCTCGCGCTTCATCCGCTCCTGACGGGCGATCTCACGCGTGCTGGGTGAATCGAGCGCGGCGCCGCCGATCTTGATCTCACCGTCGCGCTCGTAGTGGCCGATAAGGACGCCGGTGGACGAAACGCGCGAGCGGGTCAGCTTGAACGAATGCGCCGACGATTATTTTCCGCATGGGTCACCCCTTATGTTCTGCTCAAAGGACAAGCGGCCGTTTCCGTTCCCGGCACTCTCGCTCTTGGGGACTTTAAAGTTCTGGCGAGCGGTGCAGTTCAAGACTTCACTAAGAGCCTCTAACAAAATGGATGTAACACGATTAAAATCGCGCGCATCTTATTGTTCTGGCGGAGTGAGATGGCGCGACAACTGGTGGATGATGAACTATGGGCGATAGTGCAGCCGCTGCTACCGA
>Ga0065707_10000480_pt1 | contig 32874 bp, 17 predicted proteins | sample SwiRhicommuniRL3_FD_59094 | JGI IMG/M metagenome (GOLD analysis project Ga0065707, IMG submission 59094) | Switchgrass rhizosphere bacterial communities from Rose Lake, Michigan, USA - RL3 v2 (version 2) | ecosystem: Host-associated > Plants > Roots > Rhizosphere > Soil | place: East Lansing...
CCGAGGATAACCAGAATATATATTTCCAACATATCCACTCTTCATCAGGATACGAAGCTACGCTACCGCCATTACTCGTACAGGCACCATATCTCACAAATCTTTGAAACTTTGGAGATGCCGTCAGCTGTGCAGGCAGTAGATATGTCGATATCAACAGTTTCTAACGTGAACTTCATCAATGATCCTAATATTATACGTTACGACGAAGTTCTGATCTCAAAAGATTTGTATGAAAAGTTATTCAAGGAGGGAAGTGGGGCTGAAGAAAGTCCTGCTGCCAACGGATCTTCCACTGATCACTTTGTGTTGATCAAATTATTAGGTTCCCCGGACTATTTCAATACCTTCAATATTTATAAAGTATCTTCAATTGACTTCGAACACCATAATTTGGTTACGTTTGTTAACAACACTAATTTGAGTCGGTTTCGTGTTGACGAATTGACGTTGAGTTCGCTTATTGTTCAATCTATACAAAAACAGGATATTCCAATCCTCTCCAAGATTTACGTGTCTGTCCCTTCGGAGATCTATTCTATTTTGTCAAATACTCCAGAGGATATTGTGAGATCAAGATTCTTGACAAAATATTTGGCAAACGGAGGTGTAGTCAATGAAAATGATGAGATTCGTTTGGTGAATGGAAAAGTGAGGTTATGTGAGCCATTAGGAAGAGGATTGGTTTCGAACGAAACTGAAATTGTCTTGATAAAGGAAAATGGCGCTGTCCAGATGGGCAATGCATTTGGTGCGCCTGATGAAACTACTGAAGTCACATTTGACGATGCCATAGATATTGTTCTGGTCGATGAAGAAGATTCTCCTGACAACATTGATTTTTCTGCATACTTAACCTCCAGCTTGAACTTTAGTTCTCGTCCACGTCCCAAGACTTCAGCCAAGTTTAAAGTAAAACCTTTACCTGATAGGATTTCTATAGATGGTTTTCCCCAGAAATGGGCTAAAGAAGATTCAGAACTTTATGTGTTTATAAGTTCTGCCGATTTTATCAAGTTGGGCTTTCCAGTATTCAATGGAGATTTGATAAAATTAAACTGTGGATCCAACTCAGTAATGGTCAAGATCTTTACTTTGACGGAACCAAATAAGATTTTTAAGAAGGGAGTTGTATATTTATCACCCATTTTAATCATCAATTTGAACTTGAAGCTGTCCTCAATGGTCACCTTCGACTCTGTTTCGTCAGAAGGATCTCAACAGTTTTCTAGCTTGATTCCTGTGGCTGAACTGGCAATAATCTCGAGAATATCTTCGCAAATAACCATGGACAAAACTTACCAAAAGAACTTCTTATCGAGCTTAAAAACAGGACTCAGTAACCAATTCAAATGTGTCCAAAAGGGTGACTTTTTCCCAGTAGTTATTGACACAGTTCTCGCAAAAACAATGTTTGACAACGTTCCAGAGGAGGACGAACTGGAAGAGGATAACGAAGGAAGTGACAATATTGATGTTATTCCGACAGGAGATCCCGACGCTGTAGCTTGGTTTAAAATTATTGATATCAAAGGTGAAAGCTCGTTGAGTACCAATCAATTCCTCATTGATCCCAGCAAGACGTTATTGGTAAGCTCTGGTGTAGAGTTTGTTCGTTTCCCCAAAAATGAATTCAGTCAATGGTATGAGTATCTCAACTTACCCCAATCGTTCAACTTCAATACCGCCTTGCAGTCAGGCAATTTCAAATACGCCCAAGAGCTCAAGAAGATCATACAAACATGCTTGAATTCAAAGCTTAATTTGAGAACAACTGTATTATTGAGCTCCTTGAGTAGGGGAATTGGAAAGACCACATTGGTCAGAAACATAGCCGTGGAATTAGGATTGAATTTAATAGAGCTTGACTGTTTCGACTTGATCAACCCAGGACAAGAATTGAAGACCATTGGATTATTGGTGGGAAAAGTAGACAAGCTTATTTCCAATGCCCCTCCAAAAACATCGGCCTTCCACGTTCTCTACTTGAAACATATTGAAAGTTTGTGTCCACAGATCGATTCAAATGATCAGAATTCCAGTATTTACACGTCCTTGTCGTTAAGAATCATTCAAACATTGCATGATTACTTGCGCAAGTATCCAAATTTGTGCGTCGTTTTGAGTTGCAACGACTTCGATAAAGTAAATGACAACATCAAGCTGTTGATCAAGTTCAACATTGAATTCAATGTCCCTACGGAGGCTGAAAGACTTGAGATTTTCAAGTTCTTGATCAACAACGAAAGTAACAATCAAATTGGTGACTGTAATGCTCATGAAGAGTACAATATAGAATTCAGCGGTGTTGCTGACGTCACATCCTCATCATACGTGCTTAGAAAAGATATAAACTTCAATACCCTTGCGTTGCAATCTGCTGGTTTGACACCAAGAGATTTGATCTCGATCATTAAGAAGTCCAAGAAGTTAGCGATCAAGAGATTGACTAAACTCAGCAAGGAGTTGGGGATCCCGTTGGATAAATTGATCAAGATTGGAAATGGTGGTTTAATCACTTGGATTCCAGAAGATTTCAGTGCTGCCATTAACGAGGCACGTAATCAGTTTAGTGATTCCATCGGAGCTCCCCGTATCCCAAACGTAAAATGGGAAGATATCGGAGGGTTGGATTTGGTTAAAGATGAGATCTTGGATACTATCGATATGCCATTGAAACATCCTGAGTTGTTCAACAACGGACTTAAAAAGAGAAGTGGAATCTTGTTCTATGGTCCTCCAGGAACAGGGAAAACGTTATTGGCCAAGGCTATTGCTACCAACTTTTCATTGAATTTCTTCAGTGTCAAGGGACCTGAGTTGTTGAATATGTATATTGGTGAGTCGGAAGCTAACGTTCGTCGTGTGTTCCAGCGGGCTAGGGACGCCAAACCTTGTGTAATTTTCTTTGATGAGTTGGATTCTGTTGCGCCAAAGAGAGGGAATCAAGGAGATTCTGGTGGGGTTATGGATAGAATCGTGTCCCAGTTGTTAGCTGAGTTGGACGGGATGAGTGGAAGTGATGGTGGTGATGGTGTGTTTGTGGTTGGAGCAACCAATCGTCCTGATTTGTTGGATGAGGCGTTATTGCGTCCTGGGAGATTCGATAAGTTGTTGTATCTCGGTATTTCCGATACCAATGAGAAGCAGACCAAGATATTGGAGGCTTTGACCAGGAAGTTCAAGTTGCATGATAATGTAGATTTGCCGCAGATCGCAGATCAATGCTCTTTCACGTTTACAGGTGCTGATTTCTATGCTTTATGTTCTGACTCGATGTTGAATGCAATGACTCGGGTAGCTAACGAAGTGGACGCTAAGATCAAAGAATACAACCAGGCCTTGGTGGATGCTTCCAAGTCTGAAATATCCATTCGGTGGTGGTTTGACAATGTTAGTACTGAGGATGATATCACTGTGTTGGTGAAAATGGAAGACTTTTTGAAGGCGCAACTGGAATTGAATCCTTCTGTAAGTGCCGAGGAATTGGAACACTACTTGAGAGTACGTGAAAACTTTGAGGGAGGAAAGGAAAAAGCCAAACAAACGGTTGAAGGCGCTGAAATCGATCCTGAGATCAGAGAATTATTACAAAACGGCCTGAGCATTGATATGAATGCATTGGACAATAATGTGAGCACATTGGATAGTATCGCCAACGGCTCTACAAATGGCCAGGTATAGAATCATTATGCATTAAATATATAGTGCCTAGGGCACTAGTTAACCAATATAGCTCTAGTTATCAATATAGCTCTAGCGCTGATAGACTAAAGTAATTATGAGTAATGTAGCCACAAAGTAACAGGGATCTTCCTAGTGCTGTTACTAGTACTTTAGTGAGTTCATTATATGGATCTCCAGTCACCAACACCGCCAGTCTCTAAATCCCCAATTCGTGGATCTCTAAATCTCCAAGTCTTGGATCTATCTAACAAGTTCACTATTCTCTCTCATTCTTGAACATATAACTGTGATCAAGTACATCCTTGGCCTGGTTGATACGCTGGGATATATACTTGCTCCCATTTTTATCAGGATGATTCAATATCATTAATTTTCTGTATCTATCACGTACGAGCTTCCTATTGGCTGTGATGATATCGTTGCCCTCGATCCCAAGCACAAGCAATGCTTCTTGTTCTGTCATGGGATCTCTGAAACTGGTATTTGGGTATGTCCGTCTAAGGAACTTATGGTGAAGATAATTTGGATCCATTGCTCGGGCTCTGGCCATTGGTCCCGAGACATCATCGTCGTCGTTAACTAGTCGGATTCCATTGAGTGACGCCACCATCAGTGGGGTTAGAAGTACGAATTTTCTATATGCTGAAAGCGTTGATTTGACTGTAAGTGCAACTACCGTGGCACCGACACCTATTATGATCGGTAGAACCATGGCTGCAAAGAATCTGGACTGAATGGGAATTGTTAAAGTTGTTTGAAAAGTAGTAATATTGGTACGGACACGCTGGATGCTGACGTGCTCTAATTAAATATGCGCTAACAATACCACACGACCCATAAGGTTCTAGCTACAACGGGCATAAGCCGGATGTGGCGGCTGATCGGGCCGTTTAGGCGGATCTTAGACACGTTGAGACCCCAAGATATAACTATTGTATGCTCTCCTTTGATAATAGGCTTATACCAGAGAATATATACTGGTGAAGTATGAGAAGTGAATGATTTTAGTGAGTAGAATGTAGTGAGTAGAACTGTAGTGAGGAGTGAGTGTTCCCTAATTTTAGAGGCAAACTCTAGTTTACATTTAGTGAGGATTTAAACCTTTCATTACAATCACTCACTAACTCTCTTCGTCTCCTTTAATTGTTTCGCACAACGGAGGTAGCAATAGTGTCTAGGGGGGCGAAAGTCGATACATCCACCTTATCTCGTTATTACCCAATATTCCCCAATCTGTTGGACTGTCTGTCTGCTAACAAAACGGGCCATCGCATAGTATTGAGTTGGGCACGCCCTTTTCCCCTCCTTACAGGAAAACTCCGAATCCGATACCTTCGGAGTTGATTTAGAGCTAGGATGTAGATACTAATAAATGTTCGACTATTAATTTGGCTAGAGGAGACCCATACGTGAATTTGATTAGTTGGTATCTTCATTCAATCAGCATTGCGGATTCAATGGAGAGAACTCCGAAATGACAGCTTCGGAGTTGGACCGGATCTCGTTGATTCTATTCAAAAGAGAAATGGAGAGGCAATATTGTGGATTATTATTTAACCATGTCAGTACTTGCACCAACTTATTAAACCCTTATAAGCCAATATAAGCCATAATGCAGGTGATATGTTTAAGAAGATCGTAAATTGCACGAGCGATCCGCCTAAGAGATTCCTGTAGATATCACAAAGAAATTACTGTAGATATCACCCAAAGAAATTACCTAGAGTGATAAACCTAAAGGCACCCTTGTGCTAATAACCCCTAAGATCTTCCCCTTTTTGAAAGTAACACTTATTATCAAACTGTCTGCATTCTCCACATTATAGCTTGATATCACGGACTTTGGATATTTCACTTTCTTATTAGGCTGAGTTATAAAGCCCGATTACATCACCTTATATTTAAAGGCTCCATTACATGTTGGTGCTGGGCTCATTGTACGTTGAAGAATTCACGTCACCTTACCCATGCATAAATCACCTTGTTTGCCATCTCATGACAGCCCAACAAGTATCAGTTGATGGACCACATGGTCGAGTTCCGGAGGCCCGAAAAAAACAAATGTCGGAAGTAGTGAAAAGTTCGTTTCAGTGAACCTCATCAACCATCGCTACCATGTCACTGGATTGAGAGAACGTCCTCCTCAGTTTACAGAAGCTGGAACGTCCCATGTGATAGAACTATGACCGTGGGCTTTCTAAGCTAACTCTCATCTTATTTCAATCCTTGTCTCTGGGTTTCATTTACTCGGAGTGAATCGACCGGAGTACATTGACCGGAGTTGACCAGATCATAGCCGGAATCTCAACCTCTATCTATACTCCTGCTCTACTACCTAGGTACCATATAACATAACTCGGATATACTTCTCTAACCCATCAGCTGGTTGTATACCGCGTAGCTCTTCTTCCATGCCACTTCCCAGCGCGTTCTCTGTAGTTCTTTGGTGTCTCGGCTCACACCACTCCTTCCTATATACACACCGCATTCCTTCTTTTTTCTATATAAAAACCACTTAATCGCATCAATTTTTAACGCTAAATTTCACTAAGAATTCCATACCTAAGAATCCTTAGCTACTAATTCTATTTACACAATGTCTACATCTTCATTATCTTGGTTAAGTCAATTAGACACCACCGAAACCCCAGACAAGGTTCTCCGTCGTTCTTCCATCATCGGTACCATTGGTCCAAAGACCAACAATGCTGAAGTTATGGTTAAATTGAGAAAGGCCGGTTTAAACATCGTTCGTATGAACTTTTCCCACGGTTCCCACGAATACCACAAGTCTGTCATTGACAACGCCAGAAAGTCCGAAGAATTGTACGCTGGTCGTCCATTGGCAATTGCTTTAGATACCAAGGGTCCAGAAATCAGAACCGGTACCACCGTCGATGAAAAAGACTACCCAATTCCAGCTGGTCACGACATGATTTTCACCACTGACGTTCAATACGCCAAGAAGAGTGACGGCTCCATCATGTTTATCGATTACAAGAACATCACCAAGGTCATCAGTCCTGGTAAAATCATCTACGTTGATGATGGTATTTTATCTTTCGAAGTCCAAGAAGTCGTTGATGAATTCACCTTAAAGGTCAAGTCCGTTAACGCCGGTAACATCTCTTCCCACAAGGGTGTTAACTTGCCAGGTACCGATGTTGACTTGCCAGCTTTGTCCGAAAAGGACAAATCTGATATCAAGTTCGGTGTCCAAAACGGTGTCCACATGGTCTTTGCTTCTTTCATCAGATCCGGTAACGATATCTTAGAAATCAGAAAGGTCTTAGGTGAAGAAGGTAAGGATATCCAAATTATCGCCAAGATTGAAAACCAACAAGGTGTCAACAACTTCGATGAAATCTTGAAGGAAACTGATGGTGTTATGGTTGCCAGAGGTGATTTAGGTATTGAAATCCCAGCTCCTCAAGTTTTCGTTGTCCAAAAGCAAATGATCGCTAAATGTAACTTGGCTGCTAAGCCAGTCATCTGTGCCACCCAAATGTTGGAATCTATGACTTACAACCCAAGACCAACCAGAGCTGAAGTCTCTGATGTCGGTAACGCTATCTTGGATGGTGCTGATTGTGTTATGTTGTCTGGTGAAACCGCCAAGGGTAACTACCCATTCGAAGCCGTCTCCATGATGCACAACACCGCCATTATTGCTGAAAAGGCAATTGCTTACCAACAATTACACGACGAATTAAGATCTTTAGCCTTAAGACCAACCCCAACCACCGAAACCTGTGCCGTTGCTGCCGTTTCTGCCAGTTACGAACAAGGTGCCAAGGCTATTGTTGTCTTATCTACCTCTGGTGTATCTGCCAGATTAGTCTCTAAGTACAAGCCAAATGTTCCAATCATGATGGTCACCAGAAACGAAAGATCTGCTAGATACTGTCACTTATACAGAGGTGTCTACCCATTCATCTACAAGAAGGACAAGGTTGAAAACTGGCAAGAAGATGTCGAAAACAGATTGAGATGGGCTGTTTCCGAAGCTATTGACTTAGGAATCATCAACAAGGGTGACTCCATTGTTACCGTTCAAGGTTGGACCAGAGGTTCCGGTCACTCTAACACTGTTAGAATTGTCCAAGCTTAAACACACTAATCTTGTCGGTGTGATTGTCTGAGATTATAAAATGAAACTATTTGCATAGCTGACCTTCGAGACCTCTTTAGATCATACTTTCTCGGAGTGGAAAGCTGTCTTGCAGCGATCCACTCACCAGAAGTCAAACATACTAGAATTAGTATTAAGATCTTCCATTTATAACATTATATGTACTTTAATTCTTTGTATTCACGAGTAGAAAGAGGTCAGATTAACCAGACTCTGATGATAGGTATTCTGACGGTAATGAGATTGTAAATAGGAATGCTGAAACAAACGATATTTGTACAAAATATAGAGATTTCGTGGCAATCTGTTGATGTATAACAATGGTAGCTCTCAGTAACGATACTAGAAAGAAACAGTCAATAATTCAAACAAAACAATAAACCAGTAAAATTTGGGTGCAAAATACAAAATATTATGAAATCTGGCACGTCATAAATTAGTACTGTCAACTTAAGCCTAAAATTTATTAGAAAGGAAAGTTGCCTAGTGTTACTGAGAAGAAAACATCCAACACCAAACAATGGTGGCTCTGTATTGTTCTGTATTTGTAACTTAATAACTTTTAACTGATCCTAATTATCACAGAACCATTTGGAGGTTGGATATAAAGACCCTAATAAAACACGACTTTAGGACTCAATAAAACGACCGCACGAAATAGATACATTATGAGTTCATTGTTCTTGAATAAAACTGTCTGAATCAAAGGAAACAGGAAGTTAATATATAATTTTGCTGGACCAAGTGAAGGATCACCCACTAATATAAATATATTCGACACATCTCCATTAGCATCTTTAATAGCATCTCCATTGGATTCTCCATTATTCTACGACATTACTTACCACTCATCTTAGTCTAAATATCACCACGTCTACTCACATCTACTCAAATTGTATCTTCATAAATGTTCTTGTTAACTAAATTATCAAGGAGAAGAATGTGAGTGTGCATTTTGCATCTCAAATTATCTGGTGATATTCTAGCAACCAACTAAACATCCACGCCGCGGTAGGGAAAGATCTTCTCCCAAACTACTACAAAGAAGCCGGACTATCCTAAGCCTCTAAACCCCCTAACAAGTCCTCTCAGTAACTATCAGTATCTCAATGCTCTCTCTAAATCCTGCTAATATTGGTGCCAGTGGGGCCAGTGGTGCGGTCGTAAAATCGAGACTCAAATTTTCCACTGTAAAATCAACAGACTACTTCTCCGACCACAATGAGTTTACGAGTATTGGAACGTGTAGTTCCAAGTGTTGCGAAACGGTCAGTAGCATCACCTCTAGCAGGCCTTAATCTCCGTAGCTATTCTACAACGCCACCCAACGATGAAACCACCCACTTTGGATTTAAGACTGTGAACAAAACCGACAAGGAGAAATTGGTTGGAGGCGTATTTTCGTCAGTTGCCTCCAACTATGATGTGATGAATGATGTCATGTCTATGGGAGTCCACAGATTATGGAAATCACATTTCATCAGTAGATTGGACGCAGGGATGAGACCTGGCTCCAACAGACCACTCGACTTCTTGGATGTTGCTGGTGGAACCGGTGACATTGCCTTTGGATTATTGGACCATGCTGAGAAAAAGTACGGTGACAGATTGAGTACCATGACCGTGGCAGATATCAATGCCGATATGTTGAGGGAAGGAGAGTTGAGATACAAGAAAACCAAATGGAACGATGGCTCCGACAGAGTCAGTTTCTTGGTCCAGAACGGTGAAACCATGGACCAAATTGCTGACAACTCCAAAGATGTCTACACAATTGCGTTTGGTATCAGAAACTTCACCAATATCCAAGCTGGGTTGGATACTGCTTACAGAATCTTGAGACCAGGTGGGATTTTTGCTTGTTTGGAATTTTCCCAAGTCGACAACGTAGCATTGGATTATTTATACCAAGCCTACTCCTTCTCGTTGTTACCTTTGATGGGTCAATTGATTGCAAACGACAGAGAGAGTTACCAATATTTGGTGGAAAGTATTAGAAAGTTTCCAAAGCAAGAAGAATTCAAGGGTATGATCGAAAAAGCGGGATTTTACGTTCCAGAGAAAGGATATGAGAACTTGACTGGAGGTGTGGCCAGTATACATATTGGAGTGAAATTGTAATGGAGTTTGAACAAGCTGGTTGAATAAGCATGATTTGAAATGCATTCTACTCAACTTTGGGCTCCCATATCACTAGACCAAGTAAGTTAATTGAATTTTTTCAACCGACTAGATTTAACAGGGACTGATCTCTCAGGCTATTACAAGAATTGATCCCTCGGGCTATACTCTTGCGATAGTTGTTTGATATTTGGTGACAAACTAGAACTGTTGCACCTACAGATATGGTAGTCTTTGGCAAACAGTATTCTTCTAGACAAGAATATTGTTTGCTTATGTATATAAACTATGAATATTGATAATATTACACTCTATAGTATTTCGAGCTATCGTATCACCCTACTCGATATCTAGAAATGTGCCTAGACTATTCTTGGAGACACATTCCTCAAATAAGTTATAGAGAAGTTCTTGACCGCTCACAGCTCTTGCCCAGACTCTTTGCTCCAATATTCTCCGAGTCTAACTATATACATGTTTGAACGATCTAACAAGGTCCTCGGTTAGATTAAGAGCCTTGATGAACTTCTTTTCCTTAACCTCGCTTCCACCATCAACATCCATGTCATCAGCCCCATCTATGGTCTGAAAAACACCATTGCTGATCTTGAACTTGAGATATATTTCACCAACCTGTGGTATGAACCCGAGCAACGACATCAAGACGTCTTTATGTTTTGATATCAAGTCGATGTCGTCGACTTGTAATTTCAAGAATGGTTCCACGTCCACGTCCGCCTCGTCATTACCCTTCATAAACTGGTCGAGATCTTCTTCCTTGTTTATGGGTTGGATCGTAGAATACGTAGCACTCTCTGAGATTGCATTCAAACCCAAGAGTTCTTCGTCTGTCACGTCATAAGACAATTTCAAAGACTCTCTCAACTTCATCTTTGCTTCCTCGGTCATTTCCTTTTCACCAAAAACCACATTACCATTGACCACCTTGGATCCTCTTCTTGATCTTGATCGGAACAGAGGTTTTCCTTCATTTGTAGGTTCGATGTGTTGGAAAAGTGTACGGTATATGTTTGATAATACAATGAAGTTCCTTAATATCGGGATTATTTGGACAATATCTGCCAAACTGTGGATCACTACCGAATTTAACAGTACCATTTGACCAGAAAATTCGTGTGCAATGGTAAAAGGGATGACTTCTGTGTTCACAGCAATTGAATGTGACAAACCTTCAGTGGTCTCCAAAATCTTGAACTTACTGTCCAACTCAGGGTCCGTTTCAAGCGTTGAATATTTGAAGAGGTTGAGGTACTCAAGCAAGATTATAGGAACATACACGAAATTATTAAGTTTCAAGTTGATGGCCCAGTTATAGTTTACTGAGATTGTTGAGCCAGAGGAGATGTTTTCTGGCGAAGTAGTTTCGTGGATGTCGAATTTGTATTTCTGACTCAATCCGTTGGGGTCGACAATGTCCCATATTTGTGATTTGTTGGTTTCCAAGTATTCTTTTTGCTTGGTCTCCTTATCTATAGGGTCGATACTGACAAGTATACTGTAAGAATTGCCTATGACAGGCTGGTTCCTGATTTCTAGTTCATGGTTGATGTAGCGACAGTCCGTCCAGAAGTCAAGGAAGAGGCCCACTTGGCCAAGCTCAATGTTGTTGAGCTTTACTTTACCAACAGAATTGGATAATCCTTCGTTCAATAACCAGGAATCGGTGGTGGCCTCCTTTTTACCATTTTCTCCAAAAAATCCATCTCCAAGAGATTCAATTCCTCCAAATTGCTCGGTATTTTTGAAATTTCCTTCCGAATAACTCACACCTTCGTATCCCGACACTCCATATAACAATAAGCCAACTTTTTCAAGATATGTAAACAAATTCACGCTCGAAGACGACAATTGATCAATATTCGCCAAGTATTTCAAATTCACAGGAAAATTATTCAACCTCTCTTGCTTCAAGTTATTCAATAAGATCAATGCTGCAATAGAAGTCTCTCCTTCAGCCTTTAAGAAGGTCAATGGAGACTTGCTCACGTCCAACACCACATGTTTAAAATCCTGTTCTACCGTTTCAGACTTGATGTAATTACTTGAACTCACCTCATTGCTGGCGAGAGACATCGATACCGCCACCACGATATCATCCTTTATGAAATCTACGTCCAACAAAATGGACGAGCCTGCGATAGACAACCGTTGAGTTTTATCTTGAGTGGAGCCAGTAGCTGTATTGGTTTCTACCGTGTACCCCAACTTATCTATGAACGTCTCAAGTTTCAATTGTTGAGCCAACCTTTGAATAAGCTCTATAGAAACCTTACATCTCGGCGAGTAGTCGTAGAGACTCTCTAGACATTCGTTTATAACGCCATTCATCCTTGAAGCCTTGTAGTTCGATAGATTTGTGTCTGTATTGGTTAATTTGATACTGAAATATGATGCGATTTATATGCAGGTATGCAATGTGATTTGGTATAAAGACAGTGGTTTGGAGTTAGATTCGTTGGGTACCAGATTGAGAGAATCGATTTTTAACTAGAAGATCTCTATTACTAATAATAAAGGATAGAATTGAATCTTTTAGTGATTGTTTACCATATTTTTCTCGATATCTTCTGATATAATCTGTTCTTCTACTATTCTGAGGTCTGACCAATTCGAACTACCATTTTGATTTCGTCTCCCCTGATAATCAAGTGTTATCGGGTCTATTTGATTCTTGTCGTATTCTTCAATTCTGATCCTCAATTCTGATCTTCAATTGTGATCTTCAATTCTCGTCAGCCTCACAAATTCTGAAATTTTGCAACCAAATCATTATTTAAAGTCTAGAGTCTTCACATAGAAATGTTTGCAATTCACACAACATCATTTATATGGTTTATATTCATTGACCTGTTCTTTGGCCATGTAATTTTCTTTAATTTATCCTTTGACGTTATGTGAAGACTATTTGATGTCCCAGGTAGGGCAGTTTGCGTGAACGAAACTATATGAATATAAAAAAATAATTAAACATGTTTGATCTAGTAACCTATTCTCATTAATTAATTAATTGTAGACCTCAGTTAAGATAAACTGTCTAATTGTTTCTTTTTATGTTATATTGGACGATAATTCTGGTTCGGTGAGTACATAAATGTGATCTTAACGTTTGCAGACCATTTATTTGGAGTTCAAAAATCGTTGAATTTCACTTTTAAGTATATTGTCTAATCTCCAAGTTCTTTATGATTCAGAAAGATATAGAAAAGCTAAATCGAATAATTCTTCTTTAGAAATATTCAGGTTGTGGAGAGTTTCAAGGTGAAAGGGTGATCAATACGTGGTAAATTTTGTCCATAAAACACTGAATATTGACAATCAAACAGTGAATTTCTACCTACTCTAAAGTTTAGATCACTACTATGTGATACTCCCATTTTCTAATATAGCTTAGTAACTGTCTACTGTCTCCAGCGTATTCATATTGGGTCGTGTCCCTTCCAATTCAACAAAAAATTCTATATGATTCATCTCTTCAGAATGGGTTACACTAGTTACACCACCACCATGTCGCCCATTACGCCCGAAATAACCTCGCTAATAGATCCTATAGTGTCTAGCTTGAAGCGTCAACAGATCATAGGCGATCAAAATGTTGCATTGGCCATCACACAATTGCTCATGAAAGTGATCTCGGCCGCTAGATGGTCAAACCCATATGACCTCATTGATCTTATCAGGAAAGTAGGTAAGATACTTGAAACGTCACAGCCAAAACAAATCATCACTGGAAACATTGTTAGAAGAGTGTTGGCGATAATTCGTGACGAAATTGAATCTGAACATACTACTTCAGACCAGTCCACAACACCTATGATGAGCTCGATGTTCAGTTTATTATCAACAACAAGCCACACAAACCACAAAGAACAACACAACCAACTGAAGAAACAGATGAGTGAGTTGAGATCCATCATCATCCAAGGGATTAGAGACTTGGTTGATGAAATCACCAACATCAACGAAGGTCTTGAGAATATGTCCGTAGACTTGATTCACGACAATGAAATCTTATTGACTCCTACGCCCAATTCCGATACTGTGTTGCAATTCTTAATAAAAGCTAGAGCAAAGAGAAAGTTCAGTGTGTTGGTGACCGAGAATTATCCCAACGACATCAAGAAGGCCCATGAGTTTGTCAAGGCCTTGGCCGACCATAAAATCGAGTGTATTTTGATTCCCGACACCACTACATTTGCAGTGATGTCCAGAGTTGGAAAAGTTATAATTGGATCCAATTCTGTTTTTGCAAATGGTGGAAGTATTTCCAACTCCGGTGTGGCCACAGTGGTAGAGTGTGCTAAGGAACACAAGACTCCGGTATTTGCATTGGCGGGTTTGTATAAGTTGTCGCCATTATACCCATTTAATAGTGAAGATTTAATTGAAGTTGGGAACTCAGGGAAGGTGTTGAATTATCACGATTTCAACCTCTTGGACAATGTCGAACTTGTTAAGAACCCTCTCCATGACTACATTCCTCCTGAAAACATTGATATTTACATCACCAACATCGGTGGGTTTGCTCCATCCTTTATCTATAGAATTGTGTTGGATAATTATAAAACTGAGGATAACAAGCTTGATTAGATGGTTTAAAGAATAAATATTACAATAATTAGGTGTCAAATATATACCGTATTCGTATATTAATATCAACAAAATGATCGTTATGAGAAAATGCCAACATTGGTGAACTCGTGGCGAAATTGTGGTTCTTTCGAGAGACTGTGATTCTGTAGTTTAAAGTATCATGTTAATTTGAATTAGAGTTTTCCAATCCAAAATGAATTTCAACTTATAAATGAACTTTTCCAATTTGGAAAAGACCTCTCCCAATCTCAGCTAGATCAGTGCCTGGTTCTTCTATGAAGAAACCTAGTCCTTCGTGTGGCTAGACATTTCGACATACAACTAGAGTGAGTTTTCTCCAGCTTCGATTGGATTGGAACGAAGTTGATTTCCGATCTTTCCATGAGTGTGGATTATTAGTTTGCTCTCAAATCTCTACAGTGCCTGGCAAAGTGCGAGTACGATGGGTCAAGGGTTTGTCTCTTAGTGAAATTATCTACCTTCTAGAAATGTTTTGGAGGATTTTTGGAGGAATATCTTTTGTCTTGACAATTTCTTTTTAATAGTCTCCGTAGATTTATATCTTATGTCTTGTCTTCTCGAACATTGTGACCATCTCCGTATTCGTTATGGAATAACGTGATCCTTACCAGCTTTACTCAATTTATACTGAACTTCGACTAGTTACACTCTTCACTAATGTGAACTAGCTGGAATATACTTTAATTCCCTCTAGTTGGCCCATATGTAACTCTTTTATGAACTCTCTTTCTTGGTTGTACCCTCACAGTGTTCTCATTATGATTCTCTAGTATATTTATTTCTCAAGACATTTTATAAAAGTTACGAAAATTTGCACCCAAATTATGAAACGATTTAGTCTGAACTAAATTCTAAGAAAGACTAAGATGAGACGGTTGAGAAAAGGTGACTGAGTGTTTCATAGTTTCATAGGTGTAGGTATTTGTTGTTCTTTCTGGTCGTATTTCAGACGTCTTAATTCTTGTATTTGTCTTAATTCATGTATTCGTCTTAGTTCTCATATTTGTAGTTCTAATAATTGCGGTGGTGCTCTTTCGTTTATTTTCTTTTTGTCTTTTCTATATTTCTCTATTTCTCTATTCTCTTCTCTTCTGTAAATCTGTCTACTTGATAACTATATACCTACAACACTCTCAAGATCTCTCTAAAATCTACTAATAATTGTGTATTTCGAGTTTACTTAGAGTTAAAAACGAAAAGATCAGTACCGCAACAGTATAGTCATACCAGATAATGATTCCATTGTCATCTTTATGACTCTATCTGAACACATAAATCAAACTATTCAAAATAACAAACGTACAACGCTTAGAGTTATACTACTTAATAATATCACAAGACTCTTTAAACATCCGTACCGCAATATTTAACAACATCAATACTTAAGAAAAGGTTATTCACCGGAAGTCCATACGAATAAACAGAATTAGACTAAAAATTAAATATCATGACTATAAATTAATGGTTAGACTTCATAACACTATTAGATTCACTACTTCACTCACTGTATATAAGTGGCATCAATCTTTGTTAAACTTGGCCCCAAATAAAGCTTCAACTTTCTTCTATATGCCGTTGGATTCTGCAACTGCACCAAGTTTCCCTCAAAATAAACCACGTCCAACTCAGGCAACTTCCCCAACTGCTTTCCAATCTCTTCAAAGCTTGAAATCTTATTGTAGGAACACCAGAAATCAGTCAACTTTGTCAAATGGCTCAAGTTGTCTAAATGTTCTAGTCTGTTTGAAGTCACATCCAACACCTCCAAGTTGACATTCTTTTCTAAGTTTTCAATCTTCTCAATCCCATTATGAGACAAGTACAACTCAGTCAAGTTGACCAACTTGTCCAAACCTTCGATTTTTGTCAATCTGTTTGACTGAATCGACAACACCTTCAAGTTTGATAAATAATCCAAGTTTTCAAACTTTTGGATCTTATTCTTACCCAACCATAACTTTTCAAGATTCACCAAGCTATGGAAAGTTTCACTTATGACTTCGATTTTGTTTCCACCGAGCTCGAGGTTGGTCAATTTCTGTAAAGTCTCCAAGTTCTGGACAACTTTGATCTTATTCTGCACGAAATAGAGATTCTCCAAGTTAGTCAAGGTCTCAATGTTCTTAATAGTTTTGATTTTGTTGAACGAGAAGTCGAGATCTTTCAAATTGATGAGATGTTTGATACTGCTCGAAATATGATTGATTCTATTATCATACAAATCAAGCTCTTCTACGGTTGAAGGTAAAGTATTTACGGCGGTTATGGAGTCTATTAAGTTTTGTCTCAAGTTTAAACTTTGTAAGTTGCTAAACCTTTCTAAGTTCAAGTCTTCTAGGGAGCTTATTTTGAGATGGATGAGATCGATATATTCGGAATCCGCAGGGTATTGTGACGCCAAATCTTTATCAGACTCGATTTGCTGTTGGTTATTATCTGGTAGGATTGTTCCAGGATATTCTACAGGGAGTGGTTCATTGGCGTCTTCCTCATCAGATACTTCTTCTTCTTCTTCCGATCCAGAGTCTATGTTGATCTGAGCGATAGTCCTATGTATATCTTGAGTATTTTCATTCTCATCAGTCTTGCTAGGATCCTTAATTGGTGACATTGTGCAATTGTGTGATAAGGACGGAGTGATGAGTGATGACTCCGTTGTTTCTTGACTTTGCTGCGGTGGATTAGAAAGCGAGTCACGTGACACAACATTTCGCCAGACCAATCAAAACGATGCATTATAAGAACTACAAATTGAAGATGGACAAAATGTCCTTTGATACAGCTACAAGTGGTCTAATAGTAGCAGATTCCACCAAACTTGGGTGATCATCTGCAATATCCATTGAGTCGAATAAATTATTCTGAAAATATATACAAAGTTAAACTGAACTAATCTACCGAGCTAAGGAAGTAGGAAACGTCGGTGATTAAGAGTCATCAAGTCAGAAAGATTTATATAAGTGTCAGTAACATCCATAATAGCACAGTAGTAACTTTACTTGTCACAGACATTAATAAGAATAGTTACTCTTATCAGTGAACATCACTCTCATTAGCAATACGTTCTCCTTATTAGCGGAGTACCTTCTCATTAGCAGATACTCACTCTCATTAGCAGATCCTTCCTCAATCTCTTTTATGCTCTTACTCAGTCTCTTTCTCGTTTTCATTCGCTCAGTTCATTAGCAGCATTCGTTCAGTAGTCAGAATCAATCGGATTAACGCAAAATCTAATTACGTTCCAGTATTCTCCATTACACACTTAGGTTGTCAAAGACTACTTGAGGCTCTCACTTCATTGAACTTATAACTTTTGTTCTTCTTCGTAAATATAATCAACAGCTTCTCCCACGGTCTTGATTTCGTCAGAAATCTTGTCAGGGATTTCCAAGTCAAATTCTTCTTCTAAAGCAACCAAAGCTTCGACGGTATCCAAGGAGTCTAAGCCTAAGTCTTTTTGGAAAGAAGCTTCTAAGGAAAGTTTTGATTCTTGTAAAGCAGCAACAGTCTTTAAGGCTTCGAAGGCACGAGTGGTGACTTCTTCTCTAGAAATTGGAGCCACAGCGTAGAAACGGACTGGGTTGATGGTGGCAAAAGTAGTTCTTGCAACAACTGGAGCACGAGCGGCACGGATAGCTAATCTAAACATTTTCTTGTATGAGTTTTGATCGTTACTAATAATCACCACCTCAAGCTTTTCAAGTCAGAAAAGTTTTTGAGATTTGTTGATTATGTCAGCTTGAATATATGCAGGTACGTTTTGCAACCAGTAAAACCCAATAGACACCATTAGAGTATTTAAGGAGATAAATAGTGGATAGGCATGTGTAGAGAATGAATATAATATCTATGTATACATATATATAAGATTTACCTACGTAAAATGATAAAGTAGGCCAATGGTGGATTTCAGTTAAATCATTTATGCTCAATTTCTACCTCTAGCATGCTTCCATTTATAAATGTCACTCCATTGAAGGGCAAGCAAGTTTCCAACACAAAGAATACTACGCCAGCAAGCCTTTATCATCTATTATCTTATTCAGAAGTATCTAGCTAGATATCGACTGGTTAACTTGTAGTTCAAGTACTCTTCTATTTACTCTAATTTCTAATATATCTAAGTTTTCACAATAATCTCTATGGGTTATTGACCATGTTTCTCCAATTCAACGCAGTTCTCTTTTGTTTACTATTAGCATAAGATTCGAGGGTGGAACTTTTATCAGAAGAAAGTCCTGAGATTCCCGAATTACTTGAGGCTGAGGAAGCACGACTAGTGGTCTTCGTCAATCTTGAGCCCGCAATGGATGGGGCTGGAGTGAACCCCTTACTACCAGAGACAGATCTCTTATCACTGATGGAAGGAGCAGGAGTTAAATGAGAAACCGAATGGTTGTAAACGGAATTCTCGTAGTCGGTTGATAACTTCAACTTCGCAATGTCTTCCTTGAAATTCTTCTTGTACAACTCAACCAAAGCATCATGAGAAATTTTCATGCTTGGAGAGACCAATTTTCCATGCAAATGTAAGCATCTGTTCAAAATGATAGTCAAGTCATTGAAAGCATTCCTCAACAACCTAATCATGGATACATAATCTTCCTTGCCTTCGTATTTGGCATCTGTAAGGAACGTACGGTATTGGCCAACACCTCCATTAACTGGTGAATCAACAGTACCGGCAAGTTGTCTGGATAAATCGTTAAAGAGAGAAGTAAAGTCGGCCTTTTCCTTGAATGCTAGGTTGATCATACTCTCCAATTGAATCAAATCGTTGTTCTTGTTCATAATTGTTCTGATAGCGTTATCCAATGGAGACAACTTGACCACGCTGGAGATTTTGATATCACTTCTGTTCATCAATGTAGGGAACGAAAGATGCGTTTCGTACGTGGTTTCCTCGGTCCATAAATCAAACACCGAAGTTGAACCAGGAATCTTCTTCATAGTGGCAAAGAATCTCAAATCTTTGTTTCTAGCGTATTGTCTGACACCAATAGACGTGTTGAATAACTTGTCAGAAATTTCACTCACAGGCTCAACAGTGCTTACATGCAAGTATCTACCGGTTTGAACCTTTTCCTTCAACTTTTGGGCTTCAACATCATCGGACACAATCCTTGCACCTGGATACAATCTCAATAATCTCTCATGGATGGAAGTGATATGTTCAAAGGGCAACCCTTCGTAAATCTGACCCTTCCCCCTGATATTAGTAGGGAAACCAGCTCCAATAAAGGCAACTCTAAAAAATGAGGAGGATAACTTGTCTGACGACTCTAAATCCAAGTATAACTTTGCCAACTTATTATGGACATAAGCAAAACTCTTTAAATCGTAGGTATGAGCACTGTACGAGTCCAATAACTCATTATATGTATCGGTTGCTCTTTCCAAACTGTTACCCTTGACGTAATTGTTAGCGATCATTTTGAAAAGACTTTCCTTTCTTTCAAAAGAACTTTGTTCTGGGAACTTTGGTCTAAAACTCGAAGGAACAATAACACTATGATCCCATAAGTAAGATGACGCCAAAAGTTCCAAACTTAATGCTGCCTGAATGTAATCATTCTTCTTGAGATTTTCTTCATACATGGAATTGATGAAGGAATGGAATAATTCAGGCTTGTTGGCATTCTTTAAGTAAGCATTGATGTTCAACTTATGGAATGTACGATCATCGTCAAACTCCGGTCCAACTGGAACACTATTCAAATCATTCAAGACTTTCAAAAATCCATCCAAGCTTTCAATAAAGTTGTAGATGATATTGAATGCCTCATCTTCTCTATCTAAACGAATGGTTTTCTTCATTCTTTCAATAAAAGAGTTCTGCTCATTGCTAGAAGGCTTGTAGGCATTTCTATAATAGATATCATGTAATCCGACAAGACATTCTTTCTCGATATCAATGATATTGTCACTGATAATGTATTCTGAGATAATGATGGACCACAAAATCTTGACACTGACTGCTTGACATTCTTGATTCTTTTGTAATGCAAACAACATCAATTCTTGCAAGATTCCATAGTCATTGTTGATGAATTCTACTTGGTATCCTCCGAATTTGCTCAAATTAAATCTGATGACATCTTCTTCCGTAGAAGGCCATGCGAGAGCATCCCATGCTTCGTTGACCAAGAACGAAATTCTGTCTCTCATTGTACCAGTAATTTGTGCACACGCTTTTCTTGGTACTTCAGATAAATGTTCAACAGACACTGGGGCTAAAACCCCTAATCTCAACAAACTTTTAAGGTAATTTCCCCAAATAACTCTGTCGAATAATTCAGACTCTTCAATTGGAGGAATGTAATGATTGAGTAATAATGGACGGAGTAATTCTAACGAACTCAAACATCCCTCTGCGATAACTGAATACAACGATAACCACTTATCTTCAGGGAAGTATTTACCTTGTCTAAGAAGCTTAACACCCGAAATAAGAGTGATGATGTCTTCGTTCTGGAAATCATTTGCTAAGTATTTAGCAGGATCAAAGAAATCATTTGCAATCTTGGTGTTCAAAATTTTACTGTATCCATCATTTCCTGCGGTTGCCTTTCCAATCTTTGCAATGAAACAGAACACGATCGACAATTCAACTAAAATTTCCACCAACACTTCATCATTGACGATAGGGTCCATGGAAGCCTCGTTGAATGGATATTCAGTTGGGAATAATGAGGTAAAAGTTCTTTTGGGCTTGAAGAAATCGTTTCCTCTAGTAAATTTGTTGTACTTGATGATAGTTCTCGCAATTGCTGGTAATAACTTACTGAGGGAGAAGCACAATGGGATTTCGTCTTTGTTTCCGTCAACAAATACCGATTTCCATAACAATGTACATGTAGCATTCAAAACACTACATGCTAACCTGGAAGCATCAACATCTGTTGGACCCAATAAAACCTCCATTGACCATGTGACAGATTTAGCAATTAATACCGACCGAGTTTCGGCATGTTCAACAAGATTGGTATTGAAAAGACGACCAATCAATAGCAACTTACTCACAATAATCTTGTGGTCCTTGTTACTTGTAATCTTCTTGACTCCATAGACTTCTTCATTAACACCCAAACCTCTGGTACCAATCGAATCAATCAAATTGGCAACATACTTCCAAGAATCAAACTGGGGAAGATGAATATTGAATGTCAAAACGTAATCAATGATTTCCATAAGCAACACTTGGTCGTTGATCAAACTATTGGACTCGATGGAAAGAAAGAAAGCACAAGACTTAAACAAAGAACTCAATGCTCTAGTGTATGAGTCAAGTTCAGTTGCATTTGCCATGGAAGTGATTGCTAACTTTAAAATCAAAGACACAATTCTACAAACTGATCTTGAAATTGAGTTCCAATTGGATTCAGCAATTGAAAACATTTCTGCTATTTTGTTCACCAAAAATGTACCAATAGGTGGAAGGTTATTGTACTTTTGAATGAAATTGTCAATCATGTACAAATATTGATCTTGCTTTCCAAAAACCGTATCCAAAAGATGGATAATTGCCTTGAAGGTGTTATCCTGCAAAATTTCAATACTTGGAGAGTGTCCGAGCTGGAAGGAAGTATCAGCGATACTATACAAAGAGCTCAATAACTCTGGGAAGTACTTGACCAATTGAGAAATATCCAATTTGCAAAACGCAACCATTGAGCTTGATAATTCATCATATCCCTTTTGTCCAACCTTGAAGAACCTTTCGAATTGGAAAATGCTATCAATTGAAGCATCGGAATTGTAAATCTTACCAACATATTCGGTACTAACTTCAACTTGCGCCATTGGCACTTTATGGGTCGTTGACATGATTTCAATGGAGTGAGATTTCTTCTTGCTGAATTCAACCAACCTGTTACCTGACTTGTAGAGAATTTTTCCTTCACCAGCCAAAGTACCATTTACATATAACGATAAGACAATGTGATCTTCCTTAAGAACCTTTTTAGGATTCTTCAAAGAAACACCATTAACTTTGATGATTTCACCAACTGATTCGTCTGGGTACACAGAGACAAATTGCCAGGATCTCTTCTCTTGCTGGTTTGAAGCTTTTGCGAATGTGATCAATTCGTTGTTTGGAGTACTCACTTCAAAAGTCAACAAATCATCTTTGGCAATACTGTTGAGTAAGGAAACCTTGTTCATGGCCAAGTAGATTCTTTCGTAGTTTTCAGCCAATGGATCAAAGAAAATTGGTTTAATTCTAGAAATTGGTGCAGAAGAAGAAAACAGGAGCGATGATCCAGAAACTATCTGGTGCTTGAATTCTTTCACAGACACAACTAACTTTTCAGCTCTTGGGTTAACAACCACACCATGGCTCGAGCCAGCAATAATTCTATCGACCAATTCTCCCCACCCATTGTTGGCGACGTCAGTACCGTCTGGCATTCTACCCTTCTTATTATTACCATAAGAACCGTACAATCTAATCGAGAATTGATGCGATTCACCTGATTGTAACGAATCTTGGTTTCTGGAGAAAACTCTCGTGATATCAGTAACACCAGCAGCAACTCCCTTCTTAACTCTTCTAATTTGAGGAATTTGGGAGGCAGCTTTGAGGGTCAAGTCAATTTCTTCCGTTAACACAGCAACAAGATAAACTCTACTGTTTTCAATTTCAGTAGAAGGAATGTTTCTAAACAATGCTGCACTGATTTTTTCCACATTAACCAAATCATCAACAGAATTGGTATGGACAGCAAAGGCCTCTGTCAATCGCTTACGATTGTTACGGATGTACAAATAGGCAATCATACCTGCAAATCCAGGAGGTTGGTAAGCGGAAGAACCCGAAACTGAACTGAAATCAACAAGAATATGTGAAGGCTGTTCATGGTGTAATTTCTTATTTGGAGGAGGCTCCAACGAATACTCTTGAAGGCGAAGGTGGGCATCGATAGGGAAATTCGATGCCAAGGCACATAAAACTTGATTCAAAGCCACTTGCGAAGGACTAGACACTTCATTGGATAACAACTCACCAGAAATGGTATCTCTTGACAAGATAGCCTTATAACCCGAAATATCAGTGTAAGTGTTATCTAAATCGTAAGATTGAGCATTCAATCTAGCAGCTCTCGAGGCCAATTTCTTTGGAATCTTATTCAAGTAGAACGTAGCAGTCTCCGTAGCGACTTGGATCTCATTTGCAGTCAACAAGTTATGGGTCAACTTAATTCTTGCCTCATACAAATTGTAGTAGATACTTGTCAACTTATTGAAAAGTCTAAATTCACCAATAGAATACAAGGCAAAGATGTGAGAGTTCAATAACCCAAGAGCGTGCTTGATCTCACCAAGTAAATCTTCATCGACCTGGTTATTTAACAATGGTAACTCAGGAACTGTTTTTCTAGGAAGGACCCCACAATCACCGTTCAAGGCAAGCTTACGAGCAAAATCAGAATCCTCAATAGTTGGGACAAAGCCCAGCGCGTTGACGTTATTGAAACTGTCGTCCACTTCGATTTTGGTGATTGGAACGGTTTCAACAACCTGGACGTAGCTCAATGGGAAAACAACAATTTTGATATTGTTAGAAGGCAACTCATCCAAGTTGACCGAAGTAATCGTGAAATCGTTGGGGAATGGTTTGGTTAACGTGTAACCTCTAGCCCATCTCTCATTCTTGGTTTCAAACACGTACACTTCATCCCCAGGATACAAGTTTTTCAAGTTTTCGTTACGTAAATTAGGATGTTTTTCAAATGGCAAGAAAGGCTTGACAATCTTACCGTATAAGAACTCCTCAGTAGGAATCCAGGTCATAATTGGTGTATGGAGGTAAGAAGTGAAGTTGTCGTAAATTTGAATAAATCAGATCGTGAAATTATGAGAAATTGACGAGCGTAATTAATCCCGTTTGGGAAAATTTTGCACCCAAAATTGGGCAATTGCGTACATGAGTAGTAGAGGCTTCTTAGATAGGGCAAAGGAGGCTCCTTATATATAGCAAATGAGGCTCCTTATAATGTACAAGAGGCTCCTTGTCTCAGCAAGTAATGGTTTAAAATTCTACCACATTCTAATTGTCTCATACTTAGATATCTCACCAGCTTAAGGAATGATATTATGATTGGGTAAACTACCGATTTACAGTGGAATAAGCTTAAAAAGTCTAAAATATATTCGAATTAAGTATACCCTACCAGCACTATCCAAGTAGCTAGTAGGTAATGTAAAACGATAAAGGTTGAAGTGAAATGATAATGAAGGCTACCGAATCTAAGACAGAATGAGAATCATTTAAAATTGAGATATTGCACACTAGGCAAGGAAGGATAAACATTTACGCATAACGTCTTTGAAACTGCGGATATTATACTCTCTGCCTCCATCCCAAATGTATCTGTCCATTTCTGTCCGTCCCGAATCAAAGTCCAATGTGTCCAAGCTATGGATTCTTGTGCCTTTGACTATCTTATAACCAAGGTATAATATTGCAAATACAATCAAGGTACCATAACTGGCAAAGAAGAAGACTACACTCCATTCGCCTTCCAAGAACACCACAAAACCCATGGAAAGAATAATTGTTGATGACCCAATAAGCCCAACAATTGCACTGTACGGTTGGAATGGAGACTTGTATGGATATGACTTATCATCTCTGCTGATGATGTCGGGTCTTCTTTTGAGCCCGAAGTAAAATCTGATGTAAGATAAACACATTGCAAACCAGAGAATTACTCCAGAGGAAGCAATGATACTGGTCAAGTTCTGGAACACTAGTGTTGCTCGCTCAGAAACGCAAATGAAGGCAAGTAGTCCAAAACTTGCTGATACCAAGACTGCAACGTATGGAGTACCATAACGATTGCAATAGGTCAAGTATTTTGGAGCTTTTCTTTGCAAAGCCAATGAATAGATGGTCCTTGAACTTACGTACAATTGAGCGTTCCCACAACTGACAGCAAAAAAGACCAAAAATCCATTAACCACAGAACTGAATTTGCACATACTGGAACTTTGCAATGCAATAATCCAAGGACTCTGTGCACCACTTCCATAGCCACCGAAAATAGTAGAGGGATTATGACAATTCACACCACCCACGTATTCGATGGCAAAGCTTTGATTAAACTCTTCTTCAGAGATCCCTGTTGAGCCCAGCAAATACCGTAACAATCTTGGATCACCAGCATATACATTGAGTGACACCATAAATGCTGACAAACAATAAAATATGATAATTCTCCAGAAAACTCTCTTTGTTGCCGAGGGAAGAGCTTTTCTCGGATTCTTGGCTTCACAAGCTGCAATACAAACGATTTCCGTACCACTATAGGCATATGATACAACCAAAATTGCAACCAACAACGACATAAAGTTTCCCTTATCACCCCCGATACCAGCGGTCGATGAATTGGAACCATTATCATGGAGATTGAAGGAAGGTCTGAACAATCCAAATATAAGATTGTGTTCGAAATCCGACTTCAGATGTTGCCAATACTTGAAACCAATATTCTTCCCATTGAAACCACCTGTATTTAAGACAATCATGATAACAATCATGATCAATGCACCCAACAACTTAATGAAACTTGAGATATACTCGATTTCTCCAAACACTCTGACATCAGTCAAGTTGATGATGACAATTGTGAAGAGAAACAATGCAACAAATCCTGCAGCAAGACTTTGATTATTTATGATATCCAATTCCGGATAATATGACAACATAATGACACTTGCAACGACCTCACCAGCGAGGCCAAAGGCAAAACTAACGAAATATAGCCATCCTACCGCAAAACCAAATGCATCGTCCACGAATCTTGAGCTTAAGCCTGAAACTCCATCCACCACAGAAATGAATGTGACCATTTCACAGAAAGATATAATAGTGGCTAAAACGATTATCCCACAGATAACAAAAGCTAAAAGAGTGCCGAAACCACCAGCAATAGTCAAAGCCTTTCCAGTATTAAGAAACAAACCTACTCCCAACGTACCACCAAATGAAATCATTTGAAGATGTCTAACTTTCAACTTTCTCTGCAAGAAAGTCGGCTGTTGTTCTTGATTTGATGAAGACGGAGATGCATTTCGAACATAAAAGTTTTCTTCGATGTCAGACTTTGACTGATGTTTTGGAGGATTCCAAAACCCTTTAAATCCCGAGTCTGGGTTGTCAGATTTTGTCAGATTGAGTTTCCAATGGTCTTTATTATACCATGAAGGCTTAGGCTTTGTGGCTCGTGATTCGTCTTGAAAGTTGTCGTCGTTAGCATCAAATCTATCAGCAAACTCTTTAGTAGCCACTACATTCAAAAGGTTGTCGTGGGGTCTTTTTGAGGACATTTTTGAGAAGATCTGGTCATTAATCTCCGTTTGCTTCACATACTTGTTAAAGTCATCGAGGCGTGAAAGTCCAAATATAGATGACGAAGAGGTATTCATCACCTGTAGTGGTATGTCATTATCGTTTTTCATGCTTGTCATCACATCCTTTATGTGATTCTCTTTGGTCTTGCTACGTCGTAATTTCTCGTATAGACGAAGATACTTGAAACGAGAGTCATCGTCTGCATTAGGGATTGTAGAAAAGTCGTTAATACCCGAAGACATTTGGTTTATAATAGAAGAATCCAAAGAAAACTTATCTTCAGATTGAATGGTGTTGAGATCAGATGCTGTGTCAAAATTCAGTCGAAACATATTACTTTCTTCAGATAAATCGTAATGATGAGTACCATCAGAAGGACGACGAAACACATCTCGGAAATTATCTATTGAACTGGAATTTGATATTATGGAAACTGCTTCTCCATGTCGTATGGAAGATTCACTAATGGGGTGCTCTAAACGAGGATCATGCTTGGGACCATGAAATGCTTTGGGCACGGGAAATAGCCCATTATTCATTATTGAAGATGAAGAAGACGATGTAATATCACCAGATTCATCTTCATCATGTATCATTATGAGAAAGTATGTATATCTTTGTAGGATTACGGAGGTACTGTGGTTTGTGATAACAAATTAAATTTGCGACTGACTGAGAAAAGGGCCGGAGTGCGACAATTAATACTGAGAGAATTAGAGGAAGCCAGAGTACAATGTTATAATATAGATAAGAGTGATAGAGAAGAAGAGTAATATTTCATAAAGGAAGTGATATGTTTCGAGTACTAGGGATATGTGTATTTACAGGTAATTACATAAATGAAGAGAGTGCGCAGGGCCATAAGCTGCAACAAATTTGAAGGTTTAATTGCCTGGTAGTTAGGTTTTAGCGAATCGATGTACAAATGCGATTTCAGACATAAAGATGGCCAAGTTGCAACATAAAATCATCACGTCCTCCTTAAAATGGTTATCACATATTAGCGAAATCTGATTTAGATCTCAGTTTACCCAATAGCTATTGTGATCTCATAATAGCAAGTATCTTTTAAATAATCGTTGTGACCACACAACACTTACTTAAAAGATTTGCGTCAGAAGCCGAAAGGTGCAATGGCAACGACACTGTGTACGGAGGTGTGAGCAAGCCCATCGGTCCTTCAAACAATTTATCCAAAAATAAAGGTAACATATTTTAAAAGTCATCGGTGATGACGTTTCAGTTGTTACACTGAAAAGAACAGATACTACACTTGATCTAAGCCAAAAGGCAAAGAGATTTGGTCGCAAAAAAAGGGAGACCAGGGGAGTTGGTTGTATTTATACTCGTTGCACATCCGGGTAACACAACGTAAACAGAAGAAACGAACTCAATAGTAGATGAGGTCGTGCGAAATCGTCAGAAAAAATAAAAAGCGTATGTGCCCTGTTCGATAGTTTTCTATAGACTTCCGTAGAAGTGAAGAGACCAAATTCGAAACCAGAGGAAATATATGGAAGCTTATGTCATCCATAGGTTGACGCCGCCACCACCACATTGAGTAATTAATATCACGCCGCACGCAACCAGCCCAATTGAGCTTAACTATGCAAATCTCATCGCGCCATCGCGAGGGGCCCTATGTTCGAAAAATTTTAGCATATAAAGTATGGAGTACTTCTCTTACCATATCGAATTTATTTCTTTAGTACTACAAGTTCAATACAACAGTTACTAATACTGAATAGACAATAATATAATAGACGCTATAGACATTTTTGCTGTTACAACCACTACTACACAAACACATTCAATATATCATAATGCCTTCCTACCCAAGATCCCAAAAGAAGTATAATAGAAAGAACTATTATGTTACGAAGCCTTCCGCTAAGAAACAATATAGAAAATACTATCATCAACAACCTTCAAAAAACATGGTATACGTTGAAGAACCAGCCAGCGAAGAAGAATATTCATCTGAAGAAGAAGACGAAGAAGTTTATGAGTTCAACTTAAAAGACAACAAGAAAAGACGCCAACAATTAGAGTCAGAATCCGAATCCGAATCTGATTCTGAATCCGATTCTGATTCTGATTCTGAATCTGACTCGGACATTGAGATCGATTCCGAAGACGAAGTATACTTAATTGACTTAAATGATGAATTAGAAAACGAAGCCATCGAATACTTAGCTGCTAACGGTAAAGTATACGATTTAAACGATGAAATTGTAAAGTATTACGACTCTGAATCAGACTCCTCAGAATCCGACTCCGACTCCGACTCCGACTCATCAGAATCTGACTCAGATTCCGACTCCTCCAACTCCGACTCTTCTGATTCAGAATACGACATGGAACCTCAAGATATCTTGGATATGATCGATATGAATGACCAATTACAAGCTCAAGCTTTAAGACAAATTTCTGGAGAACTTTCTTCCGAATCCGAATCTGAATCCGAATCTGATGTCTCAGAGAGCGAAACTGATACTGATATTGAATACTCATCTGACCTTGCTCAATTGAAAGACCAATTATTGGTGGAAAACGTCAGACAAGCATTCGAAGAAGGCTTGGTCTCTGAAGATGAAATCTTGTTATCTGAAGACGAAGACGAAGAGTTGGGCTCTGAGCCAGAATATTTCGAACTCGAATCCGGTGACGAAATCTATTTCGACGACGAAGACATTTACGATGCTGGTAATCCAAACAACTACGAATACGACGATGAATCCTCATCTGACTCCTCTGACGATGAAGGTGTCACCATCTACAGACACAGATTTGACTTGCCTGAATACAACAGTGACGAAGATTCCACTGACGAAGAGTTAGTGTCTTCTGACGAAGAAATCTATGATGAAGAAGGTTACTTAGTTGCTGACGACTCAGACGACGATGAAATAGAAATCATCGACTTATCAAAGGACTTGGAAAACAGCAAGGATTGTGAATTAATTGAATTGGACGAAAGCACCTATCAATTAAACTTGAGATTTCCATCATTAGTCAAGGAAGAATTGAAAATCGACTTCTTAAAGCATGAAAACGAATTGATCATCAAGGGAAAGTTGAACTTTAACGACGTCTTCGAAGAAGAATCCGACTTCGAAGAATCTGAAGATGAACAAGAACTTGAAGGTGAAGTTATTCTTGAAGAAGATTCTGAAGAAGATTCTGAAGAAGATTCCGAAGAATCAGAAGAAGAACTCGAAGGTGAAGTTATTCTTGAAGAAGCTGACGAAGAAGATGAAGAAGATGAAGACTACGACGTCGAAACCACCAAAAATGACGATGAACCATTGGAATGGTCTGGCTTCGAAGGTCAAGACGAAGATGACCAAGCTGAAGTCGACGTCGAATCTGAATTCGAAGAAGAAGAAGAAATCAAGGAAGACGCTGAAACTCTCATCAAGGAATTCAAGAACCATGAAATCAGTTTCGAAAAACATTTCATATTCGACAAAATCATCAAATTCGACGAAATCAAGGCCAAGTTCTTGAAAAACGGTGAATTAGAATTGATCATTCCAAACGAAAATAACGTTGTTGACAAGAACGACAACTTATTTGCCATCAGCATCGAACAAGAACCATCTTCTCCTTCGGACGAAAGCACCACAGAAGAAATTGACGAAGCTGTTGCCACCATTGCTCCTGCTGAAACAGAAGAACAATTCGAAGACGCTTCCATGGAAGCCAACTAAATATCAAAAGCCAAAAAACATCAAAAATCAAAAACATCAAAAAAAGTTATGAACCCCACAAAACGGTAAAAATATTATAAAATCAAAAACACTATAAAACATCCCGATAAGGGTTGACTAATCTCTCTTCTATTTATTTGTATATTACCTATAATCAATATTCTTTAGTTCTGGAATTTACTTGTAAGATCTCATATCAGGGCGTGTTCCGCTCAAATATATAACGATCAACTTTTTTGCAGCACTTTCAATATTACTTACAACACAATATAGAGCTCCATGCTGAACATAGAATTGGACAGTGCTTCCAGTAGATCTCAAGAGATTACTTTGGAAGCTGAAAGTGAAGTATTTCAAAGAAAGGGTGACGTTTTCAGTGAAACTCGCAATATTAAGGGGTTGAAAATCCACCTGCTACGAATGACTTTAGGAAACAAGTCTTTACTTGGATCTGATGAATACCAAACTTGTGAAATTGTTCGTACTGATATGTATCGTAATGTTTTGTCTCTTGTTACCAAACTATATATTTGTTTTGCTATGTTGAAGAAGGTTTACCACGAAATCCGTGATTTGTTTGACATATTTATTTATAAGGTTTGGGACCTAACCAAAGTCAACTCTACAGTACTGCACTCACGTGTCGGCTATATCAAAATGGTGCTTGATTCTTGGAGTTTTCTACTCAATATGTTGGGAAACATCCCTCCTGCTATTTATAACACCTGTCAACCGAACTTATTTGACCATACACCCATTGCTATTACAGATTTCAAAGCATACATTCCTAGGGACTTATTGCTTCAAAGCATCGGGATTTTGGTATCCTTGAATGATGCAATAGTGAGCCCACCTCCAATGGTACCCGAACCATATTTGGATGGAGATAAGAGAATTCAAGTGCCCACCAAGAATGAAACTCAAATCGCAATGGCTGCAAGAAATGAATTCTTCACTCATCAGAGTACACATTTGGCTGCGGAAAAGGTACGCTTATTGAGTGAAATAGGCAGGTTTGTTACATGGGTAGCACTTATTCCCAACATTGAAACAATTAACATTTATGAAGAGTTTGCGGTACTTTGGAGGTCACCTAAGGAAGACAAGAAAACAATACAGAATTCTATCATGAACGAACTTTCCAATTATGTCACTTCTCCTCAAATCTACGAACAGCTCCCGAAAATCACTCTCATAATCCACTTTTCTGGAGAGGAATATGAAGTAGAAGAAATGAAAACGTTTGCCAACAACGAAGTGATCGATAAGCGAGAATTGCGAGTTTATTTATGTGATTCTAGGTCAGAAGAGATGGTACTGACTACTATGAAGCAACATTTACATGAAGATAGCGAAATATTGTACCAAGAAATCAAAAACTTGTATCCACCGACCGCAGACTTAACTATTGTTGCCGCTCGTAAGAACAAGGACAACAAGATCTCTGGTTTCAGAAGTTTTGACAACGAAGGAGGTCAATGTAACAGCACAATAGTCTACTTCAGCCCTTTTAGATTTGGATTCAAGTTCTTTGCAAGATCGTTGTATTTTTTTGCGCTATATGGGCTACCTCAAGAAAACACCAAGCAGGATTCAGGAACATCTGCGCAGAGTATTTTCAGTTACTCCAGTCAAATATCTACAAACTACTTGGTTCAAGTGCTTGAAAGGGTTAGGACTTTGAGAAAGTTTGATCTCAGCTCAAGTGATGATACTCATAATTATCCACAGATTTAGAATTTGCAACTAGCTAGAAAACCAGCAATTCTACCGGGCATGGAGGCGCAGATATTTTTCCCTTGACAACTAATAGTATCGAAGCATTAAGACGTAGTTTTTTGCTCGCTTTTAACTATGGAGATTACTGGTCGCAACCAATACATCCTGTCGCTTGCGCATATCATTTTGGGAACCCGTCTTTTTTTTGGGTGATAGATATCAAAATCAAATTCCAAACCCAAACCCATTTTAACTAGTTCGCTAGTCGTGATAAATTTGAAAGGAGATAACTATTAGTCACTCCTAGAATATACCAATCGAACACCCTACTTGCGTGCTATTATGTTTAGGTACGGCAATTATTTAAACCGGCTAGCCCATTCAGTGAAACTGTTCAGATTACTTCACAATATCAATCGGAATGTTCCTAATGCATATATACATCGACCATTTACTACGAGCCGACATCTTTACGAGAGTATAAAAAATGACAAACCTGATGAAACTAATGA
>Ga0065707_10081865_pt1 | contig 32547 bp, 39 predicted proteins | sample SwiRhicommuniRL3_FD_59094 | JGI IMG/M metagenome (GOLD analysis project Ga0065707, IMG submission 59094) | Switchgrass rhizosphere bacterial communities from Rose Lake, Michigan, USA - RL3 v2 (version 2) | ecosystem: Host-associated > Plants > Roots > Rhizosphere > Soil | place: East Lansing...
GCCGCAACGCTGCGCCAGCTCGGCTTCCGCCGCGCGATCGCACTGGACGGCGGCATGAAGGCCTGGCGGGATGCCGGTAAGCCGATCGAGAATGGGGATGCCGTGGCGGGTTAGATGGCAGCCGAGGTCTACTTGCCTTCCGTCACCCCGGCCTTGAGCCCGGGTCCCGAAATGTAGATTATCCGCAATAGCGAGGTGGGAGCCGGAACGACCCGGCACGAAATCGTTGCGGCTGCTTCCTTCCGGATCTGACCGGGTTGGCGACGGCACCGTCCGCCCGACTCCCGGCGCGCATATGGGGGAAGGCTTCGATGCTTGCAACCTTTCCGCCTCCGAAACATTGTAACTGTAATCGGATTAGGAGACGGCGATGGGCAGCGGCATCGGAAGGATCGCGTGCGTGATCGCCGCGGCGACATTGGCAACCGGATGCATCCCGGCGGGACATCCCCAGCGCGGCTATGGTGACTATGACTATAACCGGCCCGATCCCGCCTATGGCGGCTACGATGCCGACCGCTATTATCGTGACGATCCCAATTACCGCGAGCGTCAGCTGAACGACAATGATCGGGTCTATCGCGGTCGCGACGGGCGCTATTACTGCCGTCGGGACAACGGCACCACGGGGCTGATCGTGGGCGGCGTGGCCGGGGGTGTCCTCGGCAATATTATCGCGCCGGGCGGATCGGCGCTGCTCGGCACGATCCTTGGCGCGGTGGGTGGCGGCATTGCCGGCAAGGCGATCGACAAGAGCGATTCCAGGAACGGCATGGTCTGCAAATAGGCCCGCACCGCCGCGATCGGCGGCGGCAGAGTCAAGACTTCCGTAACTGCTCCCGAAGTAATATTCGGCACGGGTGCCGGCCCATGGTGTTGCGTCAGATTTGTTCCGGCCTTGGAACGGAGAATCATGACGCGTATCCTGGGCTCTCGACCCGGTCTTGTCCTTGCGCTGATCATCGCGGCTGCGGCCGCATTGCAGGCGGCGGCCTACTGGCCCGGCCTGATGCACGTCGATTCCACCATCCAATATGATCAGGCGCTGAGCGGGCAATGGGACGATTGGCATCCCCCGGTGATGGCCTGGCTCTGGAGCCAGTTCATCCCGCTCTGGCCCGGGCCGGCGCCGATGTTCCTTATTCAGCTTGCCCTTTACTGGGCTGGTTTCGGGCTGCTGGCGCTATGGGCGTTGCGGCAGGGACGGACGGGGCTGGCGCTGGCGATCGTCGCCTGCGCGCTAATGCCGCTGTCGCTTGCCCGGCTGGGATCGATCCTCAAGGATTGCCTGATGGCGGGCGCGCTGCTCTCCGCCACCGGCCTGCTCGCGCTTTCCCGGCGCAAGCGAAGCGTCATTCTGCGTCTCTCGGCGATCGCACTGCTGCTGTTCGCGGCTAGCATGCGGAGCAATGCCTTTCTTGCCTGCATCCCGCTGCTGGTGATCATGCTGCCCTATCCGTGGCGCAGGACCCGCGTCGGCCTGCTCGCGGTCACGCTGGCCGGCGCGTTCACCTTGCTCTGCATCATGCCCCTCTCCAACAAGATGCTGAATGCCGCCGACAGCGATGTTCCGCTCTCGCTCATCATCTTCGACATGGCGGGGATCACCGAATATAGCGGCGTCGACGCTTTCCCGCCAATCGACACGGTGAAGGACCCGGTCAGCGCCAACAGCGGCTGTTACACGCCCCGCTATTGGGACAGCTATGGCTGGTGGAACAAGACGCCTTGCCCGATCGAGTTCGACAAGATCCGCGTCGCGCTGGAACGCAGCGGCGCGAGCCCATACTCTCTCTGGGTAAAAGCGATCATCGCGCACCCGATCGCCTATGCCGAGCACAGGATCGCGCATTTCAACCTCAACATACGCTTCATCACCCGGCTTTCGATCCGCGAGCCGGTGTGGAATGCCTCGCGCACGCATTATCCCGAGTTCGCGATCCGGCAGAGCGCGCTGCTCAGAACGATCGATCATCTCGCCGTCCGCAACGCGCAGCTGCCGCCGGGCTGGCCCGTGTTCTGGATCGCGATCGCGTTCGGCGTGCTGATCGTGGGACGCGATCTCGAATCCCGCGCCATCGCGGTGCCGCTGGCGCTGTCGGCGGTGCTCTATGGCTGCGGCTATCTCGTGCTGAGCGTGGCAGCTGAACTGCGCTATCATATGTGGACGATGATCGCGGCCGCACTGGCGGGCGTGATCGCGCTGGCTGACCTCTATCACCTCCGCAACATGCCCCGGAAGCGGATTATCCTGGCCACGCTTCCCGTGATCATCGTCGTCGTCGTCGGCATCGCCGCGCGGCTGATCATCACAGAGGAGATGATGAACAAGGTCTAGGCGTTCCCGGCGATCGATGCGACAAGCCGCGCATGACGCTCGCCGCCTATATCGGAGCCGCGCTTGCCGAGATCGCGGGATGCTTTGCTTTCTGGGCGTGGTTCCGGATGGATCGATCGCCGCTCTGGCTCATCCCCGGTATCCTGTCGCTGTGCCTGTTCGCCTGGCTGCTGACGCTGGTTGAGACCGATCATGCCGGACGGGCCTATGCAGCCTATGGCGGGATTTACATCGCGGCGGCCCTCGGCTGGCTATGGGTCGCTGAGGGGATCAAGCCCGATCGCTGGGACGTGATCGGCGTCACGGTCTGCCTGATCGGCGCCGGCATCATCCTGTGGGGGCCGAGGACCGTCTAACCCTGCGGCGGCATCTCCGGCTCGGCCTTGTCGAGCGAGAGCCCATGCCGGTTGAGCATCGGCAGGTTCGCGATGGCGAACAGGATCGTGGCGGGCAGGGCGCCCCACAGCTTGTAGCCGAGCCAGAATTCGGTCGACATCGTCCGCCATACCAGTTCGTTGCTGGCGGCCAGCACCAGGAAGAAGATCGCCCAGTTGCGTGACAGCAGCGTCCAGCCCCGCTCGGTCAGGCCCGGATAGGCGTGGCCCAGCACCAGCTTGAGTGTCGGACGCTTCGTCCAGAGCCCGAAGAACAGGATGCCGGAAACCATCAGATAATAGAGCGTCGGCTTGATCTTGATGAAGCTTTCGTCGTGCAGCCAGATGGTGAGCCCACCAAAGCCCAGCACCATCACGCCCGAGAACAGCAGCATTGCCGAGACCTTGCCGGTCTTCATCACCGAGACCAGCATCGCCACCGCCGTCGCCGCCATGAAGATGCCGGTCGCGATGAAGACATTCTTGCCGGTGAAATAATAGGCCGCGAAGAAGACCAGCAGCGGCCCGAGATCAAGCGCGAGACGCACGCCGGGGCTGACCTCCTTGTTCTTGCCGGCCGATGCTTCGATCATCAATTTCGCTCCTTGATCGCCGCGACGCCCGCGATCGCGCGCGCGACCTCCCTGGCATCGAACGGGCGAAGATCATCGATGGTTTCGCCGACGCCGATCGCGTGGATCGGCAGGCCGAACTTCTCGGCAGCCGCGACCAGCACGCCGCCGCGCGCGGTGCCGTCGAGCTTGGTCATGGCGAGGCCGGTGACGCCCGCGCTCTCCTTGAACACCTCGATCTGGTTGAGCGCGTTCTGGCCGGTGGTCGCGTCGAGCACCAGCACCACGTCATGCGGCGCGGCGGGATTGAGCCGGCCAAGCACCCGGCGGATCTTGGACAGTTCGTCCATCAGCCCGGCTTTGTTCTGGAGCCGCCCGGCGGTATCGACGATCAACACGTCGATGCCGGTCGCGGTGCCCTGCTTCACGCCTTCATAGACCAGGCCCGCCGCGTCGCCGCCCTCGTTGCCGGCGATGATCGGCACGCCGATCCGCTCGGCCCAAACCTTGAGTTGGCCGATCGCGGCGGCGCGGAAGGTGTCGCCTGCGACCAGCATCACGCTGTAATCCTGCTCCTGGAGCAGGTGGGCGAGTTTGGCGATGGTGGTCGTCTTGCCCGATCCGTTGACGCCGATCACCAGGATCACCTGCGGGCGCGGGAATGCCTCGATTTCCAATGGCTTGGCGACGGGCGCCAGGATCTTGGCGATCTCGTCGGCAACGATCTCGCGCACCGCCTCCTCGCTCAAGCCCTTGTCGTAACGCTCGGCGGCCAGCCGTTCGCGAATGCGGGCGGCAGTGGCGGGGCCGAGATCGGAGGCGATCAGCGCTTCCTCGATCTCGTCGAGCGTCTCGCGATCGAGCGCAGCCTTGGTGAACAGCCCGGTGAGGTTCTCACCGAGCTTGTCCGAGGTACGGCGGAACCCGCCGAGCAGCTTCTCATGCCAGCTCGGCTCGCTCATGCGGGGACGCCGATCAGGATGTCGCCGTCGAGGCCGGTGATGCGGGTGGGGATGACCTCACCAACACCCAGCTTGTCACCCTGAACTTGTTTCAGGGTCCACTGCGCCACTTGCGCCGCTCCCACTTGTGACCCGGTGGATGCTGAAACAAGTTCAGAATGACGGTGAGAGAAGGATACCACCGCGAAATTCCCGGCATGTCCCTTGCCGCCCCGTTCCATCAGCACCTGCTGTTCGGTTCCGATCAATGATTCAAGCCATGCCAGCTTCTGCCGCTCGGCCGCTTCGCGCAGTCGGCGCGCACGATCCTTGACCAGCTTGGGATCGACTCGCGGCATCCGCGCGGCCGGGGTTCCCGAGCGAGGCGAGAAGGGGAAGATATGGGCGTGGACGATGTCGCAGTCCGCGATCAGCGCCGCCGTGTTGGCGAACATCGCTTCGTCTTCGGTCGGGAAGCCGGCGATCAGATCGGCGCCAATCGCGATCTCCGGGCGCTTCGCCTTGAGCCGTTCGATGACGCGGACCGCGTCGGCGCGGGCGTGGCGGCGCTTCATGCGCTTGAGGATCATGTCGTCGCCAGCCTGCAAGGATAGATGCAGGTGGGGCGCGATGCGTTGGTCGCTTGTCACCAGATCGAACAGCCGGTCGTCGATCTCGACCGAGTCCAATGACGAAAGCCGCAGCCGCTCAAGCTTTGGTACATAGCGCAGGATGCGCTCGACCAGGGCGCCGAGCGAAGGCGATCCCGGCAGGTCCGGGCCGTAGCTGGTGAGATCGACGCCGGTCAGCACCACCTCGCGGCAGCCGCGATCGACCACGTCCCGAACCGCTTCGATCACCTGTCCAGCCGGCACCGATCGGCTGTTGCCTCGGCCATAGGGGATCACGCAGAAGGTGCAGCGATGATCGCAGCCGTTCTGGATGGCGATGAACGCGCGGCTGTGCTCGGCGAAGGCGGTTGCCATATGGGGCGCGGTCTCCCGCACCGCCATGATGTCGGCCACCTGGATCCGTTCGCTGCCGAGGCCGAACAGGCTCTCGATATCGAGCTTGCGGTCATTGCCGATCACGGTCGCCACCTCGGGCATCGCGGCGAAGCTTTGCGGCTCGATCTGGGCGGCGCAGCCGGTGACGATCACCCGCGCCTCGGGCCGCCGCCGCTTGGCCCTGCGGATCTCTTGCCGGGTGCGGCGCACCGCCTCATTGGTGACGGCGCAGCTGTTGACGATCACCAGATCGTCGCGTCCGGCGGCGAGCGCGTGCATCGCCTCGCTCTCGGCGATATTCAGGCGGCAGCCGAGCGTGATGATCTCCGGCGCCACTAGCTGAAATGCTCCAGATCGATCTCCCCGCTGAAGACATGGCGGGCAGGGCCGCTCATCAGCAAGTGGCCGTCCCCGTCCTCGGCCAGGGTCAGCGATCCGCCGGGCAGGTCCAGCCGGACCTCTGGCGCAAGCTTCCCGAGTCTCCGCCCCGCCGCGAAGGTTGCGCACGCGCCGGTGCCGCAGGCGAGCGTCAGGCCCGCGCCGCGCTCCCAGGTGCGCATCTTCACATGTTCAGGATTGAGGACTGTCGCGATGTTGATATTGATCCGGTTCGGGAAGAGCGGGTCATGCTCGATCTCCGGGCCGAGTTCGCCGAGCGGCACGGCATCGATATCGTCGATGAAGAAAACGAGGTGCGGATTGCCCATGCTGACGGCGGAGGGATGTTCAAGTTCGCCCCAGCCGACCGGCAGCGCTGTCGTGTCCATCGCATAAGCGAGCGGGATATCAGCCCAGTCGAAACGGGGCAGCCCCATGTCGACCGAGGCGCCGCCGTCAGCCAGCTTTGTGCGCAGGATACCGGCTGCCGTCTCGATCGTGCAATCACCGCCCGTCAGAATGGGCACGCAGCGGGTGGCGTTGCCGCACGCCTCGACCTCGGAGCCGTCGGCGTTCCAGATCCGCATCTGCACATCGGCCGCCTTGCTCGGCCCGATCAGGATCACCTGATCGCAACCGACCCCGGTTCGTCGGTTCGCCAGCGCCCGCGCCTGGGCGCTGTCGAGCGCAACCGCGCCGTCGCGCGCGTCGATCACGACGAAATCGTTGCCCAGCCCCTGCATCTTGTGAAACCGCGTCAGCATATCGCGCGCGCTCTAGGGAAGGGGCATTGCGAAGTCCACACCGCGTCACCAGATCGGCGCGGATGATCGGTCAGGCCCGGTTCAGGCAGAACGTGGTAAACGGACGATCATCGGAATAAAGAAGGATGCTCACCATGCGTTCCAAAATCCTCGCTTCCCTCGCCGCTGTTTCGTTGCTGGCGACTGCCGTGCAGGCCGCGCCTCGCCAGACACCAGAAGAAAAGCTCGCCAAGGCGCTTGAAGGCCGCACCGCCGGCAAGCCGGTCGATTGCATCTATTTGCACAACATCCGATCGAGCCGGATCTTCGATCACACCGCGATCCTCTACGAGCTCAACAACGGCACCTATTATCTCAACCGGCCTGAGGGCGGCGCTTCGTCACTCAGCTTGGGCGATGTGCTCGTCACCGACACCCATTCGCCGCAGCTCTGCAGCATCGATGTGGTCAAGCTTTACGATACGCACCCGTGGATGCAGAACGGGTTCGTCAATCTCGGCAAGTTCGTGCCCTACAAGAAAGTGGTCGCGAGCAAGGATTGAGGTCCAAATCCGTTCGCCCTGAGCCTGTCGAAAGGCTGTCCTTCTTGTGCGGCGAGGAAAGGGCAGTGCTTCGACAAGCTCAGCACGCACGGTGGGTCAGGTGGCATGCCCGGCCTTGCCTTTTGTGAGGCAGTAGGCTAGGCGCCGCCACAATCGTTCCGACACGAACGTGATTTGGCAAGCGCCACGGCGCACGCCGGCCGACGAGGTTTCGTCCGCCGGCGTATTTTGCGTTTGGGTCGGATCGAAGATGGAGTGACCTTATGTTCGAGTCCTTGAGCGAACGGCTGGGCGGCGTTTTTGACAAGCTGCGGGGCCGTGGCGCGCTCTCCGAGAGCGACGTCCGCGCGGCGATGCGCGAGGTGCGCGTGGCGCTGCTCGAGGCCGATGTCGCTTTGCCGGTCGTTCGCAAGTTCGTCGACGATGTCACTGAACAGGCGGTCGGTTCTCAGGTCCTGAAGTCGGTCACGCCGGGCCAGCAGGTCGTCAAGATCGTCAATGACGCGTTGGCGGCAATGCTGGGATCGGATGTTTCCGAGCTTGAGCTTGATGTCGTTCCGCCGGCGGTCGTGATGATGGTCGGCCTGCAGGGCTCGGGCAAGACGACCACCACCGCCAAGATCGCTAAGCGGCTGACCGAGAAGGGCCGCAAGAAGGTGATGATGGCGTCGCTCGACGTCAATCGTCCGGCCGCGCAGGAGCAGCTTGCCGTGCTCGGCACCCAGGCGTCGGTCGCGACGCTGCCGATCGTCGCGGGCCAGCAGCCGGTCGATATCGCCAGGCGGGCGCTCCAGGCCGCGAAGCTGCAGGGCTTCGACGTGCTGATGCTCGATACGGCGGGGCGTCTGCACGTCGATCAGGCGCTGATGGACGAGATGAAAGCAGTGGCTTCGGTCGCGACGCCCAATGAGATCCTGCTGGTGGTGGACGCGCTGACCGGTCAGGATGCGGTCAACGTCGCGAAGAATTTCTCCGATCAGGTTGCGCTGACCGGTGTGGTGCTGACCCGGATGGACGGCGATGCGCGCGGCGGTGCCGCGCTGTCGATGCGGGCTGTCACCGGCAAGCCGATCAAGTTCGTCGGCACCGGCGAGAAGCTGGATGGGCTGGAGCCGTTCCAGCCGCAGCGGGTCGCCGGCCGCATCCTCGGCATGGGCGATGTCGTCAGCCTCGTGGAGAAGGCGGCGGAAACGATCCAGGTCGAGGAGGCCGAGGCCTTCGCCCGGAAGATGGCCAAGGGCCAGTTCGATCTCAACGATCTGCGCTCACAGATGAACCAGATGCGGCGGATGGGCGGGCTTGGCGCGCTCGCCTCGATGCTGCCCGGCGTCAAGCAGGTGAAGCAGGCAATGGCCAGCGGCGCGGCCGACGACAAGGTGCTGATCCGCATGGATGCGATCATCGGTTCGATGACGCCCAAGGAGCGCGCCAAGCCGGAGCTGCTCAACGCCAAGCGCAAGATCCGCGTCGCCAAGGGATCGGGCACGACCGTGCAGGACGTGAATAAGGTGCTCAAGATGCATCAGGACATGTCGACCGCGATGAAGCGGCTCAAGAAGATGGGTGGGCTCAAGAGCCTCGCCGGGCTGCTGGGCGGCAAGGGCGGCCTCGGCGGCATGCTGGGCGGTGGCGGCATGCCTGATCTTGGTGCCGGTGGGGCGGGGGGCATGGGCATGCCCGGATTGCCCGGCCTGCCGGGTGGCAATACGCCGTTCAACCTGCCGCCGGGCTTCGACAAGTTCATCAAGAAGTGAGGAAAACCCAGACCTGTCATTCCCGCGAAGGCGGGAATCCGCTGCGCCACAAGCGCCAAGCCTCGAAGTGGATTCCCGCTTTCGCGGGAATGACAAAGTGAAGATTGAATAAGAAAGGAAGCAACTAAATGTCTCTATCCATTCGTCTTTCGCGCGGCGGCGCCAAGAAGCGGCCTTATTACCGCATCGTTGTCGCCAATTCGCGGTCCCCTCGCGACGGCCGTTTCATCGAGCGGATCGGCAGCTACAATCCGCTGCTCGGCAAGGACGACGCCGGCCGCGTCGTGCTCGATGTCGAGCGCGCCAAGCATTGGGTGTCGGTGGGCGCGCAGCCGACCGACCGCGTCGCCCGCTTCCTCGACGCCGTCGGCGTGAAGGAGCGCACCGCCAGCAACAACCCGAAGAAGGGTGAGCCGGGCGAAAAGGCCAAGGAGCGTGCCGAGGAGCGTGCGGCCAAGCTCGCCGCCGCCGAGGAAGCCGCCGCCGCGCCGGTCGAGGAAGAGGCTGCGCCTGCCGAGGAAGCCGCTGCCGAGGCGCCCGCTGAAGAGGCTGTTGCCGAAGAAGCTGCCGCCGAAGCGCCCGCTGAAGAGGCTCCAGCCGCCGAGGACGCACCCGCCGCCGAAGCCTCCGAGGAATCGGCCGAGGGCTGATCTTGTCCGATCGCCCCGTCACGCTGGCCGTCATCATCGGCGCGCACGGCGTGACGGGCGAGGTCCGCCTCAAGCTGTTCACTGAAGACCTCAAGCCTTATCCGGTGCTTGATGCCGGAGAGCGCAAGCTCACCCTCAAATCGCTGCGTCCCGGCCCGAACGGCGCTGTCGCCCGCTTCGCCGAAATCGCCGACCGCAACGCCGCCGAGGCCCTGCGCGGCACCGAACTCACCGTCCCCCGCTCATCGCTGCCGCCGCTGGGGGAGGGCGAATATTATCACGCCGACCTGATCGGCCTGCCTTGCGTGTCAACGGACGGTGAGGTGCTGGGGCAGATAATCCTGATCGAGAATTTCGGCGCCGGCGATGTGCTCGAAATCGAACGTCCCGACGGTAAACGCTTAATGGTCCCGATGCGGACCGAGGCGGTGCCGGAGTGGAATGAGGAACGCCTCCTCGTTGACCCGGCTTTCATTTCATAGTATATACACGACGTATATACGGAGGCGACGATGGGTAAGGAATATACGGCCAAGAGCTTCAAGTCTGGTAATTCCGTAGCCATTCGTATGCCGGCGGCGCTCGGCGTTGAACCGGATCGTGAATGGGCGGTGGTTGAGCAGGACGGACAACTTGTCCTGCGGCCCAAGGACGCGCCCAAGCGGAAATTCAACGTGGCGAAGGTCTGGGGTTGCGCGGTCGGATCGGGGCTGCAGTATATCAAGGACGAAGATCGTGTGTTCGAGGAGCGCCCCTTGTTATGGGACGATCCCGAATGGCGCGCCAAATATATGCCCGGCAAATGAGGTTCATGCTCGATAGCAACATCATTGTTGCGCTCGGGCTGGCCGCGGACGAAGCCTTGCGCGCAAGAATGACCGAGCATGATGAAGGGGATTTTGTGGTCTCGGCGGTGGCGTACGCCGAGGTTATTTATGGTTCGGCTCGGGGCAAGCCACCCGCGTTGGATCAACTCAAGGCCCTTATCGATGAAATTCCTGTTTTGCCTTTCGATGAGCAAGCAGCGCGAGCTTATGCGACGCTACCGTTCAAACGAGCGAGCTATGACCGGCTGATCGCCGCCCATGCGCTTTCGCTTGATCTAACGGTGGTGACCGACAATGAGCGCCATTTCGCGGATGTGCCGGGGCTTAAGGTCGAGAATTGGACGGAGGAATGATCTCCATAATCATATTCGGCTTAGTCATAGCCGGCTTGGTCGCTTTGCTGACTGTGTTTGCAGACAGGTTTTGGCCCAATACTCCCGCCTCGCAGATTGGATTCGTCTGCGGACTCCTTATTCCCGGGCTCATGCTTCTGTCCTATCCTGCGGCATTGATCTGGATATGGATGAAGCCGTCTGGTGGGTTTGACACGGACGGCATGACCATTGTTGTGATTGGACTTTTTGTCGCGGCTGGAATGCTGGCGAGCCTATTCATAGGATTGCCGACTTCGTTAGCCGTCATCCGCTATTTGCGACGAGATCGATGACCTTTGCCGCCCAAATCCTCACCCTCTACCCGGAGATGTTCCCCGGCCCACTCGGCACCTCGCTCGCCGGGCGCGCGCTGGGCGAGGGCAAATGGTCCTGCACGCCCGTCCAGATTCGCGATTTCGCGACCGACAAGCATCGCTCGGTCGATGACACGCCGGCCGGCGGCGGGGCGGGGATGGTGATGCGGGCGGACGTGCTCGCTGCTGCCGTCGATCATGCCCGCATGGCGCAGCCCGAAGTCCCCGTCATCGCCATGACGCCACGCGGCACGCCGCTCACGCAATCCCGCGTGCGCCAGCTCGCCGCCGCCCCCGGCGTCACCATAATCTGCGGCCGCTTCGAAGGCATCGACCAGCGGCTGTTCGAGGCCCGCGATATCGAGGAAATCTCGATCGGGGACTATATTCTGTCGGGCGGGGAAATCGGCGCCTTGGTGCTGCTCGATGCTTGCATTCGGCTGCTTCCTGGCGTAATGGGCGCGCCTTCCAGCGGGGACGAGGAAAGCTTCGAAGCGGGCCTCCTCGAATATCCGCACTACACCCGACCACAGATGTGGGAAGGACGCACGATCCCCGAAGTGCTGCGATCGGGGGATCATGCGGCGGTCGCGGCATGGCGCAAGTCGATGTCCGAGGCTGATACACGGTCACGGAGACCGGATCTTTGGGAGCGCCATGAGGGCGCTCGGGTCCAGCCTCCCTCTGGCGCGCAGGCGAAGAAGAAGGATCGATGAGATGAACCTCATCCAGACACTCGAGGCCGAGGCGATCGAAGCGCTCTCCGCCAACAAGAAGATTCCCGAGTTCCGCGCGGGCGATACGCTCAAGGTCGGCGTGAAGGTCGTCGAAGGCGAGCGCACCCGTATCCAGAATTATGAGGGCGTATGCATCGCGCGTTCGAACAAGGGCATGGGCTCCTCGTTCACTGTCCGCAAGATCTCGTTCGGCGAGGGTGTCGAGCGCGTCTTCCCGCTCTATTCGCCCAATGTCGATTCGATCGAGGTCGTTCGCAAGGGCGTCGTGCGCCGGGCCAAGCTCTATTATCTGCGCGGCCGCCGCGGCAAGTCGGCTCGTATCGCCGAACGTCGCGATGTGCGGACAAACGAGGCCGCCGAGGCCTGAGTTTTCCATGTGTCATCCCCGCGAAGGCGGGGATCCATATTCTCTGAGCCTCCGGATTTGCATGGTCCGGAGGTATGGATTCCCGCCAGGCAGTCGAAGGGCGGGAATGACAGAGAGGTGTTAAGCCCCGAGCGCACCCCGATCTATCAGCCGCGTGTAGAGATGCCAGGTCGCATAGCCGAGCACCGGTAGCACCACGGCCAGCCCGACGAAGAAGGGGATCGATCCCACCACCAGCAGCACCGCGACGGTGAGGCCCCAGCGCAGCATCACCGCCTTGTTCTCGCCGAATGCGCGCAGCGAGGTGCGGATCGCCGTCCCCGCGCTGACCTCGCGATCGACCAGCAAGGGCAGCGAGACGACGCTCAGCGCCAGCACCACCACCGCGAAGCATAACCCGATCAGATTGCCGACGACGATCATCTGCCATCCCTCGGGCGTCTGGAACACCTGCTGGATGAACAGGCTGAACGAGGGCTGCCGGATGAAATTGCCGAAGAAGGCCGTGTAGACCATCCCGGCCGCCGCCAGCCACAGCGCGAAGATGCCGATCAGCACCGCCCCCACGATCGCGATCTCTTCTCGCGACCGATTGCGGAACACATCAAAAAAATGCCACCAGTTCGCATCCACACCGGTTTCGCGGCGCTTGGCGAGTTCGTAGAAACCGGTCGCGGCGAGCGGCCCGAGCAACGATATGCCCGCAGCCAGCGGAAAGGCCAGTTCCCACACCGACATGTTGAGCGCCGCCATCGAAACCAGGAAGCCGACGATCGGATAGATCAGGCCGACGAACACCAGATCGCCGCGTTTCGATGTGAAATCCGCGAACCCCTCGCGCAGCGCGGCATCGAGATCCTGCGTGCTGATGCGTCTTACGGGAATAGTCGTTGGGGCCGCGCCGCCGCCGATCCCCTCTGCGATTGCCATTATCCACCTCCTCGTCCGTGAAGTTGCTTCATCGGGCGGGCGGTTCGCATATTGGGCGGACTCGCCCGTCAGTTCACATCATAGCATTGATCGGGGCGGGCGACGACTCCTCCCGTCGCGCGCTCAGATAGGCATCAAGCCGCGCATCCATCACCTGAATATGAGGCGGTGCTGAAACGGCCGGAGCAGCGGCTCGCGCATGGATTGGGATTGAAAGATATAGACCGGTTTCTGGCCGCCCTCGCCAGCGCTTGCGAACCGGTCGAGGTCAGTTTTCGATGGCGTCCGCAACTGGGTGACCCCAATGATGAAATGGTGTTGGAGGCGGCGGTAAATGGCTATGCCGAGGCGCTTGTGACTCATAATGTGCGTGATTTCATCAAGGGTGCGGAGAGGTTTGGATTGCGGGTTTTGCGGCCCAGGGAGCTGTTGAAGGAGTTACGGTCATGAGCAAGGCATCTTATCCGCTCAAGCTTCCGGCGTCGGTCAAGGAAGCGGCTGCGCGCCTCGCCAAGGAAGACGGTGTCTCGCTGAACCAGTGGATCGCCGTCGCAATCGCGCAGAAAATCGGCGTCGTCGAAACCGCTGCCGATTTCTTAAATCGCCGTGCGGGCAAGGCACGACCGGAGGATATGCTGCCGTTCCTCGACAAGGCGAAGCGCGAACCGCCGCTGGTGGGGGATGATCTGTAGAATAGGCTTTAAATTGCCATCCTATTTACGATCTATTGGCAATCGCACCTCGTGATGGCGCCTCTGCGAAACGTCCTAAACCAGCCCCGGCCTTGCCCTTCGTGCCGCCCGCACCCACTTCCCATTGGCATTGCGTCGCCAAGTCTCTATGGAGGCCGCCGCTTTTTGATCCGTGGAGTTTGAAATGGGGTACCGTGTAGTTGTCGCCGGCGCGACCGGGAATGTCGGTCGCGAGATGCTCAACATCCTGGCGGAACGTGAGTTTCCGATCGACGATCTGGCGCTGCTGGCGTCGGCACGCTCGACCGGGGACGAGATTCCGTTCGGCGAGACCGGCAAGACCTACAAGGTCCGCAATATCGAGCATTTCGACTGGGCAGGCTGGGATATGGCGTTGTTCGCGATCGGCTCCGACGCAACCGCGATCTACGCGCCCAAGGCTGCTGCGGCCGGCTGCACCGTGATCGACAATTCGTCGCTTTACCGGATGGACCCGGATATCCCCCTGATCGTGCCGGAGGTGAACCCGCAGGCGATCGACGGCTATACCCGGCGTAACATCATCGCGAACCCGAATTGCTCGACCGCGCAGATGGTGGTGGCGCTGAAGCCGCTGCACGATGCCGCCAAGATCAGGCGCGTCGTCGTCTCCACCTATCAGTCGGTCTCGGGCGCGGGCAAGGCGGGCATGGACGAACTGTTCGAGCAGAGCCGCAACATCTTCGTCGGCGACAGCAACGAGCCGAAGAAGTTCACCAAGCAGATCGCCTTCAACGTCATCCCGCATATCGACAAATTCCTTGATGACGGCTTCACCAAGGAAGAGTGGAAGATGGTGGTCGAGACCAAGAAGATCCTCGATCCCAAGGTGAAGGTGGTCGCCACCTGCGTGCGCGTGCCGGTGTTCGTCGGCCACTCGGAAGCGATCAACATCGAGTTCGAGAACGAGATCAGCGCCAAGCAGGCGCAGGCGATCCTGCGCGAGGCGCCCGGTGTGATGCTGGTCGATAAGCGCGAGGACGGCGGCTATGTGACGCCGATCGAATGCGTCGGCGAATATGCCACCTATGTCAGCCGCGTCCGCGAGGATCCGACGGTCGACAACGGCCTCGTGCTGTGGTGCGTCTCGGACAATCTCCGCAAGGGCGCCGCGCTCAACGCCGTCCAGATCGCGGAGCTGCTCGGGCGGCGGCACCTCAAGAAGGCAGCGTAAGATCTTCTCGCGTCGCCGATGAATCCGGCACGGCGCGCAGATATCCCGCTGGCGCAATTTAGCCTGCTGAGCGTGCTGGCGGTTGCGATCGTCGCCAGCAGTTGGGGTGCGCTTTATCCGCGCAATACATGGCTTCAGCTTGGGCCATGTATTCTGTTGCTGCTCTTCGCTGTGCCGCTGCTACGTCGGTTTTCGCTCAGCACTCCGGCATTGAGCAGCATCACGCTTTTCCTTCTGCTGCACACAGTGGCAGCCCGCTGGTCCTATTCCTTTGTGCCTTATGAAGACTGGCTGAACTCACTGTTTCACTGGAGCCTCGATAACGCTTTTGGTTTCCATCGGAACATGTTCGATCGGCTGGTGCATTTTGCCTTTGGCTTGCTGGCAATCCGGCCAGTTAGGGAGATAGCTTCCCGCCATTTCGGCCTTTCGCGGCGGGCGTCGCTTTATATCGCGCCGGAATTCGTGCTGGCGTTCAGCGCGGTCTACGAGATCTTTGAATGGCAACTTGCCGTGTTCATGAGCCCGGCCGACGCAGATGCCTATAATGGTCAGCAAGGGGACATCTTCGATTCACAGAAGGATATGGCTCTCGCCGGATTTGGCGCGCTCCTGGGGACATTCCGTGCCTGGTGGATAGAACGAAGAGAGATGTAACGGCATCCCGATATTTCCTACTCTGGCCAAAGCTGCCATGTTCGTCTCGGGTTCGGCGGGAGGCGCCAGCCCGGCGTGACGAAAGGTGGGACATGGCAGCCGAACATCGTATCGAGATCCGGTATTGCCGGCTGTGCAACTGGATGCTGCGCGCCTCCTGGGTGGCGCAGGAACTGCTCGGTACCTTCGCTGAGGAACTGACTGCCGTCACGCTCACGCCGGACAGCACCGGTGGCGTCTTCGAAATCCAGGTCGATGGCGCGCTGCTCTGGTCCCGCAAGGAGCAGGGCAGGTTTCCGGAGATTACCGAGCTGAAGCGGCTCGTGCGCGATCGTGTCGCCCCGGATCGTACGCTCGGGCATGTCGACAAGCACTGAGTTCGGAAAGGGTCCGTGCGGGGATTCGCCTTGTCGATCGGAGCGCTCGGGCGCATAATCTGAACAGCGGCGGGCCTCCGGGGCAATGGGATCACGTTCCCATGCAAGGAGGTTTGTGATGTCTGAAGCAGATGCTGTCGCCGATCCCCGGCACGACCTGATCTCGTCCGCCCGGGTGGAGGGCACGGTGGTCTATGATCGCTACGGCCAGAAGATCGGCAAGGTTCACTCGGTCATGTTCGACAAGCAGACTGGGCAGGTGGCCTATGCGGTGCTGTCATTCGGCGGTTTCCTGGGGCTTGCCGCCAGGGTCTATCCGATCCCCTGGCAGATGCTGAGCTATGATCGGGAGCTGCACGGCTACACCGTCGATGTAACCCGCGAACAGGTCGAGGCGGCGCCCTATATGGAGCTCGACAAGGCCGACCGGCCCCGCGAAATCGCCGAGCCGGTCTACAGGCACTGGGACGAATATATATAAAGGCCCGGGAAGGGACCGCTTCCGCGGCCTCTTCCTCAGCGGGCCTTAGTCGTCGTCGCGATCGTGGTGGCGCCAGCGGCGGTGGTCCCGCCAGCGATCATGGTTGCCATCGCGATTCCAGCGGCGGTGATGCCAGTGATCGCGGTCGCGCCAGCCATACCAGCCATAGCGGGGGTAATCACGATAGCGATAATAACGTGGCTCGTAATAGCCATAAGAGGGCACGGCATAGCCGCCATAATAGCCGCCGTAATAATCGTCATAGCCGGGGTAGTAGCCGTTGCCCACGGTGATCGAGAAACTGCTGTAGGTGCGTGCCTGGGAAGCGGAAGGGATCGCCACCGCCACGACGGTGAACAAACCCGCGATGAGTGCCTTGTTCATGGTGCGACTCCAATTTTTCATCACGGCTGATGCTGACACATCGGCCGTGGATCGGCGCTGAATGGAGCCGTCAGCTGATGTTCATCGCTTTTGGGGCGGTTTCGGGAACGAAAGCGCGCCGGATATCGCAGGCGAACCGCGAGGGATCCGCGCAGCCTGAGCCCCGCCGCGCCGCTGGGAGATTGGCTTGCGGCCGAGGTGGTAGTTTGATGCGGGATAAAGCTGCTAGGATGGCATGCTTCCACCAACGGAGAGGGCCGTTGTCGATAGAGGGATGGATATGAGCGCCGCTGCCATGACCGGCGGCTGCCAGTGCGGCCGGGTGCGCTACACGGCCGCCATCGAAACGCCGGATGCCTATCTGTGCCATTGCCGGATGTGCCAGCGGGCGAGCGGCAATGTCTCGATCGCGTTCGTCAACCTGCCCAAGGCGGCACTGAGATGGGAGACCGAACCGGACTGGTATCAAAGCTCGCCGATCGCGCGGCGGCCGTTCTGTTCCCGATGCGGGACGCCGCTCGGCTTCGAATATTTCGACAGCGATACATGCGATCTGCATGTCGGAACATTCGAGGACGCGGGCTATTTCCAGCCGAAGTTCCATTTCGGCGCGGAGACGATGCACGAAGCCTGGCTCGACACCAGGGATTTGCCCCGCTACCGGATCACCGACAACCAGGCCACGGTCGAACGTTGGATGAAGGCGATTGGCAAGCTCCCCGACTGATCTTCCCGTTTCCTATTTCTCGGCGTCCGACGGCCAACAGCTTGCGTTCCGCGAAATGGGGGAGGGGCGGCCGCTGGTCTTGATCCACGGCTATTTCTCCAATGCCTGGACGAATTGGATCCGCTACGGTCATGCCGCACGTCTGGCCGAAGCCGGCTTTCGCGTGATCATGCCGGACCTGCGCGCGCATGGCGATAGCGCGAAGCCGCATGATCCTGCCGCTTATCCGCCGGATATCCTCGCTGACGATGGTTTCGCATTGATCGCGCACCTTGGCCTGACCGATTTTGATCTGGCGGGCTATTCGTTGGGCGGAAGGACGGCAGTTCGAATGCTGGCTCGGGGAGCGACCCCACGCCGGGTGGTGTTGTCAGGCATGGGCTTCGCCGGGATCACCCATACCGCCGGTCGCGGCGAATATTTCCGCCGCGTGCTGACCAATCTTGGCAGCTTCGAACGCGGTTCCTCGGAATGGATGACCGAGGCTTTCCTCAAGACGACCAAGGGCGATCCGGTCGCGCTGCTCCACATCCTCGACACCTTCGTCGATACGACCGCGGAGCAGCTGCGTGCGATTGCCGTTCCAACCTGCGTCGTGAATGGTATCGACGATGATGACAACGGATCGGGGCAGGAACTGGCCGACATGCTGGCCGATGGCCGTTACATTGCGATTCCCGGCAATCATATGAGCGCGGTGATGAAGCCGGAACTTGGGCTCGCCATTCGCGATTTCCTGCTGGCTTGAGCCAATCGCCGAGGCTTTACCCCCGTCCGGCGCAGAGAAATGGATGGATTGTTTTCAGACCGGCCTATGCTTTGCTCAACTGGTCGAGAGGATATTGTCAACTAAATTAGTTGTAATATATCCATCCTCTCACTGGAGGATATGTCATGGTCCGAACACCGCATCCGGACGATATCGAGCCCCTGATCCTGACGGTGCCGGGCCTTAACGGGTCTGGTCCCACGCATTGGCAGTCGCTGTGGGAAATCTCACGGCCTGACACGCATCGGGTCGAGCTGGGCATGTGGCAAAGCCCCCGCCGCAACGCGTGGGTGACCAAGCTCGATCAGGCGATCCGGGAGGCCCGTGCGCCGGTGATCCTCGCGGCGCACAGCCTTGGTTGCCTGGCGGTGGCATGGTGGGCAGCGCTTGCGGGTCAGCCTTATGGCTGGCCGGTGGCCGGGGCGTTGCTGGTCGCGCCGGCCGACGTCGATCGGACGGAAACGCGTCCGGAGCTGAAGGATTTCGCGCCATCACCGCGAACGGCGCTGCCCTTCCCGTCGATTGTCGTGGCGAGCAGCGACGATCCTTGGGCCTCGCTGCAACATGCCCGCGATCTCGCGGCTTATTGGGGCAGCCATTTCGTGGATGCGGGGCCGCTCGGCCATATCAATGCGACAAGCGGCGTCGGCTGGTGGGACGAAGGGCAGGCCTTGCTCGATCGGGTGATCCTGGCATCAGGGGCCAATGCGCAGCCAGGCGCGGCCGCCGACGCGCGATCGATCCTGGCGGTCAACGCGACCGACGCGGCGCAGGCGCATTATCTTGGCTTGAGCTAGCGGGCCGACGGCTTCGCGCCGCCGGCCCCGCCGCGACCTCAAAGCTGCGAGAGCATATGCTCCGCGCTGCTGACCTTGAACTCGCCCGGCGCCTCGACATTGAGCTCTTCGACCACGCCGTCATTGACGATCATCGAGAAACGCTGGCCGCGCTGGCCGAGGCCGAACTTGCTGCCGTCCATCGTCAGCCCGACCGCCTTGGCGAAATCGCCATTGCCGTCGGCGAGGAGCGTGACCGCGTCGCCGGCGGAGGCGGAATTGCCCCAGGCACCCATCACGAAGGCATCGTTGACGGCGGTGCAGGCGATCTCGTCGATGCCCTTCGCCTTCAATTCGGCGGCCTTTTCGATATATCCCGGCAGGTGCTTGGCGGAGCAGGTGGGGGTGAACGCCCCCGGCACGGAGAAGAGCGCGACCTTGCGGCCCTTGAAGAATTCGGCGGAATCAACCGCTTCCGGGCCGTTCTCGGTCATCTTGGTGAAGGTAGTCTGCGGAAGTGGTTCGCCGGCCTTGATCGTCATGTCATGCTCCTCATGAATCGGTTCTGGATCGGGCGGCGCTCTACCATTCCGATGTGAAGGGGAAAAGCGGCGGCAGCCACAGCCGGATATGAATGAGCATCGGCGCCAGCCATGGCATCCGCCGCATCAGGGGCATGGCCAGCCGCCAGCGCAGTGACCGCTGATCGGCATGCGCATCCGAAAGCAACGCGACGCCTTCGCGCGGCCGTCCTGCGCGGATCAGCGACTCGCCTTCGATCCACCGCAGCTTCCGGCGGATATGTTCGAGCATGCGTTGCGACGTAGCGGCTTCCGGCCGGGTGCCGAGGCGTTGCGCGCTGTTGAGATATACCTGCTCGGCATAGCGCAGCATGCGTGCTTCGTCCCACGAGTTGGAATTGGGCCGGCGCCTGTAGCGGCCCAGCGGCTGGGCGACATAGGCCCCCTTCCAGCCCGCCTCAAGCAGCCGGATCCAAAGATCGAGATCCTCTGCCGCTCCCAGCTTCGCATCGAAGCCGTTCACCTGATCATAGGCATTACGGCGGACGACCGTGCCGATATACACGTTGAACTCCCGCGCGAGCACGCGATCGAGCGTAACCGGCTCCGCTTGTGGTGCGTACCGGGAAAAGCGGTGACCCTCGCGTTCCGGCGCCCCGAAATAGACGGCATCGCAGGTGACGAAGCCGAGCGTGGCGTCAGCGTCCATGACGGCGATCATCTTCGCCAGATAATCCGGCTCGAGCAGATCGTCGCCGTCCAGCATGGCGAGCAGCGGAGCCCGCGACGCCGCGACCGCCCGATTACGCGCGGTCGAGACGCCACCATTGTCGGTCTGCACCAGCCGGATACGCGAATCGCCCGCGAATTTCGCGACCGCGCCGGCAACGTCGTCAGGCGCGCCATCATCGATGACGACCGCTTCCCAGTCCTGGAAATCCTGTGCCTGAAGCGAGGCGAGCGCCTCCGGCAGCAAATGGGCAACGCCATATGCCGGAACTATGACGGAAATGGCTGGCGCTCGATCAGTCATCGGCATCTGAAATATGGACCCCGCCGCTCCGGCGTCTATACAAATATCGCATGGAATCGCCAGCCTATCTCACCGGACACTATCTGCTGGCGATGCCGGGCATAGGAGATCCGCGCTTCTCCCGGTCGGTGATCGCGATGTGCGCGCATGACGAACGCGGCGCGCTCGGCATCGGCGTGGGTCATCTCGTTCCCGAGATCACCCTCCACGATCTGCTTGAGCAGCTTGATGTCGATCCCGGTTCGGCGCCTGATATTCCCGTGCATTATGGAGGGCCGGTAGAGCCGCAACGCGGCTTCGTGCTCCACAGCCAGGATTGGCGCGGCGAGGACAGCATCCTCATCCACTCGCGCTGGACGCTCACCTCGACGCTCGATGTGCTGCGCGCGATCGCCGAAGGGCGTGGCCCCTCGCGATTCGTCGTATCGCTTGGCTATGCGGGCTGGGGCGACGGCCAGCTCGACGAGGAAATGACCCGCCACGGATGGTTCGCGACCCCCGGTTCCGATTCGCTGTTATTTGATACCCCGGTGGGCGCCCGCTGGGCGCGCGGCTTCGCCGAGGCCGGTATCGATGTGCGCCTGCTCGCCTCCACCACGGGTAACGCCTGACCGTTCGCGCGCCCCGCATGGTTAACCGACGCCAAACACGGCAACCTCAATTTTACGGTAAGGTCGTGCATTCACAGGTTGGGAACGCAGTCCGGATGACACTCCGCCTGCCGACGGACGCTCTCCGTCGATGGGTAGCAGGGGTGTGGCATGAACAGGAACTTGGGACGCGCGGCAGGCGCCGCGCTGATGGCCGCCTTTGCCTTCGGGCAGGCGCAGGCGGCGACCAGCGATTGCTGGTCGGCACAAGAAATCTCGGCCGCGAAGGTCCGCGATCTTCAGACAATGCTGATGGTCGCCGGTTTGCGCTGCCGTAGCACCGGAACCGACGTTCTCGCCGGCTATAATCGTTTCGTTGCAAACAACCGCATGGCCATCGTTGAGGTCAACAATCGGCTGAAAGGCCATTTCAACGCGGCTTATGGCGCCGTCGAGGGCCAGCGCAGCTATGATCGATTCACCACCGCGCTCGCGAATGCTTATGGCGCCGGCGCGGAAGGAGCGGGCAATTGCGCAGACATGGCGAATTTGGCGGATGATGCCGCCGCTGCGCGCGCGCCAGGCGCGCTCCATGCGCTGGCCGCCTCGCGCGGCATGAGCCCGGACTTGCCGACTCGTCGCTGCCCGGTCCAGATCGCCGCCAAGTGATGTGAGGCGCCTGTCCGCCGCCGGCTTCGGAACAGCCGCCGGCGGCGGGCCATTGTCACGGTCAAATGATATATTGTAACCCGACGCGCTGTGTGTCAGAGCGTATCCCATGGCTGGGATTGGAGAGGAAGTACGGAGCAACTGGCTCGATCGCGCAGCGATCGGCATGTCAGGGCTGTGCCTGATCCATTGCGTCGGTACAGCCTTTCTTGTCGCCGTGGCCGCCTCGAGCGCCGGCATCTTCCTTAATCCCCTGATCCATGAAATCGGTCTTGCGATCGCCATCGGCCTGGGCCTTCTTGCCTTGGGCAGCGGCCTGATCGCGCATGGCCGCAAGGCACCGCTACTGGTCGGGGGGGCAGGGCTGTGCGCGATGGCTTATGCGCTCAGCTTGCGCCACGGTGTCTCGGGCGAGGTTATCTTCACGATTATCGGCGTGTGCCTTGTGGCAATCGGCCATGGTCTCAACCGCCGGGCGCATCTCGCCTCCTGAGCAACTCGCAGGTTGCGGTACGCAACCGCGCCGCTTAAGTTCCCGTCATGGCGCATGTGCACACCATGTATGAAGGGGCTCCGCTTGCGGAGGCGGCCCAGGGCGTTCTGGAACGGTCAGGCGAGCAATGGACCCCGATGCGCGCCGCCGTGTTCAGCGCGCTTTCGAGATTCGCCCAGCCGGCATCCGCCTATGATATCGCCGAAGCGGTTTCGAAGACCGAGGGCCGGCGGGTGGCGGCCAACAGCATCTATCGAATCCTCGATCTCTTCGTGTCCGCGAATCTTGTCCGGCGCGTCGAAAGCTCCAATGCCTATTTGGCCAACGCCCATCCGGATTGCCAGCACGACTGCATCTTTCTGGTCTGTGATCAATGCGGCCGGACCATGCATATCGATGACGACCGGCTGACCCAATCGCTGCGAAAAGCCTCCGAAGCGCATGGGTTTATACCTGATCGCCCGGTAATCGAAGTACGCGGCCGCTGCCTTGATTGCAGAAAATCGAGCTGAGGCCATTCGGCGGGTTTTCCCGGTGAGGGCGATCAGTTATGGAGCGCGAAGAGGAAAATGCGTGCCGAGTTCCGATCTTCCCCCGACACCACTGCTGGATAGGGTTGGCTCCCCGGCGGAGTTGCGCGCGCTTCAGCCGGCGCAGCTGGTCGAACTGGCGCATGAGCTTCGGCAGGAGACGATTTCAGCCGTTTCCGTTACGGGCGGGCATTTGGGCGCGGGGCTGGGCGTCGTCGAGCTGACCGTGGCGCTACATTATGTGTTCGACACGCCGAACGACATCCTGATCTGGGACGTTGGGCATCAGGCCTATCCGCACAAGATCCTGACCGGCCGTCGCGACAGGATTCGCACACTGCGCCAGGGCGGGGGGCTTTCCGGTTTCACCAAGCGCTCGGAAAGTGAATATGATCCGTTCGGCGCGGCTCATAGTTCGACATCGATCTCCGCGGCGCTTGGCTTCGCGGTCGCCAACAAGCTCGGCGGCGAGCCCGGCAAGGCGATCGCGGTGATCGGCGATGGGGCGATGTCGGCGGGCATGGCCTATGAGGCGATGAACAACGCCAAGCAGGCGGGCAACCGGCTGATCGTCATCCTCAACGACAATGACATGTCGATCGCGCCACCGGTTGGCGCGCTGTCCGCCTATCTGGCCCAGATCGTCTCGTCGCGGCCGTTCCTCGGCCTGCGCGATCTCGCCCGGCGGGTTGCCCGCAAGCTGCCGCGCCCGCTCCATGATGCCGCCCGAAAGACCGACGAGTTCGCGCGCGGTCTGGCGACCGGGGGCACATTGTTCGAGGAACTGGGCTTCTATTATGTCGGCCCGGTCGATGGCCACAATCTCGATCACCTGCTGCCCGTTCTGGAAAATGTGCGCGATGCCGAGGAAGGGCCGATCCTCGTCCATGTCGTGACCCAGAAGGGCAAGGGCTATGCCCCGGCCGAGGCGGCGGAAGACAAATATCACGGCGTTCAGAAGTTCGACGTGATCTCGGGCGTGCAGGCCAAGGCACCCCCGGGGCCACCGAGCTACACCGCTGTCTTCGCGAACGCGCTGATCGCCGAGGCTGAGCGGGACAAGACGGTCTGCGCGATCACGGCGGCCATGCCTTCGGGCACGGGGCTGGACAAGTTCGCGACTCGCTTCCCCGAGCGCAGCTTCGATGTCGGCATCGCCGAGCAGCACGCCGTCACCTTCGCGGCGGGGCTGGCAGCGAAGGGTTACCGGCCATTCTGCGCCATCTACTCGACCTTTTTGCAGCGGGCTTATGATCAGGTCGTCCATGACGTCGCGATCCAGAACCTGCCGGTCCGCTTTGCGATGGACCGCGCGGGCCTGGTCGGCGCCGACGGGGCGACCCACGCCGGCGCCTTCGACATCACCTATCTGGCCACGCTGCCCAACTTCGTGGTGATGGCCGCCGCCGACGAGGCCGAGCTTACGCACATGGTGCATACCATGGCGCTCCATGACGCGGGGCCTTGCGCGGTGCGCTATCCACGCGGCAACGGCACCGGCGTGGGGATCCCCGAAGCGCCCGAGCGGCTGGAGATCGGCAAGGGCCGCATCATCCGCGAAGGCAAGAAGATCGCGCTACTCTCACTTGGCACCCGGCTCGAGGAAGCCCTTCGCGCCGCGGATCGGCTTGATGCGCAGGGCCTTTCCACCACTGTCGCCGACCTGCGCTTCGCCAAACCGCTAGACGAGGCGCTGATCCGCCGCCTGCTCACCACGCATGAAGTGGCGGTGACGATCGAGGAGGGCGCGATCGGTGGCTTCGGCGCGCATGTCCTGACGCTTGCGTCCGATGAGGGTCTTATCGACGGCGGTCTCAAGCTTCGGACCATGCGCTTGCCCGACATCTTCCAGGATCATGACAAGCCGGACACGCAATATGCCCAGGCCCATCTCGATGCCGATGCCATCATAGACACCGTGCTCAAGGCGCTGCGCCACAACAGCGTCGGCATGATCGAAGGGGCGCGGGCCTGACGTCCGATCGGCTCCGCGGAGGGAGAACGTCATGACGCTGCGTATTATTTCAATGGGCTGGACGCTTGGTGCCTTGATCGCTGTGGGTGCCACGTCGTCGGCATCCGCCGCCGATCCGCAAAGCGGGGTATTGCCGAGCTATCGCACCCAGGCGCCCAAGATAACCGCACGTGTCGCCTCGCAGGCGGGATTGATGGCCGCGCTGGCGAGCGCAGGCGGCGGCGAGGTCATTGGCCTTGCACCTGGCAATTATTCGCTTCAACTCGTGAACCGCACCTATTCGGCGCCGGTTACGATCACATCCGCAAACCCCGATAAGTTCGCCACGTTCAAATCCATCGATCTCAAGGCTGTTTCCAACATCACCTTCTCGCGCCTGGAAATCACGCGAAGCGCTCCCGAGGGAACAAAGATGGGGGGAGGCAACGATAATATATTCATTGCCGAGGTCGTGGACGGTTCGAACGTCGTGTTCGACGCCAACTATATCCACGGTTCGCTCGACAATGACGCGACCAATGACATGTCAGGCCTGAAGGTCAGCGGCACGCGGGGCGCGAAGGTGATCAACAACGAGTTCGAGCAGGTCGGGCGCGGAGTCGTGTTCGGATCGGTCAGGGATGTCATCGTCGCTAACAACATGGTTCACCGGATCCGCTCGGACGGCTTCAATTTCGCCCAGAGCAAGCGCCTCCTGATCGAAGGTAATTATTTCACCGCCTCCCAGCGCGCTCGCTGGGATCACCCCGATGCGATTCAGTTCTGGACCGCGCGGACGAAATCGCCCTCCACGGACATCATGATCCGCAACAACGAAATCATTCAGGGCAAGGGTAGCGGCACGCAGGGCATCTTCATGAAGGATGAAACCGATCAACTGCCCTATGAGCGGGTGACCATCGAGAACAATCTGATGATCGGCAGTGTTCTGCTGAACGGCATCTATGTTCAAAATGCCCGCAACCTGCGCATTGTGAACAACACCGTGATTTCACCGACCGATCTCAAGGATTCGGTCTGGATCAGGCTGCTCAAGGTGAAGGATGTGGAATTCGAGGGCAATATCGCGGAGAGGGGCGGTAACAAGACCCCCCGCGAAGCCAAGGTCAACATGAAGATGATGAAGAACGATACCTTCCGCGATGTGAAGCCCGAGGACGTTATCGTCCCCGGCTTCGGCTATCAGAAGCCCCAATAAGCGGCGCGGGCGGTAGTTCTCACCACCCGCATTTCTTGCCCTTGTTCTGCTCCTGGAGCCAGGTCATCAGCGGCTGGAAATAGGCCACCATCGCGGTGCCATCCATCTCGCGGGTGCCGGTGAAGGCTTCCAGCGCATCGGGCCAGGGCTTTGACGCGCCCATCGCCAGCATCTTGTCGAGCTTCGCACCGACTTCCTTGTTGCCGTAGAAGGAGCAGCGGTGGAGCGGGCCGGTCCAGCCCGCCTGATCGCACGCCGCCTTGTAGAACTGGAACTGGAGGATGCGCGCGAGGAAATAGCGCGCATAGGGCGTATTGCCGGGGATGTGGTATTTCGCGCCCGGATCGAAGCCATTGTCGGGTCGGTCCACCGGCGGCACGATGCCCTGATATTGCAGGCGGAGCGCGTTCCAGCCCTTCTCATAGTCGGATGGCTTGAAGGCGCCCGAGAACACACTCCAGCGCCATTTGTCCATCAGCAGCCCGAACGGCAGGAACGCCACCTTGTCCATCGCCTGCCGCAGCAGCAGGCCGAGATCCTTGTCCGGGCCTGGCACCTTGGCCTGATCGAGCAGCCCGAGCTTCACGAGGTAATCGGGCGTCACCGAAAGCGCGATGAAATCGCCGATCGCCTCATGGAAGCCGTCATTGGCGCCATTGAGATAGAGATAGGGCTGCGTGTTGTAGGCGCGCTGGTAGTAATTGTGACCCAGCTCGTGATGGATCGTCACGAAATCGTCGGCATTGACCTTGGTGCACATCTTGATGCGCAGGTCATCCTTGTTATCGATATCCCAAGCCGAGGCGTGGCAGACGACCTCGCGGTCACGCGGCTTGGTGATCAGCGAGCGCTCCCAGAAGGTCTGCGGCAGCGGCGTGAAGCCGAGCGAGGAGTAGAAGCCCTCGCCGGTCTTGACCATCTTGAGCGGATCATAGCCCTTGGCGACGAGCAGATCGGTCAGGTCGTAGCCGATGTCGCCCGCGCCCTTGGGGGCGACGATGTCATAGATATTGCCCCATTCCTGCGCCCACATATTGCCGAGCAGATCGGCGCGGATCGGGCCGGTCGCGGGCTGGACCTTGGCACCATATTTCTGGTTGAGCTTGGTGCGGGTATAGCAATGGAGCTGTTCGTAGAGCGGCTGCACCTGGCTCCAGAGCTTGTCCATCAGCTTGGCGAACTCTTCGGGGGGCATATCGTAGCCGGAACGCCACATCGCGCCGACGTCCTTGTAACCAAGCTCCTTGGCGCCATCATTGGCGATCTGGACCATCCGGGCATAATCATCGTGCATCGGCGCGCCGACAGTGTCATGCCAGCTGACCCACATCTCCTTGAGCTGTTCAGGGTTGCGATTTGTGCCCATCGCTTCCTCGATGTCCGATCCGTTGATCGGCTGGCCGTTCAGCGTACCCTTGCCCTTGCCGTATGAGGATTGCAGCTTGGTCGCGATCTGGTTGAGCTCGTCTGCGGCCCCCGGTTTGTCGGGTGCGGGCAGGACGAGGCCCTGCTTGAGGAAATCGAGCTTGCGGCGGGTGTCGTAGGAAAGCCCCTTCACGCTATCGAACTTGGCCGCGCCCTTCGCATATTTGACGCCCAGCTCGGTGCCGCGCGCACCGAATTCGGCGGCGATTGCGTCGGTATCGTCGGTGATGAAGTTGGCATTGATCCAGCTCGCGCGGGCATTGAGCACCGAATAGGCGCCCAGTTCCTGCTCGGCCTGCGCCACGAAGGCGTCCGCCTCGGCGACGGGATCGGCCTTGGGCTTGGCTGCCTGGGCCGGAACGGAGAGTGCAAGCGCTGCTGCCAGCGCGATGCCAGAGATCATCGTCTTCATGAATCCGCCTCTCTTATTTTACTCGATGTCAGTAATGGGGACGCTTGGTAGGCAATTGCGGGTCCGGTGAACAGAGGGAACAGCGCGGTAACGCGATTTCCTACTTATTGTGCCGCGTCGGACTGGATCAGCCCGTCGATGGCGGGATCGCGAGCCAGGGTGTCGATCGTCTCGGCCGCTTCGATCTCCTTCGCGCCGGTGTCGACATTGAGTTCCCTGAACCGCCGCGCCGAGACCAGCACCCGGCCTTCGAAGCTGGCGACGAACTTGTTGTAATTCTCGACAGCGCTGTTGAGCCCGCCGCCGACCTTGCGGAGATGGCTCGCCGCTACCGCCAGCCGCTCATACATCTCCCGGCCCAACTGACCGATCGCCATCGCTTCTTCGGCAAGCTTCTCCTGCCGCCAGACGCTCGCCACGGTGCGGGCGATCGCGACGAGGTTGGTGGGCGTAGCGAGCAGCACCTTGCGGTCGAACGCCCATTGCCAGAGCGAGTCATCCTGCTCGAGCGCGGCGGTGAGGAAATGTTCGCCGGGGATGAACATCACCACATAGTCGGCGGCGTCGCCAAACTGATCCCAATAGCTCTTGCGGCCGAGCTGATCGGCGTGGGTGCGGATCGCCGTGGCATGGGCCTTGAGGTGGGTCGCGCGCAGCACCTCATCGACTTCCTCGCAGGCATCGAGGTAGCCGTTGAGCGAGCATTTGGCGTCAATGATCAGCTGCCGCCCGCCCGGCAGACTGACGATCACGTCCGGGCGAAGGCGGCCATCCTCGGTATTGACCGACACTTCACTCTGGAAATCCGCATAAGGACTTAGCCCAGCTTGCTCCAAAACATTGCGAAGTGTCTGCTCGCCCCAGCGACCGCGCGCCTTTGGGCTGGCGCGGAGCGCGTTGACCAGCTTGGCGGCCTCATCGCGCACCTGGCTCTGGCCGGCGCGGACCAGTTCGACCGCCTCGCGCAGCCCCGCATAGCTGTCGACCCGCTCCTTCTCGACCTTGGACAATCCCTCTTCGTAGCGCTTGAGCGTATCCTGCACCGGAGAAAGCAGCAGCTTGAGCTTGGCTTCATGCTGTTCGCCCGCTTGATGAAAGCGCTGGTCGGCGCGCTCCAGAAAAGCTTTCTGAGCCTCTCCCAAGAGCTTGCCACCGATTTCGGAGAATTGCTGCGAAAGCTGTTCGCGTGCTTCCTGCAATTGCGCCAGCTGCGCCTCGAAGGCCCGCTCCCGTTCAGCCTGCGCTGCCTTCAGGCGTGCGGCCTCGGTCCGTGCCTCCTCACGTTCACGCGCAGCCGCCTCGAGGGCGGTTTCGAGACGGGGTACTGCCTTCGCTCGTTCCTCGGCAGCGGCAAGATCGGTGATAGCGCGACGGAACTCATCAAGGCGCTGGTCACGCTCCATCCGCATCCGCGCGACACCACGATTACCCGCGAGATAGCCGAGCGACAGACCCACGAGCAGTGCTACGATCGCTAGGGCAGCCAAAGCTAGGTCCATCACTTTTCCTTACGGGAACAGATGGCGAACTTTGCCAAGTTGGCGCTGCTATGGCAATCCCCGCCGCGGCGATTGCGGGGTATCTGAATGATTCTACAGCTGGCGGTAGCAACTATGCTCGTTTTGATGGCTGTCCTTATCCACGGAGCCGGTATCACCGCACTCGCCCGCACGCTGGCCCTCCATCCGGCAGGGGCCGAAAGCCATCACTTCAGCTTGATACGGGCCTTACTCGTACTGGGTATCGTGCTTTCGCTGTTCGTTCTGCACGGAATTGAAATATGGATGTTCGCAGCGGCATACCTTGGCGTCGCGGCCGTGCCCAATCTGGAAACCGCCGTCTACTTTTCGACCATGACCTACGCCACGATTGGCTATTCCGATCAGTATATCCACGGAAACTGGAGGCTGGTCGCGGCTATCGAAGGTGTATGCGGGATCATGCTGCTTGGCTGGTCGACTGCATTCCTCGTATCGGTCGTTCCCCGCCTACGTCGCTAGGCCGCCTTGGCGCGGCGGGCCTTTTCGAGCTTCTTGAGCACCATCTCGCGTTTCAGACGCGAGAGATGATCGATGAAGAGAATGCCTTCGAGATGGTCCATCTCGTGCTGGAGGCAGGTCGCGAGCAGCCCGTCGATCTGCTTGTCATGCTTCTCGCCTTTTTCGTCCAGCCAGCGGGCGTGAATGACAGCCGGGCGCTCGACTTCGGCGAACTGCTCGGGGACGGAGAGGCAGCCCTCATTGTAGACCGACATTTCCTCGGAAGGATCGTAGATCTCGGGATTGATGAAGACGAGCGGGTTGCGAACCGGCTCGGCTGCTTCGTCCTCGCTTTCGCGATCCTGCAGATCGATCACCAGCACCCGCTTCGGAACGCCGACCTGGATCGCGGCCAGCCCGATGCCGGGGGCGTCGTACATCGTCTCGAACATGTCATCGATCAGCTTGCGCAGATCGGCATCGACGGTCTCGACGGCTACGGATTTGGTGCGCAGCCGGGGGTCGGGCGCTTCGAGGATCGGGAGGATAGCCATGGGCTCAAGTTAAGGCGAAACAGCCGATTCTTCAAGCGATCGGGCGGCGGGCGCGGAGCGCCTGGGCGAGCGTGCCTTCATCCAGATAATCGAGTTCGCCGCCGACCGGCAGGCCATGCGCAAGCTGAGTCAGGCGAACCGGATATTGCGCGATGCGGTCGGCGATGTAGTGGGCGGTGGTCTGGCCCTCCATCGTCGCGTTCATCGCGAGCACGACCTCATCGATGCCGCCGCCTGCGATGCGCGCGACCAGCCTGTCGATCGACAGGTCCTCGGGTCGCACGCCTTCCAGCGCGGAAAGCCGGCCGCCGAGCACATGATAGCGGCCGGGAAACAGCCGGCTGCGATCGAGCGCCCACAGGTCGGCGACCTCCTCGACCACACAGAGCATGCGGGGGTCGCGGCGCTGGTCGGCGCAGATCGCGCAGGGATCGGTGGTGTCGACATTGCCGCAGATCGAGCAGGTCGAAAGCCGCTCATTGACAGCCTCGAGTGCGCGGAGCAGCGGCGTCATCGCCGCCTCGCGTTTGCGCAGCAGATGCAGCACGGCGCGCCGCGCCGATCGCGGCCCAAGCCCCGGCAATCGGGACAATGCCTGCACCAAAGCCTCGATCTCGGGGGACGCCATGACGGCAGCGATAAGGGCTTGCGTTTCGCGGCGCTAGCCGGAATGCAGCGAGCTACAAATACCGTTCGTCCTGAGTAGCCGCTGAGCGAAATCGAAGTGGCGTATCGAAGGACCCTTCGATACGGACCTTCGCCAGGCTCAGTCCCTACTCAGGGCGAACGGGGATATTAAGATGGTCTTGATGCGCATCGCCTTCATGGGAACCCCTGATTTCGCCGTGCCCGCGCTCGATGCGCTGGCGGCGGCGGGGCATGAGATCGTCGCGGTCTATTGCCAGCCGCCGCGTCCGGCGGGGCGAGGCAAGGCACCGCGCCCCTCGCCGGTGCAGCTGCGGGCCGAGGCGCTGGGACTGGTGGTGCGCTCGCCGGTCACCTTGCGTGACGCTGAGGAGCAAGCGGCGTTCGCGGCGCTTGGCCTCGATGTGGCGGTGGTCGCCGCTTACGGCCTGATCCTGCCAGTACCGATCCTCGAAGCACCGCGACTGGGATGCCTTAACATCCACGCTTCGCTGCTGCCGCGCTGGCGGGGGGCGGCGCCGGTACAACGCGCGATTTTGGTGGGAGATGAGACAACCGGCGTCACCATCATGCAGATGGAGAAGGGGCTCGATACCGGGCCGATGCTGGCGACCGCCGAAACGCTGATCGATCGCAAGACGGCCGGAGAACTCACTGCCGAGCTTGCCGAGAGGGGAGCAGCGCTAATGGTTGAGGTGATTGCCGATCTGGTTGCCTTCCCGCCAGTGATGCAACCCGAAGCAGGCGTGACCTATGCCGCCAAGATCGAGAAAGCCGAGGCGCGGCTGGATTTCAGCCAGACCGCCGGGCAGGTCGAGCGGCAGATACGTGCGTTCAATCCGGCACCAGGGGCGTTCTTCGAGGTGGCAGGCGAGCGGATACGGGTGCTGGCGGCGGAGATCATGGGTGACTCCCCAACAGTCGTCATTCCCGCGAAGGCGGGAATCCATAACCTCCAACCGTCAGAGAATATGGATTCCCGCCTTCGCGGGAATGACGGGATGGTGCTGGATGACCAACTTACGATTGCCTGCGCAGACGGCGCGATCCGCCCGACGCTCGTCCAGCGCGCGGGCCGTGGCGCGATGTCGACTGCGGAGCTGCTGCGCGGCTTCCCCATCACGCCCGGAACCCGGCTGGGATGAGCCGTTTCCGTTTTACCGTCGAATATGACGGGCGGCCTTTCATGGGGTGGCAGCGGCAGGCGCATGGACCCAGCGTCCAGCAGGCGATCGAGGAGGCGATCGCCGCCGTGACCGGAGAGACGGTCACACTGCACGCCGCCGGACGCACCGATGCGGGCGTGCACGGGCTGGCGATGACGGCGCATGCCGATGTCGCGCGCCCGATCACCGCCTTCCGGCTGGGCGAGGCGATCAACGCGAAGTTGCGCCCGCAGCCGGTTGCGATCACGCAATGCGCGATCATGCCGGAGGATTGGCATGCGCGCTTTTCCTGCATCGGCCGGCGCTATTTTTACCGCATCGTCAATCGCCGCGCGCCACTGACGCTGGACAAGGGGCTGGCGTGGCGGGTCACGCCGGGGCTCGATGCGGCGGCCATGCATGAGGCCGCGCA
>Ga0065707_10081867_pt1 | contig 32546 bp, 25 predicted proteins | sample SwiRhicommuniRL3_FD_59094 | JGI IMG/M metagenome (GOLD analysis project Ga0065707, IMG submission 59094) | Switchgrass rhizosphere bacterial communities from Rose Lake, Michigan, USA - RL3 v2 (version 2) | ecosystem: Host-associated > Plants > Roots > Rhizosphere > Soil | place: East Lansing...
GGCTGCGGCCGCGACGTCGGGCGTCGCCGCAGCGTAGTTCTCGTCATCCGCAGCCGCCGTGCCGTCCGCTCCATTCGCTTGCGATGAGATCGAGGATCCGGACCCGTCTGCCTCAGCCGCGTCTTGCCCCAATGCGTTGCCCTCGCTCGAAGTGCCTTCGCTCGATTGACCGCTTGACTCGCCGTCCTGCAATGCCTCGCTCTCCCGCGTCAGCGCCTTCGACGGCCGGCGGGCGAAGAACCGGTCGAAGCACGCGTCGAACGCAGTCTTCTCAGCGAGCGTCTTGGGCAGCACGAGCGAGAGCGCCTGCTTGAGCGTCGCCCGATTCTCATAACCGATGAGCTGCACCACGTTGAACGCGTCCAGCGTTTCCGACGTCGACACACGCACATCCGCATTGCGCAGCGCCCGGATGAAGTTCGTGAGCACGACGTCCATCGCTGGTCCCGGTCAATACTCATCCGTCGTCATTCGTCCACCCGTCATGGCTCGCGCACCAATGCCGGCAGCTGCGGTTGAACGTTCTCGATGTCTTCCTGGTACTTCAGGATGACATTCATGGTGTCGCGGACGAGGCCGGGTTCCAGGCGCTCAGCGTGCAGCAGCAGGAGCGTCCTCGCCCAGTCGATGGTCTCGCTGATGGAGGGCACCTTCTTCAGGTCCATGTCGCGCAACTTGTGAATGAACGCGACCAGCTGTTCCCGCAACTGATCGGGTATCTCCGGCACGCGTGCCTGGACGATCCGCTGTTCGAGCTTGACATCGGGGAAGGGGATGTAGAGGTGCAGGCAACGGCGCTTGAGCGCGTCGGAGATCTCGCGCGTGTTGTTGCTGGTGAGGAAGACCAGGGGCGGCTCGCTTTTCGCCTTGACCGTGCCGATCTCGGGGATGGAGACCTGGTAATCCGAGAGCAGTTCGAGCAGCAGCGACTCGAACTCGTGATCCGCCTTGTCGATCTCGTCGATCAGCAGCACGCAGCCGTTCTCGGCCTGCAGTGCCTTCAGCAGTGGCCGCGCCTCCAGAAACTCCTCCGAGAAGAAAATATCGCCGAATTCATGCAGCCGGCGCACCGACTCCGCGAACCCCTTCGCTCCCTGCAGCACTTCATCGAGGGTCTGCTTCAACACCTGGGTGTAGAGCAACTGCTTGCCGTATTTCCATTCGTACAGCGCCTTCGCCTCATCGAGGCCTTCATAGCACTGCAGCCGGATCAACGGCAGGTCGAACATCGCGGCGGTGGTCTTCGCCAGTTCGGTCTTGCCCACACCGGGCGGGCCCTCGATCAATACGGGTTTCTGCAGGTGATAAGCCAGATATACCGCAGTCGCGATCGCATCACTGCAGATGTACGTATGCTCTTCGAGGGTTTGCTTGAGCGAAGCAATGGAGCTCACGACTTGTTTGATGTCACTCATAAAGGTAGGGTTGCGACTTTCTTTACTGTAGCGATGTGAAAGTGAGCGGATCGATCGACGCGCAGCGAAGGCACATAAGCATTTAACCGCATGACTCCAGCGTGCAACACATTTGTCTCTTGAGTGTCAGCCATTGAATGAGGGATGCTTGCACAATCTTGAAGCAACGGTTGTAGTGCGATCGGTTCATCAGCGAATGCTTGCACTCAAGATTGCGGCGACGCCAATTCGAGATTGCATGGAAACTCTTCAGTACTTGCCTTTGTTGTCCGTTTCGGTGAGTTCCTCTGCCGGACCGGCTGTATAGCGCAATCGGTGCTAATACGTAATGGCGAGCAAAATGGTGCGGATCGATAGCACATCGTTCCATTTCGGCCATTCTCGAGCGGCTGAATCGGTGCTGTGCGGCCGAGGCGATATCGCTGCGCACGATGGGTTGCACCGCTGCGGTAGCCCGCTCGAAGTATGTGCGTCCGCGTTTTCCCACTCGAATTCACGGGCTTTAGGCGTGTCTGGAAGTTCGATGACGAAGGCATCGACGCAGCATCCATGCATGAATGTCGAGTTCGCGGCGCGCAAAGTTGCGACTAATGGAATGAAAATTGCTTATTTTAAAATTGCTTATTCGATGACCGGAGTGTTGTGAAGTGACGATGATATCGGATCGCGACGCTGCAGCGAGTGCTTCTCACACACCGTGGTTGGTTCTTCTGAAAGGAGATAGCGTCTTATGAATCTCTCGAAACTTGTTCTTGGCGTCGTGGCCGCTCTGGGCTTCGCCGTTCAAGCGAACGCGGCAATCCCGAGCGATCTGGGTACGTTGTCAGGCGGCGATCAGTCGTTTTTCAGTTCGTCCGTCGGTGCGGGGAGTTTCTCCGATACCATCGACTTCAGGCTGACCGATACCCTGAATCTTCGAGGCCTCGTCTCTGCCTTCGGCGTCTCGAGCCTGGCGATCGGGTTGGATACGCCGACACCGATATTCACTTTCACCGGAGTGCCCATCCCGACGGCTCCGTTCTTCACCATCTCTGATGAAGCATATTCCTTCGCTGACCTTGCGCCGAGCGTGACCCACACCCTATACATCAGCGGTGTGGCGGCGAGAGGCGGTGCGTTCATCAGCGGTTTCGCTGTGGCAGCGGTTCCCGAAGCGGAAACCTGGCTGATGATCATGGTCGGGTTCGGTCTGGTCGCTTTCCAACTGCAACGTAAACAGAAGTCGTTGTCTCATCACCCTTTGACCGCCGCGACCTGACCGGCTGGACAAGATCCGTTCCGTCTTCGCATCGCTCACCGGCAACGAGTCACAGCGGTGGCTCGTGCCGTACGCGTATTGATGGTGGCGTAGCAATGGCGCCGTGTTGATGGCATCTGAGTACGCGCCCGAGTTTTCAAGGCGCACATCGGACATCGAGCTCGATTGCCGCTATCCCAAGGACCCGGGACGCGGATCCATGATCAATGGCAGCGCCTTGACTGGAGCCTGTGATTGCAGTTGGGAAGGCTATGGGTGAACGGAGAGCCATGGAGTTCTGGAAGCAAAGCCATGTGCCGCTGGGCGTCACTACGAACGACCCGGCGGTTGTCTTCGTCATCAAGTCACTGCTGAATCCGGTCCTCGCCGTCCTCACGCTGCTGGTCTGCCTGATCATCTGGAAAGAAACGCTGCGGGGGCCATACTTCCTGGTCGCGGTACTGGCCTTTCTGGGTGCCGCCGACTTTCTCGGCGTCGGGCAGTTCAATGCACGCAAGAGCTGGCGCGATGCCTTCGGGGCGCTTGCCGACATAGTACTGCGATGGGGGATTCTGACGATCGCGGTGTGGACGCTGCTGCATGTCTCGGGGTTCGCGGATCGCTTCGATTCGCATGTGTTGATGGCATGGGCCCTGCTGACGCCGATAGCCATATGGATCGGGCAGATCGGTGCTCACTACGCTTTGCTGCGTCCGACCGATCCTCTGCGCAAAGCCGTCATCGTCGGGGTGACCGACCTCGGCTTGCGTCTCGAGAACACGTTGCGCACGGATCACCTGCTACGCACAGACGTGGTCGGCTATTTCGAGGACCGTAGTCTCGACCGTATTCCGGCGGACAAGGCCGGGCAGGTGCTCGGTAATTCTGCAGCACTCGCCGACTACGTGCTGGGCAACGATATCAATGTCGTCTACGTCACCTTGCCGATGAATCGCGGCCCGCGAATGACGACGATGCTGGATGCCCTGCGCGATTCCACCGTGTCGATCTACTTCGTGCCCGACCTGTTCGTGTTCAACTTGATCCAGGCGCGGTTCGACCTGATCAATGGCATTCCGCTGGTGGCGGTATGCGAGTCACCCTTCTATGGAGTGCGTGGCTTGGTCAAGCGCCTGATCGACATCGCGGTGAGTGGCTCGGCGATCATGCTGTTGTCACCGGTGCTGTTGCTCGTGGCCCTCGGTGTACGGCTCACTTCGCCGGGTCCGATCGTTTTCAAGCAGAAGCGCTATGGCCTCGACGGCAAGAGCATCACCGTCTACAAGTTCCGTTCGATGACGGTTACCGAGGACGGCGAACGCAATTACACACAGGTAGCGAGGGGCGATTCGCGGCTGACCGCCTTCGGCGCCTTCATGCGCCGGACATCGCTCGATGAGCTGCCGCAACTGCTGAACGTATTGGAAGGCAGCATGAGCATCGTCGGCCCGCGGCCGCATGCGGTCGCGGTCAACGAACAGTATCGCCGCCTCATTCCCGGATACATGATTCGCCATAAGGTGAAACCTGGTATCACGGGCTGGGCACAGGTCAACGGCTATCGCGGCGGCGACGATCTCGGCTCCATGACCAAGCGCATCGAACTTGACCTGGAATACTTGAGGCACTGGTCACTGTGGCTCGACCTGCTCATCCTGTTTCGGACCGGCATCATGTTCCTGACCGACAAGCGCGCCTACTGATTGAGATCTTCATTCTTGTCCTGCGGAGGCATTCGTGAACGTTGCTTCGATTGATACCGCGCCATCCACGAAGCGGTGGAGCGCGAACAGGCTGCTGACCTGCCTGGTTCTCATGACGGCAGTGTCTGCCTGCGGAGGAAAAAGCGACGGCAAGAGCTCCCAGGTCGTCGCCACCGTCAACGACGAGGAAATCACGGTGATGCAGCTCAATCGAGTACTGCAATCCACCGGCGCGAGCGAAGTGACGTCGGAAGTCACCAAGCGGGCACTCGATGCCCTGACCAGCGAGGAGTTGCTGGTGCAGGCGGCATTGAAAGCGAAGATCGATCGCGATCCGGCCTTCGTGCAGGCACTCGAACAGTCGCGCAGGCAACTGCTGGCGCAATTCTTCGCAGAACGCTCGGTCTATCCCAAGACAGTGGTCACTGCGCAGGAAGTCGCGGACTACTATCGCAAGGAGCCGCTGCTGTTCGCGAACCGCAAGACCTTTCGTCTCACGACCTTCGAGACCGGCAAGTCGGACATGACGGCGGCCGTCCGGGAAAAACTCGACCAGGTCAAATCGGTGGACCAGGTGCGCGGTGTGCTCGACGCCCACGCCATCAAGTACGTAACTCAAATGATCAGCGTGGCGCCCGAGCGGCTGCCGCTCAGTGAGCTGTCGGCCTTTGCCAATGCGAAGGTGGGCGATCTGTTCATCAACCAACAGAACGAAGACAAGGTGCTGCTGATGTCCGTCACGTCCATCGAGCAAGATGTGCCGCTGACGCTGGAGCGGGCCAAGCCGATGATCGAAGAGTACTTGCGCAATTCGCGCAACAAGCAGGCCGCCGCGGAGTACCTGAAGCACGCTAAGGCTACCGCGAAGATCGTGTTGTCCGAGAAGGTGACCAGTCCGAAGTATGCCCCCGCTGCGGCGCCTGCGCCGACGGCAGCCGCGGAAGCGGCAGCGGTCGACGTATCCCGCCATAAGGACCCGGTCGGAATCTAATAACCCCATGCAACGCAGCTTCAGTTGGAATTCGAGTGATGTCATCGTTGGGTATCGCTTCGCGCGATGTCTGTGTGCGGTCATGCTGTTCATCACGGCTGCCATGGCTGGCGCCGCGGACGATTACAAGCTCGGGTCGGGCGACCTGCTGAAGATCAGCACGTTCGGTTATCCCGATCTGGCGGTCGACGTGCGTGTCAGTCAGTCGGGGAACATCACGTTCCCGCTGATCGGCCAGCTCCCGGTGAAAGGCTCATCGACCCGGGAGGTCGAGAACCTCATCACGCAGCGGCTTTCCGATGGCGGCTTCATCAAGAAGGCGCAGGTCTCGGTTCTGGTAACCGAATATCAGAGCCAGAAAGTAGCCGTGATGGGGCAGGTGGCCAAGCCCGGCCAATATTTCCTCGATGGATCGGGCAAGGTGCTCGACCTGCTGGCCCGGGCTGGCGGTGTCACCAGCGGCGTCGCGGGCGACCAGGCGACGCTGCTGCGGCGGGATGGGACCCGACAAGACATCGACCTCGATCGCATGTTCGAAGGCGATCCGGCGCATAACCCTACCGTGATGGATGGAGACACCATTAACGTGCCGCGCGCGCCGCGTTTCTATATCTATGGTCAGGTGCAACGGCCGGGCGACTATCGCCTCGAGCGCAGCATGACTGTGTCGCGTGCGATTTCCGCTGGCGGCGGGTTGACCGCGCGAGGGTCGGAACGCCGCGCGATAGTGAAGCGGCGCGATGCGAAGACCGGCAAGGAGAAGACCATCTCCATCAAGGGATACGAACAGCTCCTGCCCGATGACGTGCTCTATATAAAGGAGAGCCTGTTTTGAAGATTGACTCCGAGGACGGTTCGCCATGACTCTGTCGCAACTCTTGCGAATCCTGTGGGCACGCCGCCTGCTCATTCTGAGCGTGGTGATCGTCATCTTTGGCGCCGTGCTAGGGATCAGCCTGGTGCTGCCGAAGACGTACGTCGCGAGGACCCTGCTGGTGGCCGATGCGAAAGGCATCGATCCGGTCAGCGGCGCGGCCATGCCATCTCAACGCATCACCACCTTCATCAATACGCAAGTGGACATCATCAGCAGCCGCGCCGTCGCGTTGAAGGTCGTCGACAAGTACAAGCTGGCGGAGAATCCCGACCTGCGCACGCAGTTCGAGGCCAGTACCGGCGGCGTCGGATCGCTCCGCGAATGGATAGCCGATAACCTGTCGGGCAAGCTCGAAGTAGAGCCGTCACGGAACAGCAACGTGTTTGCCATCAACTTCACGGCGCCGGATCCGGGATACGCTGCCGAATTCGCGAATGCCTTCGCAGATGCTTATATCCAGACGTCCATCGAACTCAAGATGGAGCCGGCAAGGCGCCAGGCTCTGTGGTTCGACGAGCAGCTCGTCGGCTTGCGCCAGACGCTCGAAGCGGCGCAACGCAAGCTCGCCGACTTCCAGAGAAGCAATTCGCTCGTGACCAGCGATGGCCGGATCGACGTGGAGTCGGCTCGTCTGAGTGGAATCATGGCCGAGCTCGTCGCCACTCAGGCGGCAAGTTCGGATGCGCAGACACGCAAGGCGCAAATGACGCAGGCTTTGGCGAAAGGCCGGGTGGAAGAACTGCCGGATATCCTCGGCAACGGCTTGCTTCAGAGCATGAAGGCCGATCTCGCGCGTGCGGATGCCAAGCTGTCGCAGGCGGCCGAGCGCTACGGCCGCAATCATCCGCAATACATCAGCGCACAGGCTGAGGTCAGCACGCTCCGTGAGCGATTCAACTCGGAAGTCGAAACGGCTCGGGGTTCGATCAACCAGAAAGCCGAGATCGCCCAGCAGCGCGTCGTGGAGACGCAGCGCGCTCTCGATGAACAGAAGCGGCGCATCCTGGAACTCAAGCGGGCGAACGACGAGCGTGAGGTGTTGAGCCGCGAAGTGGAGAGCGCGCAGCGAACCTACGACGCCGCGACTCAACGCAGCAGCACTGTCCGACTGGAGAGCGAATTGGATCAGAGCACGGTCGCCGTGCTGACTCCGGCGATTCAGCCCATTTACCCGGCGACGCCCCGGGTGCTGCTCAACTGCGCCGCTTCGATTGTCATCGGCGGCATGTTGGCTCTGGCCCTGGCACTAGGGTTGGAATTGCGCGATCGCCGCGTTCGCGCGGTCGAAGACATCACCGGTGCGCTCGGCATCCCGGTGCTTGCTGAATTACCGAAGCAGCAACGCATTTCACGCCGAGCCCATGCCCGCCACACCCGGGCGTATTTGGCCCAGCCGAAAGGGAGCGTTGCCTGATGAGCGTAGTCGAGGCCGGGCAGCACATGGCCGCTGCAATGAAGACGGACCCCCACGATCGCACCGGTCCGCGACCGATGCTCATTGGGGAACTGTTGCAGAGCGCGGGCATTCTCACGGACGAAGACGTGGTCATGGTCATCGCCGCACAACGGGAACGCGGACTGCGTTTCGGCGAAGCTGCGATGGCACTGGGATTGCTGAAGCTCGAAGACCTGAACCGCAGCCTGTCGCGGCAGTTCGAATATCCGTACGTGCGCCTCGGCGAGTCGGGCCTGGATCCGGCTCTCTATGTCGCGTACGCCCCATTCAGTCCGCAGGCCGAAGCAGTTCGCAACCTGCGCAGCCGGCTGATGCTGCATTGGGGACCGGAGAGCAACAAGACATTGGCGGTAGTCGGTGCGCGCCGGGGTGCCGGGTGCAGCCGTGTTGCCGCGAATCTGGCCATTGCATTCTCGCAGCTGGGCGACCGCACGTTGCTCATCGATGCGAACCTGCGCGCGCCTCGCCAGCATCAGCTCTTCGGGCTCAACATGGTGGAGGGCCTCAGCGAGATCCTCGGCGGACGCAGTTCGTTGCAGCAGGCGATCATGCCGGTACCGGCTTTTCCGCATCTCTCGGTGCTCGGCGCTGGTGTCGGCGTTCCCAATCCGCAGGAACTGGTCACTCGCCGAGAATTCTCCTACTTGATGCAGACCCTGCCTGCGAGTTTCGATGTGCTGATCGTCGATGCGCCGCCCATGCTGGAGTTTGCCGACGCGCAACTGATTTCAGCCCAGGTGCGTAGTTGCCTGCTCGTGACGCGTCAGCACGCATCGCGAATGGCCGACGTCGAAACCGTGAAGGAACAGCTGCAAGTGGCGGGCGTCAAACTGATCGGCGCCGTGATCAACACCAACTGATCGGGTCATGCGCGCCACACTCGACAATCCCACGGCTGCCGATGCGATGAGCATCTGGCTACCGATGCTCGCCGGAATCCCGGCGCTGTACGTGCCGACGTACTTCGACCTCTATCACGACTACTGGCGTTCGGAGCAGGCTGCTTACGGCGCGGTGATACTTGGGATGGTCGGATGGTTGTTCTGGCGACAGCGGGCGCTGTTACTCCAGGCGGCGAATGCCGGATCGCTGGTGCTTGGCGTCGCCTCTCTTGCCGTCGGCTTACTGCTGTATGTGCTCGGCCGATCTCAGTCCGTCTACGCGCTCGACATCGTTTCGCAGATCCCGGTGTTGCTCGGCGTGATCTATCTGCTGCTCGGGAAGAACGGCATTCGTCGGTTGTGGTTTCCGGTGGTGCTGCTCATCTTTCTCGTGCCGGTGCCCGGATCGATGCTCGACCAATTGCTGTTACCGCTCAAGGAATGGGTTTCCAGCATCGTAGACAGCGTTCTGCACCTGGCCGGCTACCCCATCGCGCGGTCCGGCGTGGTCCTGGTGATCGATTCCTACAGCCTGCTGATTGCGGATGCCTGCTCGGGACTGAACTCGATGATCGCGTTGTCGGGCATCGGGCTGCTGTACGTGCATCTCGCCGGCAATGCCAAGCGCTGGATGAACGTGGCACTGCTGCTGAGCATCCTGCCCATCGCGTTCATCGCCAACATCATCCGCGTGATGCTGCTGGTCCTCATCACTTACTACCAGGGCGACGCGGCCGGTCGCACTTTTCACGACCAGGCAGCCATCCTGGAAATCGGCCTCGCGTTCGGCGGCTTCTTCCTATTCGACTACCTTCTGCTGCGGTTGGACCTGTTCTTCAAGAACGGCAAGCATCGCCGCGTTCTCGCGAGCCACGCATGGTGAGCTCAATCCGACGGCGTTCGATGTGGATGGCCGCGGCGATGCTGTTGGCTGCATCAGCGGCGTGGCTGTTGACGCCGCGCCTGGAAGCGAGGCAACCGCGCCGCGCGCTCGCCGAAATCGTTCCGACGCAGTTCGGGGAATGGACGGAACTCAGGGACGGCACTGCTCCGGTGGATCCCACCAATGCTCTGCCCGGCGAGCGGACCATGAAGAGCCCTTACGACGACGTGCTGATGCGTGCGTACAGCAATGGCAAGGGCCAAACCATCATGCTGGCGCTCGCCTACGGCGAACATCAGCGTCAGGAGATCAAGATCCATCGGCCCGAGCTGTGCTACGTCGCGCAGGGGTTCGGTGTGATCGATCAAACTCCGACACAATTCCCCGCCGCACGGATCGGCGAACGTCCCATCGCCGGCGTACGGATGCTGGTAGGCGGACCGCGACGTATCGAGGCAGTGAGTTACTGGATCCGCATCGGCGACGTCTACAGCGACGATGCATGGCAGACCCGTGCCTATATTTTCGAGCAGGGATTGCGCGGCCGCGTGGTCGATGGGTTGTTGATGCGCGTCTCGCAGGTGCTTACCGATGAACGCGGCGCCTCGGCCGACCGCTACGAACTCCAGGAACGGTTCGCTATCGATCTGGTCCATGCGGTGCCGCCCGATGAGCGATACCTGCTCACGGGAGGCGGGACCACCTGATGTCTACGCAGGCCCGCACCGGCGACAACAACAGGCCTGGTGCACCGGGCCCGATCTCTCATGACCCGGTCGGTCGCGACCCGGTCGGTCCGCAACCGGCAGCGATGAAGATCGTGTTCCTCAGTCATACCGCCATGGGCGGCAGCTTCGTCGTCGGCTCGCACCATCTGGCCGCGACGCTGGCGTCTGCGGGACATGATGTGACGCATGTGAGTGCAGCTGTATCGCCGGCTCATCTGGCTCTGCTTCGCGATCCATTCGTCCGCACTCGCTGGCGGCGGTGGTTGACCGGCGGAGAGAGAATCCGAGGTGTCGATGACAAGGTGCCATTGACGCTGCTGCCCTGGAATATCGCGCGACGCTCGCCCTTCCTGATGAAGGCCTATTCGCGATCCATTCTGGCCGACCCACTGCATGGCCGAGGCTCGTTGCGACTCGACCAAGCCGATGCACTGATCGTCGATGAGCCCAGATTCGTCGGGCTGGTACCGTCCGCCTCACGCCAGGTCGTCGTCTACCGGCCAACGGATCTGTACGCCCTGATGCGTCACGATTCCAGCATCGATGCTGCCGAGAGCCTGCTGTGCACTCGCGCGAATGTTCTGGTCGCCACTTCGGAAGGAGTTGCTGCTCACCTGCGCACGCTGTGCAGCCGGCAAGCTCACGTGATGAACAACGGCGTCGACTTCGAGCATTTCTCCCGCGCCGTCGCTGACGACACATTCGAGCTTCCGGCCCGACGCGAGGACCGGGCGGTTTACGTCGGTTCCTTCGATGGCCGCTTCAGCGTCGAAGCTTTGACCGCTGCCGCGAAAGAACTCCCCGGTAAGCAGTTCATTCTTGCGGGACCGGGCAGCGACAGTCTAAGTTCGATCGCGGGCAACGTCACAGCCTTGGGTGCGATCGAGTATTCGGCGCTGCCTCGCCTGCTCCGGCAGTGTGCGGTTGGCTTGCTCCCATTTTCCGCCGATGCATTGAATGCCGCACGCAGCCCGATGAAGTTGTATGAGTACGCGGCAGCTGGTCTCGCGATAGCCGCGACGGCATCGAGTGCTCATCAGGCTGTCATCATGCCTTCGCTGTGCGTAGCATTCGGTGATCGCCAATTTCCCGAGGCGGTGAGCCAAGCATTTCGCGTCGCCCAAGATGCGCCGAAGCTCGATGCTGCGCGTGCCTGTGCCCAACGCGAGAGCTGGAGTGCGAAAGCGAGCCGTTTGCTGGAACTCATTCGCGAGGCTCAGTCGAGTGCCGTAGATGCGCGTGGCCCAGCATCCCTCCAAGTGTCCTCCACCGCGGTGTGTACCGCCAGGAGCGCCTAGATGGAGATCACGGCCTTCCTGCCGTTCTTCGTCGTACTGGTAATCTGGGCCCTGCGCAGCCCAAAAGGATGGCTGGCGGCGACCGGCTTCGCGTGCTTCCTGCAAGGAGCATCGCCGATCATAGTGACGGCGGGCGGTCGGCTGGCCGGCCTGGCGCCGGGCTATCTGCTCGTCGGCATCGGCGTCCTCCATTACATGCGCCACAGTTTTCAATACTCGCCGCAGAAGACGCGGGCGGCGGAGCATGGGTTGTCGACGCCCCACATATGGTTGTGGATGTTCACGTTCATCGGTGTCGCCGGCGCGCTGCTGTTGCCGAGGGTTTTCAACGGCATCGCCCATGCGATGGAGACTCGCGGTTCGATCAATGCTGGTGTTGCGAAGCTGGTGCATCCGTCGGGCACCAACGCCATCCAGGGGTTCTACCTGATATTGAACCTGATGCTGTTCTCGATTGCCGCACGCATGGTTCGGACCATCGAAGGCGGGATCGAAAGCGCCTTGAAAGGCGTGGCTGCAGGCCTGCTGTTCACCTGCCTGCTCGGCCTGTACCAGCTGTTCGGCTATTACCTTGGGCTGCCCTGGCCCGCGGAGATCATCAATTCCAATACCGGCGTCGGGCAATTCCCGGGGCAGATGGCGGGCGGACTCAAGCGCATCACGGCCACGTTCTGGGAGCCTTCGCTGCTCGGATACAACTTCGTGGGTTGCCTGGGAATCTTTTTGCTCGGCGCCCGCAGGTTATCGTTGGGAATCCTCGCTCTGTGCGTGCTGCTGTTGTCTACCTCCTCGCTGGGATACTTCGGTCTCATCGCTTTGATGGGCGTATGGATAGCGGTGGATCGCCGTACTGCTATGAACATCAAGTGGCGGGCGGCCGCGGCGGTCATGGGGACCTGTGTTGCCTTCATCGTCGTCGACCAGATTGCCCTCGACGGGGAGGTGCTCACGAACATGGTGCTCAACAAGGCCGAGAGTTCCTCGGGTGTCGGTCGCGGCCTGGCCAATCAGCTTGCCATGCAGACGCTCGTCGAGAGCATCGGGCTCGGTGTGGGCGTTGGGGCCGCGCGGGCTTCCAGTTTCATCGCAACGTTGCTCGCGACCACGGGCATTCCGGGCACGGTCGCCTTCATCGGCTTCGCCATTTCACTGGTAATGGCGTGCATGCGTAGAGGCGATGCCGTTGCGATGCAACTCGCCTACGGGTTGATCGGCTTCCTGCTGGTCTGGGCCATCGCGATTCCCGACACTATCCAGGCATTGTTCTGGTTCATCGCCGGCATTGCCGGTGGATATGCCTATAAGCCGGCGGCGACGCCGCGCGCCGCTGTTGTTGGAGTCGCAGTCGCATGTCCAGTGAAGTGATCGACATCGCGGGATCGATCGCTGCGGACCGCGAAGGCGTCGCCGTGCGTGATCCGGTGATTGACGTCGCCCGCGGTATTGCGATATTGCTGGTGGTGCTTGGCCACAACGGCGCCATCAATCGTTGGTCGCCGGAACTGGTCGACGTGATTTTTCTATTTCATGTGCCATTGTTCTTTCTGCTCAGCGGTTACGTTTTCCGGCGCGAGGGCTGGAATGCGGTCCTTGCGAAGCTCACGCGACGATTGCTGGTGCCGTGCTTCGCCGCGGCATTGCTGATAGGCGCGATCAAATCGTTCAGCAGGGATGAAGCGTTCGAGCAGATGCTGGTCGGCGTTGCCTGGGCGACGGGCCAGACGCTTGCCTGGTCGCACCTGTGGTTCCTGCCTACGTTATTCCTTGCGCTGCTGGTGACTCAGTTGGCGGGTTACCTGTTCGGCGAGAGACCGGCAGCGTGGACGGCCGGCGTCGTCATGGCAATTGCGCTCGCAGCGGTAACACCCGAATCGTCGCTGACTCTTGCGAACTATTCTTTCCCTGCTCCGGTCGGCCTGCCGTGGGGAGTCGATGTGCTTACGCTGTGCCTGGTTTTCGTTTTCGCGGGGCAGCTGTTGCGGAACTCTCCATGGCTGGCTAAGCGTGTTCGCAGTACAACCGTTGGAGTTGCCGCAGCGATCCTGTTCGCCTGGTCGGTTACGGTGGCGAGCGTCGATCTCAACATGCGCATGTTCACGCCATTCTTTCCGGCGCTGCTCGCCGCAGTGAGCGGATGTGTCATTGCGTTGAACGTCGCCGAAGCGATTTGTCGATCCGCTGCGCTGGCGCGGCTGGTTGCGTTCGTCGGCCGGCACACGATGCCGATTTTCCTGCTGCACGTCTCCATCCAGAAGGCGCTGCTGAAGCTCGATGCCCGTTTTGAGTTGCCGATGGATCATGCCTGTATCAAGGGACTGCTGACGGCGGCGCTGGCCATCGCGCTGGCGGTGATCGTGGAACGCTATGTGATCGCCCCGATCAAGCCACTGCGCTATCTGTTCCTACCGGAGCGTGCGAGATGAAGGTGCTGGCTCGTGGACTGTTGTTCCTGCTGGCGAGCGGCAGTTGCTTCATCGCGCCTCGCGACGCCGAGGCCTTCGAATTCGGCGCCTGCGTTCACCTGATGCTGGGACGGTCGGATGCCGCTACGGTTCTACAGCATCTCGATGCTGCGGGGATGACCACGTTCCGCGATGATATCTATTGGAGTGGTGTGGAGCACGAGCAGGGCACGCTGCAACTGGCGAAATCGCATGAACAGGTGAAGCTCGCGGCGCAGGGTCTGGGGCAGCGCTCCAAGAGCGCGCTGTTGATTCTCGACTTCGGCAACAAGCTTTATGACGGCGGCGGCCTGATCGTGTCGCCCGAAGGCCGGGCGGCGTTCGCGCGCTATGCGGACTTCGTCGTTCGCAGCTTCGGCGATTCCGTCAACCGCTACGAAGTGTGGAACGAGTGGAACACCGGCTTCGGTTCCAAGCCCAAAACCGATCATGGCGACGCAGGCGACTACGTCGGCCTGCTCGATGAAGCGTCCAAGGCGATCAAGAAAGCGAACCCGCGTGCAACGGTGATCGGCGGCGCCACGGCGGGTGTCGATCTGAAATGGTGGCGCGAATTCATCGATGCCGACGGCCTGCGGCACGTCGATGCGATTTCCGTGCACAGCTACACTCTGTTCCGGCAAAAGGAGAATCCCGAAGGCGCCATTCGCAGCCTGGAGCGCTTGCATGCAATGGTGGAAGCGGCCAATGTCGGCCGCGAGATCCCTATCTATGTCACCGAGATGGGCTTTCCGACCAACAAAGGCAAGCACGGTGTCTCGGAACGCGATGCCGCCAAGTATCTGGCCAGATTCATGACGCTGGCGCGATCGCGTCCATGGGTGCGTGGCGTGTGGTGGTACGACCTCTTCGACGACGGCGATAACGACAGCAAAGCCGAGCACCGGTTCGGTTTGGTCACACGCGACCTGCGATTGAAACCTGCCTATATCGTCGCCCGCGACATCGCTCCGTTGGTGCTGGCCGATTCGAAGTTTGCTTCCTACCGCACACGCGCGAATGGCTATGTCGTCACCGGTACCGATGCCAAGGGCAACTGGGCCATGGCCTGGAGCATGGAAAGAACATTTCTCGACTGGGCCGATGGCCAGACTACCGAGCCGCCGGCTCCCGACGTCCTGGAGGCGTTGTCGAGCGAGTTGTCTCCCGATGGCTTTCCCACACTATTCCGGCACAACGGTGGTGCATGGAAAGCCGATCCGGATTGGATCAAGGAACATTTCCGGCGCATTCCCGCGGCGCCGTCCGGCCTCAGGACGCAGAAGTAGATGGCCCGCGTGATTCTCAACGGGCGGTTTCTTTCCCAACCGAACACCGGTGTGCAGCGTTATGCGGCCGAGACCGTACTTGCTCTGGATGCGTTGTTGCAGCAGTCGCAGGCATACCGCGAAATGGAGTTCGCCCTGTGTGTGCCTCGCAACGCCCAACCCATCGACTTGCGCCGCATTCGAGTCGAAACGCTGACGCCGCTGTCGGGCCACGCTTGGGAACAGATCACGTTGCCTGCATTTGCACGTAACGACCTGCTGGTCGGATTCAGCTATTCGGGTCCGCTGCTCAAGCGCAATCAGATCGTGACCGTACACGATGCAACCGTCGATGCCATGCCAGCGTGCTTCTCCGCCAAATATCGGATGGTCCATAACACGTTGCTCAGGGCGCTGGTGAATCGCGTCGCTTCGATCATGACGGTGTCGGAATTTTCGGCCGCTGAAATTCGCGAACGCTATCGCATCCGCAACCGGATCGTGGTGGGACGCGAAGGCTGGAGCCATTGCATGGCACACGGCGATGAAGCGGCGATCCTGCAACGACGCGGGCTGACTCCGGGCCGGTATCTGTTGCTGGTTGGCAGCATCAAGCCCAACAAGAATCTGGATGTCGTCGGTCGTGCACTGGCGGCAAAGCCCGACTTGCCCTGGACGGTTGCGGTCGTCGGTGCGAAGGACGCTCGTATTTTCAAGGATACGAAGCAGGCACCGCAAAACCTACATTACCTCGGTTTCGTTCCTGACGAGGAACTGGGCGTACTGTACAAGCATGCGGCATGGTTCCTGTTCCCCTCGATCTACGAAGGGTTCGGCCTGCCTGCGCTCGAAGCCATGGCGAACGGTTGTCCCATTCTCGCAGCTCGCGCCGCTTCGTTGCCCGAAGTCTGCGCTGACGCGGCAATCTATTTCGATCCGCATGACGAGCTTGCCCTGGCTCAATTGCTGGAGAGCCTGCCCGAACGCACCGAAGAGCGCGGTCGCCTGCTCGAAAATGCGGCAGCGAGGTTGTCTCATTACACCTGGAGTGCGAACGCACGGATCCTGCTGGATGAAATCGTGATGTGCGTCGGGCTCAGCGAACGCGGCCGTTCCGCGAGCCATGGCTGCGCGCGGCAACTCACATGAGCACGGTAAACGTGTCCGATCTTCCGCTGAGAGTCCTGCATGCAACGGAATGTGCAGCGTCCGGCACGCTTACAGTCATGGTGGCACTGGCCCACGAGCTGGCGAACGCCGGTGCAAAGCAGATGGTTCTTTACAGCCAGCGCGCTGAGACGCCTGTGGATCTCGTCGAATTGTTTCCGGCCGGAGTGGAATTCATGCAGGTGCCGGCGGCACGCGGATTGCATCTGGGTTTCATCAGGAATTTCTCCCAGGCGCTGCGCCGACTCGCCGACGAATGGAAGCCTGATGTGGTGCACCTGCATTCCTCCAAAGCGGGATTCGTTGGACGATTTGCGTTGGCGGCGCTGCGCAGCAAGGTGAATGTGCTGTATTCGCCGCATGGGCTGTCGTTCCTAGATCCGGATCGCACCGCGCGGAACGCTGTTTTCAAGTCGCTCGAGTATCTCGCCGCAAAAACGCCGTCCACTGCAGTTGCTTGCGGTTGCAGCGAGGCGCAATTGTTGTCTGCATTGTCCGGCCGCGAGGCCATCATGCTCGAAAATCCGGTCGACGATACGTTCTTCACGATCGACCCTCGGCCCACGGACGCTCCCGTCATCGTCAGCGTCGGCCGATTGTCCAGGCAGAAGGCGCCAGATCGATTCGCTGCCGTGGCCAGGTTAGTCAGGCAGCAACGGCCCGATGCGCGCTTCGTCTGGATCGGCGACGGCGATGCGCACTACGCGGCAACGCTGCGTGAAGCAGGCTGTGAAATGTTGGGGTGGCGAACGCAGGGTGAAGTGGCGGCATCTTTGTCCACCGCCACTGTCTATTTGCAGACGTCACTATGGGAAGGGCTGCCTGTCTCGGTCATCCAGGCGCTTGCAGCGGGAGTGCCTTGCGTCGTGCAGGACTGCGTCGGCAATCGGGACGCGGTGGCCCATGAATCCACAGGCTTCGTCGCCGAATCCATAGACGATCTTGCTGCGCGCATCGTGTGTCTCATCGACGATTCCGATATGCGTGCAGTGATGAGCGCCCGTGCAAGACGCGATGCCCGTCGACGTTTCGGGCGAGCCGCCTTCGGCAGGCGCGTTCGTCAGCTCTATGAACTCGCGGATCGTGAGCAACTCGTCGCGCACGACGTGCTGGAGTCGTGCGAACGGCAGGTAATCGGATGACCGCCGTACGACCCACCGATCTATCGTCTGGCTTCGCCGCCAAGCTGCAGTCGTACTGCTTCTGTGAGCGAAATGCCGCAGAGAACCATCAGCAGGCCATTCAGGCGCACCCGATCGATTGCTCGCAACTGAACCCGCGTCGCGACGCTATACATGCGCAGCAGCGTTTCCTTGAGCAGCGATGCCAGGAAAACGGGGAAGGACTTCCGGCCATCGCGACATTGCGTGTTGTAGACGCCGCCGATCACGCGCCGCCGTTTGCTCGTGAGTTCGTGAAAACTGGTGCGTGCCGGGTGCCGCACGACGGCGTCGCTTGCAAAGACGATCCGGTACCCGGCGGCCACGATGCTCTTCGAGAGCTTGTGATCGCCACCGGATTTGACCGTGCTGTCGAAACCGCCCAGTCTTTCGACCAGCGCTCGCGGACTGCACCAGTTGGCGGTCACGCATACCCCATCGCGTGCGTTGTCGGCTTGCCTGAAGGCAAAGCATTTCTCGAACAGTTCGCTGGCGGTGAGCGATGGGTGATTGCCGAAGTCCAGCTCGACGTGGCCGGCCACGATGCCGACGCCCGGATCCGCGAGATGCGCACATGCGTTGCGAACCCAATCGCGATCGGCCTGGCAATCGGCATCGGTGAAACAGACGATATCGCCGCGCGCATGCCGCAGCGCCAGGTTTCTTGCTGCGTAAGAGCCCGGTTGCGTTTCGCGCAGAGCTTCGATTCCCGGCATACGTTGCAGCAATTCGAACGTGCCGTCGCTGGACCCGTTGTCTACGACGATGATCTGCAGCCGCTTCGTCGGGTACGACTGCGCTGTCAGCGAATCGACGCAGGCACCGATTCTCGCCGCCTCGTTGTACGCAGGAACGATTACAGTGACGCTCGGTGAGTTGTCGATGCTGGTCATCATGCGTGCGAGCAGGGAATCACTGGCTGGTCACCGTGGAGGAGGGTTGCGTGATGCGACGCGTTGGTCCGAGTATAGGAACAGCCTGGGGGCGGGACAAGTTCGCGGAAGCGCAACGGTCTAGCGCGCATGATCGGAATCTCTACTTTGCTGCGATTTGAAGAGCGGATCACGGACAGCGCCAAGAGGGGGCTGGCGCACGATCTCATGCGTATCGGCCGGGGTAAGGTTGTGATCGATGCGCCGCTGCGGGACTACAGTCGCTGGCAAATCGGCGGGCCGGCGGATGTGCTGGTCGAGCCGTCGACGTTGGAATCAGTGCGTGCGTGCCTGAAATGGCTGCATGGCGCAGGCGTGCCCGTCATCGTCATCGGCGATGGTTCCAACATCCTGTTCGATGACGCCGGTGTCCGGGCTGTAGTGATGCGCCTGGGTCGCTCCCTCAGTCGCTATGGCATCGTCGGTATGACTGCTTGGGCCGAAGCGGGATTGTTCGTGCCCCAGTTCATCCATGCGCTGGGAAATGCGGGACTGAGCGGCGCCGAACATGCCATCGGTATTCCTGGCACGCTAGGCGGCCTGGTCATGATGAATGGTGGCAGCATGCGCAAGGGCATTGGCGAGCGCCTTACGCAGGTGCATTGCTGTGACATGCTGGGTACCGCATTCACCTGGACCCAGCAGGAATGCGAATTTCGCTACCGTGGCTCGAGGTTGCAGGACGCAGGCGCTGTCGTGCTCTCCGCAGAGTTCGCGTTCGATCGCGGCGATCCGCGCCAGATGCGGCGCGAGATGTTGAAGATCATGCGTGATCGCAATGCGAAGTTTCCCCGCGAACTGCCGAACTGCGGTTCGGTGTTCGTCAGTGATCCGGCGATGTACGCCATCGTAGGTCCGCCCGGAAAGGCGATCGAAGACGTAGGGCTCAAAGGGCGCAGGTCAGGTAACGCACAGATCTCGCCGCTCCACGCGAACTTCTTCGTCAATCTAGGCGGCGCCGGCTCCAACGACATTCTTCGGTTGATCCATCTTGCCCGCCGGCTCGTGCACGAGCGGACGGGATTCTGGATGGAGAGCGAAGTGCGGCATATCGGTCCCGATGGCCTGATCCGGCCGGCTCACGAAGTGGCGGGGAAACCATGACGGTGGACGTCTCAAATAGCTTCCTTGCCTCCAGCGTGTCCGAGATACCCCCGACATCGTGAATATCACCTGTTACGAGAATTCACTTTGCCCACCAGTTCAGCAACCGCGTCCGCGGATTCGCCCAGCATGAGCAAACGGAGCTTTGCGCGGGACATGCTGTCCGTGGTGACTTCACGCATCGTGACCAAGGGCTGCCAGTTCCTGATTGGCGTGGTCTCGGCACGGCTGATAGGCCCCGAAGGACGCGGACTCATAGCGGCGTTGAACGTCGCGCCCGAAATCGCTCTTACGTTTTCGCAGCTCGGCGTGCGGCAGTCCGTCGCGTTCTTCATAGGTAAGAAGCTCTATGAGCCGGCACAGCTCGTACCGACGCTCATCGGCCTGACCCTACTCGCCAATCTCACGGCGTTCGCCGCTTGCATGGCCTACTACTATTTCACCGGCTTGACTCAACAGAGCTGGGTCTTGCTGGCGCTGGCGCTGGCGCCTATTCCCTTTTCACTGCTGACCAATTATGCGGCAGGCGTGTTCCTCGGCAAACAAATGATAGTCAGGTTCAATCGGGTCAACTGGGTCCCGATGGCGTTGAATCTGTTTCTGGTAATAGCGATTGGCTGGGCGGCGAATCTCGGCATCGTTGGGATCATGACGGCTGCACTGGTCGCCGCCGCCGTGAGCTGCGGTTTTGCACTTTATCTTCTGAACACTGTGTCGCCGTTGAAGATAGGTTTCAATCGGGAGATTGCCAGGAAGCTCACGAGTCTCGGGATTGTTTACGCAGTGGCGCTGTTCCTAATGACGCTGAACTACCGATTGCCCATCCTGCTGCTGCAGAATCTCAGCAACATCGGGGAACTTGGCATCTATGCCGTCGGCCAGACTCTCGCGCTGATCATCTGGGAAATGCCCGCGATGCTCTCGAACCTGATTTTCTCGCGTGGCGTGAATGCGAAGGACAACGAGGCTTTTGGGGACAACGTGGTTGTCCTCACCCGCATGGTCGTCCTGGCTGGCGTCGTCGTGGCGATAGGCTGCGCGCTCGTTGGGCCGTTTGCGATACCTCTGCTATACGGCGCGGAATTTGCCCGAAGTGCTGCTGTGCTGACGATTCTCCTGCCGGGTACGGTGGCATTCATGGCGTTCAAGATTCTCCACATGGATATCGCCGGCAGGGGCAGGCCATGGGTTTCCATGCCGGTCGTCGTTCCCTGCATGGTGATCAATACCGTCCTCAGTATCACTGTAATTCCGAGATACGGTGCCGACGGCGCTGCCGCGATGACGAGTGCGAGCTATGTGCTGGCAGCTCTCGTCTATGTGGTGATCTACTCACGCATCACCGGCCGCTCCATCGCGTCCATCGTTCTGTACAAACGCAGCGACTTTGCCGCCGCGAAGCAGCGACTCTGGAGCCGTAAGTGAGCCTGCCCGTGGCGGCAACCGGCACGAATAGTCCGGCAGCCGGCGCACCGGCAGTCTCGATCGTGACTGTCTACTACAATCGTGCCGCCCATGTAGGCGACTCGATCCGCAGCCTGCTGAACCAGACGCTGACGAACCTGGAGATCATCGCCGTCGACGATGGGTCCACCGATGGCACCGTCGCGGCTCTACGGGCAATAGACGATCCGCGGCTGCGGATCATCGAACAGAGCAACGCCGGCTTCGTCGTCGCCATCAATCGGGGAATCCGCGCCTCGGCCGGGCGCTACGTAGCAATCCACGGGTCGGGCGATCTGTCGCTACCAGCCCGCATCGAGGAGCAGGCGGCAGTTCTCGACGCGAAGCCCGAAGTAGGTGTGGTCGGCTGCTATGTCCGCAACCAGGATCCCTTCGATCCGACCAGGTTCAATTATTTCCGGTCCAGGAACGGCCTGGACTTCTTCGCTGCGCTGGTGAATGCGGCGCTGTTCACGCATGGCGAAGTCATGTTCCGTCGCGATCTGTTCGACCGGGTGGGCGGCTATCGCGAGTTCTTCAAGTTCGCGCAGGACCGCGATCTGTGGCTGCGGATGAGCCGGCATGCCGGTTACTACATCGTCGAGAAGCCGCTATATCAGCGCTTCAAGCTGGAGGATGGCGTCGGCACGTCCGCCGAAAAACTGATCGTGCAGGGGCTGCTCTCGGATTTTGCGGTCCAGTGTGCCATGGCCCGCGGAGCCGATGGCCGTGACCTGCTGGATCGGTTCGGTGCCGTGGCGCCGCTGATGCGTCGCAGGTCCAGGGCGCTCTCCAACCGATACTACGACTTTGCCCGCCAGATGTTGTTCGCCGGCAAGTTGCCCGATGCCCAACGCATGCTGGATGCCGCCCGCGAAGAGTTTCCAACCTTCAAGGCTCGCATGCTCTGCGTGTTCCTGTGGATTCAACGCAAAGCCCCGCGAACTTGGTTGACGCTGTTGCGGCCAGCATTACTGGCTGCGATGCGCATGCGCGAATCCGCAGCCAGCGTGAAGTGAATGCCGCGACCGACATTCCTCGTTCAACAATCTGTTTTCAATTTTTCGTACCAGTGAGGATTTATGCATCCACCGCCAGCACAGACCGTGAAGATCAAGGGGGGCGGAAGGCTGAGGGGAGTCGTCGAGGTCAGCGCGGCGAAGAACAGCATGCTGCGGCTGATGGTCGCCACCATTCTTACCAGGGATACCGTGACGCTTCAGCCGTATCCGCTGCAGATGCTCGATGCCACCGTGCTGCTCAAGATGCTGAGACAACTCGGCAAGGCGGTGAGCTTCATCGACAATGCCGCGGTCATTTCCGAACCCGATGGCTTCCACTACGACCTGCAGTGGACCGAGCGCTCGATCCGCTCGACCATCCTGATGGCGGCCGCGATGCTGACCCGCTTCGGCAAGGCCTGCGTGCCCAATCCGGGTGGATGTGCGATCGGCGGCGGCGGCGGCGAGCGAAAGATCGACCTGCACCTGATGATCTTCGAGAAGATGGGTGCACGTTGGGAAGATCGCGGCGACTATCTCTGGGTCGAGAGCCCCAGTGGCCGGCTCAAAGGAGCGGATATCTATCTTCCGATACGGTCCACCGGCGCTACGGAAAGCGGGATCCTCGCGGGCACGTTGGCCGAAGGCACCACGACTGTCTGGGGTCCGCACATGCGTCCCGAAATCCTGGACCTGATCGACCTGCTGACGGCTATGGGCGCGAAGATCGAAGTACATGGCCAGGAACGCGTGGTGATTCATGGCATCGACTCGTTGCACGGCGCAAAGCATACGTGCGTGGCAGATAATGTCGAAGCTTTCACTTGGGCGGTTGCCGCCGCAGTCAGCGGCGGTGACATCGAGATCCGGAATTTTCCCATGCAGCACCTCGAGGTACCGCTGATCTTCCTGAGGGAGGCGGGCGTCAAGATGTTCACGCAAGGCGATACCGTGATCGTTCGCAACAGCCGTTGCCAGCCGATAGATATTTCGACCGGACCGTACCCCGGCATCAATTCGGACATGCAGCCGCTGTTCGCGGCGCTCGCCATGTTCGCCAGGGGCGAATCCCGCATCGTCGACCTGCGATTCGAGGGCCGTTACCAGTATGCGGCGGAGCTTGCCCGCATGGGCGGCCGTAGTACTGTCGAGGGCAACATGCTGAGGATCTTCGGCGGCGATCCGCTGCACGGTGCCCACGTCAGGGCCACCGATCTGCGTGCTGGCATCGCACTGTTGATCGCGGGATTGGGCGTCGAGGCTGAAACCAGCATCGACGATGCCTGGCAGATCGAGCGTGGCTACGATGGTATCTGGGAAAAGCTGGAACAGCTGGGAGCGCGGGTGGAAGTCATCAGGCAGTGACCCGTAGTCGTCTATCGTAAAACGAAATGGAAGCCAGGATGCGGTGACCGTAATCTACGCGCAGGCATGGTGTTCGCGCGACGGTCTACTCGGTTGTGAAGTCTACGGCGGCACGGGATGCTGTAGCTGTCGATTCATTTGATAACACTTTGCTCACGTTCAGGCGCGCCGGCTCCGGTCGATGGGTCGCGCCTGTGCTTGTTTCAGGGATAGCCAATGGGGGCTGGCATGACGGCCGAGCGCAAGATCATCCTGTTCGAGATCAATGAGATTCCATACAGGGTGATCGATCACTATGCCTCGCAGCATCCGCGGAGCCACGTGGCAAGGCTCATGGCCACCGCGAAGCAATTCGAGACTATCTGCGAAGACCAGGTTGAACTCGATCCGTGGATCAGCTGGCCTACGCTGCATCGCGGTGTGATCGACGAACAGCACCGGATTTTCCACCTGGGCCAGTCGCTCGACTTCGCCAACCGAAGCTATCCACCGGTATGGGAGCTGCTTGCCCGCAGCGGACGGAAGGTCGGCATCATGGGCTCGATACACAGTTCGACCGTGCCGGAAGACCTGTCCCAGTATGCGTTTTACGTGCCCGACTTCTTTGCGCACGACGCTTTCGCTCATCCGCCGGAACTCACCGCATTCCAGAAATTCAATCTTGCGATGACGCGGCAATCGGCCCGCAATGTCGACCGTCGCCTGCCGATCCGGGAAACGCGCGACTTCGTGGCTCACTATGCCGGTCATGGAATGAGCATCGGCACAGTTGGAACAGCCATGGCCGAACTGGCCCGTGAGGTGCGCAAGCCGCATTTGCGCTGCCGTCGGCGCGCCATCCAGCCACTCATTACATTGGACCTGTTCCTGAACCAGATGCGGCGAACCAGGCCGGACTTCGGCACCGTGCATACAAATCATGTCGCGGCAGCGATGCATAGATACTGGGCGGCCACGTTCCCCGACGATACCGAAAACGCCATGCCCGCCGAATGGCTCGCCAAGTACGGCGATGAGATCGACTATTCGATGGGCGCACTGGACCGCATGCTGGGTCGCCTGGTGAAGTTCTGCAAGCGCGACGATGCATACATGCTGGTTTGCGCGAGCAGCATGGGGCAGGCTGCGATCAAGACCCGCGTGAGCAAGATGTTCGCCACTGTCACCGATCTGAAACGCTTCATGACCCGGTTCGGCTGTGGTCCCGGCGAGTGGAGCCAACGCTTCGCCATGGTCCCCTGCATCAGCGTGCTAGTGGATCCAGCCAAGGCTGACGCATTCGAACGGCGTCTGCAGGAGCTGCGCGTCGGCGACAAGCGAATGATCAAGGGCGAACGCGAAGTCTCGCCCATGAGCTACGACCGCAAAGAGAATTCATTCCAGCTATTCGTCTATTTCGACGGCGACAACGCAGGCAGAACCTGCCGCCTCGGGGACGAAGTCCTGCGCTTCGAGGATCTCGGTTTCGGCAATCACTCGCATGAGGACGACGTGGCCTGCTCCGCCCGCCACACGCCTCAAGGCGTACTCATTGTCTACGATCCCCGCCATCCGGCTGTCGACCGCAACCGCTCGCAGATATCCACGCTGGCTGTCGCACCGGCGATCCTGCATGCCTTCGGCATTCCGCCGCCAATGTATATGAACGAACCCGATCCACGTATTCTGGATACCACGACGGCTGGTGCTTCGGTGTCCGTGTCGGTGACAGGCGGAGGAGTGGAATTGCCGGTGATCCGACTCAAGCCGTTTCACGCGACAACGGGTGCTCTCGCTGCGGATGAGGGCATCAGCATTCAATCCGCTTGATGCGGCTGCGACTGCGCCTCACTCCGACAGTCTGGCTCCGACGCTACTGCTGACAGAGGACCAGCTGGCGACATTGGCTTCTGATTCTCGCGCATTGTGGCGACGCGCTCCAAGGGCCGGTCACGCTCGCGATCGAGCGCAGTCAATTCAGCGCAGCGGGTTGTTTGATCCCGCCGCGCGCGCCCATCCGATCGAATGCTCGTCGCAACAGCTTACGTACATAGCTCTCGGCATAGATTGCGATCAGGAAGGACAGTGCGATGACGATCGCGCTCCCGAGGAAGAGCGCTTGGAGCGGGGCGAGGCCCAGCATGACGAAGCAGTGGATCAGCCAGACACCCAATGCAAAGTGAACCAGATATTGCGGATATGTGGCGAGGCCGGCCATGCGGATGATCCGCAGGATGCGCGGATGCCAGCGGAGGGTGCGGGTCGCCAGAGGCTTGGATAGCGCTATGACGGCGCACGACCCGAGCCATAGCAGGACCGGGAGGAACCAGCGATCCTGCAGGCCGAAGTCCGAACGCTCTTCCATATTCACTGCGCCAAACGCTCCCAGGCCGATCTGGGCACAGCCCGCCACTACAGCAACGGCTGTGCCGCACCAGCCTGCGATGCTCAGGCGATTCTGGGTGTGCAGCCAGAGCAGGATGCCGAGGCCGAAGAACTGCGCGTAATAGAACAGGAAGGGACGCAGCCTGCCCTTGGTGAACGATTCCAGATGCGGCACGTCGAGCCAGCCGAGTTGATTCGCCGCGAACACCAGGATGAACAGAGAGCCCATGGCCGTGAGCGCGATGGCCAGCCATTCGATGCGATGGAACTTGCGAAATGCCAGCAGAGCGTACATCGCTGCGTAGAACACGATCTCGCACGACAGCGTCCAGTACTGGCCGTCGATCCACGGACCCCACAGCCACAACGTGAGCGAGCCGATATAGCGATGGGCGATCTCCTGCATGCCCACTACGCCGCTTGCGCCCCACACCAGTGCAGACAGCGTGGCGCAGATCCAGGCCGCGGGATAGAGGCGCTCGATCCGCCCACGCAGGAAGCCCGTGGGAGAAGCGCCGCTCGCCGAATTGGCGATGACGAATCCGGAGATGACGAAGAAGATCTGTACTCCTACCCAGCCGAACCACACATAGTCGACCGTCTCGGGAATCGTATAGTCCCCGGCGACGATCCTCGCCCCGTTGCTCTTGGTGTTGACCCACGATGAGAAGCCAAGGTGAAAGCCGGTGACCAGCACAGCGGCAAGGAATCGCAGCAGGTCGAGGCTGTAGTAGTAATCCTTGGGATAGTCGCGCTGCCCGCCTGGGTGATTCATGAGGAGTGACCGGATCCTGCGAAGCGAGAGGCGTGCTTCGGCACTGAAAATCGAGAGTAGCAGACCCGTCCGCATCGCCCAACGACTTCCGCTGTCGACATGCCTGCGTCGGTCTTGCACAATGTAGCTGTTTCGTCCGCGGTGGAGCACGGTCCGATGAAATCCGGTGTAAGCACGATTCCCGTCGGGACCTCCATTGGTTCTCCCTCCAGTGACCTGTCGCTCACAGTAAGAGCGATGGTGTGCACCTCGGCTCTGCTTGGCGGGACATTTCCGTTCGCAACTCATGCCGAGTTGAACGACGGCGAGAAATTCCAGCTCTCGGTCTCGGATCGGTATACCTACGAGGACAATATCTATCGCCTTGCCGACAGCGAACAGATCGGCGACCTGCCGTTGGGCGTGGGTGCCAGTCGCGACGATTACATCAACCGCGTCTCCGTCGGCGTCGAAGGAGCATGGCAACTCTGGAGACAGCAGTTCCAGCTCGTCGGGCAGATGAATGACAGCCAATATCAGAACAATACCGATCTCGACAACACGTCGGGCAACGCTCGCGGGAATTGGGATTGGCGCGTGGGCGACAACCTCTCGGGACAACTGGGAGCCGACTACAACCGATTCCTCGCCGGCTTCGAGAACAGCCGATTTCTCGAAAAGGACGTGCTCGAGACGTTCGGCACCTTCTGGAATGCCATGCTGCGCATCGGCCCGCACTGGCGATTGAAGACCAGTGCTCGCCACGCCGAGATCGAGCACGGAGCCGAGATTCGCAAGTTCGACAATTCCGAAACCGATTCGGGCACGTTCGGCGTTCACTACGAGACTGCGCTGGGCAACACTTTCGGCTGGGACTATCGCTACAGTGAAGCACGATTCAAACGGCCTGCGACGTTGAATGGGCAGCGCTTCGATCGCAATTTCGACGAGCACACGACGGCGTTCAGCACGGAATACGTATTGGGCCCCAAGACCGCGCTGAAAGGCAGTGTGGGATACGTGCGTCGCGAGTATGCGAACGCCGTCGCGAGCAACCTTGCGAGAGGCAGCTTTTCGGGCGGTATCTGGGATGCAGCGCTCAAGTGGCAGATGACGGGCAAGACCGCGATCCACTTCAACGGCTGGCGGAAGCTGCGGGCCTATCTCGACGCCGAGACGGATTACTTCGTGGCCAAGGGCGGCAGCATCGAACCCGTCTGGAATCCCACGGCGAAGATCAGCGTGCGGCTGGAGTATTCGATCGAGGACCAGGACTATCTCGGCCCGAGCATCAATGTCGGCGTGCTCGGACCCCGCAGCGACCAGGTCGAGTCGCAGCAGATCAGCATCGTCTATTCGCCGATGCACCTGTTGCAGTTCTCGCTGTCGGGTCGCAATGAGCGCCGTGACTCCGATCGGCCGCCGCTGCGGTACGACGGCAACACCGCCAGCATCGGCGTCCGTCTCAATTACTGACCATCGCTGCCGGCGCGTCTCCGCGGCGGTGGCGATCACGTCATTACGGTGAAGTGCGATCCCCCAGCGCGGCTGAGCACTTTCTGCCTCAATCTCTTCGCCGTTCTTCGCGACAACCCATGCGACGCCGCGCGCGGAACTACACATCCAGCAGCGCGTTGCTGCATGTTGTTCCTCCACTGACATCGAGGCTGTATGTCACGTCCCTTCTCCGCCACCAGGATCCGTGGCTCCTTCGCGCTACGTAGCGCAGTCGTCGCAACCCTTGCTTGCTCCGCCACCACCGCCTTCGCTTCCGGCTTCGCATTACTGGAACAGAGTGCGAGTCGCGTGGGCACAGCGTTCGCAGGCACGGCGGCGGCAGCCGACGATGCGACGACGGTGTTCTACAATCCTGCCGGCATGGGTGCGCTCGAGCAGGGCGAGGTCACGTTCGTGGCCACCGGCATCGATTTGAGTTCGCAATTCAAGAACAGCGGTTCGCTCGCGGCACTGGGTCAACCGTTGGGCGTCAACGGCAGCGATGCGGGCAACTGGAATTTCGTGCCGTCGGCGTATTGGGCGATGCCGCTCAACGAGCGCTTTGCGGTGGGGTTTGGAGTGAATGCGCCGTTCGGGCTCAAGCTCGAATACGACAACGATTGGATCGGCCGCTTCCAGGCATTGAAATCCGAGATCGAGACGTACAATTTCAATCCCGCGTTTTCATGGCGTCTCGGCAACGTCGTGACCCTGGGCTTCGGCGTCGACTATCAGAAGCTGCAGGCCGAACTCACCAACTATCTCGATTACAGTGCCGTGGTGGCCCAGGGAGCTGGGCAACTGGTCCAGGCTGGGTTGCTACCCGCCAGCCAATTGCCGGCGGTCCTTGCGGCCAGCGGGAATCTGAGTGGCTTGGCGCGAGTGCGTGGCGACGATTCGCAGTGGGGATACAACGCGGGCGTGCTGTTCGAACTGCCGTCGCAAACGACGATCGGACTCAGCTATCGATCGGCGCTCGACTATAAGGTCAAAGGCTCTGCCACGTTCGCGCCGCCCACTGCAACCAATCCCGTGGTCGCGACGATCATTGCCGGTGCGGGCCAGACCACGCTGGCCAATGGCCGCGCGTCCGTGGATCTGAAATTGCCGGACAGCGCGATCCTGTCGTTCAAGCAGGCTTTCGGCAACGATTTCGAAGTGCTTGCCGATGTCGCGTGGACGGGTTGGAGCACCGTGCAGGAACTGCGAGTCGTGCGGGACTCGGGCGTGATTTTGTCGCTGACGCCCGAGCGCTGGAAGGACACCTGGCGTTATGCCGTGGGCGGTGTCTATGAACTCAACGATGCGTGGAAGCTGCGGGCAGGTGTTGCTTACGATGAAGCGCCGGTGCCTGATTCCACTCGCACGGCGCGGTTGCCAGACGCAGATCGCAAATGGGTGGCCGTGGGTGCACAGTGGGCGGTGACGCCGCAGATGGCGATCGATGCGGGCTACGCACACCTGTTCAGCAGCGACAGTCGCATTTCCCAGGACGCCGGCAGCGTGCTTGCCAACGGTTTACTGGCCGGCACGCAGGCAACCAGCGTGAACATCGTCAGCGTGCAAGCGAGCTACAAATGGTGACGGCTCGCTGAGCGGTTCATCGCAAAAGGGTAGTGCAGGGACGCGCCGATGGCGGACAATGCGCGCTTCATCCGGCCGTCGTGAAAAGGAACCCACATGCGCTCGATCCCCGTGCGTTTCAGAGCTTGCCTGCTCGCCCTGCTGCCTGCCACGTTCTCAGCTGCCGTACTGGTGAGCGGCATAGCGAGCGCTGCGCCCGCGGAATCGCCTGCTAAATATCTCGAAGGCCAGGACCTGTTCTCGTTGCAGGTCGCCACCGATCCGCAGATCCGCCCGGATGGCGGCGCGGTTGCCTATGTTCGCGTCTCCTATGAAATCATGACCGATTCCGCGCGCCGTTCGATCTGGCTGATCGACACGGCAGCCGGCACGCAGACTCCGCTGGTCGCTGGGGCCGGAAATCACATGTCGCCGCGCTGGTCTCCCGATGGAGAGAGACTTGCGTATGTATCCACTGCGGAGAATGGCCGCGCGCAGCTGTTCGTCAAGTGGATTCGCAGCGGCGTGGCGGCACGTATCGCCGAATTCGTCGACGCGCCCAAGGACCTGACGTGGTCGCACGATGGCAAGTGGATTGCATTCACCATGTTCGCGCCGGACGAGAAGTCCAAGCTGGGCTCGGCGCCGCCGAAGCCCGATGCGGCTCAATGGGCAGCGCCGCTCGAAGTGATCACCGACGTCACTTATCGCGCGGACGGAGAAGGCTACCTGAAGGCGGGTTTCACGCATCTCTATGTCGTGCCGGCGGATGGCGGCGCTCCTCGACAACTCACGTTCGGCGCGTTCAACGAAACCGGACCGCTTGCCTGGACCGGCGACGACAAGAGCATCGTGCTGAGCGGCAATCGCCTGGAGAACTGGCGTCGCGAACCCGTCAACAGCGAGCTCTATGAAGTCGGCGTCAACGATGCATCGATCGCGGCGCTCACGACTCGCAATGGTCCGGACGCATCGCCGGCGATTTCGCCCGATGGCAAGCAACTCGCGTTCCTGGGTTTCGACGATCGGCTGCTGGGGTCGCAGAAGAACGATCTGTACGTCATGGATCGCAGCAGCAGGAAAATTCGTTCGCTCACGGAGAAATTCGACCGATCCATCGACGATCTGCAGTGGGCAGGGGATGGACGCGGCATCTACGTGCGCTACGACGACCAGGGCATCACTCGAGTGGGCCGTCTCGCACTCGATGGCAAGATCGCCGATGTCACCGCCGGCCTGAGCGGTGCGGGTCTCGATCGACCGTACACGGGCGGCGAGTTCACTGTAGCCAACAACGGCACGGTGGCATTCACCAGCGGCACGACGCAGCGGCCTTCCGACATCTGGGTCGTACAGCGAGGCAGCAAACGCCAGCTGACGCATCTCAATGAAGGGCTGCTGGGTGCGAAGACGCTCGGGCAGGTAGCGGAGCTGCCGGTGAAGTCGTCGTTCGATCAGCGGCCCATCGCTGCCTGGGTGGTGAAGCCGCCGCAGTTCGAGGCGGGCAAGAAGTATCCGCTGATCCTGGAAATCCACGGCGGACCGTTCTCGGCGTATGGGCCGGTGTTCTCGACCGACGATCAGTTGTATGCCGCGGCCGGTTACGTGGTCCTGTATGTGAATCCGCGCGGATCGACTTCCTATGGCGATGACTTCGCCAACCTGATTCACCATGATTATCCGAGCCACGACTACGACGACCTCATGAGCGCCGTCGACGCCGCTATCGCGCAAGGCTATGTCGACGACCAGAACCTGTTCGTGACCGGCGGCTCGGGTGGCGGCGTGTTGACTGCCTGGATCGTCGGGCGGACGCAACGCTTTCGCGCAGCGGCGACGCAGAAACCCGTGATCAACTGGTCGAGCGAGGTGCTGACCACCGACGGCTCCACCTACATGCCCAAATACTGGTTCGCGAAAATGCCCTGGGACGATGCGGAGAGCTACTGGAAGCGGTCACCCTTATCGTTAGTCGGCGCGGTGAAAACGCCGACCCTGGTCGTGGTGGGCGACCAGGATTTTCGCACCCCGGTGAGCGAGTCCGAACAGTACTACCAGGCACTGCAATTGCTGGGTGTGCCCACGGCGCTGGTGAAGGTGCCCGGTGCTTCGCACGGCGGCCTGGCGGCGCGCCCCTCGCAATCTGCGGCGAAGGCAAGTGCTATCCTCGCGTGGTTCGAGCGTTACCGAAAATCGCCCTGATCGGAACCCGCCACCGCAACTGCATGATCGCTTTCGAAAACGTCAGCCACGCGTACACCAACAACGACCAGGCCCTGGGCAACGGCGATAAAGCCGCGGTGGCGGCGCTGGTCGACGTGAGTCTGCGTGTCGAGGTCGGCGAATGCGTGGCGGTGATCGGTCCCAGCGGCTGCGGCAAGTCGACCCTGTTGCGGCTTGCCGCGGGCCTGATTGCTCCGGATCGGGGACGGATACTGATCAACGACCTGGAACTGCGACCGGATACGTTGATGCAGGCGCGCCAGCGCATCGGCTATGTGATCCAATCGGGCGGCCTGTTTCCGCACCTGAATGCGTTGGACAACGTTGCACTGGCCGCACGGTATCGCAAGCGTGAGCCGAAGTGGATCGAGACGCGAATCGCCGAGCTGGCGGAGCTGGTGCAATTGCCGGTCGCTACGCTGTCGCGCTATCCCAAAGATCTATCCGGCGGACAACGACAACGCATAAGCCTGATGCGTGCGTTGATGCTGGATCCCGATGTCCTGTTGCTCGACGAGCCGCTGGGTGCGCTCGATCCGATGGTGCGGCATGGATTGCAGGAAGAACTGCGCAGCCTGTTTGCCCGCGTGCATAAATCGGTGCTGCTGGTCACTCATGATATGGCCGAGGCCGCATTCTTCTCGCGACACATAGCGCTCATGCGCAGCGGGCGCATCATCCAGCAGGGAGCTTACGAAGACCTGGCGCTCGCGCCCACCGACGCGTTCGTCAGCGAATTCGTGCGGGCGCAGCGGATGCCCCCACCCTGGCCCTCCCCCGCAGTGCGGGGGAGGG
>Ga0065707_10081866_pt1 | contig 32545 bp, 21 predicted proteins | sample SwiRhicommuniRL3_FD_59094 | JGI IMG/M metagenome (GOLD analysis project Ga0065707, IMG submission 59094) | Switchgrass rhizosphere bacterial communities from Rose Lake, Michigan, USA - RL3 v2 (version 2) | ecosystem: Host-associated > Plants > Roots > Rhizosphere > Soil | place: East Lansing...
TGCAGGCGCCGCTCGGCCACTGCCAGGTTCCACTTGAATACAGGACGCGCCGTCGTCGGGAAGGGCTTCGTCGAATCGGCAAGATAGTCCATATACTCGGGGCTGATGACCGCTGCGGAGGGCATGAGGTTGAGGTGTACGTTGCTTTCCATGATCATCATGGCCGCAGCGGTATCCCCTTTGCTATTGAAGTCCTCGAATGCGATCTTTCCGGATCGAAGGCTGGGGCCGATGATGAAGACCGAGATCTTCCCGACAATTGAAGGCTCCAGGAGGAGCGCTGAAGCAATGTTGGTCAGTGCGCCCGTGGCATAGACTCTCAGCTTCTGCGGACCGTCAATGGATTTCGCCTTGGCAATGATGTCTCTGGCGGCGGCTGAATCCACCGGGGTAAATCGGTCAGGCATCGCACGCAACGCGCCCAACGGATGCGCGACCGTCCTGGCACCCAGGAGCAACAGAATTTCCTCATTGAACTGCTGACTTTGCCGGGTTGTGCTGCCGAAATCCCGTGACGATGAAAAGCCGATAGATGACACACCGAGCACGCAAAGTTCCGGCGCAATCATGGCCCGGTATACAGCGTAGAAGTCATCGATCTCATTGGCCGTATCGGCATCGAAATAAGTCGGGATGGCAGCCGGCGTACCCGCACCAACCGGCCAAGCCAACAGACAAGTCACCGCCGCAAGCAGCGAATACCGCTCGGCCCGGGTCATATTTATGCCGCGCGCAGTCTTGAGGACGGATGGGATGGCTTTTGGCGCGCTCGTTTTCAGTTGCGCTCGAGTCAGTAAGGCGCTCAAACGACCCCCGCCTTCGGTTCGATTAAAGGGAGCGCAACTGAATGATTCGCTGTCCAACTCATAGTACGGCGATTCGAGATAGAAGCGCTCACGGTCCTCGATACGATCGACGCCGGTGTATTTTGAAAGCTTGAAGGCGATTGGCAGAATGAACGCGATCTCATCGCCGGAGATTCGAGAGCTGCGCTCAAGGAAGGGCTGGCAACCGCCAGCAAACCGCTAGCTTTCAAAAAAGCTCGCCGGCGCATTGAATCAAAGGTCATAAGTCTCCCCGCTATCTGCGTAGCGTGATCAGCTCGTAATCACATAGACCAAGCGCTAAGGTCGCTAAACGTCGCCTTCCCGCTTTTCCCAAACAAGCCGACTTTCCCAGAGGTCTTTCCCGTCAGGTACGTTTGAACGAAGAAATCGTCGAGATAGAGCTCGATAATGCCACTAGACACCATCAGGCGGAAACGATGCGTCTTACCGTTTCGAATCCCGCATGGAGTTGCATAGCCAAACGGCCCTACAACATCCTCCTGTTCGAAGCGACTGAGGCCTAGATAGGGACCCCCATGTCGATCTCGGATGAATTCTGCGGCATTCCCCATGTCGTTGGCGCTGAACGCCGGCGCTGCTCGATATTCAAACAAGCCGGTTCGCGTGAGGCCAAGTGTCTCGAATTGCATCAGCAGGCCCTTGCCTGCCGACTCCTCGAGGAAGAAACCGGCTGCGGCCGCGTGCCAGTGAGACCGCCATGGATCGTCCAGCTCGGAAGACTCATTTGCCCTGAGCGTCCCTTCAATAATTAAGCCCTTTTGCAGATCGAAGCGGGTCGGCATTAGAGCGACGGCGCCGTCCGGGCCGGCCTGAAGAGTCAGGTCGTTGAGGCCGGCGGAGGACAGCGAAAACTTTTTGCCGCGATAAGGCGTGGCGGGGTGAACAAAGTCAGCGTCCTGCCAGTTAGCCGGCAACGAAGACGTCTTAAATTTCTCATTCCCAGTCCACCAATGCAGTCTGAGATGCCCTTGGCCATCCGTCCGTAGCTTCTTGAGCGGGCAACTGCTCCAGCTTTGCTGGCCAGGCTCCTTTGTTACCCAGATGTTGAACAGCCGTTCGTCGTTCCAGAGAAATGACTTGCCCAGCCAAGTGACATCGCGGGAAGTCGTTCCGCAGAGGCGGAAGGCTTCGCGGTCTGGTCTAAACGGACCAGCTGGAGAGTCGGCGATAAAAGTCACCATGGAATAGCCAAGGCTGCCAAGATAACATCGGGCGCCCATCCCGAGGTAATAGCGACCATCGATCTTCTCGCAAAATCCCACCTCCATTTGCTGTGAAGGCAGATCGCCCCACTCGATCACGGGAGGTTTGATAACCGTCCAACGCAGCCCATCGGCCGACTCCAGCATACCCAGTGAATCGACGGCCACCCGAGCATGCGGCTCCGAGGTGATATAGCCATAGAACCTGTCACCGTCTGGAAGGATAACCAGCTCATCCCAGCGACATCGGTACCATCGACGGTCGTCCGTAGTTGTGTAATCCTCGCCCATGAACACCCAACTTCTCAGGTCCAATGAGCGGTACTGTTTGACTACAAGAGGATGATCTTTAGGCGAAGCGGGGTTGTCCTCGGTGACGTAGATGACGAATTCATGGCCGGTCCAGCGCATGCAAAAACCTGGAACGCCGTGCTCCAATTGACAGGTAAAGCCTTCAAGTTCTTGCCAATGAACGCCATCCGTCGATTTGGCGATGGAAAATCCCATTGGCCCTTTCTCGAAAATCGCATCTTTGGACTTCGCCTTGTAAACCGCTACAGCACGGATAAGTTCGCCATCCCGAACAGTGATACTGTCAGTCCAGGCTACGCCCCTGCGTTCGTTTTCGCGCAATACAGACGGAAGGAAGTATGTGTTTTGGGCTGAGACCACCCCCGAGGATAGTTCCTCCGACGATTTGGTCGACCTCGCTTGCGCTCTCTGCAATGAAACCGCTGGCAACGCAGCCGCTATCGCGGCAAGGAGCTCACGCCTATTGAATCGGGCAGCGACATTCTTTCCATCCGGTAAATCACCCATAACGTATTAGCTCCTTCACAAGATCACTCGCCAAGAATCGAACTGGCATGTCTACTGCCACGTATCGACCAGCGATGAGCGACTATGCTGCGGCACGAACCGCTGGCGATGCTCGCCCGGATGCGCCGCAATCAAACCACGGATGAAATCCAACGTCGGCCGCGGTGGTGTCCCGGCCTCGATACCGGAGAATTTGCTCGGTGTGCATGAAGGGCCATACGTTACAAAGGGTCAAATTAGAGAACGCAAGTTGCGGGGCCATTGCAGGGCTGCGGAAAACGTACAAGCCTCCTGAGATTTTTAAGCCTCCAGGTCGACCACACAACGAAAACCGATCGTGCTGCATCGATCGAGTCCCGGCCAGCTCATCAGGAACTTCATGGCGAAATCGACGCGTTGGGGACCACCGTCGGTGTACCAACCTGAGCCGGTGGCGGTGAACCACGATCCACCACGCAAGATACAGAAGCGGGTTCGCCCGTCGCTACGCTCACTTTCCGTCCATTGCCAAACATTGCCGCACATGTCATAGCAACCGAACGGGGAGCGGCCACTTGGGAAGGCTCTTACAGATGTAGTGCCTTCAGTCTGACCGCCGTTGCAGCGCGTGGCGTCAAACTCTTGGCCCCAGGGAAACTTCCGGTCATCAGTCCCCTGCGCAGCGTATTGCCACTCTTCTTCGGTCGGTAGCCGTTTGCCCGCCCATTTCGCATAGGCGCGTGCATCATCTAGATCGATATATACGACGGGATGATCTGCCAGCTTCCGCGGTGGTCGTGTGCCATTCCAATGCGTCAGGAAGTTCTCAGGATGCTTCGGCCGATAGTGACTGTCCTCCAGGAACCGGGCGAATTGCGCATTGGTCACGAGGGTTTCGTCGATCGCAAACCTTTTCAAGGTAACCTGCCGCTGGAACTCTGGCTTGCCATAAAAGCAATAAATCCAATCCTTCTCTTGTGGGCCGTTGTGCATGCACGAAGGCGGACTCGAGTCGTAGAATCCGCATTCTCGGCTGCGCATCGAAGTTCTTAAAGTGAGTGCTGCCGCAGGCACTTCCACCATACCCTTCGGCAGTGTGGAGGCGCTTACGCCGCCACGGACGGAGGCAAGCTGGGTCTCGATGCGAGGGATTGATGTGTCATCATCCCAGCGCTCTCGCAAGCGCGCTTGCTGCTGGAGAAATTCGTCAAAACCCTCACCGAGTGTTGATGGAGCGCCCGAGAGGAAGCATGCGATACCGCGCGCGGGAATTGTCCCTGAGAGCAATACGTCTCCGTCCTTTGCGCCGGCCGTGGCGGCTTGGCCTTCCACGAGATCAAAATACGAGTCATTCGGCATCGCAGGTACTTTCAATAGCGGCCCCGCTACGGGCCCCCAATTCCGGTTGACCACGGTCCACAGCCGTAAACCATTCGCCTCCCACAAGGAAGCATATACGCCAGAGAATTTGACAGGGTGCTCGGTAGGAATCAATGGCGTCCATTTTTCGCCGCTGAATAAAGCGGTGTAGCGTCGCTGAATCGGCAGCATGCTTCGGAGGAGCGCGCGGTCCCGGCCGCTCCACGGTAAGAAAGAACCGAACACGTTTTCCCAGACCATCATCCCGCTGCCATTCATCCATGCCGAGTGCAGCTCTCCGGAATGATCGTAATTCCAACGCTTGATCTGGTGCTGCATGTGGCGCCGCTCGAGCCACTTGTGTTGCAGAACGCCTGGGACAGCGCTGTCGTCAAACCACTGCGCCCAGGAAGCGTGGTGATCATGAATGTTTTCGATCGGCACGGCGCCCTCTCCCTCGAGGATCACGCCCGGCCTTTCTGCATCCAACTTCACGCGGAAATCGGCGGAACCCTTCCCCATTGTGTCGAGAAAAATGCCGTCGGCCTCCAGCGCCCCAACCATATCAACCAGAGCGTCCAGAACGGCCTTTCCTTCGCGTCGCGTGCCCTTATCCCAAGGGTTGTAGTTGATGTAGACGCGCACGTGGCGCCGATGACACTCACGGACGACTTCACGCAGGCCTTCCAAGCCTCCGGGCTGATCGCGATAGAAATCAAACTGATTCCGCGCATCGACACCAATTCGAGGGTACGCGTGCCATAACACCACGCTGTCAAAACCTCCGAACTCCCGCTCGTGTTGGTCAAGAAACAGGCCCGCAGTGTAACGGCCGTTGCGCCAATCATAGAATCTCTCATCGCAAAGCATGAGGAAACAGCATGAATAGTTAGAAGCTGCCCAACTGAAGTCCGGGAGATCGTAAAGGTCGGCGCGGTAATTCAAACGCGCCTTAGTTTGGGTGCGCCAGTGATGGAGCGCTTCACGAAACGCAGGCCACTTCGCTGGATCATTCGGGGCCTGAAATACCTCGGTGGCAAGTTGGAGCTGGAACGGCTCCTCTACGGAAGAGAAGGCCCGCTCACCCAGGAGCGGCGTGAGCATCAGGCTCGTACCGGCGCATGCTGCTTTATTTATAAAATCCCGTCGGGTCGTTGACATGGACAAAGGCTCCTCAAAAATGGTCGAATCAGTTGCCGGTGTTTGCCGCAAGCGACCGGATCGCCCCGGCTGGGACAGGCTTCAAATCTCCATCGTGACCGTAATCGCGCATGCGCTTGTATGGGCGGTTATAGGTGGCGTTGTATGAGCAGATGAAATTCCAGCGCCGCTGGTCCGAATGGTTGGCGTCCGAACGATGCAGCAGATTGCAGTCGAAGAGCAGCGCATCCCCGGGCTCAAGCGGAATGTATTGCCGCCCGAAAATCTTCAGCGCCGCCTGCACCCGCTCCGGGTCCGCCACGAACTGTTCCCCGAGACGCTCATGGTCCAGTCGGCCGAGACGATGCGAGCCGCGCAGGACCTGCAGGCAACCGTTTTCGACTGTGTTGCGATCGACGGCGATCATGCAACTCGCCATAGCGGGTGCGAGGCAGCCGTTGGTGTACCAGTAACCGTAGTCCTGGTGCCATTCCCAGGCACCGCCATCGTGAGCGTTTTTCAGGATCATCTTGGCGCTGTAGAGATATACCTCGCCGCCCACGAGTTGCTGCGTCGGCTGCACGATACGTTCGTTGCGTGAGAACAGCCCGTAAACATCCTCTCCCGCCTGATTCCACATCTTGAGACTGATCTTGTTGCCTTCCAGGTCTTCCTTCGTCAGCACTTGCCCGGACGGCAATTCGCGCTCGGCGATACGCTTCAGAAACTCAATTTCGTCGGCAGCGAAGAGCTGCGGAACGACAAGGTAGCCATCGCTTTGGTAAGCGGCCCTGCGCTCGTCCGACAACGAGTGAGTAAGGGAGGCGGCAACGGTTGCGGGTTCCATAGCGAGGTCTCCTGAAGAGGAATGGTCAAGCATCCAACGCCGCCAGCTTGCGCTCAGCGTGCTGTTTGGCGGCGCGATAGTCGCCGCGGTAAAGCGCTTGGCAGTGCGCGAGATATTCAGGGGTTGTCACCGGCGGGACTTGGCTTTTCGGCAAGCTCAGCCGGCGTTGGTAGGTTTCCTCCAGCACGCGCACCGCGGCGGACAAGGCTTCGATGAAATGGGATCGTTCGACCGGCGAGGTGTCGCTGGTCAGACGCCGGATGACCGCCCCGGCGCGCTCGACAATCGAATCGATGAGTTCACGGCCCCAGGCTTCGCTCGCTTTGCCGCGCGGGTCCGGCCCTAATATGCCATCCAAAGGCAGTGAGGCTGGAATTTGCGCGAGCCGGACCAGCTCCGGCCGGATCGCCCACATCAGAGAGGTCTCGCCGACGGAGGCGTGATCGCCCTGGTAGAGGTCGGTCACCAGATCGTAGGCCGTCAGCGGCAAAACCACGGTCGAGGAACGGCGCATGACGCTGACTGCGGCGCGCTTGAGCGCCAAGGTCTGCTCCAAACCGAAATGCCCCGTGAACGCGACCACGACCCGAAAGCTCATGGCGCCGAACTGCTCGAACGCCGACTCAAACAGCGGTTCGATCGAAGCCACGGGAAATTTCAGCGTGAAGGGATATGGCACGCCGCCGGCGGCGAAATAGGAAGTCGGCACGACGACAGCGTCCAGGCGTTCGGCGATCCGCTCCGCCACGGCCGCGGCCACAAGTCCATCCAGTCCCAGGGGCAGGTGATCGCTGTGCCACTCCACCGTGCCCAACGGCAGCACGACGATGGGCACGGCGCGAATGTGCTCGGCGAGATCGCCGGGAAACATTTCCTCGATTCGGCGTGCCATCAGAAAAACTCCACGACGGTCCGAACGTCGCGGCGCGTTTCGTTGCCGCTTGCCGTGAAATACTCCGGAGCCTGCGCAAGCGCGATGCGCTCGCCGAGCAGGGCGTCGATTTGAAGCCGGCCATCCAAATACCACTGGGCAAACAGCGGCAAATCGCGGTCGGGATAAATGTTGCCGTAGATACAGCCGCGGATCGTTTGTTGCTGGCTCATGAACCGGCGCGGCGCGAAGGTGAGTGAGGCGTCCCGGCTCGCAGCGCCGACCAAAGTCAAAGCGCCCCCGCGCGCCAGCGCGTCGATGCCTTGCGCCATGACTTGGGGGTTGCCCACCGCTTCAAACACATGGTCCGCGCCTCGTCCGGCGGTCAGGTCGCGCACTTGCTCAGTCCAGGCGTTGTTTTTTGGGTTGATGACGTGAGTAGCACCCAGATTGCGGGACAGCTCGAGTCTGCCGGGATCGAGATCGACCGCGACAATGACGCTCGCATGCGCGAGCCGCGCGCCCTGGACGATGTTCAACCCAACAGCGCCCACACCGATCACGACCACCGTGTCGTCGGGAGCGACCTTGGCGGTGTACAACGCCGCGCCGACGCCGGTAGCTACCGCGCAGCCGAGCATGGCGGCCACGTGAAAAGGAACTTCGCGCGGAATCAGCACAACGCCCGCCGCAGGCACGACGACCTTCGAACAGAGAGTGCCGGCATTGAGCAGCGCTGCGGCCGGCTGTCCCCGCCAGTACAAACGAGGCTGCGCGGTTCCCGCAATGCCATCGCAAAAGTCTGCTCGCCCGCTCCGGCACGCCCGGCAGCGGCTGCACTTCGGCTGCCAGTTGATGACAACGCGGTCGCCTTCTTTCACATGACGAACATGCTCGCCGACGGCCTCGATATAGCCCGCGCCCTCGTGACCCAACACCATCGGGACCGCGCGCGCATCGCGCACTGCCGCGACGTCGGTATGACAAATTCCGCTGGCCGCCAAACGCACCGCCACTTCATCCGGACCGGGCGCATGCAACGCAATCGTCTCGATCTGCGGTGGACGGTTTCTTTCCGCAAGCAGCAGCGCCGGCGCCTCCCAACTCGCGCGGGTTTTCATTGAATGACCCCGCTGGCGGCAATCAAACCCACCGCCACGAACAGCACGATAAGTCCGCGGGCGAGCAGCGTCTGCGCCGCCGCAGGGGCCGTGCGCCATTCGCCGCGCCAGAGCCCTACAAGATTGCCCACGACAATGGACGTCGCGATGAACAGCGGCCAGCCCACGATCGGCCCCAAGGCGCCCAGACGCGCGGCGCCGATGCCATAGCCGTAGAAACTACCAATCCACGATAAACCCATGAGCGCCGTCAGAGCGAGATTTCTGGGTAAGCGGACCGCTTCCCGGGACCTGCCAGCGCGATTGCGGAACAGGAGATACAAACAATAAACCGCGTTGAGGATAAAGCCGGCGGTAAAAAACAAGGCCCATACGGCATTCCCCGCCATGCTGGCTGGCGCACCGTAGTCCTGCGCCGCCTTCACCACGCCCGCTCCGAACGTCATGCCGATGTTCGGCAAACAGGACAACACCCCGGCGGCGACGGCAATCAGAATGCCGTGACCCAAATGACCGGCCGAGCCCGCCGTAGCGGCATTTTTTTGCGACGCGGCTTTGGAACATACGACAATGCCGATCACAACCACCACTGTCCCGGCGGCGATCAGCGCTCCTTTGACGGTCAATAACGTTTCTGGAAAGAACATAAGCAGCGGGATCAAAGCGCCCAGGCTAGCGATCAATCCCATGATGATGGGATATCCGAGCGCCAATCCCAGACGCGCCATGCCCAGCCCGAACAACACCGCGCCCAGGCCCCAGCCGAAACCGAAGAGCGCCAGGAGGCCGAGATCGTCCATCGTCGCCGCGCGGTAGATTTCAAAAATGTGCGGCAGGGTCGCCAGCGCGAACAGCCAGTTGAACGTCAGCATCCCGAACAGCGAGAACGCGAGCCACGAGTGTTCCCAACGCCAGCCGCGCACGTAATCCATGGGCAGCAGGAAAACGCCCTGCAGAATTCCCGCCGCGAGGATAAAGCCGAAACCACTGACCAAGGAACTCATGATTTTGGTTGCGCGGCGGTCCGTACCTGAGCGAAGCGCCCATCTACTTCGGCGCGCCGCGGATAGGAGTCAATGGTTTCCCGCTTTTCGGTCGAGAGCGAAGCAGCCGTCACGCCTAAACAAATAGCATCGAGCATCGATTGGCCGTCCGCCAAACCAACAGCCAATCCTGCGTTGAATGCATCTCCTGCCCCAACCGCGTCGATGGCTTTGACCGGCAACGCGGGAATGCGCCGCGCGCCCTCTGCAGAGGTCCACAGCACACCTTGCGCGCCCAAGGTGACGATGACGTGCGGCGCTCCGAGCGCCAGCAACTGGTTGGCCAACGTTTCCATGGGCGTGGGATCGTCTGGCATCAACCCCAGGCATACCCGGACTTCGGTTTCATTCGGCGTCAGTGCGAAGAAGGCGCTCAAGTCCTGCCCGCGCAAATCCTGCGCAGGCGCAGGATTCAGAATCGCCTTGCCGCCCTGCCGGCGGATCAGCTCAGCCGCGGCCCGCGCGGCGTCCAGAGGAATCTCCAGCGGAGAAATCACCACGTCCTCGGCGCCCATCAGCGCCGCGTGTGCGACCACATCCGAGGGGGAAAGCTCTCCATTGGCGCCATGATCGATCACGATGGCGTTGGTGCCTCGCGATGAAAACAGAATGACGCCGGTGGCCGTGGGCTGAGTGTCGGAGCGCGATACACCCGTAGCGTCGACGCCTTCGGTGCGCAGCAGATCGAGAAACGCCTGACCGTGACTATCCCGGCCGACTTTGCCCACGAAACTGACGCGCCCGCCGAGACGTACGGCGGCCACCGCCATATTCGATCCTTTGCCGCCGTGGGTCTCGTGGTAGTTGCGACCGAATACGGTCTCGCCTTCCACTGGAAAGCGATCGACGTCCATGACCAGCGCAACGATGTAACTGCCGACTACGGTAACGCGACCCATGGTTTCGACATACCTCTCAGTCTCATTAATCGAGGACATCGTCCGTAGCGTAAGCCCCTGCATCGCAGGATAACATGGACAATGCTCTGATAAACCTGGACTATAATCTCTTCATGAAAGTGCCCTCAACCCGCATTGTCTCCTCGTACTTTCACACCCCTGGCGAAACCGACCGGCGTTTGTTTCATGCCGTGCTTCGCGCAGGGCACATCAAAACCGCGGCCGACTATCGAATAGAGCGCCGCGCCTATCCCGGGCACGATTGGTTGCTATGCGTTGCCGGCGCCGGCGTCGTGCGCAGCGGCGAACGCGCCTTCCCAGTCGCAGTAGGGCAATTGGGCTGGCTCGACTGCAGCCGCCCACACGCGCACTGGCCCGACGCGACGGACCCGTGGGAGCTACTTTGGCTGCGTGTCGATTCCCCACAGATGAACGTTCTGGCCGAGGCGCTGAACGTCCGGGATAACCCCGTCTTCACCCTGCGATACAGCGCCGATGCGATCACCGCGTTTGAGCAGGCCTTCAAGCTCCTGCGCGAACGCCCGCTAACCATGAACGCCTCGCTTCATGCCATTGTCAGCACTCTCGTGGCGCTATTGTTCGCGGCCCGCCAGACCCACCCGGCGCGCCGCCGCGAATCCCGCGAGACGCGCGTGAGCGCCCGGCTGCGCGGCGTGCTGGCGCAGATGCGGCTCGACTGCAAACGGGCGTGGACAATCGAGGATTTCGCCCAGCTCGCAGGCGCCAGCGTTTCGCACTTCTTCCGCTGCTTCAACCAAGCAACCGGCGCCTCGCCCATGGACTGGCTGCGCCGCGAACGGATCAATCAGGCCAAACGCCATCTCAGCGAAACCGGCGAGCGCATCCGCGTCATCGCCGAGCAGGTCGGTTATCGCGATCCGTTTTATTTCAGCCGGGACTTCAAAAAACTTGTCGGCGTTTCCCCGCGGCGCTACCGCGAACAGGAACAGGCCAGGACGGTCTCCAAATAGCTTCTACAGATCGGCGCTGACCGCTCTGCGCAGAAAAGCCACATCCCGCTGCGCAACCTCCCAATCATCGTAGCCCGGTAACCGTTTGCCGTGTGAGGGATTCAAACAAATGATCGGTCGTACTGCTCTTCTTTGAGCCTTCGCGGAGGCAACAACCAACAGAATTTAAACGGCAGATTGTTTGACGCTGTTCAATTTTTGAACAAGCTGCCGCGCACCGCTAGCAAGTGGACGCGCATGTGCCGGCGGGCAGCGCGCGTGTCCCGCTCGCGAATGGCGGCGACCAACTCGACGTGCTGTTTCTGATACAGCCCGCGTCGCCGGGGAGTGACCGTTCTTTCCTTGAGCTTGGTCCACTCGGCCTGATTGCGAACGGCGTTGATGGATTCGTACAGGCCGATGAGTAGCTCATTCTTGGTGGCGCCGATGATGGTTTTGTGCAGGAGGCCATCCCAGTGCTCGAAGGTGGGCAGATCACTGGCGGCAGCGGCGCCATGTAAGCAATCTTCGAGAAACTGAAGTTCGGTTTGACTACCGCGGGTGGCGGCCAGCTCGGCGGCCTTCGGCTCAAGCATCAAACGCACTTCCATGACTTCGCTCGGGCTGCAGCCGCTCAGTCGCTCCAGGAAGTTTTGCGGCTCCGCCGCCTTTAGCTCCGCGACAAAAGTTCCTCGGCCCACGTAGCGCACGATCCGACCTTCCTGTTCCAGGCGTTTCAGGCCACGGCGCAGAGTATTGCGCGCCACTCCCAACTCCATCTGCAACGCGCGCTCAGTGGGTAACTGATGTCCTGGTTTCCACAAGCCGAGCTTGATGTTGCGCTCAATGCGTTTGCAGGCCGATTCGACTGAGCTTTTGGCCCGGCGTCGCGCACCGCCATCTGTCTTTGTTATCTGATCCATTTCGACACCATATATAGAATTTCTTTGAAGTTAGGGGGGATTAATGCAATATAGCCGTGCATCGAATTCTACTTTGGATCATATTTGGTTCACATTGAAAATGAAAGCCATTTCATGAAATTCGTCAGCGTCAAAATTGGGGGATGCCGCAGCGTTGGCCTGATTTGCGACGAACAGCGGCAGGTCCGGCTGTTGGACAGTCGCGATATGCTGGAGCTAATCGGTGCGTATGAGCAGATTGGAGAGCAACTGCGTCCCAACGGACCTTCGCTCGATTTGCGCAGTGTGCAGCTGGAAGCGCCGATTCCGTTCCCGCGGCGCGACTTGCTGTGTGTAGGCAAGAACTATCGCGAGCACGCGCGCGAATTCGCACGCAGCGGTTTCGATTCCACCGCCGCTTCGGCAACGGACATCATTCCCGAAGCGCCGATCATTTTTACGAAGGCTGCGGGCGCGGTCATTGGGTCGGGGCAGCCTATCCGATATCCGCACGGCGTGAGCGAGACCCTCGACTACGAGGCCGAATTGGCGGTGGTGATCGGCAAACCGGGCAGAGACATCAGCCGCGAGCACGCCTACGAACATGTCTTTGGCTACACCATCGTCAACGACGTGACGGCTCGGGATCTGCAAAGCCGCCACAAGCAATGGTTCATCGGCAAGTCGCTGGACACCTTTTGCCCGATGGGACCGTGGCTGGTCACGGCTGAAGAGGTCGATCCCGTCAATCTGGAATTACGCTGCTGGGTCAACGGCGAGTTGCGTCAGAGCGCTAATACCCGCGACTTGATTTTCGATATCCCCACGCTGATTGAAACCATTTCGGCCGGATCGACCTTAAGGTCCGGTGACATTATTGCCACGGGAACACCCATGGGGGTGGGGATTGGCTTCGACCCGCCCCGATATTTGCGTCCAGGGGATGAGGTGGCGATCGAAATCAGCGGGCTTGGGCGCCTGGTCAACACGGTGGCATAACGGAGACGCAATGGCGAACATGGTCGTTGAAATGCACGGCGCCGGCGATCCGATTCTGTTCATACACGGACTGGGCGGCACCTCCAACGTCTTCAATCCGCAGGTTGAGGTGTTGTCGCGATTCTTTACCTGTATTCGTCCGGATTTACCGGGGGCGGGACGGTCGCCACTCGACGGTCCGGTTTCCATCGACACGCTGGTCGTCGCGGTCGCGGGCGTGCTTGAGCATGCAGGTGTTTCACAGCCCGCGCACGTGGTGGCGCATTCCATGGGCACAATCGTCGCGCAGCACCTGGCGCTGCAGGCTCCGCAAAGAGTCCGTTCGCTAACGCTGATCGGTCCGCTGCATGCACTAGGGGAAGCCGGCCGCGACGCCATGCGAGCTCGCGCGGCGACCGCGCGGATCCAGGGTATGGAACCGATTGCGCGAACCATTGTCGAGGGAGGCCTCTCAGCCCACACGCGGGCGCATCATCCGGCGACGGCCGCATTTGTACGCGAGCTGCTGCTGCGGCAAAACCCGGAAGGCTACGCTCGGCATTGCGAAGCGCTGGCGGATGCTAAGCCCGCGGATCTCGCGCGGATCGCGCAGCCCGTTTTGCTGTTGACCGGCGATGAGGACAACACCTCACCGCCACCGCGCACACGAGGGCTCGCGGAACGGTTTGAACAAGGGCGGCTGAGGATTCTTGGCCGTTGTGGACACTGGTCCAGCGTGGAGCGGCCGGCCGAAGTGACTGCGACATTGATCGACTTTCTGCTAGCGGGTAACGCAAATGACAACGCTGTTTAAGAATGTCCGGGTGCTCGACAGTACCGGCGCGCCACCGTTCGAGGCGCAAGTGCTGATCGAAGGCAATCGCATCGCTGCGGTGGCGCGCGGAAAAGGCGCGCTGGCCACATTGGATGCGAAAATCATTGACGGCGGCGGCGCCACACTAATGTCTGGACTGTGCGATGCGCATACCCACTTCAGCTGGATCGATCAGCCCAGTCTGGATGCCATCGGCATGCTGCCGGTGGAAGAGCATGTACTGGAATCGGCGCGTTCGGCAAAACGTTATCTGGACTGCGGGTACACCATGTGTGTGGGCGCCGCCGCCGCCAAACCGCGTCTAGACGTGGTGATACGCAATTACATCAATAGCGGCAAGTTGCCCGGGCCGCGTTATCTGGCGAACGGACCGGAGATCGCCACGATTGGAGGACTGGGCGATCTAAATCCCAGTCACGTTGCGGCATATACTTTTGTCGAGATCGTCAACGGCCCATTGGAAATGCGCCGAGTCGTGCGGAGGCTGCTCAAGGAGGGCGTTGATCAGATCAAGCTAAATCTGTCCGGCGAGAACATCACTTCAGTACCGGCCGAATGCACGCCAATGGCCGAGGACGAAATCGCCGAAGCGATCTCGGAGGTGCGCCGTCGTTCGGGCGTACGGGTGTGTGCTCATGCACGCAGCGCCAAGAGCGTCAAATTGTGCGTGAAGTACGGTATCGAAATCATTTACCACGCCAGTTTTGCCGACGAGGAAGCCATCGACATGCTGGCCGCCGCCAGGGACAAACATTTCGTGGCGCCGGGCGTCGCCTGGCTGTACCAGACCTGTCATGGCGCTGAGCGCTGGGGCGTCACCGCCGAGGTGGCGCGTGGCATGGGCTACTTCCGCGAGCTCGAAACTTGCATCGCCACAGTCAAGAAAATGAAGGCGCGCGGTATACGGATTCTGCCGGGCGGCGATTATGGTTTTGCGTGGACGCCGCACGGCACCTATGCCAAGGATCTGCAGTACTTTGTCGAATTGTTCGGCTTCACTCCGATGGAGACGATCCTCGCGGCGACCGCGCTCGGTGGCGAAATCATGGGCCGTCCGCACGAACTGGGCAAAGTAAGGGAAGGCTATCTTGCCGACCTCATCCTGGTGGATGGAGATCCGCTGAGCGATATCAAAATGCTGCAGGACGCTGATCGGATTCTGGCGATCATGAAAGACGGCGCTTTTCACCGCCAGCCCGCCGCTTGAGCTATTTCCAACAACTATTTCTAGAGATTTCGTCATGGCTACACCTGCTTCCTTCCGCCGTTGGTCCGTCTTTAGCGCTCTTGCCGTGCTTACCATGGGTTTCGCGCTGGCCGGTGGCACATTTGCGCAAGAGCAAGCCGCGCCCGTTGCCAAGAACTACAACCTCTACGCGCGCTTCGCCTATCCGACCAAGGGCTATACCTTCGCCTGGTGGACATATGTCGACACCGCGCCGTCAGTGCTTCACTGGCGCTTTGCCGCCGATCTCGGCGATCTGGCTGACAATATGCAGGACGCGCTCTATGCGCTACACGACATCAATCTCGCCAATGGCGTTGGCGATGCGAACCAGCGAGTAAGCCTATCCATTGCGCGTGCGCTGGGGCCGGGCCTGTTTTCGGGCGAGCGCAAGCAGGTTGACCACATTACCGGTGGGGCGTTGATCGCCTATCGCGTGGCGGAGATGCCGGGAGACGATCAAGGCCTGCGTGATCTGTTCGATTTCGCCAAGGAATCGAAGGTCGAGACGATCATCACGCAGGGCGTACCCGCCAATATGGGTCTCGTCGGGTCTATGGCGCAATCCTACGGCGTCAGTGTCGCAATCTGCGGTCCCTATGGTGCGATGGTCGCAGCGCTTGACCGAGCCAATATTTCCGAAGACCCCAGCTACAACTACGCGGGCGCGGGTGCGGGCCAATTGAGTCGGCGCGTGGGCGCCTGCCTCAGTCAGGGTGCGCTGGCGAAAGAGGGCGTGTCGGCGCGGACCGCCATCGAGCGGCTGAAGAAACACATATCGATCGTTGAACTCTCGGCGGACGGCGCGCCGAATTCGTCTTGCAATACTCAATGTTTTCTGGACAGCCTGTACGAGAACGGCGTCAAACCGTCGCTGATCGTGATGCGCGCACCCGGCGCGGGCACGGCTGTGGTGGCCAAGTTGCGCGGCGACCTCGACCGGCTCGAACCAATATTGCGACCCTTCGTCGCCCATGAGGCATTGATGAAATCTCAGGGCAAGGCCGATGGCGACGCCGGCCCAGGCCTTGCCGAGCAAAAAGCGCAGGCAGCAGCGTTCACCGCGGGCAACAGTCTCGACTGGGATCCGGTGACGCCTGATCGCAAGGCAGTCATTGACGCAGCCTTGCCCAATAAGGCGATGGTGAAGCCGAAACAGCCGCGCAAGCTGCTCGTCCTGACTCTCAATTTAGGCTACCCCGGCCATGCATCCATTCCGACGCACAGTTATGCCATCGAGGAGCTGGGCCGCAGGACAGGCGCCTATCAAGCGGTGTTCGACAACAATCTGGATAACCTCAAGTATCCGGCGATCAAACGATACGACGCCATTTTCCTCAACAATACGGTGGGGCTGATCTTCGCCGACCCGGCAGTACGCGAGGGGCTGCTGCGTTTCGTGCGCGAGGGCGGCGGGCTGGGCGGCATTCATGCTTCCAGCCATGCTTCGTTGGACTGGCCGGAATTCCAGGAAATGCTGGGTGCCTATCCTGGGGACCATCAAGAGCCGACCGAGGAAACTTGGTTGAAAGTTGAGGATCCCGCCAACCCTATCAACGCCGCCTTTCACGGCAAAGCTTATTTGAGGCAGGATGAGATCTTCCGAGTCATGCTGCCGTACGACCGCTCGAAGCTGCATGTACTGCTCAGTATCGATACTGTCCAAACGGATATGTCGCAATTTTCCGAGGGCAATCGCAAGTTTTTCCATGTCGCAAGCGAAGGCGAGCTGCGCATGCCCGACATGCTGGGGCGGCAGGACAATGACTATGCGGTGAGTTGGATCAAACCCTACGGCAAGGGTCGCGTGTTCTACACCACCATGGGCCATGTGCCGACATTGTTCATGGACCCGCCGATCGCACGGCACATGCTCGGAGGACTGCAATACATTCTCGGTGATTTGAAAGTCGACGACAGTCCTCTTCACAGTGCGAACGCGCGATGAAGTCGCGAATCATGACGGCCCTGGCCGCGACGCTGGCAATCCTACTCGGTCTTATGCTCGCCTCCTGCGATCGGAAATCCTCCACCCCACCGAAAGAGCTCGAGCAGAACTATTGGGTCCAGGAGGTCGCGACCCATCTCGATTTGCCGCGCGCTGTCGTGTGGCTGCCGGGCGGCGACATGCTGGTCACCGAGTGGGCGGGCAAGATTCGCCGTATGCGCGGTGACAAGACGGTTGCCTGGCTCGACGGTGTGCCTAAAGTCTTCGAGGGAACTTACGACGGCCTGCGCGACATCCAGCTGGATCCCGATTTTTCGCAGAATCATCAGGTGTATCTGACGTACACGGACGGGAACATCGATACGGTGCACAGCCGAGTATTCCGCGCCAGGCTCGCAGGGGACAAACTGGTGGACGGGAAAGTCATTTTCACCGCCAGACCGGCCACTCCACCAGGCATGCCGCTGGTGCTGCGCATCCTGTTTCTACCGGACAAAACCATGCTGGTGGGCGTGGGCTCGAACGACTGGAGTGGAATGCTCGTGCAGCGCTTGGATTCCGATCTCGGGAAAATCATACGTATCAACCGCGACGGCTCTGTGCCAAAAGACAACCCGTTTCTGAGCGATCCGCAGGCATTGCCGGAGATATGGGCACTGGGGTTGCGCGCTCCGCATGGCATTGTCCGTTCCGATGACGGCAAACTCTGGAGCGTGGAAATCGGCCCCAAGGGTGGCGATGAGTTGAACTTACTCAAGCCCGGCGCCAATTACGGCTGGCCGTCGGTGAGCTGGGGTTTCGACTACTCCGGGGCATATTTGTCCCAGAGGCAGGAGGGTGGGACGGGTTTCACCGATTCGGTGCTGACTTGGGTGCCGTCGTTCGCGCCTTCGGATCTCGCGCAGTATCGCGGTAAGCGCTATCCGTTCTGGGACGGCGACCTTTTTGTCAGCGGTCTGGTCGGCCAGTCCCTGTACCGGCTGCGTATTAGAAACGACAAGGTCATATTGCAGGAGCGGCTACTGACCGATCTGCACGAACGTATTCGTACCGTGGTGATCGGTCCTGACAATCTGCTTTATATTCTGACTGACGCCTACGGCCAGGGGCGAATACTGCGCCTGGTGCCCGGCGCGCCGGGCAAGGACGCACACATTGCGCGGGTATTGTTCGGCGCCGACGCCGATGAGGGCGACTACCGCAAGGGGGTGCTCGCCCCCGACGAGTTCAAGGATGCCAAGGAAAAGGCGGAACTCGAAAGCTATAGGTACGAACCAGTGAAGTCGGCGCAAAGTTTTGCGCAATTTTGTTCAGGCTGCCACACGTTCAAGCAGTTCAAGACTGGCCGTGTTGGCCCGGACCTAAACGACATTGTGGGGCGCCGCTCGGGAACGTTGTCCGGTTATGGTTACTCTGCGGCGTTCTCCGATCCGAAACGGCAATTGACCTGGAACTATCTGACCTTGGGCAACTTTCTGCGCGCGCCCCAGTTCTATTTCCCCGACACGCGGATGAGCATCCCGCCTCTGCCTCGCCAAACGCAGGCGCGCATCGTGGACTTCCTCACCGATGGACAATACGGCACGCTATTTGAGGAAACTAGAAAGAAGCGGGAGGAAGCGCAAAACCTGAAAACTCACGCTCCGAGATGAAGCGCGCGGTTACCGGATCGCGCTGGCACGCCATCGCGGGCCTCGCTCGAACCGGCGCGGGTGCTGGATGGTGGTCGCCGAGTGCACGCAAGAGACGGCGCAGGAGATGGAACTGAGATTATTCGGTTGCGCTGGCGCCTGTTGGACAAGGGGGTGTCTTCCAAGACGGTCCCCCGCACGAGCCGCACGAAAAAAACAGATATCGCGATCGAGCTAAACGGCGCAGTTTTACCCATTTTTACCCACCAGGCGGCGGCTTTTGGAGGGTATGCTGGCGTCATGCTCAGCCTGAATTTGCGGCGCCTGCTCTCGTTGATTGTGGCGATGGGCGGCGCGCTGCCCGCGCATTCCGACACGGCCCACTCCGCCGGTTATTGCGTTTACGTAACCAACGAGATGTCCGGCGACCTGGCCGAAATCGATGGCGCCACTCACCGGCTCATCGCGCGCGTGCCGCTGGGCAAACGGCCGCGAGGTCTGGCCGTCAGTCCTGATCGCCGGTATTTATTCGTCGCGCTGAGTGGCTCTCCGGTTGCAGCGCCAGGAGCGGACGAAAGCCACCTGCCGGCGCCGGACAAAGCTGCGGACGGCATTGGCGTGGTCGATCTTCGATCCGGAAAAGTCCTGAAAACCCTACGGGGTGTTTCGGATCCCGAACAATTGGCGATCGGTCGCGATGGGTCGCGGTTGTACGTCGCCAGCGAGGATACTGGTCAGGCCGTAGTCATGGATGCGGCGAACGGCCGCGTCGTGGCAAGGCTCAACGTCGGCGGCGAACCCGAGGGAGTGACGATCAGTCCGGATGGAGCCGTCGCCTATCTGACATCCGAGCAAGAGAACGCTGTTACGGTCATCGACGTTGCGACCGACCGGATCGTCAGGCGATTTGAAGTGGGCAAGCGGCCGCGCGATTCGGCATTCCTGCCGGACGGCACACGCGCATTTGTCACGGGTGAGAACGATGCCAGCGTAACTGTGGTCAACGCCCGGACTCATCGCGTCATTCGCACCCTGCATTTATCCGGGGAAAACGTGCGCCCAAAAGGCGTCGCCGTCTCTCCGGACGGCACGCGTGTGTATGTCACCACGGGCCGCGGCGGAACGGTGGCGGCGATCGACGCCGCAACGCTCGTGCCGGCCGCGTCCGTGAAAGTCGGTGCACGCCCGTGGGGTGCGGCCGTCAGTCCGGACGGACGCTATCTGTACACCGCCAACGGCCCCTCGAACGACGTGTCCGTCGTTGATACGAAAACAATGCATGTGGTCACGATCATTAAGACGGGAGAGCGTCCGTGGGGCGTTGTGGTCGTGCCAACAGCGCGTTAGATGAATTGCTGTTTGAAGCCAATCTGCGCCAAGCGCCATTCGATACTCGGAGTTATTTATGCACAACCTACTGAAACAGCGTCTATGGATCGTTTGCGCTATCGCACTCTGGAACGTTGGGGCCGCCATTGGCGCTGAAGGCGTCTCCAAAACAATCGTTCTCATCGGCGGAAAAAAAAGTCATGGCCCAGCAGAGCATGATTTTCCAAACGGCATTCGCCTGCTCAAAATTCTTCTCGAGTCTTCGCCGGACATACGGGCGCTCCACAATGTTAGCGTCGAGGCCTATCCCGACGGGTGGCCGAAGGATGACGCTGTTTTGGAGAATGCCGCCGCCATCGTTTGGTACTTCGATGGTCTAGAAGGCCACCCAATGCTCGACGCGGACCGCCGTGCGCGCTTCGAACAATTAATGAAGAATGGGATTGGCCTTGTGGCCTTGCATCAGGCTTCGACGCTGCCACCGGAAGATAAGCTCATCGACTTGCCTCGATGGCTCGGTGGCGGACGGTATGGGATGTTCGATCGGACCACCGAGATGGTCGAGTTCCAACCCGCAGCGCATCCCATCAGCCGCGGTGTTGGCGCCTTCACGTATCTGGATGAGTTCTATCCGACGATTCGCTTTGGCGCCGACCGCGAAAAGGTTGTGCCGATTCTGACTGGAACATTGCACATTCAGGTACAGAAGGACCAACCCATCGTCACCAAAACCGAGGTGCGTCCGGTGGCGTGGGCATTCGAGCGTCCAGGGGGCGGGCGATCGTTTGGTTTTACGGGGTTGCATTACCTCGTCGGCCTGGATCAACCGGAGCTGAGAAAACTGCTGCTCAACGCTATTGTCTGGACGGCAGGCATCGAAGTGCCGAAAACGGGTGTGCGTTCTGGGATGCCGGATGCTGCGACAAAAATCAAACAAGAGGTCGAGCAAACACGGCGCAAAACAGTAACTGAAGCGGTCGTTACCCACCCCGTCGATGACAAAGTGGTCGATTATCCTTGGGGACAGCTTACCTGGTACGTCTCGAGAGAGCTCAAGAATTCCGACACCATGACTGTCGGGCAGGCGGTGATCAAGCCCGGGCAACAAAATCCACGTCACTTTCATCCCAACTGCGACGAGATTCTGCACGTCGTCAAGGGCCACATCGTACAAACCATGGGCGACAGAACCGTGGAAATGCGCGCGGGGGATACCGTCAGCATTCCCATGGGAGTCAAGCACAATGCGAAAAACATCGGCGCCGAGGATGCGGTGCTGGCAATTAGCTTCTCCTCCGCAGATCGACAGGTCGTCGGCGAGTAGTAATGAAACCGAGCCGATTGACAGCGCTCCCCGGTATTTCGCTCTCGGGTATTTTGCTGCTGGTCTTCGCCTGCACGTCGTTTTCGCCGAGGGGCCATGAGACGGCGGGAATAGACAAACTCACCTACCACAATAACCCTCAACGCACGGGCTGGAACAACCGGGAAGGAATTTTGACGCCCCAGGCTGTCGCAAGCGGATCCTTCGGACCGATATGGCAATCGGATCGATTCGATTTTTTCGGCAGCACGCCCCCGCGTCTTTTCGCTTCGCCTCTTTATGTCGATTCGGTGAAGATTTCCGTCGGGAAATATCGAGGAAACTCCCTTGCGGTTCTCTATGCCGTCACGACGACCGGATATGTTTATGCCGTGAGCGCCTTTGCCAGGGGCGGTACGCCGGCCGGCGCCATCTTGTGGCGCTCCCGCGTGACCGAACAGCCTTGCTTCAAAGGAAGGTTTGGAAATTTAAGTACCCCTGTCATTGATCTCAACATCCGACGGCTTTACGTCACCAGCTGCCACGACAAGCTGGGATGGCGAGCCCATGCTTTGGATATCGGTACCGGTCAAGAATCGGCAGGTTGGCCTGTGAGCATCAACCACACAGCCGTGAACAGGCCCGGCATCAACAAGAATGGAGCCACGCGGTTTCCCGACGATCTCATCGGCCTTCAGCGCGGAGCGCTCAACATGAGCCTGGACGGCTCGCGTTTGTACGTGGCCTTCGCCGGGGATGGATTGGGAGCCGGCTGGATCATGGCGATAGATACAGTACGCGCCGAAGTCGCTACCGCCTTTTCGGCCACGGCGGTAACGGATGAGCCTCAAGGTGGCATGTGGGCCTCGGGAGGTCCGTCAGTCGACGGCCAAGGACGCGTCCACATTGCGACTGGGTCGAATGTGCTCGTCGTCAAGAACAAGACAGGGATCCCGGGCGTCTTTCCGGAGAGCTCCCACAACTGGGGGCAATCCATCATTCAACTGAAAGATGACCGCGATAACGGATTCGAACTCGCCGGAACGTACACGCCTTTCAATTACTGCCAAACCGCCGCTGCGGACATCGATCTGGGCAGCAGCGGCGCCGTCGTAATCGACCTAGACGCGACGACCACCAACACGCCTCATTTGCTGGCGCTCGGTGGCGCCAAGCAAGGCAATGTCTATCTGCTCGACAGGGAACATATGCCCGGAGGGCTTACGAAGCGGAATTCCTGCAACAGCGATCCCGAGACCGACCAGTCGCTCCTGTCCCCAGACATACAGCCCCATTTCGGGCGGCGAGGCCCGATCAACATTTTCGGTCCATACTCCGACGAGCTCGGCATGATGGATCAAGCCAAGAGCCGCACGACGTTAGCTTACTTTAGCGACGAGCGGGGCAGGAGCTATCTGTTTATCAGCGGCAGCAGCAAGGGTGGGAAGGATTTCACGACCAGCATACCGCCCGGTCTGGCGCGTCTCGAGATTGTGACGACGCGCGGACGTTCCGCATATCTTCGCGTCGATCGGCTGGAGCAGACGCAGACCTTTCACAACCCGGGCTCACCTGTTGTGACCAGCAACGGCGGCAAGGACGCCATCGTCTGGGTGCTGGACGCGAATGCTCCGCGCTCGGCGCCCCTTTACGGATCGCAGGCGCCACAACCGGTCCTTTACGCTTTCGATGCGTCGAATCTCAAGCTCTTATGGAAAAGCTCGCCTGGAGAGCTGGAAGTTAGCGGAAAATATAACGAACCGACGGTCGTCAAAGGCGTCGCTTTCGTCGGGACGGACCGAATCCAGGCGTTTGGATTGCAGTCCGTGCGTTCATCGCGCTTGACGGGGGAGCGGGAGTTCAAATCTCTATTCGACGGCCGAACCTTGAAGGGATGGAAAGGCGACAGCGCGCTTTGGTCGGTAGAGGAGGGGGCGATCACCGGGAAATCCGCAACACCCATCGCGAAGAACACTTTTCTGATTCATCAGGGAAACTTCCACAACTTCGAGCTGCGGTTCAGATACCGGTTTCTTTCGGCGCAAGGAAACTCCGGCTTGCAATATCGAAGCCGGCCGTATCCGGAACATGAGTTTTCCATTGCGGGATATCAAGCCAATGTCGTCACACCGGACGCCAAGGAGCGATTTGGCATGCTTTGGGAGGAGCATGCGCGCGAATTGTTAGCTTACTTGGGCGAGAAGGCGCAGATCGAGCCACTCCGAGCGGGTATAGATCGAAAAGTCCGCAGCTCGGTGAATAGGGCTGAGGACGTTCTTGGCGCCGTGAAACCTTACCCCGCTTGGAACGAATACGTCGTCATTGCCTATGAGAATCACCTCGTTCACGCCATCAATGGCTTGTTGGCCGTGGATGTACTGGACGATGACGTCAAAGGCCGGGCCATGGAGGGCGTCTTTGCGCTCCAGCTCCACGAGGGACCGCCGATGGGAGTTCAGTTCAAGGATATCGAAATTAAAGAACTCAGCACCGAGCCCGAAATTGCCGGTCGCTTCGCGACCTCGTCCTCCGCAAATGTTGAGCCCAACTTACATCCCAAAGAGGATCATGCCCAATCCATAACGCTCGGGGAAAGCCTCTACGAGCAGCGTTGCGCGATGTGCCACAGTTCTAAACGGCCCGGTATTCCGCCCCAGGAAACCTTGGCCACACTTACCCAAGCCAAGATCGTGGACACCCTGCGCAATGGCGCCATGCAAACTCAGGCGCTCGGTTTGAGCGATGAGCAATTGAATGCACTTGCGGTTTATCTGACTTCATCGGCGAAAAGTGAAAGACAAGAGACCTCCCCCACAACAGACACACAATCGCCGGCCGGCAACGATTCGGGCCAGTCTTTATATCAGCAGCGCTGCGCCGTCTGTCACGATCATGCGCTCGAACAGACTCCTCCTAAAGCATTTCTTGTTTCGCGCACACATGAGGCCATCGTCCGTGCGTTAAAGAGCGGGCCCATGCAAGCCCAAGCTGCCGGTTTGACCGCTGAGCAGATCGATGCTGTTGCAAGCTACCTGACTTCCCTCGCCACTGCCGATAACAAAAAGCAGCCTGCATTCGAGGAGCCTGAGCTTCAGGCCAATCTCTGCAAGAAACCTGCGCCGAAGTTCACATTGGATCGGGGCAGCTGGAACGGCTGGAGTCCCGATCCTGAGAACACCCGCTTCCAGGCGCAGTCGGGTCTGCGCGCGAAGAGTGTGTCTCGATTGAAACCGAAGTGGGTTTTTGCCTACCCCGGCGGGCGCGCCTATGGTCCACCGAGCGTGGCCGGTGGCCGCGTCTTCATCGGGACAAGCAACGGCCACGTCATCTCTTTGGACTCGAGGACGGGTTGCACTTATTGGGCAATGAAGAGCGGGGCGGCAGCCGTCAGAACATCGATCATCGTCGCCGAGCGTTCCGGGCAGGGCGGAAGTGAGCGTTTGCAAGGACGGTTTGTGGCGTACTTCGGCGATCTGGCGGGAGTCGTTCATGCAGTCAATGCCGAGACCGGCGAGCCGCTGTGGTCGGTAAGGCCGGAGGCATCGCCGCTCGTCAGCATCACCGGATCGTTCAAACTGCATCAAGGTCGGCTGTATGTACCAACCGCGACGACGCGAGAAAATTGGGAGGGAGCGATACGCGGCGATTATTCATGTTGCACCCTTCGCGGCAGTCTCACTGCACTCGATAGCTTGACCGGCAAGACGATATGGAAGGGCTACGCCATTCAGGAGGAACCCAAGCCTTTCAAGTTGAATACCGTGGGCACGCAGATGTACGGCCCTGCTGGCGCCAGCATCTGGTCGCCGCCGACGCTCGATCTCCAGGGCGGCATCGGCTATGCAACAACCGGTAACTCGAGAACCGATGTCCCGGAAGATGGCTCGGACGCCATCGTCGCCTTCGATTTGCAAACGGGTGCGCGCCGCTGGTCGATGCAAGCCACACCCAACGATGCTTGGATTGGAGGTTGCGATCCGCCCAAGCCCGGCCCCAATTGTCCGAAGGTATTGGGTCCGGACATCGATTTTGGGAGTCCGGCGATCCTAAGAAACTTAGCCCATGGAAAAAGAATTCTGGTCGCCGCCCAAAAATCCGGCATGGTGCACGCACTCGATCCCGACGCAAACGGCAAGGCTCTATGGCGAGTCAATCTCGCGAAGGACGCCGACGTGCCGAAGGGCGTCGTTTTGCGAGACCGAGAAAACCCTGGTGTTGTATTCGGTATGGCCGCGGACGCGCAAAAACTGTACGTCGCGATTGCCGATCCAGGAAAAAAACCGGGTCACATCCCGTTAGGCGTTTACGCACTTAACCTGTCCAACGGAGAAATTGCTTGGCATACACCCGGCGCGCCTGTGCCTTCCTGCAGGTGGGGAGACAAGGGCTGTACCGGTGCGCAGAGAACAGCCGTCACGCTCATTCCCGGCATCGTATTCGCGGGCTCGGCCAACGGACATATGTACGCCTACGACGCTAAAGACGGAAAAATCGTCTGGGACTTCGATACAGCGACCACCTATCCGGCCGTGAATGGCGTCAAAGCCCAAGGCGGATCCGTAGAAGGCGCCGCCACGGTAGTGGCTGGAGGCGCGCTGTATGTGATGTCCGGGTACGCCAGTTACGGTGGTGGACTTGGCAATGCGCTGTTGGCTTTTACAGTTGACGGACGCTGATGCCCTGGAGCGATGCATGGTGTTGTGGATTAGAGATTTACTCAATCGACGGGCGGTTATGCGCAAGGTAAGTTGTATTTTGATGATTGGTGCTTTGTTCGCCGGCCGCGGCATTGCAGCCGACCACGCCTCTGTAACCGAGCCGATGGCGCAACCGCCCGGCGCTGCCTTATTCGAGAACAACTGTTCCCAGTGCCACGATCATGGCGTCGCCAGCGCACCTATCAGGAATCTGCTGATGCAGATGACGCCGAATGCCGTGTACAACGCGCTTACCAAAGGCGCTATGCGTCCGCAGGCCTCGCGCCTTTCCGACGCAGAGCGCCGACAGATCGTTGAGTATCTGACGGGCGGCAGTCCAGGCGAGGCGTCAACGCCGTTACTGATGTGCCGGAACGATGCTTCATGGTTCGATCGTACGGCCGTCTCAGTCGGAACAGGATGGGGGATCGACGCGAGCAACACGCGGTCCATTCCGCGAGAGCAGGCGGGTCTCGCCGCAAAAGACCTCAATAAGCTGACGCTGCGGTGGACTTTCGCATTTCCGGATTCGGCCAGCTCGCGATCGCAACCTACGATCGTGGGAAACGCGCTCTTCGTCGGTTCGCAGAGCGGAACAGTCTACGCGATGGATGCGCGCAGCGGATGTGTGCACTGGACCTTTCAAGCCACCGGTGAGGTTCGCGGCGCCGTGATATTCCGTCCGGAGCTTGCAGAGTCCGGTGCCCGGAAGACGGGGAATTCCACGCTATTTTTCGGCGACGTGTTCGCTTACGTGTATGCGATAGATGCGGCGACCGGCTCTTTACTGTGGAAGGTAAAGGTGGACGATCATCCTGTGGCGCGGATTGCCGCAACGCCTGTACTGTCGCGAAAAGCAATTTACGTCCCATTGGGGTCGTGGGGCGAGGAGATCGCCGCGGCGTCCCCGGACTACGTATGCTGCACCTTTCGGGGATCGATCGTGGCATTAGATCGCGCGACAGGCGCAACGATCTGGAAGCGATACACCATTCCGATTCCCGCTGTTGAGCAATATCGCAATTCTCTTGGTAATCCGCACTTGGGGCCGTCCGGGGCCGGTGTATGGAGCAGCCCTGCGTACGATGAGAAGCGCAGTTCGATTTATTTCACCACTGGAAACAACTATTCAGACCCGGCTGACGACAATAGCGACGCGGTCTTCGCCATCGATGCCGAGACAGGGGATCTGAAATGGAAACGGCAAACGCTGGCGAATGACGCCTTCAACGACGGCTGCGGGGGCGGAAAACGGCTCGCGACGTGCCCAAAGAAATCCGGTCCCGATGCCGACTTCACGGCTCCGCCGATATTGGTTCCCGGAAAGAACGGCAGAGATATTCTGCTTGCGGGGCAAAAAAGTGGCGATGCTTTTGGACTCGATCCCGATACGGGCAAGGTCTTATGGCACATGAGAATCAGTGAAGACCCCAGCCCCTTGAGCGGCGGCATCTGGTTCGGCATGGTTGCGCAGAATAATCGGCTGATTTTGCCTTCCATATCATTGCGAGCCGCGGATGCTCCGCCTCCAAGTTCGGCGGACGAGTTTTTCCAGCCCTCTCCTGTCAATGGCTTGCACGCGCTGAATGCATTCACGGGAAAACTGATCTGGTCTGCTCCGGTAACCCGTTATTGCGAAAAGAAGACGCCTTGCGCCGGAGTGATGATGGCGCCACTTGCGATTCCGGGAGCCTTGTTTGCCGGATCGGTGGATGGCTATATCCGCGCCTTCGACGAGCATTCTGGGAATGCATTATGGCGTTTCAATACCGCACAAGAGTTCAAATCGCTGAATGGCGACCTTGCAACAGGCGGTGCAATTATGGGGGCGGGTGCTGTCATGGTGGCAAACGGGATGGTCTATGTGAGTACGTCTGGAAAATCCGGCGGTGCGTTGCTGGCGTTTTCCTTCAACTGACTTCATCTTTATGTCCAACGATTTGACCCGCCTTTGCGTCAACGCATCACAGAAGTTTGGTTGCTACCGGTCAGTTCCTCGTGGCATTGGGAAGCGTCCGCAATTTTCGAGGAGAGCTTACTGGGAGGCGCGGAAACCAATAGGCGCCAAAGAGTGTTTTGAGTATTTGGATCGCGCAATTCAGCAGGTCCGGAAAACAACAGAGTGAGCTTCATGAAACCATCTACAGCGATTGCCCTCAGTGTGGGTCTGTTAGTGTGGGGCTGGACATTCGTGACCTTCTCATATTTAGAGCCGCGCGTGTTGACTTGGGTGACGTTTCTCACTTGGGCGAGTTTCTACGCGGCGGGCGGCGGCGTCAGCGGTCTTGCCAAGAGTATGGCGTCGGGAATTGTGGGCGTGCTGGCGTCGGCCGCCGTGATGTGGATGGGCGGTCAGTTGGATGCGGGCGCCCATCATTTGACCATTCTTACGTTGCTGCTCGGAGTGCTGGGATGGCTGTTGTGCACGGTGGCGGCGCTGCCGCTCCTGAGCTGTATCCCGGCCAACTTTATCGGCGCCGCGGCTTTCTTTGGCGCTGGAAGTCCGATAGACCTCAAACTGGTCTGGGTGCTCGGTTCCCTGATCGCCGGTGCCGCGTTGGGTTTCGCGTCACAACGGCTGGGCCAGGCACTGGCCAAACTGACCGCTTCAGCGGCGATACGCGGCGCGGGCCGGAGCTGAAAACCATGACAGACAAAACGATAGCGATCGTTCGTCCGCTAGTGCGGTAAAGCCGGCTTGGGATCGAGATGCGCAATCATGTCGTCCGGGGTGAGGTGGCTCTCGACGCCGTTAAGCGGAACCTGGAGTTTCGCGGTCCAGAGAATGGCGTTGAGCAGCAGCTTGCGTTGATTCTCGTCGGCCCAGTTACGATGAAAATGCCCCCCGGTAAATCCGAACGCGCGGCCGCCATTCGGGCGCTCAAAGGCCCACGCGGTGGCTTGCGCCTTGCCCGTCCGGACCTCCTCGAGCACGATCGGATTGCCTTCGTACCCGCAGCAGCCCGCATCCACCGATTCGAGCGGGGGCACGGTGGCCAGCACTAGCGTCAATATTCCAGGGCCTTGGGTGAAACGCATGTGGTAGTACCACTCGTCCTTCGAGCTGAACGGTTTGACTCCGCGGGTGACAGGATGCGTCGGTAAAATAGCGTAGTGCGCTTCCCAGGTCGGATTGACCGACCAGTGACGCTCCTTAAATCCCCCGACCCACGCGAGAGCCTGCGGTCCAACCTCTTCGAGGGCGACTGCGTAGTGCAGCACGATGAGGCCTGCGCCGCGGTTCATCTGTCGTGTCAACACATCGAGACGGTCGCCTCGTTTGAGCGCTTCCCCGCCTGCATCGCAGTACAGCAGTATGGTGTCGGCTCGATCGAGCTCCGGAGCGCTGGGCCAGTCTTCATTGAGATGGACTCGTACATCGATTTGCGGTGCGCCCTGGGCGAGCGCCTTTGCGAAAAGCTGCACGCCGGCGTTGTGCTCGTGAGCGCCGGGCTCATGCGAAGGCCGCCCTGCAATCAGAATCGCCAGCGATTTTCCCTGTGCAACGGTTCTTTCGAGTGTCACATCAAAAGGGAGTTCTCGATCATTACAGTCGCCGTCAATGGGCAAAGCATTTTTGGCTACGTAACCGTTTCCTTGCGTACCCACCAGCTCAACCCGAGACGGTGTGGGTTTCTTGGTTATTTCGTCGATAACGGACAATTCCAACGTCGCAGATTGATCGGCTCCTAGCGCAGGAATGGGAAGAATAGGTACATATGCTGAAACTAACCCAACGCACCCTATCCTCAAAACATAGGCTTTAAAATTTGTGCCCATCTTGTTGTTCCTGCGAGGGGAGATGGCGGCGTTCCTCAAACTCGGCTGCGCCATGATCTGCTGGAGAACTCTAGGCGTGGCGTGAATCATTTTGTTAGATGCTGAGCGGCTCCAGTCACTCGAGAATTGGGGGCCCAGAGTAGTCCCCCGATATTTGAAGGAGAATCCCGCACCGGGCATCACAGCTCGCGCGAATTTACCGTCAATATCCTGCCACGCCGCGCGTATATCGATCGAAGCCGGTTCCTTCGCATGAAGGTCACTGTCGGCATTGCTCACGCTGTCTCCTCGATCAAGTTATTTGGATTTAACGTCGCCGCCAGGGGCGCCATCTGTGAACGTATACCGTTGACACTTGTCAGACAAGTCGTCGATAATAATTGGCTCTTGCCGCTCGGACCGCGGCAAAAACTACATGGTCATTCTTGGATCTGCAGAGATTGTCGGCGTTTCCATATATTCGGTCTTTGCCGGTGTCGTACGTTCAGGTGAAGCTGCAGGATGGGTTTTGGGCGCCCCGCCAGCAGGTGGTGCGGGAAGTGATCGCCGTGGGCGAGCGACATATCGATGAAAATGGCGGCCTGGGCCCGTACCGCGCGGCTATCGGGCGCAGCTGGCCGAATGGGAAGGCCACCAAGTTCCTCAAGGCCATGGCGGCGGTCATGGGCTTGCAGCGCGATGCGGCCATCGAGGGCTGGCCGAGGCCTGGGGCGCGCAGAGGCGTACGGCGCAGGACAGGCATGGGTATCCGCCGATGCCCTGCCCAAAGATCCGCCAGGATAGCCGGACAAACTCATGAGGCCATTGGAATCTGCGGAGTATGGAAGATGCCGAACCGATGCGTTCTTGGGCGCTAATGCCTATTTTTGATTACATCATTATTGGCGGCGGCAGCGCAGGCTGTGTTTTGGCCAACCGGCTCTCGGAAAATCCAGGGCATCGAGTGCTGCTGTTGGAGGCAGGTGTCGAGGACCGTTCGCCAACTCTCCATGTGCCCGCGCTGGTGATCGCCACTAGGAAGTACAATTGGAAATATACGGCGTTGCCCGACGTGTCCCGCAATGGCCTGATCGACCGATGGTCTGCCGGCAAGGTGCTGGGCGGAAGCAGCAGCATCAATGGCATGATGTTCGTGCGAGGCAATCGGCTTGATTTCGATAACTGGGCTCGACTCGGTTGCACAGGCTGGGACTATGAGTCCGTGCTGCCTTACTTTAAGGCCATCGAGAATTTCGAGAAGGGCGGGAATGCATTCCGAGGACACTGTGGACCTCAGAATGTTTCCTTCAGCCGAGCCGAATCCCCGGTCACCGAGCTCTTCATCGAAGCGGCCCGCAATTGTGGGTATGTTTACAACGAGGACTATAACGCGCAGCGCCAAGAGGGCGTATCGCATGTTCAAGGCAGCCAAGCGCGAGGCAGGCGCTGGTCTACCGCACGCGCCTTTTTGGCCCCAGCACGCAAACGCCCCAACTTGGAAATTCGCACGCGTTCCATGGCGAGTCGTATCGTCATTGAGAACGGCCGTGCGGTCGGGGTCGAGTATCAGCGCGGAGGAAAATCAGCGTTGGCCCGTTGCACGCGTGAAGTCATCGTCTGTGCAGGTGCGATCGGCTCACCCAAACTTCTTATGCTTTCTGGCATCGGCCCTGCCGATCATCTTCGGGACCATGGCATTGAAGTCCTGATAGATCGGCCTGACGTGGGCGGAAATCTGATGGAGCATCCGGCGATCTGGGTGACGGCCGATGTCAATGTGCCAACCTTCAATGCAGAGAATCGGCTGCATCGCCACCTAATCAACGGCTTTAGATGGCTATGGTCCGGCCGGGGACCCGCCGCGGCCGGAGTGGCTCAGGCGCAGGTTTTTTCGCACACACGCCCTGGCTTTGCCGCGCCGAATATGCAGCTCGTGTTCACCCCCGTGAGCTGGTCGATGAATCACGCTGAACGATCGTTGCTAATACCCAAGCGAAATGCGATCTCCGTGGCGGCTGTAGTTTTGCAGCCGAAGGGGCGCGGTCGATTGCGCCTCGCTTCGAAGGATGTCCACGATTCTCCCATCGTCGACCATCAGCTGCTCGGCGATGCGGACGATGCGCAGCAGCTGGTGGAGGGAGTGCGGCAAGTCGTGCAGATCCTCCGGGCGCAGCCGTTGCGAAACATCATAGAGAAGGTCACCCGGCCCACTGTTGTGGACGGTCCCGATGATGAGTTGCTGGCGGAGCTGCGCGGCTGCGCGTTTCGGGGCGATCATCCTTCGGGGACCTGCCGCATGGGCGGTGATGAGGGCGCGGTACTCGATGCCCGCCTGCGAGTGCGTGGGGTTGAAGGCTTGCGTGTGGCGGATGCGTCGATCATGCCGACTGTCACCAATGGGAATACCAATGCGCCGACGATAATGATTGGGCAGAAAGCATCCGAGATGATCCTGGAGGACGCCCCAATCTCGAACGGTGGGTCGAGTTTCATGGCTATGGTAGCGCCGGCGGGCCGCGCTGATCGACGCGGCCGAACGATTCGAAGAAACAGCGTTGAGTGAGCCTTCTTGAAGTCATTTTTCATTTACATTAGAGCGGAAAGCGCGTCAGCGGATACTGCTACTGTCGGCCAAAAGATCAGCGAAATCACTATCGTAGCGTCGAAACTGAGTGCGGGAGACGCTTGCGCTATTGACGGTCAGAGAAGCTGGCGCTCTCGCAATGACGACCTCGTAACAATCAAAATTCCAAATCCGGGCAGACCAAGTACATGCGGGCCAACGATTGGACCATTTCGCGTAGACGCCTAGTCGCGATGCTGGGCGCATCGGCAGGGG